>Ga0137412_10001779_pt1 | contig 16880 bp, 13 predicted proteins | sample CZODoug2_1_16fun_FD_122160 | JGI IMG/M metagenome (GOLD analysis project Ga0137412, IMG submission 122160) | Vadose zone soil fungal communities from Angelo Coast Range Reserve, California, USA - CZODoug2_1_16fungal (Hybrid Assembly) | ecosystem: Environmental > Terrestrial > Soil > Vadose zone...
ATGAGGAATCCGATAAACCGTTCGTGCGTGCCGAGCGGGGCGCGATGAATGCAGATCGGAATCTTGTCGATGTTATCGCGATCTTTGTAGCGAAGGTCGAATCTTCGCGGCATGTCAAAATCGACCTGGTTGGTCGCAATTGAAAATTCACGACCGATCGCGCTCCACGCTTGCACGTCGATTTTCGGTCCATAAAACGCCGCTTCGTTAGGCACTTCGACATAATTAACTCCAGAATTTTTTAGGACGTTGCGCGTCATCTCCTCGGTCTTTTGCCAAAGCTCTGGTTCATCGACAAACTTCTCACCAAGCTTTGTGGGATCGTGGGTGGAGAAGCGCATCAGAGATTTGTCGATCCCGAACAATTTGAAATAATTCAGATACATCTCGTTCACGGCGTTGAACTCCGCCTCGAACTGTTCCGGCGTCATGTAGAGATGAGCATCGTTCATCTGGAGCGACCGCACCCGCATGAGTCCGAATAACTCGCCGCTCTTTTCGTACCGATAATCCGTCCCATATTCCGCCAGTCGCAACGGCAGATCGCGATAACTGCGTGGCAGCGCTGCAAATAATTTGTGGTGATGCGGGCAGTTCATTGCCTTGAGGTAATAGCGATCGCCCAGTTGCTGGAGCTTCGTCTCCAGATTTATAGTATCAGTTAGCGCCGCGGCTGCCTGAAGAAGCGTTGACTGGTTCTCTTTGTCCGTTTTTTGTTGGAGCTCTTCGTATGGCAAGAGGATTTCTGTATTTATCCGGCGTTGCAGGTCATCAATTCTCGCTTGTAACTCAATTCGTTTTCTCGTGGCCTCTTCTTCCAATATCTGCATAGGAGGGAACATGGACTCGGCGTAGTAGGGAAGGTGACCGCTCTTTTTGTAGAGGCTTTCGCGCGCGATGTGCGGCGTGCGCACCCGTTGATAACCGGCGGTGAACTCGGTTTCCTTCGCTAGTTTCTCCAGTTCATCCGCTATGACCGCGCCACGCGGGAGAAACATCGGCAGACCTGGCCCGACATCGTCATCGAAAACGAAAAGCTCGAGTTCCTTGCCTAGTTTGCGATGGTCGCGCTTCTTCGCTTCCTCGAGCATGGCGAAGTAATCGTCGAGCTCTTTTTTCGTTTTGAAGGCGGTTCCGTAAACGCGCTGCAACTGCGGATTCTTTTCATCGCCTTTGTAGTAGGCGCTGGCGACGTTGGTGAGTTTGAACGCGCCAATGTTTCCTGTGCGCATGACGTGCGGACCGGCGCAAAGATCGATGAAATCGCCGCTCTGATAGAGCGAGATTTTTTCGTCGGCCGGAATGTTCTCGATGATGTCGAGCTTGAACTTGCTGGGTTGAGGTCGCTCGCCTAGCCCTGCAAGTCGCCCTTTCTTCCCAAGCGCGAGCGCTTCATCGCGTGAAACTTCAATCCGCTCGAATGGATGGTTCGCCTTAATTTCCTTTTTCATCTCCGCCTCGATTTTCTCGAAATCGTCAGGTGAAATGCGGTGCGGAAGATCGACGTCGTAGTAGAAACCGTTTTCCACCGGCGGCCCGGCGGCGAACTGTGCTTCCGGCCAGATTTTCAGGATCGCCGTCGCCAGTACATGGGAAGCGGAGTGACGCAGACGCTCGAGGTCCGTCATCTGTGCGCGTTGGTCTAATGTTTTACGTTCGTCAGCCATTGTATCCAGAGATTCCTCCCAGCCTTCGCATAAAGCTACGGCGGGGCAAGCGACTTCCCGGCTTCGGTCGCCGCGGCGACCTACGGCGCGGCAGGCCCTCGGAATCACAGGCAATTTGCACTATGTTGTGGAATGCAGCGAGTTTGGCAATGGCTGGCCGTCGCGGTGTTGGCAGCGGGTGGTTGCGGCCAGAAAGCGCCAGCGCCTTCGGAGTTTGCAGCCCAGCGCCAGCAGATGGTCGAGCGGCAGCTGGTGACACGAGGTATCAAGGATCAACGCGTTCTCGCTGCCATGGCGAAAGTGCCGCGGGAAGAATTTCTCGCCCCGGAATCGCGTACTGCCAGTTATGAAGACCGCCCGTTGGCGATCGGTTATGCCCAAACCATTTCGCAGCCCTACATGGTAGCGTTCATGACAGAGCAATTGCGTCTGAAACCGAGCGACCGCGTTTTGGAAGTTGGGACCGGCTCAGGTTATCAGGCGGCGATTTTGGCCGAGCTCGTATCAGAGGTTTACTCCATCGAGATCGTCGAACCGCTGGCGAAAAATGCCGAGGCGACATTGCAACGGCTCGGCTATAAAAATGTGCATCTGAAAATCGGTGATGGTTACAAAGGCTGGCCGGAGACGTCGCCGTTCGATGCCATCATCGTGACCTGCGCGCCGGACAAAGTTCCGCAGCCGCTCGTCGATCAACTTAAAGACGGCGGGCGCATGATTATCCCGGTCGGCGACCGGTTCGCTCAGGAATTGTACCTGCTGGAAAAGAAAAACGGCCAATTGAAAGAAAGCGTCACGTTGCCCGTGCGTTTCGTGCCGATGGCGAGCGAGGCTGAGAAGAAAAGTGAGAAGTGATTCGTGAGAGGTGAGAAGTGAATTTGAACGCGACTTCTCACTAATCACCTTTCACTTCTCACTCGGCAGGAAGCACGTGCCGCTTGTCACTTGATCGCCCCTAGTTTCTTCAAATCGACGCGCTTGACCCACTCCTGTAGTTCCTTCGGGTCTTGGGCCTGTAGCTCGATTTGAACAAAATAACGATTGGCGATCATCACCCAGAGAGTGGCGTGTTTGCTTTCTTTCTCGAACGCTTCAAACCCAGGGTTCCCATCGATGGTGACAGACTTGCCGTAACCTTCGCTGGATTCGTTGTTGCTGTTCCAGGCGGCGGTCGTGGCATTCACGTAATCCGGATTCGCTACGGAATCGAGTATGCTGATCGCCGCTGTCGGCGCTTTGTCGCCCTCGCCTTTGTGATAGTCGCGATGCACGTTCGTGATTCTGAATCCACCGACGTCTTCGGTCGAACCTTCCGCTTTATCAGCGGCCCAGCCTTGCGGGGGATCCGGCAAAATGGGGAGCAGCTTCTGATAATCAACGGCGTCAGGCACGAGAATCGGTTCGTTCTGCGCGTGTAGCACGCCAATCTCGGAAATGAGAAGCAGCGCCAGTGCGAACAAACCCGCACTCGCGGTGGAGCCAAACTTCGGCTGAGGAACGAGAGCCGTCGATTTCATGCTAACCTGCTTCTCCGCAATTAGAGATTCCCTACACGATTGACTTTACAGCCACTGTCAAGACGCCTTGGGCGATGCGCATGCAGGAGCGCGCAAATGAGAATCCACCTTGGGACAGGGCGTGTGCTGATATTGCTTGATGCTGTTTTTTCGCCTCTCCCTGCTCGCAGGGAGAGGGTAGGGTGAGGGTTTCTTTTTCTGGTCACGCCATGTCGGAAGCCCCTCACCTCCCGCCTACGCAGCGCTCCGGCGCGGCAGGCAATCCTCTCCCCTGGCGTAAGGGGAGAGGCGGGTTGACGTCAAGCAGAGACCTGGGATGTCCGAGCGACGCAGTGCCCGGTGCCTGCCATGTCACAAAGATCGCAATACTCCTTTGGATCTTTGCGGTGGCGGTACGGCTTATCCTAATCGATCAACCCTATGTTGATTATTGGAGTTGGAGACAAAGCGATGTCGCCGCAATTGCGCGCAACTTTTTCGAACACGGTTTTCGTTTCGGATACCCTCAGATCGACTGGGCTGGTAACTCAGCCGGGTACGTGGGAACAGAGTTTCCAATTCTGCCATTCCTTGCGGCGATCTGTTACAAATTTGCCGGTATTCACGAATGGATCGGGCGCAGTCAGTCGGTGATTTTCTTCGCTGTTTCGCTTCCATTTTTCTTTTTGCTGGTGCGCGGAATCTTTGGCAGCTCAGCGGCGACTTGGGCTACATTTTTCTACGCTTTTGCGCCGCTGAACGTCTTTGCGGGTCGCTCCTTCATGCCCGATATGCCGTCGCTTAGCCTGGGAATCATCGGATTGTATTTTTTTCTGTGTTGGCTTGGCGATGGCAGGCCAGCGCCATTGTACCTCTCTGCGATTGCGATTTCCTTGTCGATCTTAATTAAGGCCACGAGCGTCGTCATCGCGGCGCCGCTGGCGTCCATTGTTGTAGGGCGTCTGTGTCAGCCCCGAAGACCTTCGGGGTTCACGGTAAAACGCCCTGCAATGTATCGCGGCATGGCAGCCTTTGCCGCGATTGCAGTCCTACCCTCGGTTGCATGGTATTGGCACGCGCATCAAATCGCCGAGCAATATTATCCCCATCATTCCTTTGGCGCCGGTGGAGTCCGGCTGGAAAGTTTTTCGTGGTACTGGGAGATTGCGCAACAGACTGCGACGTCGAGCCTCACACCTCTTCTGGCGCTTATGGCGCTCACAGGTTTGTTCGTCGCGCCGCGTGGAAAGTATGGCTGCCTGTTTGATTGGTGGCTGGTTGCCATGGTTCTGTTTGTTGTAACCGTTGGCTATGGCAATCGCCATCCATGGTACCAGTTGCCTTTCGTGCCGATTGCTGCTGCATTTGCCGGCGCTGCATGCGCTTTTTTCGGATCGAAAATTTCCTCGCGCGTTGCGGCCGTGACCCTGTCGATATTGCTTGCAGCTTCGTTTGCAATTCTGGCCTTCTTTTACGTGCGACCCCTTTACGAATCATCGGCCGCACAACTTCGCGATGCGGGTCTGGAACTTAAGAAGATTACAACGACTAATGCATTGATCGTCGCCGCAGACATGGGCAACCCAACGATATTTTATTATGCCAATCGCAAAGGTTGGCATTTTCTCGAGCAAAGGGGGATTTACGGCGGCACTCCAAAGAACAGCCAGCAAGCGATTGCCGATCTTGAGCGACTGCATCGCCAGGGGGCAACGCATCTTGTCTTTACCGCGAATACGTTGTGGTGGCTGAACTCGTATCCTGAGTTAACACAGCATCTGAGCGAAACCGCCACGCTTGTCGAGGCGGCGCCGCAATTCAGAATCTACAAACTGAATTCCGTAGCAAGGTGAGAGCGTATTAGGTTTTCGAATTCCCTGCCACAACGCGTTGAGCGGAACTTCTGCTGCTGGGGAGCACAGGCCGCTGGCCTGTAGTTCGCGGCGGCTTGCCGCGAACATGCAACGAACGCGCCCCACGAATTGGTCACGGACAGTCGTCCAGCGGCCTGTGCTCCCCAGAAAAACGCACTTGCTCGGAATTGCCGCCGGTATGCCCGGCCACCCGTTGACGACGATTCTGTTTGTTTGTCGTGTATCGCAATTGTTGCAAGCGCTATCGTGGCTTCACCATCGAATAGCGCAATCGCGCTGGGTATCATGCTGGCTGCGCTCCCGGTTTACTATTATTGGAGAAAATTCAGACACTGATTGGAGCACAGGCATCTTGTCTGCGCGGCAACCAGGCGTCTCACCTGGTTTCAGATGTTTTGCTCGGCAGCCAAGACGCCGGTCGGCCACACAGCCAAGATGGCTGTGCTCCTTCGTGCTACACTGCCCCTGCTCATGACTCACAAGCATTCCGACTACATGCATTGGTCCAAAACGCAGAGCCGTGCGCGATTTAATCTTGCAACGAGTGGCGTAGCGCCGTTTCCGCTGCGCGAACTGCCGGTTCACCTGGAGACACTCGAAATCAATGACAGCGACGACGGGTATGGCCATGCGCCTTTACAAAAAGCCATCGCCGCACATCACGGTGTTAATCCCGACTGCGTTGTGGAATCTGCGGGTACGTCCATGGCAAATCATCTTGCCATGGCTGCGATTATCGAACCAGGCGACGAAGTCTTAGTCGAGCATCCAGCGTACGGACCAATTCTCGATGTCGCGCGATATCTTCACGCTAATGTGAAACGCTTTCCGCGAACGGACGAAACCGGTTGGGCTGTAGATCCAAACGCAGTGCGCGCTTGCATCACGCCAAGGACACGGCTCGTGGTGATTACGAACTTACACAATCCAACAAGCGCGCTGACACCAGATTCGGTCCTGCGTGAAGTTGGCGACATCGCCCGCAGCATTGGAGCGCTTGTGCTGGTGGATGAGGTTTATCTCGATGCGGTTTACCAACGAACACCGCGTACGTCGTTTCATCTCGGGCCAGAGTTCGTGGTGACCAGCAGCTTGACGAAAGTTTACGGCGTCAGCGGACTTCGCTGTGGCTGGATCCTGGCACATCCGGATCTCGCATGGAAGATGCGCCGCCTGAATGATCTCTATAGCGCGACACCAGTTTACCCGGGACTGCTTCTGGCCGTCGCGGTGTTTAAGCACTTGAATCGGCTTCGCGAAAAGGCGCGCCGGATCGTGGACGCGGATCGGAAACTTCTTCGCGAGTTTCTGATACGACAATCTGGCCTTTCAGCGGTCTGGACAGACTGGGGCACCACCTCATTCGTGCAACTCATGGACGGCAATGCTGATGACTTTTTCGAACGGCTACGCTCAGAATTCGATACTACCGTGGTTCCAGGCCGTTTCTTTGAAATGCCTGACTATTGTCGTATCGGCATGGGCATGAATACAGAAATGCTTGCAGAGGGCCTGGATCGTATCCGGCGCGCGCTGAGGCCGGCCAGCTAGGGCGATTGACTTCAATCGTCCACGCTATTTCAAGTCATAGCTACTACAGCTACGGGCGAGGCGACCGGCTAGGGCGCGGTCGTGATGTAGGTCTAGGTCTTGGAGTAGGTGGGTTGCCTTCAGTGAAACCGAGGATTTGGAAAACTTGGTCGGGCCATACTTGATCCGGCATGCAGGCGTTCTTCCGATTCCAAGTGATGCAGCCGATGCCGTAGCCATCACCCGGGTTCTGCCAGGCAGCACCGGCATTTGATTGGACGGTCCGATTGTGCCAGTACCACTGACCGTTTGGATTTAGATCTTGCCGGGCCTGCACGGACACCCAATAGGTTCCCGGGCCCATGCAGAACGGATTGGTCAGGTTAATCACGAATTCAGGCGGCGTTCCGGTATAAGGCAGGAATTCGTCAAGACGCAATCTGCTATGGTCGCGGTTACGTGCTCATCTAAATAGATTCCACCGCCCTGAGCGCCCCCAGCATAGCTGATCGTGAGACCTTGTATTGTAATGCTATGGCTCGGCATGACATTGAAGACACGGAAACTACCTTGTGAGAGGGGCCGCACTGTGAGCAAATTCGATCCCGGCCCGCTGATCGTGATGTTTTTATCGATTACAAGCTCGCCGCTCGTCAAACTAATGGTGCCGCTCACTGCGAAGTTGATGGTATCGCCGTCACTGGCATCAGCGAGCGCCTGGCGCAATGAGCCGGAGCCGCTGTCGTTTAGGTTGCTCACAGCGATGATGTTTGCGGGAGGGCGCCAGGTCGTTCGCTGCGCGAGCGCGAATGGGATCAGGCAAATGCCAATCAATAAAACCAGGTAAAACGCGCCTCGATTAAGATGTTCTTTCACGCAGACCAATGCCGTCTTGCTGTCTCTCATAGTTGAACCTCCTTCTGGAGCACCGATTTTTATTTGGATCGCAAAAAATGTCCAGACTTCTTGCAGAGCGTTAGGAATCCCGTGGCACTAATCGGGAAAGCGGCGTCAATTTCACCGTGGAAATACATTCATGTGAATTAGTGTCTATTCGTGGTTAGTTCTGCTCCGAGGCGGTTCGCCATGATGAACGAGGTTGCTGATTTCCAGATCCGTCCGGCGCGCGTGGAAGACGTGACAATCATTCTCCAGCTAATTCGTGACCTGGCGACGTACGAGCGCGCGCCGAACGACGTGACCGCGACAGAGGAACAGCTTGTCGATGTCTTATTCGGGGAACGGCCGACGGCGGAAGTTCTCCTCGCGTTCGAGGGAAAATCGCCAGTCGGATTTGCAGTTTACTTTTATAATTTTTCCACATGGCTGGGACGACCCGGGCTTTACCTCGAAGACTTGTTTGTGAAGCCGGACAAACGCGGCAAAGGCTATGGCCGCGCATTGCTAATCGAGCTTGCGAAAATCGCGCGGGACCGAGAGTGCGGCCGAATGGAATGGGCTGTGCTCGATTGGAACGAACCGGCCATCAAGTTTTATCGCACGCTCGGCGCCAAACCAATGCACGAATGGACGGTGTTTCGATTAACGCGCGATGGGATCGCGAGACTAGCGGAAGGCGAGAAGCCGCGGTAGCTGTCCTCAGCGGATTCTCCGCGGGCGCGGACATTGTGCGCTAGGAACAGCGCACGCTACAGAACTGAGCAAGAGCAGGAGCATGATCAGGATTTAAGAAGGAGAATTGATGGCGAAGGAAAAAACAAAGATCGAGGACTACGCGTTTCTCAGCGATACGCAGACCGCTGCTTTGGTGAGTCGCGACGGATGTGTTGATTGGCTTTGTCTTCCTCGGTTTGATTCGCCCGCGTGTTTCGCCTCGCTTCTGGGCGATACGAGAAACGGACATTGGCGGTTTTTCCCAGAGGAAGAAGTCGTAGAAACGCGTCGCCGTTACCGTGGTGACTCGCTTATTCTCGAAACGGAAATCGAAACCAAGAGCGGCGCAGTGCGTCTGATCGATTTCATGCCGCCGCGCGGAGAGAACCCGGACATCATCCGGATCGTGGAAGGGTTGCGCGGCAAAGTGTCGATGCAGATGGAATTGATCGTCCGGTTCGATTACGGCCAGATCGTGCCATGGGTGCGTCACCGGAATGGCGACCTGGAAGCAATCGCGGGACCGGATGGTTTGATCTTGCGAACGCCAATTGGAACGCGCGGCGAGGATCTGACTACCATCGCGGAGTTTACTGTTGACGAAGGCGAGCAGGTTCCGTTTGTGCTCACCTGGTTCGCGTCACACAAGGATCCGCCAAGGGCGATCCACTACGAGCATGCGCTGCGTGACACGGAGAGGTATTGGCGAGGATGGTCCAATCAATTTCAGGGCCAGGGGAAATGGCGCGACGCAGTGATGCGCTCGCTGATTGTGCTCAAAGGATTGACCTACGCACCCACCGGTGGCCTGGTTGCCGCGGCTACGACATCGTTACCTGAACAAATCGGAGGACCGCGCAACTGGGACTATCGCTACTGCTGGTTACGAGATGCCACGTTCGCTTTGCTCTCGTTGCTGCGCGCTGGTTATCGCGAGGAGGCCCAAGGTTGGCGGGAGTGGTTACTCCGTGCCGTTGCCGGCAGTCCCGCCCAGATGCAGATCATGTACGGGGTTCGCGGCGAACGTCGTCTTGATGAAGTCGAAATCCCCTGGCTTTCAGGCTACGAAAAGTCTGTGCCGGTACGCATCGGCAACGCTGCTTCGAAGCAATTTCAGCTCGATGTGTATGGCGAGGTGCTGGCGACGATGTTCGAAGCCGATCGGGCGGGAATCAAAATGGAGGAGCCTGATTGGGCCTTGATGGTACATTTGATGAAATTCCTAGAATCACACTGGCAGAAGCCGGATGAAGGAATTTGGGAGGTGCGCGGCGGACGCAAAAATTTCACTCACTCGAAAATGATGGCGTGGGTGGCGTTCGATTGCGCCGTGAAACTTGTTGAAGAATGTGGATGCGCGGCGGGCGAGCATCATGGTCGCTGGCGAAGAGTTAGAGATCAAATTCACGCAGAGGTTTGCGAGCGCGGTTACAACTCAAAGAGAAAGGCGTTCACCCAGTTTTACGGTTCCGATGCCCTGGACGCCAGCCTGCTGACGATGCCACTCGTTGGGTTTCTGCCTGCAACAGACGAACGTGTCCGCAATACTGTCGAGGCCATCGAACGCGAGTTGATGGAAGATGGCTTCGTCTTGCGTTATCGGCCGCAGGAATGCGGGGTGGACGGATTACCGGGGCGTGAAGGTGTTTTTCTCCCATGCTCTTTCTGGTTGGTTGCCTGCTGGCACCTCCTCGGTCGAAAGAAAGAAGCGTGCGAATTGTTCGACCGATTGCTTGATGTGCGAAACGATCTGGGGCTTCTCTCCGAGGAGTACGATCCGCGCGAGAAACGACAGCTTGGAAATTTTCCACAGGCATTTTCGCATGTTGCGCTCCTGGCTGCTGCGCGAATCCTTGGCGACGAACAGGAAACTGTGAAGCTGGAATGAATTTTGGGGCACAGCCATCTTGCGTGTGAGGCCGACGGGCATCTTGCCTGTTGGCTTGGATAGGCGGGCAGGTATGCGCGCCCGCCCCACAGGCTGGGAAGCCTGTGCTACTTCTCGCTTGAAGAAACGAGGCACCGGACCAAATCCTCAATTGTTACAATCCCGCAAAAATTTTTCCTTCGGTCCAGGACAGCAGCAAGGCCAAGTCGAGCAGCGCGCAATTGCTGTACAACGCGATAGGCGGATTCCTCTTCATTAGTTGTTACGATGCGCCGGACATAATTGTGCAGCGGCTTGCTTCCATTCTGCTCGAGCAAGATATCGAGAACGTTAATCAATCCGGCAGGTTGCCCTCCTGACGTAATCACAGGCAGACGATCAAGGCCGGAAGAGGCGCTGAGCTCCACCGCTTCTCGAGTTGATGCACCAGGCGGCAACACGACGACTTTCGCCGAAGGCAGCATTATGTCGCGCACTTTGACACTGCGGAAATCGACTACGTTATGAATCATCGCGCGTTCTGTAGCAGTCAGGGCGCCCTCGAGCTCGCTTTGTGCGGTGAACTGTTTTAGGTCCTCGCGCCCCGCAAAAAGACGGGCGCGCTTGGCGGCGCGACCCGGCAGGATCAGCTTGCCCAGCCGCGCCCCGAGTTCGAGCAATGGTGAGAAAAGGAGCGATGCTACTTCGAGCACGCCGGCAAGTTGCGCCAGGGCCCGAAAGGGAAATCGCCGAAAAAGCGATTTTGGGAGAACAGAGAGCAGAAACAGGTAGACCGGAAGCGCAATCGCCAGAGAGATAAAATAACCGGCGTAACCCCATGATCGGACTAACTCGCGGGTCAGCAGGAACAGACCGAGTATGTCTGTCGCGTTGGTGAACAGCAGAACGGTCACCAGCAAGCGCTCCGGGTGCTTCAACAAACGGTTCAACCGCACGGCCGCCGGCACGCGACGTTTCACATTTTGTCGCAATCGAATTGGGTCGATCGAAAGCAATCCGCTTTCAATTCCGTTGAAGAAGAACGAAACAATCCAGCAACAAAAAATGATTAGGCCGATTATCATGCCGCTGCCTCGAAAGCTTTCGGAGCTGTCTTCTCCAGCAAAATTTCCTCGATCCTCTTGCGGCCTGCGCGACGCACCGTAATCGCAAGGCGCGGGATCTCCAATTTCGTGCCAGGGGACGGCAAATAACCCAGCCGCGTGAAGACAAATCCGCCGATCGTGTCGATCCCTTCCGCGTCGATTTGAAAACCGAGATATTCGCTTAAATCGTCGAGGCGCGCGTTGCCATTAACAAGGAATCTACCGTTCCCGAGCGGCTCGATATAAAGAGCGACGTCATCACGTGGCACTACGTCGCGAAGGATTTCTTCCACGATGTCTTCCATCGTGATGATGCCTTCGGTACCGCCAAATTCATCAACCACGACGCCCATTCCCTGGGGACGAGTCAAGAAGAGCTTGAGCAGCTCCAGAGCTGCCATCGTCTCGGAGACGAAGGAAGGAGCGATCAATTTTTCGGTGTAATGTTCCGAGGGATCGAGCAGGAACAATTTCACATCGATGATACCAAGAATTTGATCGGGCGTATCGGCGTAGACCGGGACCCGCCGATAACGATTTTTCTTCAGGCGTGCAATTGCTTCTTCGTTCGTCAAATCATCGGGCAGCATGAAACTGTCAACGCGCGGCGTCATGCAGTCCTTTGCAGTTTTATCACCGAGCTTGATGATTTCCTGAATGATTTCACCCTCGCCCTCATACAAGGCGCCTTCCTCCTCACTCATCTCGATCAGCGTCTCCAATTCCTCATCGTTCAAACGCGGTCGAGTGCGTAGACGCGACGGAGTGAAAAAATCGACCACACGAGCGCTGACCATCTCGAGTCCGTGACCGATGAGATTGAGAAGCGGCATCGATATCTGTAAAGCAAAAGCGCCGATCGTTGAAAGTCGATAGGGCGCTGAAAGCGCCAGAAGCTTTGGTATCAAATCGCAAAGCAGCACAATGATTGCGAAGATCAGAAGCGCTGTCGCCCACTGCGAAATGCGTCCGGCCAGAGGGCCCTCCCACAGGAAAAAGAGACACAATATGATCAGCAGAACATTTATCAGTCCGTCGCCCAGGAGCAGGACATTCAGGACGTGACGCGGATTTTGCCGGAAAAGTTGTACAAATTTTGTGAGCCGTGGATGATTTGTTTCCAGGCGGCGTAACTGATGCGGCCTGAGCGAGAAGAGGGCCGTTTCCACTCCGGAAAAGAGAGCGGAACAGAAAATCAAAATTGAAATAACCACCAGCAAGATGGCCAGGGCCACGGCTGTCATTTCGTATGCCGGCACAGCGAGGCCGGCTGCGAGAAGTCAGCCGCGCGAGGCGGGCAGTCTTGCCCGTCGAAAAAACTGGTGCGCGCTGGTTTGCTCATCATCTGAGCCGCGAGCAAATTAAGCTCTTCATGAGCAAAGGCGAGAGGATTTCGCGGTTCGTGGCCGAGTTGGTTGTTGAAGATGTCGATCCGAACCAGAGAGACATCCTGAAACATCCATTTTATCGCGCGTTTTTCCATTGCTGGAATGAAAAACATTATTACGAGGCCCATGACGTGCTCGAGCAGCTTTGGCTCAAGACCAAATCACCCGATGCAGACTATTTTAAAGGATTGATTCAGGCGGCCGGGGCTTTCGTCCATCTTCAGAAGCGATTTGAGTACCCACTGCACGCGAAGCATAGCAAGCGCTTATCTCCTGCAGTTCGTCTATGCCGGCTAGCGGAGAGGAACCTATCCCGGTTCGCTCCACGACATCACGGTCTGGATGTGGCTGCGTTGTGCCAGCTGTTGCGCACATATTCAGATCGAATCGTTGCGTCCGACTACAAGACCAATCCCTGGTCGCCGGAAACCGCGCCTAAACTCGAGCTGCTGTAGCCACGGCGCTGTGCCGCCGTGCTGGGGACGAACAATTCGCCTCGATGCAACGAGGTGGCTACAAGCCGAGCCAGCCTACCTCGTGAAAATCAATTTCATTCCGGCGATAAGAAGGACTGTCGCCAGAAAAAGCGAAATTGCCCGGACAGCAAGACGTCTGCTTCCCAGATGCGAACCTGCAATTCCACCAATGATCGCGGCTGCGGCGAGGATGAGACCCAGGGAAGGAATTGAGTGAACTTTTGTAAAGTAACCGACCAGCCCTGCGACTGAGTTCACCCAAATGAATAGCGCCGAAACCGCAGCGGCCTGTCGAATAGGCGCCCATTGGCAAAACAGCAATAGCGGCGTGAGAAATATTCCACCTCCGGTTCCAGTCAGCCCAGAAAGGAATCCAAGGCCTGCACCTACGCTAATTGCCACGGGCCGCGAAGGGGGGACCGTTTGCGGCGGATCGCTCCTCCGGAACATCAATCGCGCGGCCGAAAAAAGCAGGACAACGCCTATCAGGATTCGGAGAACCGAAGCAGATGGCTGAAGATAGCCGCCGACGTACGCGGCCGGAATGGAAAGCAGCGCAAAAGGCCAGAATAATTTCCACGAGAAATGGCCGGCTCGCCAGAATTGAAACGTGCCGATAGACGCGACCAGAATGTTAAGCACAAGCGCTGTTGGTCGAACAACCGTCGGCGCCAGCCCGAACAGCGTCATCGTTGCGATGTAACCCGACGCACCGGCATGACCGACCGATGAGTAAAGAAAGGCGATCAGGCCAACGGCAAGAAACAAGAGAACGAGATGCGTTGTATCCATGTGATGATGTATGTCATTGCAGGGAGATTATCGGTTGAATGACGAATCAATGACGAATGACGAAAAAGATGCCTGTCATTCCGAGCGAAGTCGAGAATGGAGCGGCTGGGAAGCCGCGACATGGACGGGAAGGCCGCAGGCTGAGCGAACGGGAAGTGAGCGAAATCAAATCCCGCTGCAAAACCGAAGAGCGATTTCACGGGATCTTTCGACTTCGGTTTGCTTCACTCCGGATGACGACTTGATCAGTCGTGTTTCGTCATTAATTCGACATTCGACTTTCGTGCTTCGTCATTTCCCTGGGGGATTTCTCGCATTAATGTGGTTGGTGACAGTGAGCGACACTTTTGCTGCGTCCAAGCCAGCGCGTCCCGAGCACACCAACCGTCTGGCGGAGGAGAAGTCGCCGTATCTTCTTCAGCATGCGCATAATCCTGTCGATTGGTATCCATGGGGGGAAGAAGCGTTCGGGAAGGCGCGTCGGGAAAACAAACCGATCTTTCTTTCGGTTGGTTATTCCACATGTCACTGGTGCCATGTCATGGCGCACGAATCGTTCGAAAACGAAGAAGTGGCCGCGGTCATGAATCGCGAATTTGTGAACATCAAAGTGGACCGGGAGGAGCGCCCCGATGTTGATCGCGTTTATATGACCTTTGTTCAGGCAACGACGGGTGGTGGCGGCTGGCCGATGAGTGTCTGGTTGACGCCTGACCTGAAGCCATTTGTTGGCGGAACCTATTTTCCGCCCGAGGACCGATATGGTCAGCCAGCTTTCAAGAGCGTGCTCGAGAAGATTGCAACAGCTTGGAAGGAAAATCACGACAAAATTGTCGAGCAAGGCGGCAAGATCGTTGCGGCGCTGACTGAATCTCAATCGACGGCAACGACGGAAGGCAAAATCGACGCGAAGGTTTTGGATGATGCTTACCAGCAGATTGAGCGGAACTACGATCACAAAGAAGGCGGCCTTGGCAATGCGCCGAAATTCCCGCGACCGGTGACGCTCAACTTCCTGACGCGCTTTTATGCACGCGATCCCAAGAGCGAATCCGGCAAGCATGCGCTGGAAATGGTTTTGTTCACGCTGCGCAAGATGGCTGCAGGTGGAATGCACGATCATATCGGGGGCGGCTTCCATCGTTACTCCGTCGATCGGTACTGGCACGTGCCGCATTTCGAAAAGATGCTTTACGATCAGGCGCAACTTGCTGTCGCTTATCTGGACGCATTCCAGATTACCAGAGATCGGCAGTACGAATCAGTAACACGCGATATTCTCGATTACGTCGCTCGCGACATGACTTCGAAGGAAGGCGGCTTTTTCTCAGCCGAAGATGCCGATAGTCTCGTAGCTGTAGCGGCGGTCTATGACCGCCGAACTGAATCGGAGGAGCCCGCGGAGGCCGGCGCTCATAGAGCGCCGCTACGGGAGACGAAGGAAGGCGCATTCTATGTCTGGACAGAAAAGGAGATCGACGCTGCGCTCGGTGATGCGTCCGAGATTTTCGCTTTTCATTACGGCGTGCAAGCACACGGAAATGCGCCGGAAGGGAGTGATCCTCAGGATGAATTCCGCGGCAAAAACATCTTGATCCAACGGCACACGACCGCAGAGACCGCGCAGCGTTTTAACAAAAGCGAAGACGAAATAGCGAAATCGCTAGCGCGTAGCCGTGCGAAACTATTTGTCATCCGGGCAAAACGACCGCGACCTCATCTCGACGACAAGATCATCGCTGCCTGGAACGGCCTGATGATCTCGGCTTATTCCCGCGCGGCACAAGTGCTGGAGGACCCGCGCTATTTGGAAATTGCAATACGTGCAGCCAAATTTCTCAGGACAAATCTTTATGAAGAAAAGAGCAAGTTGCTCTATCGCAACTATCGTGGCGGCCGTAGCGATATCGAGGGCTTCGCCGACGATTACGCATTCGTTATTCAAGGTCTTCTCGATCTTTACGAAGCTTCGTTCGATGTCGAATGGCTGAAATTCGCGGTCGAATTGCAGGAAACGCAGGACCGCCTGTTTTTTGACGAGAAGAACGGCGGCTATTTCAGCACGAGCGGCAAAGATGAGAGCGTGTTCCTGCGAATGAAAGACGATAACGATGGGGCAGAGCCTGCTGCAAGCTCGGTCGCGGCCCTGAATCTTTTGCGGTTGGCACAATTTCGCGATGATAAACAGGCGGCGGAGCGGGCGCGAAAAACGATCGACGCATTTACGACAACTCTTTCACATTTCCCCAGCGCCATGCCGCAAATGTTGGTGGCGCTGGACTACTCCCTAAGCATGCCGCGACAGATCGTGATCGCTGGGAAGAAGGATGCCCCGGAAACCAAAGCGTTGCTTAGAGAAGTGCTTCGGCATTTTTTGCCGAAAACGGTACTGTTTCTCGCGGATGGCGCTGAAGGCCAGAAATATCTTGGCGAGAAAAATGAAGCGATTCCTGCCATGTCGCCGATCGATGGAAAACCAGCCGCTTACGTCTGCGAAAATTTCACCTGCAAAGCGCCCGTAACTGATCCGAAGGAACTCGCCGAGTTGCTTTCAAGATAATCGCGTCGCCGGCCAGCGGAACTTGTAGCCCCGGCCCTGCGGGCCGTTTTTGGATGAGTGCTAAGAAGGGACGTTTCGTGACTGGCCACAGGCCAGTGGCTACAGGTCGGCAGCTACTTGCTGCCGGGCTTGACGACCGCAATTTTTGCCAGACCAGGCGGAAGGTTATCTGCGGGATAGGTCTCTACGGTCATCTCAACGAGGCTCACGAACGGACAACCAAAATCTGGTTTCGCTTCGCCGCTTCGATCGACAATCACTCCGACTGCGGAGACGATGCCGTCGTGGGCACGGACGATGTCGATTGTTTCCTGCACCCGTCCGCCGCGCGTCACCACATCTTCGACAACGACGAACTTTTCGCCCGGCGAAATTTGAAAACCGCGCCGAAGGATGAGCTTGCCCTCCTCCTTCTCAACAAAGATGTGGCGCTTGCCTAACGAGCGGCCGACCTCCTGGCCGACGATGATTCCGCCCAGGGCAGGGGAGATCACCGTGTCACAATCGAAT
>Ga0137412_10001781_pt1 | contig 16869 bp, 10 predicted proteins | sample CZODoug2_1_16fun_FD_122160 | JGI IMG/M metagenome (GOLD analysis project Ga0137412, IMG submission 122160) | Vadose zone soil fungal communities from Angelo Coast Range Reserve, California, USA - CZODoug2_1_16fungal (Hybrid Assembly) | ecosystem: Environmental > Terrestrial > Soil > Vadose zone...
CGCGCGATTGCAATTTCGCGGTTCGCCGCCGCAGCCGGATTGACCGCGCTTCGTCAAGCGAAGCAGCCGCTGCCGCCTCTCGATCGCATTGCACTTGTCTTCGCCATCTCCAACGGCGGCGTCATTTATACACGACGTTTTTATGCGGATATCGTGAAGTCCGGGGCGCAATCTGCCAGCCCGATGCTATTTCCCGAAACGGTCTTTAATGCGCCCGCCAGTCATCTAGCCGCGATCCTTGGAATCAGCGGTGCCTCTTATACCGTTGTCGGGGATGGTGCTGTCGGCATCCTTGCACTCAAGCTGGCGGAAGACCTGATTGCGTCGAGTGATCTGGACGCCTGCCTTGTTGTCGCCGCCGAGGAAATCGATCCGCTCGTCTGCGAAGCTTACCGGCAATGGCGCTTCCTGCGGGATCCCAAGAAACCGGAAACGGGGCGCGGCATGATCATGAGCGAAGGCGCGGGAGCGGTCTTGCTGAAGCGGTCTAATGGCGGGAGTGAGATCGACCAGATTGTTCCCGGCGCAAATTTCTTCCGGCGTTCCGAAGCTTCGGCGCGACTAGGTAGCGTGGTCGCGCGTCTCAAGAACGAAATCGGCTTCTGCATCGGCAGTGCGAACGGCACATTTATCGATCGGGCGGAACGCACGGCCATGGGCGACGACTTGCCACCTTATTCACCAAAAATCGCGCTCGGTGAAAGCGTGGGTGCTTCCGTCTTTTGGCAACTCATTACGGCCGCAAAAGCCTTGGAAACTGGAACGCTGCCAGGGTCGTCGAAGCCACCCGTCAATTCGCACGCATTGGTGCTCGCTTGTGGTCTCAACCAACAGACTGGCGGGCTGACTCTGCGCGGACGTGATCGCTCTGCTTTTCCGGGGAGCGCGTAAACGCCAGTCCGGCTCGGACCTTTTCGCCTTTGCAACACTTTCGCCCTGCGATACCTTCGGGGCGCGCCATGCGAACGCGGGCAGCGGTCTTTTTTTTTCTTCTTTTTGCGGCTGCTCATAACAGCACCGCCGCTAATTTCGAGACGCCAAAAAACCAACCGATCGAGATCACTTCCAGCGGCGAAACCCGCTACGAGAATGGTATCGCGATCGCCCAGGATAACGTCGCGATTCACTGTGGCGATGCCGACATTTACGCTGACTCAGCGCGCTATGACTCGCAGCGGCATGAAGTTACAGCTGACGGTCATGTGCGAATCTATCGGGAAGACAAGCTCTTTCTCGCCGAGCACGGAACCTACAATCTCGATACCAAGGAGATTCATGCTGACACCTTTCACAGTTCTTCGGAGCCCTATTTCGTGAACGCCCAAAAACTTGTGAATTTTTCCGACGGACGCTCCATCGTCGAGAGCGGCGATTTCACGACTGATGATTCGATCGATCCCGATTTTCATTTTCACGCTCACAAAGTTCGGATTTACGAAAATGATCGCGTCGTTTTCCAGAATGTGACTTTTTATGTTGGGAAAGTTCCTATTTTTTGGTGGCCATATCTTTATCAATCATTAAACGACGCCTTTAGCTTTAGCATCTCGCCCGCTTATCTCAGCACTTGGGGACCGTCATTGTTGGGTTCAGTGACATTTCCGATCGCCGAGAAAACTAAGGGGACAGTCCACCTGGATTATCGGGCGCGGCGTGGAGAGGCCATCGGCTTCGACTCCGAGACAAACTACGGCAAAGACAACAGCAGTTACCTTCGGCTCAAGACCTATTTCATCAATGATCAAAACCCGGACATAAATCAAACTTCGGTGCCGCGCACGCCCATCGGAAGCGCCCGTTACCGCGTGAGTGTGGAAGACCGGACGGATTTCACGAGCGACATCTATGGCATCGTTGACATCACCAAATTAAGCGATGCTTTCGTCATGGAGGATTTCTACCAGTCCGAATTCCGCATCAATCCCGTGCCGGACAACGTCGTGGCGATCACTAAAACGGATCCCATCTATACCCTGACCACGATCGCACGCTTTCAAGCTAACGAGTTCTTCCAGCAAACCGAGCGTCTTCCCGAAGTAGTGCTGGACGTCGTCCGGACTCCCATTTTTGGAAGTCCAATCTTTTACCAGGGCGAAAGCGGAATTGCAGACCTTCATCGAAACTTCGCGAGCGGTTCGGGCTTCGAAGACTACGAAAGCTGGCGGGTCGATACTTTTCACCAACTCCTTTACCCAAACACGTATTTTGGCTGGCTCAGCATCGTCCCGCGTGCCGGGTTTCGCGCGACCTACTACAGTGAGACGCGCGATGTCGGGAAAACGCTTTTCACTCCGAGTAGCGATCCGCTGATCCCAGACTTTATTGTGCCGGATAATACACCGCTTCACCTCGATGGCGCCACAACACGCACTGTTTTCAACGCTGGAGTGGAAGCATCGTTCAAAATTTCCCGTGCTTGGGAGGGAGTGCAGGACAGCGCGCTTGGGCTCGACGGCTTGCGACACGTCATCCAACCATTCACCAATTTTTCATGGGTTTCAGATCCTGGCGTTAATCCGGCGGCGATTTTACAATTCGATCGCGTCGAACCAACCACGAAATTACGCCCAATCGATTTTCCGGAGTTCACCACCATCGATTCGATTGATCGCTGGACGATCTGGCGCCTCGGAGTCCGCAACCGGCTCGAGACCCGGCGCGACGACACCAACGTTACCTGGTTCGAACTCGACACCTATTTCGACGTCAATTTCGAGAATCCTTACGATCGCACTCCCTATTCGAATCTTTTCAACAACATTCGCTTTACTCCGCTACCATGGGCCTCGCTCGCCATTGATTCCCAAGTGCCCGCGTTTGATAAAGGATTTACCGAAGTCAATACGACCATATCGTTCCAGCCGATGGCGAAGCTGCAGCTAAACGTTGGGCACCGCTACCTAAACAACAATCCATTTTTCGTTAACAGCAGTTTATTTACTTTCGGCGGATATTACCGGATTAACGACAACTGGGGGTTCGCGGTGCAGGAGCAATACGAGGCGACGACCGGGTTGCTTGAACAACAGCGTTATGCCGTCTATCGCGACCTCTCCAGTTGGGTCGCTTCTTTCGGCGCGGTCGTGCGCGACAATAACGGGGTAAAACAGTATGGTGTTCTCTTAACTTTTACCTTGAAAGCGTTTCCGAAACTCGGGTTCGACTTCAATTTCGATCCGGGCGGCGCGGGACAATAATTGATCGCGGAAAGGTCGAATTCGGGTAGCATTCCCGCCGCTTCGTTGGGATAACCTCTTATGGATCTATCGATTATCGGCTCAGGATACGTCGGTCTCGTCACCGGCGCCTGCTTTGCTGATGTTGGTCACAACGTGACCTGCGTCGACAACGATGCGCGCAAAATTGAAGTATTACGCGCCGGCCGGGTGCCGATCTACGAACCCGGTTTGGAAGAACTGATTCACCGCAACGTCGCCGCCCACCGGCTGCGCTTCAGCGGTAGTATTAAAGAAGGCGTCGATAACTCGCAGATAATTTTCATTGCGGTGCCGACTCCACCTCAGAGCGACGGCAGCGTCGACCTGAGTTTCATCGAAAAAGTCGCGCGCGAGATCGCCGGCGTTCTCACCGATTACCGAGTCATCGTCGATAAGAGCACGGTGCCGGTAAAAACTGGCGAAAAAGTGGCCGAATCAATTAAACGCTATAATCGCCACGGCGCGAAATTTGACGTGGTTAGTAATCCGGAATTCTTGCGCGAAGGCTGCGCCGTCCACGATTTGATGCATCCCGATCGGATTGTCATCGGTGCGCAAAGTGAACACGCCGCCGATTTAATGAAAAAGGTTTATGAGCCGTTCATGGCCCCGATTCTCGTTACCGACATCAATAGCGCGGAGTTGATTAAACATGCGGCCAACTCATTTCTGGCACTGAAAATTTCTTATATCAATGCTGTCTCCGCCATTTGCGACGCCAGCGGCGCTGACATCGAAAAAGTGGCGGACGGAATCGGAATGGATCGGCGAATTGGCCGGAATTTTCTTAACGCCGGGATCGGCTATGGCGGATCGTGTTTCCCGAAGGACATCGCCGCATTCATCACCATAAGTGAAAAGCTCGGTGTTCCCTTTTCGCTCTTAAAAGAAGTCCAGCGCATTAACGCGGAGCAGAAAGAGCGTTTTCTAAAATCGATTCGCGACACCCTTTGGGTCCTGCGCGAAAAAAAGATCGCGGTGTGGGGACTGACCTTCAAACCGGATACGGATGATATTCGTTCTTCTGTCGCGATTGATTTGGTCGCCGATATGTTGCGCGAGGGCGCGCAGGTTTCGGTCTACGATCCCAAAGGGATGGAGCGGGCCCGCGAAATCCCGGAAATCAAGAGCGCGCGATTTTGTGAAAACGCGCTTGCTGCAGCTGACGGTGCAGAAGCGCTTGTGATCGCGACGGAGTGGGCGGAATTCGCCAATGTGGACCTGGGGGTGGTGAAAGAAAAAATGACCACGCCGATTGTTTTCGACGGCCGCAATTTGTTTGATCCCTCGACGATGGCAAAAATGGGGTTCCACTATCATTCCGTCGGACGCACCCCGGTTACGCCCGACTGATGTCATCGAGCAAGGGACTGCTCGATCCACCCTGCATAGCGCAAGGTGGATCGGCCGCCCCGTCGGGCGATCCTAACTAAGGGCGGCATTTGTCGCCTAATTCGGTTCCTCCTTTGGCCCCTTGATTTGAGAAGTAAATTCTGTGAGTTGCATGCGGCGCGGGCGGTGGAATCATAGCGATCTATGCGTGATCCCCGCTTCGATAGACTCGCCGAGATCCTGGCGGGTTATTCCACAGAGTTAAAACGCAATGAGAAGGTGCTGATCGAAATCTTTGACGCGCCCGATGAAATGACGATCGCGCTCGTGCGCGCGGTGCGGAAGCGAGGAGCAATCCCTTTTGTGCAGTTGCAAAGGGCCCGGGTTAGCCGCGAGCTTGCCCTTGATGCGAGCGAACCGCAGTTGCGCCTCCTGGCCCGGCACGAACTGGCCCGGATGAAACAAATGGACGCCTACATTGCCGTACGAGGCAGCCACAATATCACCGAGCAGGCCGACGTGCCGGCCGACCAGATGAAACTAATTGCAAAAAAAATGCGGCCAATCCAGGACTACCGCGTTCAGAAAACGAAATGGGTGGTGTTGCGATGGCCGACCCCGGCGATGGCCCAGCTCGCCAGCATGAGCACCGAGGCCTTCGAAGATTTTTTCTTCGAAGTTTGCACCCTCGATTACCGCAAGCTTCAACCGGGAATGAACGCGCTAAAAAAACTAATGGAGAGAACCGACCGGGTCGAGATCGCGGGCCCCGGAACGGACTTGCGCTTCAGTATTAAGAAAATTCCGGCCGTCATTTGCGGTGGCGATCGGAATATTCCGGATGGGGAAGTTTTTACCGCACCGGTGCGCGACTCGGTCAACGGCTTTGTCACCTTTAACGCGCCAACAATTTATCAGGGCACGAGCTTTGATCATATCCGGCTGGAATTCGAAAACGGAAAAATTGTCAAAGCGACGAGCAATCAAACCAAGAAGTTGAACGATGTTCTCGATGCCGACGCCGGCGCCCGTTACATCGGCGAATTCTCGCTCGGCTTTAATCCGCACATCTTGCATCCGATGCGCGATATTTTGTTCGACGAAAAAATTGCCGGTTCGTTTCATTTTACTCCCGGTCAAGCTTATGAGACGGCCGACAACGGAAACCGCAGCCAGGTGCACTGGGATATGGTCAACATTCAGCGCCGGGAATATGGCGGCGGCGAGATCTATTTTGATGGCAAACTCATTCGCAAGAACGGCGAATTTGTTGTCCCGGCCCTGCAATCGTTAAACCGGGCAAGGTTGCTCAAGCGAAAATAAGAAACCGCGCGGAACTTCCTGCGCGGTTCCCAAGGTCTTTGCCGGAAACGTTAGGCGCGTTTCGTTACCGGATTCAGTTGCAGCATCGCGATCTCGCCATCGTCCGCCATCTGCACGTTCGTTATTTCGAACATCGGTGCATTTTCAACGGATGAACCGCCTGCGCCTGGCAATTGCACGGCAACGGTCTTGGATGTCGAATTGAGAATAATGCCGGCGATCTCGAAGGTGGGAGAAACTTCCACGCTCGCGATCTGGAAGGCGGCGGTGAGATGCACTGAGGTCTGCGTTTGATGCGAAGGCGTCAATTGCAGCGGAGCCGACTCAAATCCCGATACCAGTTGCAGGCCGGAAATATTAAATGATGGCGTCGCGAGAGTGGCAGGTCTTTGTTCCTGCGATGGATTCAAGCGCAGCTGGCCGAGACTACCAGGAGCAGCTTGAATTTTGGCAATCTCGAAGTTGGCCTGCAAATTCATCGGCGCTTGCTGCTGCGGCGATGAAGCCAGTCGCATCGTGACTACTTTCGAAATCGGCCGCAACTGCAGCGCGCCCATCTTGAAGGTGGGCGTTAATTGCATCGAAGCGATTTCGCAAGAGAGGGTGACTTGAACAGCCGTGTGCATGCCACCAGCGGCTGCTTGCGGTGCGGGTGCGGCGTGTGCGGGCTGCGTTGGAGCTCCCGAAGTTCGAATGACGGGAGCCGTTGGGGTCTGGAGTGTTTCAGGCATGGTTTCGATTGTAGTTGGTTGTGGAGCAAAATGTTCTTCGTCACGGGTCGTTGGGATTTCAGGGGCCTTTGGCAATGCGCTGATACCAGCAATGGCACGGCCAACCCCGGCAATCTCAGCAACAGTTGCTATTTTCGGTTCTTCACGGACTGCGATCTCAGCCGTTTCCTCAGCGGTCACTAAAGTTTGATAAGGAACAGGCTGGCCCTGCTCGATCGGCTGTGGCTCCGGCTCCGGCGACCATTCCTGAGTTGAAATTTGTTCCTCAATTTTAGAGGCCGCGGCGGCTGTCTCCGCGGTTGTCGGCTCACACACTTGCATTTCTAAAACGTTCGCCGGCGCCTCCACTGGTTCGGGGGCTTTCCATTCGCGTACTGGTTCGATTGGGAAAGTGTCTTCAGTGACTGCGGCTGCTGCCTGCCGTTCTGCCTGCTCGAGGACCGGCTCGTCATACACGGGCGAAGCAGAGCCTGCCACTTCGGGCACAACTTCCCTCTGGCCATTCGATGGCATCTGCGCGATTGCGGGTTCAACGGATGATTCCTCGAAATCGACGCAGGTTGGTTCAACACGACCATTAACGGTTGCCGTTTCCGGTTCGGGCAGTAGCGCGGTTATTGTTTCCGGCGCCCGTTTCGCCACGGGAATCACGGCACGCCGCATCGAGGGCTCGGAGGCTTTTAGCTGAACCGAAATCTGACGCGGTCCACCCGCGAAACGTTTTTGTACCTGCAAAGCCGGAGCTTCCTCAACCGTTTCGTTGTCATGCAACGGCGGCCCCGTCACGGTTGCCGGCCGATGACCAATCTGCGTTGTTCCGATCCGTCGCCGAATCTCCATTACCACCACTGACACGAGCAGACCGAAGCCACTCAGCCCCAGAATCCAAACCAGCAGGGGCCGCTGGCCAGTGAAGGAACTAATCCGTTCGCCAAACGTCGGCACAGGCGTGAACTGCCCAACTTTTGCCGGGGCGAGAACGGGGGCCGGCGTCGCACTCATTGCTGTGGTTACGACAGGTGGCGCCGATGCAGCCGGCTCAATCACGGGCTGCTGAGTAGGAGTTCCGGCAGCGAGCTCAGGCGCGGCCGTAGGAGCAGCAATTGCTGCCGCCGGTGCAGGCGTTGGAGTCGAAGCTTCAGGTGTTGAAGCGACGATAGGGGCGGTCACTACAGAGACGTCGGGTGTTGCGGCAATCGCGGGAGTAGAGGCCGGGGCAGCGGTAGCCAAAGCAAGTGCTGGGGACGGTGTCGCGCTAGCTGATGGCGACTCGACCGAAATCCCAGGCGCCGCTGGCGCAACTGGAAGATCTTCGGGGCGCGCCGAAGTTCCGGTTGCTTTCGCATTGGAGACGATAACTTCTGCGGGAGTTGGATTCACAATCGCTTCGCTGGCTTTCAGTCCTGCCGGTGAAGGTGCCGGCGTCTGCGCCAGCGCCAATTGCGTTCCCTCTTCCGCTTTCACCTCTACGCTAGGGATCGGGCTAGGCTCGATCGCGGGGACGGACGATTCGGTTTGAGTGGTAGCGACTGCGGCCGCACCAACCGAGGCGGTCGGGGTCGGCGACGAAACGACCATCGCGTTCTTTAGCCAACCAAGATCGTAAAAACCAGCTGCATACTGGGCGTTCGAGGCTGACGGATAAATTTTTCTTGCGGATGTGATCCAATCGTTGGCTTTGTCAGCATTGTCGTGTTTGAACTCCCAGGCCGCCTCCGCGTAATAGAGCGCCGGGGTTTCGCCGCTAAACTGGAACTGCTCCCTCAGTTTCTGTGCCCGGCTATCCTTCCCTTCCAGCAGATAAGTGAGGAATATCCTGAAGTTGATCAGTTGCGCTGCCTGATTCTGGTCTCCGCCCGGCGTCTGCTTCAACAACGCCTGAAATCGATCACGCGCCTCGGCGTAATCCTTATTTCGGAATGGAACGTCTGCCAGATTGAACTGCGCCTCGCGAAATTTCGGATCGGCCTTGAGAGCCTGTTTAAAGAACCGTTCGGCCTCGTCGTACTTTTGCTGTTCCAGCAGTATCGCCCCGCGCAAATTAAGGACCTGTGGCTGGTTTGGTTCGGCTGTATCCGCCTGCTCGGCTAATCTCGCAGCGGAATCGAAATCACGCTGCTCGTAAGCTTGCAGGCCCTGTTCGAACGCCGTCTTAGCCACTACTTTCGTCTTGCTCGCTCGCTCTTCCGGCGAGAGCAATTGCACCGCCGGCCGCTGCTGCCCAGGTTGCTTCTTCAGCCAGCCAATTTCATAGAGCGACTCAGCAAAGAGCTTGTTTAATTGGGGAGAGAAATTCTTTTCTGCTGCCGACATCCAGTTCTTGGCATCGGGAATATTTTGGCCCTGAAGCGAAATGGCCGCGTTCGCGTAATGGACCGCCGGCGTGTCAGGCGACAACTCAAATTTCGCCAAAATTGAGTCGACCATGGTGTCGTTCCCCTCCAGCAAATAGGTCAGCAAAATCTTGTATTGAATCAGCTGGCCGGCTTCTCCCTGCAGCTCGGCGGCATTGCTCGTGACCAATTCCTGGAAACGCTTCCGCGCTTCCGCCCAGTCTTTTTTCAAAAACGGGATCTCCGCCAGATTGAAACGGGCATTCCAAAATTTCGGATCGAGCCCTCTGGCTTCGGATAAGGCGGCTTCCGCCTTGTCGTAGAGGCCCTGGCGCATATAGACGACGCCGCGCAAATTTTGCGACGCCGCCAGATCGGGTTTACGCGCGTCTATCGCATCCAGTTGTTTCAGCGCCTCCGTATAATTGGCGGCGTCAAACGCGCGATACGCTTTGTCGTACATCGCTTCGAGTTCCGAATTCGATGGCGCGACGTCGTTCGCGGCAATGGTCCCAAAAACCAGCAATGAAACCGCAGCAAATTTTAGAATCTTCATGCTGGGGGAGAATAGAACTATCGCTGGGTGACCCTGACAAGTTATTTCTACCGCTTGGAGAAACAAATTTTCGGATCGAGAACTTACCGGGAATTCATACAGCCCACCAACCGCAACCCTTCCAGAGTGAGATTTTCGTGCACCGCGTCCACCTCCGGCAGCTTTCGCGCGATCAATTTTGCATAGCCGCCTGTCGCCACTATCCGGACCTTGTCCTTCCACGATTTCTCCGCCGTAATCCGTTGCAAAATCTCGCGGACAAGTCCGCGATAACCAAAGATCGCGCCCGAGAGCATCGCCTGATTCGTCGATTTGCCGATCGCACTTCGCGGTTCCCGCAGAGAAATCCGCGGCAACAATGCGGTCCGATCGTAGAGAAAATTCGTCATCGCTTCCAAGCCCGGAGCAATAACGCCACCGATGTAGGCGTTGTCCGGCGCAACGATGTCGAATGTCACCGCGGTACCAAAATCGATGACGATCGCGGGCGTTCCATAAAGCTTGGCCACCGCCACCGCATTGGCCAATCGATCGGCGCCGATCGATTTCGGATTGGGGTAATCGATGCGGATATTCAATCGACTCCGCGACGTCAGCCAAATCACCTTGCGATTGCCAGCGGCACGTTTGATCCCGCGGTTCTTTTTGGGCACCACCGATGAGACAACCAGGGTAGCGGAATCGTGTCCCTGCAAAATTTTTGTGACCCGTTCCGCCGTTAAGATGGGCGTAGCAATCTTTGAGGCACGTCCAATTCGAGAGCGTGAGGCAAAACCCAGTTTGGTGAATGAATTGCTGACATCGATGAGTAAAAAATCGGTGGCCGGCTTTTTCACTTGCTTGCGACCGCGAAATGCCGCGCGTAGCCTCGCGCTGTGCTTGTTCATCGTCCCCGCCGTTTACGCCGCACCGCCGCGATTCGCAATCTCATTCGCGAAACAAATCTTAGCCGGCACGATTTTGTCCTGCCACTTTTCGTCAGTGAGAAAATCGAACGCGCGAAAGAGATCCCGAGCATGCCCGGCGTCTACCAACACGGCGAGAATGAAATCGCCTCTATCGCGCAGCGCGCCCACGAATCGGGAGTGCAAGCCGTGCTTCTCTTTGGAATTCCGAAGTCGAAAGACGAACAGGCCAGTGGCGCGCATGCCGAGAATGGCGTGGTCCAAAATGCGGTTCGCCAGATCAAAAAACACGCGCCGGATTTGACGGTAATTACTGATGTTTGTTTATGCGAATACACCAGCCACGGCCATTGCGGCGTGGTTCGCCTCGATGGCGAGCATTTTCATGTCTTGAATGACGAAAGCGTGGAGTTGATCGCGAAGACTGCGGTCTCACACGCTGCGGCCGGGGCCGATATGGTAGCGCCAAGCGACATGATGGATGGCCGGATCGGCGCAGTCCGGGCAGCGCTCGACCAGGCAGGTTTCGATCAGACCGGGATCATGAGCTATGCAGCAAAGTTTGCCTCCGTTTTTTACGGGCCGTTCCGCGACGCCGCGGAAAGTCCCCCGCAGTTTGGTGATCGGCGTTCCTATCAAATGGATCCGGCCAATGCAGAGGAAGCGCTGCGTGAGGTGGAACTCGACCTTTCCGAAGGCGCCGACATTGTGCTGGTGAAGCCCGCTTTGCCCTACCTCGATATTTTGTGGCGGGTGCGCGAGCGCTTTGGCCGGCCAACCGCGGTTTATCATGTCAGCGGAGAATTTGCGATGGTGAAAGCGGCTGCGGAAAAAGGCCTGATTGACGAACGCGCAGCCGTGCTCGAAATCATGACCTCCCTCAAACGCGCAGGCGCAGATTTCATCGTTAGCTATTGGGCATTGGACTTGATGGAATGGCTGAAGAGCTGAAGAGCATTGTATCTGCCGCCGTCCCCGGCGGCAGTCATCCAAAGGCGAATTTGCCAACTGCCGCTGAGGACAGCGGCAGCTACACCGAACCGGTTCGGTGCCCAAATCGCAAACGAGGTGAGACCGCCGCTCATGTCGCTTTAAAACGCTTGGCTCTGCTCTGGGCGCAATCCCGCGGTTATTCCGTCTGCGCCTTCGAGGTGCAATTGCCGCGTTGTCGATTTCGCGCGGACCTGGCGGCCTACCGGCCTAACGGGAAAGAGATTGGGACGGCTGCAATCTTTGAATGTAAACAGGCTTTCCCCGACTTGCGCCGGGATAACGGTTGCAGCGCAGTGACGGCGAAGCGACTGGAAAAGGCTTTCCAACGTCGCCAGGTCCTGGAAAAAAATTTGCGCATTCATTATCCCGCCTTGCGCATCCCCGATTCGCTTTTCTCTGATTTCGACTCACATAACTTTGCTGCGATTGAGCATCGCGGCTATGCCCGAGTCCTGCGGGAGTTGAGCGCGTTGCAAAATCGCCTTTTCGATTGCACCAAATTTGAGCGCCTGATTCGCTATCGCTGCGCCAATCTTTTTTTTCTGGTCGTTTCAAACCGATTGTTCCGCGAACCAGAGATTCCGTTTGGCTGGGGCGCCCTCATCGAGTCTGAGGGCGAACTGGTTCTGGTGCGCAAACCGCTGTGGCACGAGGGCACCTTGGCCAACCGACTTAAGTTACTGGAGCGAATCGCCGCCGCCGGTACCCGCCTTTTAAACAAACAGTCGGAAATTACATTCGACGACGTGTGCGCAGCCCGAAATCGAGCTTGTCCGTAAGAACGGTGCGGCGGCACGACATCGGTCATCCCGAATCACAAACGATGAGGAACCTCACGATTAGACCCTCACCTGGCGCTTCGCGTCCTCCTCTGTTCGGGGAGAGGATTGGGGTGAGGGCGTCGCTTGCGTGAGGCTTCCACTTTAGGTGAAGTCTCTCGCTTCGCTCGGGATGACGGCCGCTATTCCTTCGACTTGCGGACAAGCAGATTATGTCCTGTCATTTCCTTTGACTGGGGCAGGCCGAGCAGGAACAACAGCGTAGGCGCGACATCGGCCAGGATTCCATCGTGGCAAACAAAATTTGCCGCGTCTTTCGCAACGTAAATGACATGCACAAGGTTGGTGGTGTGCGCGGTGTTGGGTGAGCCGTCGGGATTCCGCATCAATTCACAATTGCCGTGGTCCGCCGTAATCAGACATTTTCCATCAAGCTCCAGCAATTTCGGAACGATCCGAGCGACGCAGGCATCTACTGTTTCAACCGCCTTTATCCCGGCTTCAACCACCCCGGTGTGACCGACCATGTCCGGATTAGCGAAGTTTAGAATGATTAGATCGTAATTCGCCATTCGCCCGCAAACTTCATCAGTGACCTGCAGCGCGCTCATTTCCGGCTGCAAATCGTAGGTCGCGACTTTGGGCGAGGGCACTATTTTGCGCTCTTCGCCCGGGAATGCGCGCTCAACTCCTCCATTAAAAAAATAAGTGACGTGCGGATATTTTTCCGTTTCCGCAATGCGTAACTGCGTCTTGCCGGTGGCACTGGCGACCTCGCCGAGAATGTGCTCCAAATTTTCGGGCGCGAAAATGTAGGGTGACGGATAGGTCACGTCGTATTGCGTTAGCGTAACGAAATGAACACGCGGCCACACACCGCGATCAAAGCCGTCGAACTTCTCGAACAGGAAAGCCTGCGAAAGTTGCCGGGCACGATCAGCACGGAAATTGAAAAACAAGACGACATCGTTATCGCGCACGCGTTGTTCACCAGCGTATGCAAAAATTAGCGGTGGCATGAATTCGTCGGTTTTACCTTCCTTATATTTTGCCGCCACCGCCTCGGCTGGTGATGTCTTCACCTGCTCGCCCTGGCCAAGGACGATCGCGTCCCACGCCTTTTTGGTGCGGTCCCAGCGCCGGTCCCGGTCCATCGCAAAGTAACGACCGACGACGGTTACAATTTGCGCACCGCTTTTAGACAAAGCCTTTTCGCATTCGCGCAAAATCTCCGCCCCACCGGTAGGGGAAGCATCTCTTCCATCGGTAAAGGCGTGCACGAAAATTTCATTCACTCCTGCCTCATCGGCGGCTTGGGCCAGCGCCAGGAGATGGAGATAATGACTGTGCACGCCTCCATCAGAAACCAGGCCGAGCAAATGCAAACGATGGTTGCGCGCTTTTTGGAAGCTATCCTGGAGCACGGCATTGTGTGCCAGCTCGCCGGCGGCGAGCGCTTTGTTAATTCGCGTTAAATCCTGGTAAACGATCCGGCCCGCTCCAAGATTCAGGTGCCCGACTTCGGAGTTTCCCATCTGCCCTTCCGGCAATCCGACATCTTCGCCGCTCGCGCTTAATTTCCCCATCGGGTAATTGGCGTAGAGCTGATCGTGGCAGGGCGTGTTCGCCAGCAAAGTAGCATCGCCATTTTCCCTCGCCCGATCGCGGCCACCGGGATTGATTCCCCAGCCATCACGAATAATCAGCATTACCGGCCCGCTCATCGCGCGCAATCTGCCGACCGTGCAAGACCAGACAAGCGATTTCCGATGGCTGCGGGATTGACAATGCGCTATCGGCTCATTCACATCGCGCCATGAAGTGGAGGAACCAGATACTCGCTCTGATCTGCCTTCTCGCCTTTGCCGCCCTCGGCGTTCTCTATTTTAAAAATTGGGTCGTGCAAAAACCTTTCGGGATCATTCTGTTCATTGGGGAAGGATTGACCGCGCAACGAACAGCGGCGACGCGGGTCTATATCGGGGGTGCGGACAGTCCGCTGGCGATGGACCGTTTGGAATTTTCGGCGCGACTGCGCAATCACTCGGCCGATTTCGCGGTGCCAGACTCAGGTGCAGCCGCATCCGCCCTGGCAACGGGAAGAAAAGTAAAAAACGGAACGATTTCCCTTGCGGAATCGGGCGAAGCGCTGAGAACGATTCTTGAGCTCGCGCATGAGGAAGGTCGGGCTACTGGAATTGTGACTGACGGGGCGCTCACCAACCCAACCGCGGCAGCCTTCTATGCCCACGCCAACAACGCGAAACAGCCGCAAGAATTTGCCAACGCGCTGATCGAGCGGGATGCAGTCGACATTGCCCTGGGTGGTGGAGCAACAGAGTTTAAGAAAGAAAAGCTGGACCAGACCCGGATTCGCGTCGTCCACAATTTGCCTGAGCTCGAACAAATCACGGAATGGCAACAGCCACGCCTTCTCGGACTCTTTGCGGCCAATGATCTGCCGTTTACCGACGAAGTCGCGGCGCGGACTGAGCAACCGTCCCTGGCAGATATGGTGCGACGGGCCATCGAACTTCTTCAGGTTAACCGTCACGGTTATATTTTGATTGTGGACGCCCATTTGATGGCTTCGGCGGCGTGGCAAAATTTGGGCGAACGGACGCTGCGCGAAACGGCGGAGCTCGATCGCGCCGTCAAGGTTGGACGGCAGTATGCTGGCAGAAATGCCGCAATCATCGTGTGCGGTGATGCGGCAATTGGCGGAATGAGCGTTAACGGGTATCCGTTTCGCTACGACAGCGGCGTCGCCATCCTCGGTCTAAACTCAGCCGGTCAGCCTTGGGTTACGTGGGCAACCGGACCTAATGGTGGGAAGAGCGGCGGAAACGTGGAGTCGCCTGGCACTCGCGATCTTTCCGCGCTTGAACCAGCGGCCGTTCAAGCTCCATCTGCACTCAATTCGGTCGAAGATCCGATTGCCAACTCCACTGGCCTGGGAATGGAAAAACTTCGCGGCACAATTGATAATACGGATGTGTTCGCGACCATTCGCGATGCGCTTTAATTAGGTGCGAAAATCGGGCCCAAGCAAGGTCCGCTAGTCCGGTGGAGGCGGAGCGCTGCGACGCCGCAGCTGGGCTCGCACAAGAGAGTTCTCCTCCAAGTCCGTTACGGGCTTGTTGGCACAACTCTTGGGATAAAGACAAATGGTGGAGGTCGAGGCAATTCAGGCGCCGGACCTTCGCCGGGGGCCTGCTCTTCCGCGGGTCCTTCCCCCGGAATCTCCTTGCTAAAATCCTTGCTGAAATCTTTTGCATCCTTCGAATCGCGGACAGTCTTGCCGTCCGAAGTATCGGAAGGGTTGTTTCCAATAGTATTTGCCGCCAGCAGCCTCGCGTTGCTGGCTGGGCCGAAGACAGCAACTTCAGCGACAGAGAAATTTGCATTCCGCGTGGACGGTGTCCATACCAGCATGACATAGCGACCGGTGGTTTCCTCGAAATCGACCGCGACACGACCACTTCCATCATCATTGCCGGTGCCGACCGTCCGAAATGCGGCGAGCGTCTGTGGATCGATCCGCAAGCTCGATTCGAGATTTCCGGTGTTATTGCCCGGCAAGGCACCAAGCAGATAAAATGTCACCGTGGCCGAGCTGGGAGTCGAGAAAGTTGAAATACGGTTAACAGACACGGAATGGCCCAGATCAATTATCGCGGCCGGAGCTGCATCGCTGGCGGCAAATCCGTACGCCGTGCCAGGCTGACCATCGATCATGTTGTAAGCGAGTTTTAAATCATCGCCTGAACTAACAAAAATTGTGCGCGCTTTTGCGTGCAAATCAGCAAGATTGTAATTAGCCTTCGCCCTGGCGTCAGCGGAACTGGCGGCCGCAATCTTTCGCGCGCGCGGCATAGTGAAATCAGAAACCGGCGCTGCGGAATAAATTCCGAGGCTACCGATGCGGCCGGGGCTGCGTACATTAAAGGTCAGTCGCACATACTTTGCCTCAGCGGGGCCGATCCTGGCGAAGATTAATCCATTGGAAAGTTCCTCTTGTCCGACGTCGTGCCATTGCGGGCTTTCAGGTGAGAGTTTTGCGCTAGACATGGCGATAGTAACCCTCCCCTTCGCCTCGCTGTTAAGGAATGCAATGCTGTCAATATTCTCGATTTGAGCGAGCGAGATCAGAATTCTAGTTGTGCCGGTTCTAAGCCCGTAAACCGATGCCGGATCACCGGAAAGGAATGGAACCGAAGAGGAGGCATCGTCTGGCACGTCGCTCTCGATTTGGGCGCCAAGATCGAACCGGGCCAGATTTTGCGGGTAGTTAGGAGCTTGCGCCACTGTCAGGGGCGGAACTTTTTGCAACACCAGGTCAGCGCCGCTGATTGAGATGGCAATTCCGAAGCCAAGAAAAAAGGTTGAAGCGCGTAAAAAATAGTACCGCTTCGCCGCCATACCCCCCATTCAATAGCACGTTATCCAATCCTCTCCCGATCTGACAAGCGAAAATTGCCGGCCGGTTGATATCTGGCCTTAATAATACCAGACCGGGTACCGCAATCTGATGGAAGTAGAAACGTTTGAATTACAGACGCGCGTACAATGACGTTGCTGCAGCCGCCCGATACTTTCGGCTGCCGGCAAAGGCGTAATAGGGCACGTATGAGTTTTCCGGTATCTCATTCACCGCCTGCGCAACCCAATTGATTGTTGGATCAAGGACGAAGGTCAC
>Ga0137412_10001784_pt1 | contig 16854 bp, 13 predicted proteins | sample CZODoug2_1_16fun_FD_122160 | JGI IMG/M metagenome (GOLD analysis project Ga0137412, IMG submission 122160) | Vadose zone soil fungal communities from Angelo Coast Range Reserve, California, USA - CZODoug2_1_16fungal (Hybrid Assembly) | ecosystem: Environmental > Terrestrial > Soil > Vadose zone...
GCCGCGCTGTCGAAACTGCTGCCGATGCAGCGCGCGGATTTCGTCGAACTGTTCGAGATCATGAAGGGCCTGCCGGTGACGATCCGGCTGCTCGATCCGCCGCTGCACGAATTCCTGCCGCACACCCATGCCGAGATCGAGGAAGTCGCCCGCGCGATGAACACCGATCCCAGGCGGCTGGCCGATCGCGCCCGCGATCTCGCGGAGTTCAATCCGATGCTCGGCTTCCGCGGCTGCCGGCTCGCGATCGCCTATCCGGAGATCGCCGAGATGCAGGCCCGTGCCATCTTCGAGGCCGCGGTGGAAGCCGAAAAGCGCACCGGCGAGGCGGTTGGGCTTGAAGTGATGGTGCCCTTGATCGCGACCAAGGCCGAGTTCGACTTGGTCAAGGCCCGCATCGACGCCACCGCGCAATCGGTGATGCGCGAGACCGGCACCAAGCTCGCCTATCAGGTCGGCACCATGATCGAGCTGCCGCGCGCGTGCCTGATGGCCGGCGAGGTCGCCAAGACCGCGGAGTTCTTCTCCTTCGGCACCAACGACCTGACGCAGACCACCTACGGCATCAGCCGCGACGACGCAGCGAGTTTCCTCGGCGCCTATGTCGCCAAGGGCATTCTCGACATCGATCCGTTCATCTCGATCGATCGCGACGGCGTTGGCGAATTGGTGAAGATCGGCGTCGCGCGCGGCCGCAAGACGCGTCCCGGCCTCAAGGTCGGCATCTGCGGCGAGCATGGCGGCGATCCCGCCTCGGTGGCGTTCTGCCACGAGATCGGCCTCGACTACGTCTCGTGCTCGCCCTACCGCGTGCCGATCGCGCGGCTCGCCGCGGCGCAGGCCGCTCTCGGCAAGAAGGCCGCGAGCCAGGCGTAGTTCGGCTCCGCATTAGCGCGGCGTCATTCCGGGGCGCGCAAAGCGCGAACCCGGAATCTCAGGATTCCCCGATGCGCAATTGCGCATCGTGGTTCGCGCTTTCGTGCGCCCCGGAATGACGGCTGATGTGTGAGCCCACCTGTCCCGTAGTGACACGGAACCCGGTAGGACTTTCTTCACCATCTTCATTGACTGGATATTTACCAGTTTCGTCGAGCGGCCATTTACCAACGTTTTCAATGCGACCTCGCGATTGAACGCGACCGCTTGCCTGTATCGCGCGTGCAACGCCGATTAACGCCCCAGCAACCTAAATTCGATACCAACGAGAAAGATCGAATTGCACGGATGCACTGCCTTCGATCTCTACGTGTGTAAGCGTTGCGTTGCGTGAGCGTACAGATGTCAGTCATGCGTAACCATCCGAAGGGCGCGCGGTTCGCGTCCTTCGGAATCGGTCTTTGTATCTTCGCTCTGATGCCGACCGAGATCGGCTATCAGGACATCGCCTCGCTGTTGGCGCGGCAGCCCGGCGTCGCCGAGCGCTGGCAGAAGCGGGTCTATTCCCCCGCCGCCTCGATTCAGCTCGCGACCTACAGCTTCAGCCGCCCGATCGGAACCTCGACACCGGAGAGCACGAATTATCGGCTCGCCAGCCTCGAAAATCAGGGCGCCGATATCACGGGTTCGGTATCGCGGAATCCGGTGCTGCAGGTGCCGCCGCGCTATCAGGCCTCGGAGTTTCCGAAGGTCGACCGCACGCTGAAGGGCGATCGTCTGGCTCCGCAGTCCGCGGTGCCGCCGCAGAGCGCCGCGCCGGCGGATAAATCGCCGCCGTTGGATAATCCCGCATCCTCCAACAGCTTTGTCGCCGGCGCGAAGACCGCCGCCGCACCATCCGCCGCGCCCACCTCGCTCGATCCGGAATTGCAGGAAGCGCTCAGTGCGCCGCCGCTGGCGCAATACGATGTTTCGATGTCGCTGGAGGCCCAGCCGCTCGACGATATGAAAACCGCGCCCGGGGCGATCGAGCCGTCGCACGACAGCTTCGACGTCAAGACGGCGAGCCTGTTCTTTGGAAATTCGTCGCTTGGTGGTTCGCTCTCCAACATCGAACGTTGGCAGCCCGGCGAGGAGCCGACCATCGTGCTGCCGGATCCCGACATGCGGGATACTGACATGAAGGTGATGGCATCGCTGCCGCCGCCGTCGGAAGAGGCGGCCAAGGCGGTCGACAGCGGCGAGAGCATCGCGCCCAAGGGCGAGGTCAATGCCGACAATCAGCGCGCCAAGACGCCGGCCGAGCGGCTCGGCCTGTTCGAAGACAAGGCGCGCGCCAAGTCAGAAAAATGCCTCGCGGAAGCGGTCTATTTCGAAGCCCGCGGCGAAGCGGTGCGCGGCCAGGTCGCCGTCGCCCAGGTGGTGCTGAACCGCGCCTTCTCCGGCTATTATCCGACGACCGTGTGCGGCGTCGTCTACCAGAACAAATACCGGCACTTCGCCTGCCAGTTCACGTTTGCCTGCGACAACAATCCCGATGTGATCCGCGAACCCGACATGTGGGAGCGCGCCAAGAAGATCTCGAAAGCGATGCTCGACGGCCAGATATGGCTGCCGGAAGTCGGCAAGTCGACGCACTACCACGCCTATTGGGTGCGTCCGTCCTGGGTCAACGAGATGAAGAAGACGTACAAATTCGGCGTGCACACCTTCTACCGGCCCAAAGCCTGGGGCGACGGCAGCGACGCGCCGAGCTGGGGCACCCCGGCGCAGACCGCGGCGATCTCGGCGGAACTCGCCGAGGAAGCCAAGAGCTCCGCGGAAATGTCGTCGAGTTCGGCCCGGCGCTAGAGCGGGATGATTTTAGGTTAGCGCCGATGTTGTAGGGTGTGCAAAGCGAAGCGTGCGCACCACTAAGGCATCAAGGCGCGAGATGAGAAGGGGCGTGGGGCAACGCCTTTGCCCGTGGGCGGCTGGGCTGATTGGGATGGGGGCATGAAGGATATCGCGAAATTGTGAGGCGCGTGAATGGTGCGCACGCTTCGCTTTGCACACCCTACGCACCTACTCATCCCGCTCTAGAGCCCCACCCTCATTTCGGCCGGCCCCGGCGGCCGAGCATTCCTGTCGCCAGGAGTGTCACGACCAGCGCGGCGGCGGCAAAAGCCGAATGACGGATTTCTATTCGCGACAGTCCGAGATCATTGTGCGCGACATATCCAATCAGGAAAGCGACCAGCGCTGCGGAACCGGCGACGGCCGCGAACGTGATGACCAGGCGGAGCCGTTCGTCCATCAATTTCTGGTTCTCCGGTTGAGCGTTCGATCCAAAGCTCGATCCAAAATTCGGTCGAAATCAAATCAACCAGCCAGTTCCGAATAGGGCGTTTCCGGCACCTGGTTCTCGATGGCTTTTTCCTCGGCCAGGATCTTCGGCTTGCGCAGCCAGACATAGATCTGGGCCGCGATCAGCACAACGCAGATCATGAGGAAGAACGCGCTGATCGGATGCTCGACGAAGGTCAAGAGGTCGCCGCGGGAGATCAGCATTGAGCGCCGGAAGTTTTCCTCGAAGCGCGGTCCGAGCACGAAGCCGAGCAGCACCGGCGCGGGATGGAAGTCGAGCCGCAGCAGGATGTAGCCGGCCACGCCGATCACCAGGGTCTCGCCGACCTGGAACATTTCGTTGTTGGCGGCATAGACCCCGATGCAGACGAAGAACATCGCGCTTGGATAGAGGTAGCGGTAGGGAATGCTCAGGAGCTTCACCCAGAGGCCGATCATCGGCACATTCAGGATGACCAGCAGGATGTTGCCGATCCAGAAGCTTGCGATCAGTCCCCAGAAGATGTCGGCGTGCTGGCTGATCAGTTGCGGGCCGGGCACGATGCCGTGAATGATGAGCGCGCCCAGTAGCAGCGCCATCACGGTATCGCCGGGAATGCCGAGGCTCATGGTCGGAATGAAGTCGCCCTGCACCGAGGAATGCGTCGAGGCTTCGGGGCAGGCGACGCCCTCGATGGCGCCGCGGCCGAAACGCTCCGGTGTCTTCGATATCTTCTTCTCGGTGGCGTAGGAGACAAAGGAAGCGATGGTCGGCCCGGTGCCCGGGATCAGCGCGCACAGGCTGCCGAGCACGGTGCCTCGGATCATCGGCCAGAACGCCAGCTTGAGATCGGCCTTCGACGGAAACATGTCGGAGATGCCGACCTTGGCATATCGCATATCGACGGTTTCGGTATTGTTGATGCTGTTCATGAACTCGGCGATGCCGAACATTCCGAGCGCCAGCGCGATGATCTCGATGCCATCGAACAGTTCGGGGATGTTGAAGGTGAAGCGCGGCTGCCCGGTCTCGATGTCGGTTCCGACGATGCCGAGCAGCAGGCCGAACACCGTCATCGCGATGCCCTTGAGCGGCGAGCCTTTCGCCAAGGTCGAGCCCGCGAGCAATCCGACCAGCATCAGGGAGCAGACTTCGGCCGGGCCGAATTTCAGCGCCATCTGGACCAGGAACGGCGCCAGGAAAATCATCTCGGTGATGCCGAACGAGGCGCCGATGAAGGCGGCGATGATCGTGATGCCGAGCGCGGTGCCGCCCTTGCCTTGCTTTGTGAGGGGAAAGCCGTCGAGGCAGGTCACGGCGTGAGGCGGATGACAGGGCAGGTTCAACAGGATCGAACAAATCGCGCCGCCATACTGGGCGCCATAGTAAACCCCTGACAGCATCAGGATCGCCGGCACCGGCTGCATCCCGAAGGTCAGCGGCAGCAAAATAGAAATCGTCGCCACGGGGCCCATCCCCGGCAGCACGCCGACGAGGTTGCCGACCAGCACGCCGAGAAAGCAGTACATCAGATTGTGCGGCTCGAGCGCCACGCCGAAGCCGTACCAGAGATCGGTAATCGCAGTTGAAATCACAGGTTCACCCCGCGCAGCATCGGAAACGGGATGCCCAGCAAATAGTGGAACAGCAGCACGCCGAACACGGTCACGCCGGCCGCCAGGATCGCCGAGGATTTATAGGTGGCGGTATTGTCTCCCAGCGCGCAGACGAACACGCAGCCGAAGATCGCCGGGATCATGCCGCCATACAGCCCCAGGATGATGAACAGGACGGGACCGCCGAGAATGCAGAGCCATCCGAACCATTGCGGGTTGTCGGGGAGAAACTTGCCGCCATCGTCCTCGGATGAGGCCAGCGCGGTACCGGCGATCAGGACGCCCAGGAACGCCAGCACGACGCCGAGCACCACCGGCATGAATCCGGGTCCCATTCGGGCGAGGCTGCCGAACCTGTAACCGGCTCCTGTCACCGCCGCCCCGACGCCGAGCAGGATCATGAGGCCGCCGGCATAATAGTCGCGTTTCAAGTTGAATCGGCCGTACAAACGTATTCCTCCGAAATTTGTTGGGCCGACACTATCTTAAGCGGTTCGGGCCTGTCGACCTCTCGAATGGCGGAGGGGCGTCATTTCACATCAAGCGAATTTAGACCTTTTTGAGTGAATGAGATGGCTTGCTCGCGCATAAGATGTGTTCGCGCAGAGCGTCGGATACCGGTCGGGCGCCGCTTTAGCGCCAGACCAGTTCACGCGTCGATATCGATCGCCACATCGAAATTCGGCGCCGAATGCGTCAGCGCGCCGGATGAGACATAATCGACGCCGGTCAATGCGATCTGTGCAATCGAGTCCAGCGTGACGCCGCCGGAGGCTTCCAGCACGACGCGGCCTCGCGCGATCTGCACCGCCTCCGTCAGCGTCTCGATGTCCATATTGTCCAGCAGCACGACATCGGCGAGTCCGGTGTCGAGCACCTCGCGCAGTTGCGCCAATGTGTCGACCTCGATCTCGATCTTGACAAGATGGCCGACTTGGGCGCGGGCGCGCTCCAGCACGGCGCGGATGCCGCCGGCTACCGCGATATGATTGTCCTTGATCAGGACCGCGTCATCAAGGCCGAAGCGATGGTTGAAGCCGCCGCCGCAGCGCACGGCGTATTTCTCCAGCGCTCTCAGGCCCGGCGTGGTCTTGCGGGTGCAGCAGATGCGCAAATTCGTGCCTGCCGTGCGCCGCACGTGTTCCGCGGTCAGCGTGGCGACGCCGGACAGCCGCCCGACGAAGTTCAACGCGGTGCGCTCCGCCGTCAGGATGGCGCGCGCCGGTCCTGAGATCGTCAGAACATGCAGGCCCGCGGTGACGCTGGCGCCGTCGCGAACATGCGCCTCGATATGAATATCCGCCGACAGTTTCCGGAACGTCGCGACCGCGAGCGGCAGGCCCGCAATCACGCCCGCTTGCCGCGCGACGAGAACGGCGTGGGCCGGGGTGGCTTCCGGAATCGTCGCCATCGAGGTGATGTCGCCGGCGCGGCCGAGGTCTTCGCCGAGCGCGCGATGCACGGCCTCGTCGATCGCGAGCGGCGACAGAAAGGCGTCGGGATGGAGGAGCGAGGCGGGGATTGTCATGATGCGTGTTCCGATGGTGTCCGGATTCCGTTGCGTCTCGATTCGCGTGTGCGTCTACAGGCCTTCAAGCGTGATCACCATGTCGAGGTCGCTTGTGGATTCTTTGCGCAACGCCATGAGCGGCTGATACTCCGCAGAGTCGTACCATGCCTCGAGAGTCCCCATATCCGGAAACTCGATAATGACGACCCGCTCCGGCTTCCAATGACCGCCTTCAGGAAATTTATGGCTTCCGCCCTTGGTCAGATAGCGTCCGCCATGCGATGCGATCATCGAGCCGACCTTGACTCTATATTCCTCGAACTTTGCAGGATCGGTGATGATGTGTTCGGCGATATAGTAGGCTGGCATCGGTTTCCTCCATGATGGCCCTTGCAGAGAAAGATATTGCGGAAATGTCAAACTGGGGCCGGAAGCTTCGGTTGCGCGGGGGCGCTGTCGGCGAGCGAGGCGGCAACTTCGCTCGCCGCAGCCATCGTCGTCATGGTGCGATGGGTCAGCACCGGCATTTCCGCCGGATAGTCGGCGCGATAATGCGCGCCGCGGCTTTCGCGCCGTGTCAAGGCGGAGGCCGCGACCAACAGCGCCGAAATCGCCATGTTACGCAGCGCCATGTTGCCTGCATCGCGTTCGAGCCTGGCAAAGGTACGCACGGCCTGCGCCAGGTGGTCGCCGTCTCTGATCACGCCGACATGCGACGTCATCATCGTGCGAAGATGCTTCTCCGAGAGCGCGGGCAGGGTGGCGTTGCGCGGCGCAGGCAAGCCCTCCGGCATGCGGGTAGGCGCGGATATCGCACGGCCTGCGATGTCGTCCGCGATACGGGCGGCATAGACCACCGCCTCCAGCAGCGAGTTCGACGCCAGCCGGTTGGCGCCGTGCGCGCCGGTCGATGACACTTCGCCGCCGGCCCAGAGGCCGTCAATCGAGCTGCGGCCCCGCGCGTCGACCGCGATGCCGCCCATGTGGTAGTGCGCGGCCGGTGCGATCGGAATCGGCTGCTTCGCCGGATCGATGCCGGCGGCAAGGCAACTGGCGTGAACGGCTGGAAATTTTTCCGCGAAACGCGCGCCGAGCGCTTGCCGCGCATCGAGAAACGCGCCGCGGCCGGCCGCGATCTCGGCGAACACGCCGCGCGCCACGATGTCGCGCGGCGCCAGTTCGGCGAGCGGATGCCGCGCCGGCATGAAGCGTTCGCCGCGCTCGTTGATCAGCGTCGCGCCTTCGCCGCGCAACGCTTCGGTCGCCAGCGGCGCCGGGTCGCGGCCGGCCATGATGGCGGTCGGGTGGAACTGCACGAATTCGGGATCGGCGATCACGGCGCCGGCGCGTGCGGCGATCGCAAGTCCCTGGCCGCTGGCTTGCTTCGGATTGGTCGTCACCGCATAGAGATGGCCGATGCCGCCGGTCGCGAGCACCACGGCGCGGGACGCGATGATCAGCGGCCTTGCCGCTGCGTCATCCACTTTGCGCAATTGCAGGCCGGTGACCGCATTGTCCTCGGTCAGCAACGCTTCGGCGGCATAGCCTTCGATCACGCGGATCGAGGGCGTGCGGCGGGCGGCTTCCGTGAGCGCCGAGATGATCGCCTGTCCCGCCATGTCGCCGCGCACATGCACGATGCGCCGCGCCGAATGCGCGGCTTCCTGCCCGACCGCGAGCCGGCCTTCCAGGTCGCGGTCGAACGCAACGCCGTAATCGAGGAGATCGCCGATCCGCGCGCTCGCCTCGCGCGCGATGCCGAATGCTGCCGCTTCATCGACAATCCCGCCGCCGACCGCGATGGTGTCGGCGGCGTGCGCCTCGGCGCTGTCGTCCTCGCCCACCGCGGCCGCGATGCCGCCCTGCGCCCAGGCCGTGGATGCCCCCTCGCCAAGCGGCGCCGCCGCGATCAACGTGACCGGCTGTGGTGCAAGTTTTAACGCGCAGAACAAACCCGTGAGGCCGCCACCGACGATGACGACATGATCGGAATTGCGGATGAGATCGTGGATTTGGTTGGTCATGGCTTGCTTTCTGTCGTGCTGGCGTGTGCCAACTGCTCGTGGCCCACGCCCTTGTCGCCCACCATTCTCTCGTCGCCCCCGCGAAGGCGGGGGCCCATAACCACAGGCAGCAATTGTTTTCGCGAGCTGCCGGTTGTCTTTCTTGGCCTCACGCCGCCCTGGGGTTATGGGTCCCGGGTCGCGCTTCGCTTGCCCGGGACGACGGATTAATTCTTCAGATTGATCATCCGCTCGACCGAACGCCGCGCCTTTGCCGCGATGACGGGATCGACGACGACTTCCTCACGCAGGTACAGCAGGCTGTCCAAGATGTTGGAGAGCGTGATCCGCTTCATGTGCGGGCACAGATTGCACGGCTGCACCATTTCGATGTCGGGTAGTTCGGCCCGCATATTGTCGGCCATCGAGCATTCGGTGATCATCACCAGGCGCCTGGGATGCTTGTCGCGGACCCATTTGATCATGTGCGCGGTCGATCCCGTGAAGTCGGCTTCCGCGAGCACGTCGGGCGGGCATTCCGGATGCGCGATGATCTGGACGCTCGGATCGGCCTCGCGATAGGCGCGCAACTCGTCGCCGGTGAAGCGCTCATGCACCTCGCAGGCGCCTTTCCAGGCGATGATCTTCACATTGGTTTTCGAGGCGACGTATTTCGCCAGATATTGGTCGGGCAGGAAGATCACGGTCGGCGCATTCAGGCTCTCGACAACCTGCACCGCGTTCGACGAGGTGCAGCAGATGTCGACCTCGGCCTTCACGTCGGCCGAGGTGTTGACATAGGCCACGACAGGCACGCCGGGAAACCGCGCGCGCAGCAGCCGCACATCGGCGCCGGTGATGCTGGAGGCCAGCGAGCAGCCGGCGCGGGAATCCGGGATCAGCACCGTCTTGTGCGGATTGAGTATCTTCGAGGTCTCCGCCATGAAGTGCACGCCGCATTGAACGATGATGTCGGCCTTTACTTTCGTGGCCTCGACCGCGAGCTGCAGCGAGTCGCCGCCGATGTCGGCGACGCAATGGAAAATCTCCGGCGTCTGGTAGTTGTGCGCCAGGATCACCGCGCCGCGCACAGCCTTCAATTCGTTGATCGCCTTGATGGTGGGCGCCATCAGCGGCCATTCGACCGGCGTGATCACGCTTCTGACGCGCTCATAGAGATGCGCGGTGGCGCGTTCGACATCCTCGGTCCATTCGAGCTGCGGCCTCGGCAGCGCCGCGCGCGGGACGGGGACTGATGGGAGACTGGATGGCACCAGGGGATGCCTGTCAGCGGGACTCTCGAAGTCTTCGGGCCCGTAGATTCCTGCGAGCGGCATGGTGGCCTCCTTCCGGCGTTACCCTAATATACTCTAATTGAGTATATTAGGGATCTGATAAATCCGGCCTCCAGGGCCGGTGCTTCTTCCGATCGGCGCTGACCTTATCCGGACCAACCCTGCAGCGTTGCAGGTGGGTCCCGCCCATCTCGGGAAATATTATCCTCAAAAAGAGCAAAACAAACATAGCATGGGTGCCGGGCAGATGCCAGTTAACGCGACTGTCAATTTGTCGGGACTGACCGCCCCGATTTGCAACGCTGCAATGCGAAGAGAATTTTCCGCGGCGCGCCGGTTGGGATTTCCATGCGAATGCATTAATCCGGTCGCGCGGGTCTCGCGGATTCGTTAGAGAAGCAGCAGGGGAGATGCCAATGTCGGTGACCACGAGCAACTCGGGCGCGGTCTCGCATGTGCCGAGCTGGCGTACGCCGCTGGTCATCATCGTCTGCGGCTGCGCCATCGCGCTGTTGAGCTTCGGTCCGCGATCGACCCTTGGTTTCTTCATTCAGCCGATGAGCCGCGAATTTGCCTGGGGCCGCGACGTGTTCAGCCTCGCGATTGCCGTGCAAAACCTGTTGTGGGGACTGGGCCAACCGCTGGCGGGCGCGATCGCCGACCGGTTCGGCCTCTTGCGCGTGATGGTCGTGGGCGCGCTGCTCTATGCCGGCGGGCTGTTGCTGATGCGCTATGCGGCGACGCCGCTGTCGCTCGATCTCGGGGCCGGCGTCCTGATCGGTTTCGGGCTGTCGGGCTGCTCGTTCAATCTCGTGCTGTCGGCCTTCAGCAAATTGCTGCCGCCCGAGCGGCGCGGGCTCGCGCTTGGCGCCGGCACCGCGGCCGGTTCGTTCGGCCAGTTCCTGTTCGCGCCCTTCGGCGTCGCGATGATCGACAATTTCGGCTGGCAGGCGGCGCTGATGGTGTTCGCGGCCCTGATGCTGCTGATCCTGCCGCTGTCGTTGGCGCTGGCCACGCCGCGCGCGACGTCGGTCAATGTGCCGGCGGCCGACCAGCAGTCGTTCACGACCGCGCTGGCGGAGGCGTTCGGCCACCGCTCCTACGTGTTGCTGGTGCTGGGCTTCTTCACCTGCGGTTTTCAACTCGCCTTCGTCACCGTGCATCTGCCGGCCTTCCTGGTCGATCGCGGCATCCCGGCGCAGACCGGCGGCTGGGTGATCGCAGCCATCGGCCTGTTCAACATCATCGGCTCCTTGAGTGTCGGCTGGCTGCAGAACCGCATGCCGAAGCGCTATATCCTGTCGACGATCTACTTCACCCGCGCGGTCGCCACGCTTCTCTTCATCTCGCTTCCCATCACGCCGGTGTCCGCCATCGCCTTCGGTGCGATCAGCGGGTTGACCTGGCTGTCGTCGGTGCCGCCGACCTCGGCATTGGTCGCGCTGATGTTCGGCACGCGCTGGCTGTCGACGCTGTATGGTTTTGCCTTCGTCAGTCACCAGGTCGGCGGTTTTCTCGGCGTCTTTCTCGGTGGCATCGTGTTCGAGCGGTTCGGTTCCTACACCCCGATCTGGTGGCTCTCGATCCTGTTCGGGGTGTTGTCGGCGCTGATCAACCTGCCGATCGTCGAGAAGCCGGTCGAACGGGCCGTTGCGCAGCCGGCTTGATGCGATAAAACCCCTGAAAGCACAGTTTCAAGGGAGCCCATCTTGGCAACGTTCAAGGCGATCAGGATCGACAAGGCGGACAAGGGCACGACCGCCGCGCTCACGCAGTTCGACGAAGCCGATCTGATGGACGGCGACGTCACCGTTCGGGTCGAATGGTCGACGGTGAATTACAAGGACGGCCTGGCCGTCACCGGCAAGGCGCCGGTGGTGCGGCGGTTCCCGATGATCGCGGGCATCGATTTCGCAGGGACCGTCGAGCAGTCGTCGCATCCGCATTGGAAGGCCGGCGACCAGGTGATCTGCACCGGCTGGGGCATGGGCGAGACCCATCTCGGCGCCTATGCCGAGAAAGCGCGCGTCAAGGGCGATTGGCTGGTGGCGCTGCCCGGCGGCCTGTCGGCCCGCGACGCGATGGCGATCGGCACCGCCGGTTTCACGGCGATGCTCGCGGTGATGGCACTCGAAAAGCAGGGGTTGTCGCCGAACAGCGGCCCGATGGTGGTCACGGGCGCTGCCGGCGGCGTCGGATCGGTCGCGACCGCGGTGCTGTCGAAGCTCGGCTATCACGTCATCGCCTCGACCGGCAGGTTGTCCGAAACGGACTACCTGAAGAGCCTCGGTGCCGCCGAGGTGATCGACCGCAACGAACTGTCGGGGCCCGCCAAGCTCCTCGCGAAGGAACGCTGGGCCGGCGGGGTGGACAGCGTCGGTTCGACCACGCTCGCCAATCTGCTGTCGATGACGAAATATGGCGGCGCCATCGCCGCCTGCGGCCTCGCGGCGGGGATGGATCTGCCGTCCTCGGTCGCTCCTTTTATTTTGCGCGGGGTGTGCCTTCTCGGCATCGATTCCGTGATGTGTCCGCTTGCCTCGCGCAAGGCTGCCTGGGAACGTCTTGCGCGCGATCTGGATCGTTCTAAACTATCTGAAATCACTCATGAAATCAGTCTCGATCAGGTTTTCGATGTCGCTGCCCAGATTTTGGGCGGCCAGGTTCGCGGCCGGATCGTAGTAAAAATTCTCTAACGTCGTTCAGACTTTACCAACCAAGCTGCTCCAATGTTGCCACGGTTATTATGGTAAGCAGAGGGTAAAGGGTTCAGGCGTTACCCGCTGCCAGTTCAAGTCGGAGTCACAGCATGTTCGCGCGTTTTGTATTGGGTACCGTCACGGCCGGGGCGATGATCATGCCGGCGCTCGCTGGAACGATGACCGCCGACGAGGCGCGCAAATTCGTCGCCGGCAAAGTATTCGCTTTCACCTGCTTCGACGGCACCCGTGGTGCGGGCCGTCTGCTCGACGACATGGGGGCTGCGGGCGCGGTGCAGTTCAACGGCTCCGGGCCGGTGCGCCACATCCGTTTGCCCGGCAACACGTTGCAGATTCGCGGTCAATCGGTCTGCGCCTCGCTGCGCGGCATGCCGTTCGAGCCCTGCTTCAACCTGGACAAGATGGACGACAAGAGCTTCCGCGGCTCGGTGTCGGGCATGGGATTCGCCTATTGCGAATTCCATCACCAGGGTGGAACCCAGATGCTGTTGGCGCGCGCGGTGGCCAGGCCTCGCGCCCGCTCGGCCGATGCGTCGCATGCGGAAGTGACCGCCCGGGCGGAGCGGGTGGAAACGCCGCGGGTCGAAAGCGGCAAGCTCGATCCGGTCGCTCCCGCCGAGCCCGCGAAAGCCGAGACTTTGAAAATAGAGCCTGCGAAATCCGAAGGCGCGCTTGAATTGCGCCGCTCGGCCGACTGAATCCATAATCTATCAACAGCCGGATGGGCGACAGCGCATGCGCTGTCGCAGCGCCGTAATCGCACGGACGGATAATTTCATGCGCTGGTAGCTTTTACCGGCCCAGTTTCGCGGATTGGGAGCGGGTGGTCCAACGCATGGGTTTAGAAAAATGTCGCTGTACTTCTTTCGCATTAACCACGGCCGATATGCCGGATCGCCCGACCAGCCCTATGAATGCGAAAACCGCGACGCGGCCTGGCGCGAGATGACGGCGGTCTGCTCCAATCTGGTCGGCAGCATTTCGCGCTGCCTCAAGCAGAATGCCGATTGGCAGATGGAGCTGCTGGACGAAGCCAAGAATCCGATCTTCCGGATTCGCCTGGTGGGCGAGTCGATCGGCTAGAGCATGATCTTTTCGGAAAACCGCTACACACTTTTCCGGATCATGCTCTAGGGGAGAAAACTTTAACTAAATTTTCGGATCGATCTGCCCAAAGTGCGGATGACCGCGGGCGGTCGACTTGTACGGGGTCATCAATGTCCTTCATGGGCCGCTTTCGAATCCTTCCTAAAATCCTCGCGATTATTCTCCTGCTTGCGGGTGCGCTGGCGCTCACCGCTTACATCTCCATTTCCGCGCTGCGGGAACAGAACGAAAACGCGGAAGTCATGATGTCGGCAGGCAAGCGCTCGCTGGCGGCCGTCCGCGCCAGCCAAAACATCATCTCCATGAACAGCGCCGAATTCCGCAGCGCGCTCGATCCCCGCGACGAAAACCGCCTTGAAGCGCGCAAGGTGATCGAGGAGCAACTCAAGCTATTCAACGAGCGATTTGAGGTTGTCGCGAAGACGAGCGACGCGGAGGCTCGGGCCCTTGTCCCGGGTGTGCGTGAGGCGTTTGCGGCCTATCAGCAGAATCAGAAAGCGACGCTGGCAGCGATCGACGCTGCTTCTTCCGCCAAATTGACCGACTCGGCCGAGAAGCTGCGCGGCGACGTGATGAAAAGCTATGTCGCGGCGGAGACATTGCGGACCAAACTCAGGGCGGTCGTTGACCGCTTGAGCAAGCGCGTTGATGAACATGAGGAAGTGATCGCGGAGGAATATGCCTCCCAATCGAAACTGCTGATCATCATCTCGTTCGTCTGCGTCGCCTGCGGGATGCTGTTGGGCTTCGTGATCGGTCAATATGGCGTCGCCAAGCCGCTCCGGGCGATGGTCGATCTGCTGCAGTCGCTCGCCGGCGGAAAATTCGAGATCGACATCCACAGCACCGAGCGCAAGGACGAGATCGGCGACGTCGCCAAATCCGCGCTCGTCTTCAAGCAAAACGGTCTCGCCAAGATTCAATTGGAAGCCGAGCAGAAGGAAGCCGAAGCGCGCATCACGCAGCAACGCAAGGCCGACATGCACAAGCTCGCCGACGATTTCGAGAGCGCCGTAGGCGAAATCATCAACGTCGTCAGTTCCGCCTCGAACGAACTCGAGGCCTCCGCCAACACGCTGACCGCGACCGCCGAACGCTCGCAACAGGTTTCCACCACGGTGGCGGCAGCCTCCGAAGAGGCGTCCACCAACGTTCAGTCGGTCGCTTCCGCGACGGAGGAGTTGACGTCGTCGGTCAACGAGATCAGCCGCCAGGTGCAGGAGTCGGCGCGGATGGCGGGCGATGCCGTCGGCCAGGCCCGCGAGACCACCGATCGTGTCAGCGAATTGTCGAAAGCGGCAAGCCGCATCGGGGATGTGGTCGATCTGATCAACACCATCGCGGGCCAGACCAACCTGTTGGCGCTCAACGCCACCATCGAAGCCGCGCGCGCCGGTGATGCCGGCCGCGGTTTCGCGGTCGTCGCCAGCGAAGTCAAGGCGCTGGCCGAGCAGACCGCGAAGGCGACCGGCGAGATCGGCCAACAGATCGCAGGCATCCAGTCCGCGACGCAGGACTCGGTGAGCGCGATCAGGGGAATCAGCGATACGATCGCGAAGCTATCGGAAATCTCCTCGACCATCGCGGCCGCGGTGGAAGAGCAGGGCGCGGCGACGCAGGAAATCTCCCGCAATGTGCAGAACGCGGCGCAAGGCACCCAGCAGGTCTCGTCCAACATCACCGACGTGCAGCGCGGCGCTTCGGAGACCGGCTCGGCCTCCACCCAGGTTCTCTCCGCCGCGAAATCCCTGTCCAGCGACAGCCACCGCCTCAAGCTGGAAGTCGGCAGATTCCTCGGAACGGTCAGGGCAGCCTGATATCGCGGGCCTGAAGGCACCGCCGCCGGAGGTGCAGTCAGGGCCGGTCAGTGCGATCGGCGTCATTTGCCAAGAATTTTCAGCGTTGCTACGTAGTTCTACCAGGGACAATTAACCGGAATCGGTAAGCGTCGGCGATATTGCTTAATTTGAAGGCTGTTTACCTTTCGAGTGCGGTTTAGGTGGGGTGTGCTGGCCAGGCCGGCCCGGCCCAAGAGTCGATCGCAAGTTCGCTCGCAACTGATCCCTTAGGGAACGCGCATGCAACGACAGTCAAACGGCCGCCTCCCGTTCATGGTGCGCGGGCGGATTCTTCTGCTTTTCGCCATCTGCACGCTCTTCGTGATCGCCGCGGCCGCATTCGGCTTTTGGCGATTCTCGGCCAGCCTGCGCGCGTTCGACGAAGACGTGATGTCGCGGCAAACCAACGCCATCGACGTCGAGGCCGTCGAGATCAATTTCAAGAAGCAGGTTCAGGAATGGAAGGACACGCTTCTCAGAGGCAAAAAGCCCGAAGCGCTGGACAAGCACTGGACGGCCTTTCAGCAGCGGGAGGGCGAAGTGCGCGCTGTCGCGGACCGGCTCAGCCGGGGCATTGCCGACGCCGAGGCCGCCCAGCTGGTTTCCCAGTTCCTGGCCGCCCACAAGAACATGGGCGACGCCTATCGGCGCGGGCTTGGCGAATTCAAGGAGCATGATTTCGACAGCGCCGTCGGGGACAAGGCGGTCGCCGGGATAGATCGGGCGCCCACCGAATTGCTGGGCAAGGCCAAGGAGCGCCTGCTGGCGCTCGCACAGACGACCGCAAGAGAGGCCAGAGAAGACGCGCAGCGCACCACCTGGATGACGATACTGCTTTTGAGCCTGGCAGTGGCGGCGGGCGCAGCCGTGTTTCTGATCGTGGTGCAAAGGAGCATCTCCCTGCCGCTGACGAGCGTCGCAAACGCGCTGACCGAACTCGCCGCCGGCAACACGGCGGCGCATGTCGATGGTTTGGAGCGAGGCGACGAAATCGGAAGGGTGGCGGACGCCATAACGCTGCTCCGCGCCAAGATGATCGAGGCAGACCGGCTGCGTGCCGAGCAGTTGGAGGTCGAACAGCGCCTGTTGCGGCAACGTCAGGCGGACATGAACAAGCTCGCCGACAGTTTCGAGACCACCGTCGGGGAAATCGTCGAGACCGTATCGTCGGCTTCCGGCGAACTCGAGGTCTCCGCCAAGGCGTTGACCGCCTCGGCCGAACGCGCGCAGACGAGAACGACGACGGTCGCGGCGGCTTCCGACGAGGCCTCCGCCAATGTGCAGTCGGTCGCTTCCGCGACCGAGGAGATGGCATCGTCCATCAACGAGATCGGCCGGCAGGTCAAGGAATCGGCGCGGATGGCGAACGAGGCCGTCAATCAGGCGCGCAACACCACCGGCCGCGTCAGCGAGTTGTCGCAAGCAGCCGCCCGCATTGGCGATGTCGTCGAACTGATCAATACCATCGCCGGCCAGACCAATCTGCTGGCGCTCAACGCCACCATCGAGGCGGCGCGCGCCGGCGAAGCCGGCCGCGGTTTCGCGGTTGTCGCTTCCGAGGTG
>Ga0137412_10001786_pt1 | contig 16848 bp, 18 predicted proteins | sample CZODoug2_1_16fun_FD_122160 | JGI IMG/M metagenome (GOLD analysis project Ga0137412, IMG submission 122160) | Vadose zone soil fungal communities from Angelo Coast Range Reserve, California, USA - CZODoug2_1_16fungal (Hybrid Assembly) | ecosystem: Environmental > Terrestrial > Soil > Vadose zone...
CCCTGCACCGGGAGTCCGCCGACCGGGTCGGCGCGCAACGCCCGCTGGTGGTCGGTGACCGGTTGGACACCGACATCCTCGGTGCCACCCGGGCGCAGACCGATTCCCTGCTGGTGCTCACCGGGGTCACCGACGCGGTCGAGTTGCTGGCCGCCCCGCCGGACCGTCGACCCACCTACCTGGCCGAGGACCTCCGCGGGCTGCTCGTCGCCCACGATCCGGTGGACGTCGACCGCGGCACGGTGCGCCTGGGTGGGTGGACCGCGCAGGTGCGGGACAAGCTGCTCGAGCTCACCGGAGGCGGCCGCCGGGTGGACGGGCTTCGGGTGGCGTGCGTGGCCGCCTGGACGTCGCACGGAATGGACACTGCCGGGGACGTCGACACCACCGAGGCCTGCGCCCGGTTGTCCGCGGCAGACTGAGGCCGGGCCCGGGGCACACTGTGCGCATGCTCGCGTCCACCCACGCCCGGCCGTGGCGGGACCTGGCCGCCGCAGCCGGCGTGTTCGGCTGGATCACCGTGGTGCTGCTGGCCGATCGCGGCGCGAGCCTGGCCGAGCAACGGTTGCTCGGCGTGGCCACCTGGGGCGTGTTGTTCGCCCTGGTGCGCCGGGAGAGCGGGTTGGTCCGGGCCCAGGTGGCGATCGTGGTCGCCTTCGCCGCGGCGGTGGAGTACACGTTCTCCCCGCTGCTCGATGTCTACCTCTACCGGCTGCACAACGTGCCGGCCTTCGTGCCTCCGGGCCACGGTCTGGTCTACCTGTGCGCCCTGTGCATCGGGCGGTCCTGGTGGCTGCATCGGTGGCGACGGGAGTTCACCGCGCTCGTCGTCGGCGTGGGCGCCGGCTACACGAGCTGGTCGCTCGCGGCGTCGCGACATGACGTGCTGGGCGCGTTCTGGTTCGGCTGCCTGCTGGGGTTCCTCTGCCTGGGCCGCTCCCGCACGCTCTACCTGGGCGCGTTCGCCATCGTCACCTACCTGGAACTGCTCGGTACCCACCTGCACACCTGGGCGTGGCAGCCCCACGACCCGACGGGGTGGGTGTCCATCGGAAATCCGCCCAGCGGCGCGGCCGGGGGCTACGGCTGGTTCGACCTGGCCGCGATCGTCGGTGCCCCGGCGCTGCTGCGCGCTGCTCAGCGCTTCAAGAGGTCCAGCACGGCACCGTGTAACAGGCCGTTGGACGCCAACGCGCTTCCGCCGCCCGGCCCCGGACGCCCCGTCAGATCGGTGAACGCCCCGCCGGATTCGGTGACGATCAGCGCGGGTGCCGCCAGGTCGTGCAGTGCCACCTCGGGCTCCGCGGCCACGTCCACCGTGCCCTCGGCCAGCAGCATGTAGGACCAGAAATCGCCGTAAGCCCGGGTGCGCCAACAGGCCCGGGTCAGGTCGAGGAAACCGTCCAACGTTCCGCGCTCCTCCCAGCCGGACAGGCTGGAGTAGGAAAGCGAAGCGTCGGCCAGCGAGCTCACCGCGGAGACCCGGCAGACGGTATCCGCGGACCGGCCGGTGCCCGCGTAGGCGCCCCCACCCGCCCGGGCCCACCAGCGCCGGCCCAACGCCGGGGCGGAGACCACGGCGACCACCGGGGCGTCGCCGTCCAGCAGCGCGATCAGGCTGGCCCAGACCGGCACGCCACGCACGAAGTTCTTGGTGCCGTCGATCGGGTCGATCACCCAGCGCCGCGGCCCAGCACCGGTATCCGCGAACTCCTCGCCGTGCACCGCGTCGTCGGGGCGGCGGTCGGCCAGCAATGCGCGCACCACCCGCTCGGCCTCCCGGTCGGCGTCGGTGACCGGCGTCAGGTCGGGTTTGGCTTCGACCCGCAGATCCAGCGCGCGGAACCGGGCGCTGGTCACCGCGTCCGCGGCGTCGGCGAGGTCGTGGGCCAGGGCCAGGTCGTCGGGCACGCCGGCGAGCCTAGCGGCGCAGCCGATGCGGGCGGCTTATGTGACGGATGGCATACTTGCCCGCGCTGTAACCGGCACACATACCCCGCTCAGGGCACCTCCGGGCATGCCTCGTGCCCACATCCCGGGATCGCTACGACTAGGGAGCCGAGCTTGTTCGACAAGTTCATGGGCCTGCCCATGCACATCCTCATCCTGCACTTCACGGTGGTGCTGGTGCCGCTCGTCTCGATCGCGACGATCGCGGTTTTCCTGTGGCCGGCATGGCGTCAGAAGTTCGCCGGACCGGTGGCGATCGCCAACGTGGCGATGCTTGCGCTCACCTTCGTCACCGTGCGCGCCGGGCTGAAGTTCAAGGACCGGTTCCAGATCCTGGGCGACAAGCGGACGCCGGGGTTCGACCACGAGCGGTGGGGCAAGGACATGCTGTGGTGGGTGCTGGCGCTCGCCTCGGTGGCCGTGGTCGTCTGGGGCGTCGGTCGGCTGCCGAACCTGCCTGCGATGGTGGGTACGGGGCTGGGCGGGGTGGTCGCGGTCCTCGCAGTGGTGACGATCGTGTTCACCGCGGTGGCCGGGCACACCGGCGCTGAGGCGAGCTACAAGGGCATCATCAAGGGCAGCGACAAGAAGATCAACCAGCTGAAGACGACGCCGCCGACGGCGAAATAAGTCAGTCGGCCGGGTCTTCTCCGGCGGTGCGGGCGCGCAGCAGTCGGCGCAAGGAGGCCAGCCGGGCCGCGGGTGCGTGGCCCGCGGCCACCCAGTCGTCCAGGGCGCACTCGGGTTCGTCGTGGCTGCACCCGCGAGGGCATTGCGCGGTGCCCGCAGCGAGGTCCTGGAACGCCGCGACCACCGCGTCCGGGTGCACGTGGGCCAGCCCGAAGCTGCGCACGCCGGGGGTGTCGATGACCCAACCGCCCTCGACCAGTTCCAGCGCCACCGCCGAGCTCGAGGTATGCCGGCCCCGGCCGGTCACCGTGTTCACCACACCCACCGCTCGGTCGGTGCCCGGAACCAACGTGTTCACCAGCGTCGACTTGCCCACCCCGGAGTGGCCGACCAGCACACTGGTTCGCCCGATCAGACGGTCCCTCAGATCGGCCGGGTCGAGGTCCCGACGGGTCGTCACGTATGCCACCCCCAGCGGGGCGTAGCCGGCCAGCAGGTCAGCCGGGTCCGCCAGGTCGATCTTGGTCAGGCACAGCAACGGCGCCAACCCGGCGTCGTAGGCGGCCACCAGACAGCGGTCGATCAGTCCCGTGCGCGGCTCCGGGTCGGCCACCGCGGTGACGATCACCAATTGATCGGCGTTGGCCACCAGCACCCGCTCCACCGGGTCGTCGTCATCCGCGGTACGGCGCAGCACCGAGGTGCGTTCATCCACCCGCACCACCCGGGCCAACGTGTCCGGCGCCCCGCTGACGTCGCCGACCACGCCGACCCGGTCGCCCACCACCAACCCGCGACGGCCGAGTTCGCGCGCCTTCACCGCGAGCACGTCGTGCCCGGCCACCCGCACGGTGATCCGCCCGCGGTCCACGGTGACCACCTGCCCGTCGACGGCGCCGTCGTGCGCGGGGCGCAATCGGCTGCGCGGACGGGTGCCGCGCCCGGGTCGGACCCGCACGTCGTCCTCGTCGAGGTGCTTGGCCCGGTTGCGGCCCTGCCCGGTCAGTCGGCACGCCCCTGAATGTCTCGGTCCAACATGCGCAGCCAACTGCCGACGAAATCCGGCAACGTCTTGGCGGTGGTCGCGACGTTCTCCACCTCGACGCCGCGCACCAGCAGCCCGAGCAGCGCGCCGGTGGTGGCCATTCGATGGTCGTCGTAGGTGTGGAACACCCCGACGGAGCGCAGCGGACGGGGCCGGATGACCAAACCGTCGTCGGTTTGCCGGACATCCCCGCCGAGCGCATTGATTTCGGTGGCCAGCGCGGCCAGCCGGTCGGTCTCGTGCCCACGCAGGTGACCGATGCCGCGCAGCATGCTCGGGGATTCGGCGAGCGCGGCCACGGCCGCGATGGTCGGGGCGAGCTCGCCGACCTCGCCGAGGTCGGCGTCCAGGCCGATCACCCGCCCGCTGCCCTGCACCTGCAGGCCATCGGGCGTCGGGGTGCACACCGCGCCCATTCGGGTCAGCAACGCGCAAACCTGCTCAACGGGCTGCACGCTGTGGCCGGCCAATCCCGCCACGGTGACGGTGCCGGCGGTGAGCAGCGCGGCGGCCAAATACGGCGCGGCATTGGACAGGTCCGGTTCAATGCGCAGGTCCCGCGCCGCGATCGGACCCGGCGTCAGATGCCAACGAGCGCTGGTGCGGTCATCCACCTCGACCTGCGCCGCGCGCAACATGGCAATCGTCATCCGGATATGCGGCAGCGAGGGCACCGGCGGACCGACGTGCACCACGTCCACGCCCTTGTCGTAGCGCGCCGCGGCCAGCAGCAACCCGCTGACGAACTGCGAGGAGGCCGACGCATCCAGCTGCACCCTGCCGCCGGGCAGCCCGCCGTGGCCGATCAACGTGAACGGCAGTCCGGTGGTGGAGTCCAACTCCGCGCCCAGGTCGCGCAGCGCCCGGAGCACCGGGCCCATCGGCCGCTGCCGGGCCCGCGGATCGCCGTCGAAGTACACCGGGCCGTCGACCAGCGCGGCCACCGGCGGTAAGAAGCGCATGACGGTGCCCGCCAGCCCGCAGTCGACGTCCGCCGGGCCGCGCAGGGTTTGCGGCGTCACCCGCCAGTCGATCTCACCGGCCGCGCCGGGCACCTCGTCGATCCCCGTACCCAAGGCCCGCAACCCCGCGAGCATCAACGCGGAGTCGCGGGAACGCAGCGGCGCAGAGATGGTGCTCGGGCCGTCGGCCAACGCGGCCAGCAACACGGCCCGGTTGGTGATCGATTTGGAGCCGGGCACCGGGACCACGGCGGTCACCGGGCCATCGGCCTGCGGGGCCACCCACAGTTCGCTCATCGTCACGACACACTACGCGGGTGAGTCCTGCCACCCGGATGAGCGCAGTCTCCCGGTACTCCTTCGACACGCCCACCGGGCCCGCGCGCGCTGAGGTCAGCCCATCCGGACGCAATCCGAAGCGGGTGTTGGTGCTCGGGCACGGCGCCGGTGGCGGCATCGATGCCCGCGATCTAGCGGCGTTGGCCGCGGATCTGCCCGGACGCGGCATCACGGTGATCCGGGTGGAACAGCCGTGGCGGGTGGCCGGGCGCAAGGTGGCCGCACCTCCGAAGCAGCTGGATCTGGCCTGGCTCGCGGTGCTGGACGGTCTGCGCGCGGCCCGGGAACTGCGGGTGCCGTTCGTGGTCGGTGGTCGTTCGGCGGGTGCCCGAGTGGCCTGCCGGACCGCCCGGGCCGTGGGCGCGGCCGGCGCTCTGGCGCTGGCCTTCCCGCTGCACCCGCCGGGTAAGCCGGGCGCGAGCCGGGCCGAAGAACTCCTCGAGGCCGGCGTGGACACCCTGGTGGTGCAGGGCGAGCGGGACCCGTTCGGTGGTCCGGCCGAGTTCCCCAGCGGTACTCGCATCGTCGTGGTGCCAGAGGCTGATCACGGCTTCAAGGTGCCCGCCCGGGCGGCGCTCGGACAGGCCCAGACGCTGGAGCGAATCGTGGTCGCGGTGGGGGACTGGCTGCTCGGCGAGTGATCGTCGGGAATCCCCGGAGCGCTCATGTGGTTTGGTCCTGCATGCTCACTCGTGCTGCGGGATCCGACCTGGTCGCCCTGGCCGGCCCGTCGGTGTCGGTCGGCCGGGTGCGTGGCTTAGGCTCGACGGCGATGGCCACCGCAGAGAGCACTGAGCAACGTTCGGCCCGGTTCGAGCAGGACGCCCTGCCCTACCTGGACCAGCTTTACGCGGCTGCCATGCGCATGACGCGTAACCCGTCCGACGCCGAAGATCTGGTCCAGGAGACCTTCGCCAAGGCGTTCGGTGCGTTCCACCAGTACCAGGAGGGCACGAACCTCAAGGCCTGGCTGTATCGCATCCTGACGAACACCTTCATCAACTCCTACCGCAAGAAGCAGCGTGAACCGCAGCAGAGCGGGTCGGAGGACATCGAGGACTGGCAGTTGGCCCGCGCGGAGTCCCACACCTCCACCGGGTTGAAGTCGGCCGAGGTCGAGGCGCTGGAGCACCTGCCGGACAGTGACGTCAAATCAGCCCTGCAGGAACTGCCGGAGGACTTCCGGATCGCGGTGTACCTCGCCGACGTCGAGGGCTTCGCCTACAAGGAAATCGCGGAGATCATGGGTACCCCGCTGGGCACAGTCATGTCCCGGCTGCACCGCGGGCGGCGCCAGCTTCGCGACCTGTTGTCGGATTACGCGCGCGAACGCGGCCTGGTGCGGACCGGTTCCGACGCCGCGAACACACGGGACGAGGACTCATGACCTCCGGTTTGCCCCACTTCACCTCTTGCGCCGATGTACTCGCGCGCGTCTACGAGTTCATCGATCACGAACTCGCCGACGCGGACTGTGCGCACATCCAGCAGCACCTCGACGAGTGCGGGCCCTGCCTGCGCGAGTTCGGGCTCGACCAGTTGGTGAAGGACGTGGTCAAGCGGGGCTGCGGCAGCGAGGCAGTGCCCGAGGATCTGCGCTCCCGGGTCATGTACCGCATCCGTGAGGTCCAGGTGTCGGTGACCGTGGTCTCCGAGGACGATCCGGCGAACATCTGAGCTCACCCGAATGCAGTACGGCCCCGGGATCGCTCCCGGGGCCGTGGCATGTTCAGGGGTAGCTGGTCAGCTGTTCGGGCGCCGACCGTGGTTCGCCTTCGAGTTCTTGCGGCCCTTGCGGCGCCGTGCCCTGCGACCCATCAGATCCTCCGTCGTTCGATTCGGCGCTCATCGTCCCACGAGAACGGTCCGCCGCCGACACCGCCCGCGACACGGTGTCACTGAGACGGAGTAGTTCTCTTGTGACTCATGTTGTCACAGGGGTAACTTAACCCCAGCCATGGCACTCGCTGGGGGGTGATCCGCCATGCAGATCAACTCGAACTGGAAGTGGGCCTGAACAAAGGCCTCCGACACGTCCGGCCCGGATCGTCGGTCCGAGCCGGACGCGTCGCTACCCTCGTCCCGGACGGTGTCGACGGGGGGTGACCGGGTGAACCCGTTGTCCCGGCCTGCGCGCGTCTACATCGCCGCAGTGCTGCTGGTCGCGGTGACCGCCGCCGCGGGCGTGGTCCACACCCGTCCCGACCTGTCCACGCTGCTGCTGATCGGCGTGCTGTTCGCCGTGCTCGACCCGCTGTCCACGGTCTCCCTGGGCCGCGGAATCACCCTGTCCGCCAGCTTCCCGGTCTCGTTGGCCGCGGCCATCCTGCTCGGCCCGTGCGGGGCGGCGTTGGTCAGCCTGGGCTCCCTGGCCTGGCAACCGGCGCGGCCGCCGTGGCCCAAGCGGGTGTTCAACGCCGCCGAGTTGGCCGTGGCCGCAGCCGCCGCGGGCGCGGTCTATCGGGCGTTGGGCGGGGAGGCGGTGTTGCGCGCCGCTGACTTCCCGATGGTGCTGCCGGTCGTGGCGCTGGCCGCGCTGGCACACAGCGCCGTGAACGCCGGCCTGGTGGCCGGCGTACTGCGGCTGGCCGAGGGCGTGCCGCTGCGCCGCGGACTGCGCAGCACGTTGTCCAGCGGGTTGGCCGGCTACCTGCTCTACGGGTTGTTCGGGCTGCTGATGGCGGTGTTGTGGAGCTCACCGGTGGGCGCCTTCGCCGCGCTGCTGGTGCTACTGCCGCTGCTGGTCGCCCGCTGGGCGTTCGAGCAGTACGCCGCGGAGCGGGAGGCCTACGAGCGCACCGTCCGTGCGCTGGTGGCCACCGTCGAGGCCAAGGACCCCTATACCCGCGGCCATTCCGAACGGGTCGCGCTGGGTGTGGAACTGATCGGCCGTCAGGTCGGGTTGCCCGAACAGCGCACCGAACTGCTGCGCTTCGCGGGCATGCTGCACGACATGGGCAAGGTCGGGGTGCGCACCGCGCTGCTGCGCAAGGGCGGCGGGCTGTCCGGCGCGGAATTCGCGGAAATCGCCCAACACCCCGGCCGCGGGGTGGAGATGGTCCGCGACATCGCGTTCCTACACGAGGCGTTGTCCGGCATCGCGCATCACCACGAGCGGCTGGACGGCCGGGGCTACCCGGACGGGCTGGCCGGCGAGCAGATTCCGTACTTCGCCCGGGTGATTGCGGTGGCCGACGCGTTCGACGCGATGACCACCACCCGCGCTTACCGTCGAGCCAGGGGTATCTCCGAGGCAATCGGCGAGTTGCGCGACGGGGCCGGTACCCAGTTCGAGCCGGCTCTGGTCGAGGCCTTCGTGGCGGCGGTGGGGGCGCACGGCTGGGAGCCCGGTGAGGCCATCGCGCAAATCCCGGTGGGGCCCGTGCTCTTTGATCACGACGACCCGGTGGGGGCGGGCGAGCGTGGTTGACCGTCCCGCGGTGGCCGCCGCGTTCCTGGCCTTCATCGCGATCGGCGAACTCGTCCGGCTGAGACTGCCCGGGGATCGGGAGGCGGCGCCGATCGGTGCCGCCGGGGCACTGGCCTACTGCCTGTTGCCGCAGATCGGTTCCTCGCCGGCTCGACACAGCCCCGCGCAGGTCGTGCTGGTCACCGCGCTGGGCATGGTGCTCGGGGTGCTGCCGCACGTGTGGGTCGGTCGGGGGCCCGGCGTGCTGTACGTCCTACGGCGGTTGGTGGTGATCGGGACGGCCGCGGTGGTATTCCGGCCGATGGCCGGTCACCGGGTGGGCCCGTTGCTGGCGGCAGCGATGGTCGCGGTGGTCATCGGCGTTGCCGCGTTGGACGCGGTGCTCGCCGCCCTGGTGCGGGCCCGGCAACTGCGCGCGCCGCTGCGCCCGGCGCTGCGCGACGAATTCGCCGGCGTGCTCGGCATCGGATCGGCGATCGGCGCCACCGGCATGCTGATCGCGCTCGCCGTCGGGGTGATGAACCTGTGGGCCATCCCGGTGTTCTGCGCCCCGCTGTTGCTCACCCAGTTCTCCATCCGCCGGTTCACCGCGATCCGGGCCACCTATCGGCAGACCGTGCGGTCGCTGTCCCGGACCACGGAATTGGGCGGTTACACCCCGCCGGGCCATGCCCGTCGGGTCAGCGATCTGTCCCTGGCCGTGGGTCGCGAACTGGGTCTGGGTGAGGCGGACCTGCTGGACCTGGAGTACGCCGCCCTCATGCACGACCTGGGCCAGTTGAGCCTGGACGTGCCCATGCACGGCGGCGCCACCATCTATGTCGACCCCGGCGAGCAGCGCCGGCTGGCCGAGGAGGGCGCGAAGGTGGTGCGGGCCACCGGCGTGCCCGCCGCGGTCGCGGAGATCGTCGAGCGGCAGGCCGAGCCGTACCGCCGTCCGCACGAGGCCATCGACCCGACACTGCCGATCGGCGCGCGCATCCTCAAGGTGGCCAACGCGTTCGACGATCTGGCCGGCGACGCCCCCGAGCGGGACGCCGCGTTGTCCGCGCTGGAACGCCTCCGGCACGGCATGGCCTACGACTACGACCCCCGGGTGATCGAGGTGTTGTCCGGGGTGGTGGGGCGCGGGGGTTAGCCTCGCGCGATGACCCGGCTCCGCGTATCGCTGTCCGCGCCGGCGCGTGCTTGGCGGCTGGGCGCGGTCGGTGCCGTCGCGGCCCTGCTCTTCTACGGTTCGGCGTGGGGTCAGGACGACAACTTCCCGTTCGGACCGCTGAACCAGTACTCCTTCCGCATCGACCGCAACGGCGAGATCCGTGCGCTGTGGCTGGACGCGGACACCACAGCCGGCACCCACCTGCGGCTGGACATCGCCTCTTCCGAGGACGTCGGCATCGCCCGCGCGGAGATCGAGGGTCAACTGGACAGGATCATCGCCGAGCCCGCGCGGTTGCAGGAGCTCGCGCAGGCCTATGCCCGGCTGCACCCGGCCCGGCCGCGGTTGACCCGCCTGACGGTGGGTCAGGACGTGACGCTGCTGCGGGCCGGGCGGCCGTCCGGCACTCGCACCGACGTGTTCACGCACTGGGATGTGCAGCCGTGAGGCGGGTCACCGAATGGTTCTTCCCGGCGTTGCCCACCTCGCGGATCGCGGTGCTGCGCACGGCGATCTACCTGTTCGTGGTCTTCGACATGCTCATGTTGGTCAACGACGTGGTGGCCAAGGCGAACGCACCGGCCGGGCTGTACCGGCCGCTCGCGTTGGAACGGGCGCTGCACCTGCCCGCGCCGAGTGTCGCCGGGGTGCAGACGCTGCGCGCGGTGCTCGTCGTCGGCTGCCTGATCGCGGCCACCGGGCGGTTGCCGCGGTTGCTGGGGTGGATCATCGCCGTCGGGTTCCTGGAGTGGGTCATGCTCGGCATGTCCTACGGCAAGGTCGATCACGACCACCTGGCGCTGCTCACCGCGCTGTTCGTGCTGCCCACGCTGGGCCGCGCCCGCCTCGACGACCACCGCCCGGACGAGCGGGCAGGCTGGGCGATTCGCTGCATCCAGCTCACCGTGGTGGCCACGTACACGCTGTCGGTGTGGGCGAAGATCCGCCGCGGGGGTTGGGACTGGCCCACCGGGGCGACGTTCGTCTGGGCGGTGGAGCGCCGCGGCACCGCATTGGGGCGCCCGCTGCTGCACGTCCCGGAGGTGCTGATCGCCACGCAGTGGGTGGTGATGGCGCTGGAGGCATTGGCGCCGATCGTGTTCTTCCTGCGGGGTCGCGCGCTGGGTGCGGTCGCGTGCCTGTACCTCGCCTTCCACCTCATCACCTACGCGACGATTTCCATCCACTTCGCGCCGCTGGTGATCTGCTGGTTGGCCTTCGCGCCACTGGAGGTGGTGGCGCGCCACCTTCAGTCAGTGTGGTTGTCAGTCGGCGCGGGGCGGCTTGGTGCCGCAGACCGGACCGCCGCCGGGCATCCGGTCCCGGTTGTTCGCGACCAGGCGATAGGCCCCGTGGGCGGCCCACCGGAACGGCGGCAACCGCAGTAGCCCACCGAGCACCGCCCACAGCCCGCCACAGTCCAACAGCAGCTTGGCGATGGCCTGCGCGCCGCCGTCCACGTGGCCGTCGGGGGCGACCCAGAGGACCTCGTAGCGGGCCCGAGCGCGGGGGATGCCGTAGGCGTCCAGATCCACCCGCTGCCATGGCTTGAGCTCGGCGCGGCTGGGCAGGCGGCGGGAGATGAACCGGGCACACCGGTTGCAGAACCCGCAGTCACCCTCGTAGATCAGCAGCGCGCGTCCACTCACCGCTCCATCATGCCCGCAGCAGGCGCAACGACAGGGTGGGGTCGAACACCCGACGACGGCGATAGGTCAGCTCGAAGGAGAACAAGCCGGCACCGGCGGCCAGTGCCAGGTCGCCCAGGCTGTCGATCTCCCGGTGGCCGGGGATGGGCACCGCGATGCGATCGCCGAGCGCCCGCAGTTTCGTCTGCGCGTCGGCCGGTTCGTGACGGGCGTCGGAGGCCGCCGCCAGGGTTTGGGCGGGCAGCCCGGCCCGCACGACCGCGTGTTCCTCCACCGGCATGGCGCCGTTGCCGACCACCACGACGGTGTTGAGCAGTAGGCCGAGGGCGGCCAGCGGGATGCCGGCCACCCGGCGGTTGCGCAGGGCGAACTGGATCATCAGCACGGCCGAGACCAGCATCAGGGTCGGGTAGGAGATCCGGTGATCGGACAGCGGCTCGGCGAGTTGGGCCGCGAAGGCAGCAATCAGCAGCCAGGGGGAGTTCAGCCGGTGCCCGAGGATGCGCCCGCCGCGCTCGCCGAGCAGGGCGCCGAGTGGCAACGCCACCAGTATCACCAGCAACACCAGTCCCATGGGGCTAGTGTCCCAACGCGATGCGCCGCAGCCGCGTTACGACGCGGCCGACCTACCGGGAGGGTCCGAACCGTGACCTCGTGGCGGGTGTGCGCGGAGCTGGTCGGCACAGTGGCCGAGGTGCTGGTCGGGGTGGGCGAGGCGGTGGCGGTGGGGACGCCGCTGGTGGTGTTGGAGTCGATGAAGATGGAGATCCCGGTGCTCGCGCCGGTGGCCGCCACGGTGGCGTCGGTGGCGGTGGGCGCCGGCGATCAGGTGCAGGCCGAGGACCTGCTGGTGGTGCTTCAGTCGATCTCGCCGTGAACCGAGCAGCGCGCGGTCCACTCCCGCGGGGTGACCTGCACCTGCATACGCCGTCGGCACTGCGGGCAATAGCGGGGCGGCTCGAGTTCGCGCGCCGCCCGACAGGCGGTGTGGTCGCCGACCGCGACCTCGTCACCGCAACGGTCGCAGAACACCCGGGCACCGGCGATGTCGTTCACGCTCCGTAGGTTAAGCCGGTGACCGCGACCCCGATGCCCGACCCCAGTTTCGAGATGCTGCTGCCCCGCCCGGTGGAGGCGGTCTGGCTCGCCTTCCGCGACCCCGAGCTGATCCGGCGCTGGCATGGGTGGGACTTCGAGGGCCTGGACGAGGAGATCAAGGCGCTCTACGTCGACGGTGTGGTCGTCGACCAGGAGCAGCACACCCTGCACATCGGCGGTCACCTGTTCGCGCTGCGCCCGCAGGACGGCCACACGCTGCTGCACGTCTCCCGGAAAGCGCCGGTCGAGAAGGTGGACACCGGCATCGACTGGGCGCGCCAGTACGACGACATCGAAGAGGGTTGGATCAGCTTCCTGCAGCAGCTGCGCTTCGTGCTCGCGCGCCAGCTGCAACGTCGTCGCCGCACGATCTTCCGGGCCGGCGCCGCGCGCTCGGCGGTGCCCACGCCGATCGCGGACGTCCTGGGCCTGTTCAACGCCGCGCGCACCCCGGCCGGGGAGCCCTACGTCGCGGATGTCGGGCCGGGGGACCACCTGGAGGGCGAGGTCTGGTTCCGCACCGGCCTCCAGCTGGGGGTCACCGTGGACGGCTGGGGCGAGGGGCTGCTGATCCTGACCCACCCGGCGTCCTCCGACGAGCCGTTCGGCCTGGCCACCATGATCCTGACCACCTATGGCCTCGGCGAGGACGACTTCGCCGACCTGGAACGACGCTGGGGTATGTGGTTCGCTGCCCGCTACGAAGAGGACTAACCGGCTACGGGACCTTGATAGTCAGCGAGCCACTGATCTTGCCTCCGGTCAGGCCGCAGGCGAAGTAGGTGTAGCCGAGGGTGTACTCGCCGGACTTCTTGTACTTCTTGTGTAGCTGGTAGCTGTCCTTCACCTGGTGCAGGACGTTCTGCTCGCCGGGGTTCGCGCAGCGCTGCGGGCCGCCGGAGACGGTGTACTCGGTGCCGTCGCCCCAAGTCAGCTCCTCGCCCATGCCGATGTTGCGGCCGGCTGGGGTCGGGTACGCGACCAGCGTGTTGTCGTTGAGGCCGTAGGGGTTGTACACGGCGCCGTCGAAGGTGATGGTGAGCAGTAGGTCCCGGTTGCGACGCTGGTAGGCCAGCGCAATGCGCAGCGCCGGGGTGGCCGCGGTGGGCTCGGCAGACACCGTCGGCGCGGCCGAGGGGTCAGTGCTCGGCGCAGCGCTGGGGTCGCCGGTCGGGCCGTCGGTGGGCACCGGGGTGGCGCCATCCGGGCCGATGTCGTAGACCGCATAGGTCATGGACGGGTCGGCTGCGGCCGCCGCGCCGTCGGCACCGGCCACGCCGGCGGTGGCCAGGGCGGTCACTGCGACCACGGCCGCACCCAGCGCCATCGTGCGGCGCAGGTCGCGGCGGTCGGTGGCCTGCTTCGTCTTGGCGTGCTGACCCGACATCTCGACGTCCCCCAGTGTGACGGTAGCTCGGCTGCCCCTCTAATGCTCGGCAGCCCCTTCTGTCACACTTTTTCTAACACGTCACATGCTCACCACTGGGGATGCGCGCCGTGGTGGCCGGCAATCAGATGCGGACCGGCGCCGGACCGTAGTCCGATGCCAGGGTTGCGTCCACCCCGGCCGCGACGCGCATCCCGCGTAGCACCGGGGTCAGCACGACCGCCACCAGCAGGTTCACGCCGAGCGCCAGCAGGCCGGGGTAGATCGTGTTCTTGGTGTCGAAGCCCAGCTTGCTCAGCGCATAGAGCGAGCCACCGAAGTGGTGTTTGTGGTTGGCCGGGTTCGGCGTGACGTAGAGCATCGCCAACCCGGCGGTCAGGCCGGCAGCCCAGCCGAGCAGCAGCGCCCAGCGGTGGAACCAGCAGGTCCACAGGCCCAGTACCACCGAGGGCAGGGTCTGCAGGATGATCACCCCGCCGATCAACTGCAGGTCGATGGAGAACTGTGGTTCGAGCACCAGGATCACCGCCACCGCACCGGCCTTGACCACGAGCGAGGCGAGACGGGCCACCTTGGCCTGTTCGGCGTGCGAGGCCTGCGGGCGCAGGTAGGCGGTCCACACGTTGCGACTGAACAGATTCGCCGCGGCGATGGACATGATCGCGGCAGGCACCAGCGCGCCGATGGCGATCGCGGCGAAGGCCACCCCGGCGAACCACTCCGGGAACTGGGAGTCGAATAGCTGCGGCACGATCGTGTTGGGGTCCGGCTTGCCGCCGGTGACGATCGGTTTCACCCCGGCCGCGATCGCCATGTAGCCGAGCAGGGCCAGCAGACCCAGCATCAGCGAGTACGCGGGCAGCGCGGTCATGTTGCGCTTGATCGTGCCGCGGCTGCGCGCGGCGAGCAGACCGGTCACCGAGTGCGGGTAGAGGAACAGCGCCATCGCCGAGCCCAGCGCCAAGGTGGAATAGCCGGTCAGGTTGGCATGGGGCAGGGTCAGGCCGTCGTTGGGGTTTGGCGTGGCCGCGAACTTGTCGTGTGCCGCGGCGAAGATGTGGTCGAAGCCGCCGAGCTTGATCGGGATCGCGATCACCGCGGTGATCACCACGATGTAGATCAGCGCGTCCTTGACGAACGCGATCAGGGCGGGCGCGCGCAACCCGGACCGGTAGGTGTAGACGGCCAGGATCAGGAACGCGATGATCACCGGCCAGTCGTCGGTGCCCATGAATCGTTGGGTGCCGATGCCCATGGTCTTGAGCACTGCCTCGATGCCGATCAACTGCAGCGCGATGTACGGCATGGTGGCCACGATCCCGGTCAGCGCGATGGCTAGACCCAGTCCCGGCGAACCGTGCCGGGCCGCGACGAAGTCGGCCACGGTGACGTACCCACGGGCCCGGGCCACCGACCACAGCCGCAGGGCGACGAACAACACCATCGGGTAGACCACGACGGTGTAGGGCACCGCGAAGAAGCCCAGCACCCCGGCGCCGTAGAGCAGCGCGGGCACCGCGACGAACGTGTACGCGGTGTACAGGTCGCCGCCGATCAGGAACCAGGTGATGACCGGGCCGAAGTTGCGCCCGCCCAGGCCCCACTCGTCGAGGTGGTCCAGGTTCTCCGCGCGCCGCCACCGCGCCGCCAGGAAGCCCAGGATGGTGACCGCGCCGAAGATGATGAGGAACACCGTGAGCTCAACGGTGTTCACGCCGCGATGGGTCACTCCTCCGACCCCCCCACCACCAGTGCGGTGACCGCCACCCCGACCGGCAGCCACATCAACTGGAACCAGTAGAAGAACGGGATGTCGAACAACCGCGGGTCAGTGCGGTTGTAGGTCCACGGGAGCAGGGCACCCACGATGGGCACCAACAGCAGGAACTTCAGCGCGCGGCGCACGGCTACCTCCGCCTGCTCGGCGAAATGTTCAGCCGAGTCTGCACCCAGGCGGGGGTTACCAGCGGGTATGGCGGTGCGTCAGATCGAGTCTCACGAGAGGCAACTCGCTGGGACCAGCGGGATGAACCGCTTGAGCTTGCCGCCCACACCGCGGTCCAGGCCGTCGACGGGGCGAATGGTCACCAGCGGATCCCCCAGCCCAAGGCTCCGGAGGGCCCGGACGATCTCGTCGGTCAACGACACCAGGTCCAACGGAGCGACGCAGCGGACGTCGATGTCCGCGCCCGCCGGCACCTGCCGGACCTGGTATTCGACGATCGGCGCCCGGGAACCGAGCGCATGACGAAAGACGTGCGGATGGACGGAAACCGCCCCGTAGTGAAAGTAGTCGTCGAGCCGGCCGGCGATGTCGGCGATCATGCGGTGCGCGGAACCGCACGGGCAACGCCCGGGAAGCACCGTGACCTCGTCGGTGACCTCAAGGCGGAGCATGGGGAGGGTTCGGTTGTAGAGATTGGTCAGGTACACCGTGGCGGAGGTTGATCCGTCCGGAACCGGACGGCCGGCGGCATCGACCGGCTCGAGGATCACCAGGTCCTCCGACATGTGCGTCTGCCCCAGGTCGCACGGAATCCCGGTCGGTCCGGCCTCGGATGTCCCGTAGAGACTGCCGACGCTGACACCCCACGTCTGCTCGATCACCGCTCGCGTTTCCGGCAGCAGTGCCTCGGCGGTGACGATGATCCGGCGTGGTTGGATCCGCAGCCGTCCGCGCTCGGCCTCGTGCGTCAGCTGGTGCAGGGCGGATGGGTAACCAAAGAGGATCTCCGGCTCGCACTCGTTGAGCCCGTCCACCAGTTCGGGTAGCGGCATGGTGACCGGCAATCTGCGCACGTCGAGGTGCGGGCCGGCGAAGATGCGCCCAAAGGCCGCGGTGCCGTGTGACGGATGGCCCGCCGTCACACTGGCGACCACGGGCCCACGCCCGCTGGGCTGGCGGGGCTCGCGGAGCAGGTACCGGAATATTCCGACCCACATGGTTGCGAACTCGTCCCAGCTGTAGACGAAGCAGCCCCGGTGACCGCTGGACCCGCCGGATGCGATCACGGTGTACCGATCCAGCAGGTAGCCGGTCTCGGGCTGGCCGTCGAGGTGCCACTCCACGTTCGCCAGCGTCAGCCGGGGGTCGGTGACGATCTCGTCGAAGTTCGTCATCAGGTCCGCCTTGGTCATCATGGGGATCTGCGACACCAACTCCGTGCCGGACGCGCGCAGGTCAATCCCGGCGAGCCGC
>Ga0137412_10001788_pt1 | contig 16832 bp, 15 predicted proteins | sample CZODoug2_1_16fun_FD_122160 | JGI IMG/M metagenome (GOLD analysis project Ga0137412, IMG submission 122160) | Vadose zone soil fungal communities from Angelo Coast Range Reserve, California, USA - CZODoug2_1_16fungal (Hybrid Assembly) | ecosystem: Environmental > Terrestrial > Soil > Vadose zone...
GGCGTCCCGCGCATGGCTGCGAGCGCGGACGCAAGATCGTGCGCGCTTTCGGTGGCCAGACCCGAGTGAACGCCGACTGCCGCGTAGATCTCGGGATAGGCCGCGCCCATCACCGCCGCCATTGCGCCGCCAGCCGACAGCCCCGCCACGTAGACCTTGCCTGGGTCGATACGGTAGCGATGCATGATCTCTCGCGTCATGCCGGCCAGGATTGCCGGCTCGCCTTGGTCTCGGCGCTGGTCCGCGCGCATGAACCAGTTCCAGCAGCGCGAACGATTGGCCGCATGCGTCTGCTCGGGATACAGAACCAGACACTGCTGCTCCTCGGCGACCGCATTCATGCGGGAGCCGTTTGCAAAAACATCAGCGCTCTGGGTGCAGCCGTGCAGCATGACGACCAGCGGCACTGGCTGTTCCGCATAACCCGTCGGGATATAGAGCTTGTAGGGGCGTGCGCCGGCTTGATTGGCAAAGGACCCCGTCACGAACTGTCCCGGACGCCCGACCGCCACTGTCGCGTCAGCGCGCGGCACATCGACCACGGACTCGCGCCTGCGCCATCCCCGCGGCAGGATTTTCAGCTCCAAGCGCTTCGATAGGGCCTCGCCCGCCGCGCTTTGAAGTGCGCTTTGATGTGGAATCGGACCGCGGCCCTCGGGCTGCACGACCTCGGAATACTCGACGTCGATGATGTCGTCAGTCGCGCCGGCGCCGTGCCTCGAGGCCTGGGGGTCGGCGCCGGCTGCGGGTGCCGAGCCGGGCCGAAGGATGCGCTGGATCAGTGCCGTGGCTTCGAGCAAGCGGCCCGCACGCGTCAGTTGCGTCGCCGACCAGATGCCGGCCAGTATTCCTTTGCTGGTACCCATGACGTCCCGAAATCAGTATTCGCGCTCGAGGACCCAAACCGTCGAAAATCCGGACGGCTTACAACTGGGGGGGCCATAAAGATCCTCACGAGTGGCCGTAATGGTTCGGCGATCGGGGGTGAGTTCGAACGCAACGTCGTTCCAGTCATATGCGACCGGGCATGTGTACTGATCGCGAGCGCCGAAAACCTCCATGGTCAACTGTCCCGAGCTGTCGTAGGACACCCGGAAGGAATTGTCCACCCTGACCGGGGAGACCCGCTCGCCGCCGAGCCGGTAATCGTGCTCCAACGTCTCAGCCGCGAATTTGAGCATGACGCGATCGCCGTCGATGTTGCTTCTTGTGATCAGGGGATCGGTCTGGTCCAGGGCGATACTGCTTTTGTCGACAAGCTTCTTCGTCATGCGCCATTGCCCGCTCAACCAGCCAAATCTCGTGTCATTTTCGTTTTTCGTCTTATCCGCCCTCTCCTGCTTATCTTCCAGAGCATAAAGATAGTCCTGTGCCTTGCGCGCTTCCTCCGGCGAGACAACGGTCAGCAGGTAGATCTTCAAGCTACGCTGCGCGGAAACATAATCGAGCTGCAACTCTCTGGCCCTTGCAAGATTCAAGTACGCCGCTCCCCACCACGGCGCCAAGGCTGTGGCGTCTTCATAATGCTTGGCGGCACGCGCGTAGTCGTCCGCGCCGGTTGCTTCATCCAGCGCAGTGTTGCCGCGCACCAGCGCTCGCCGGGCTTCCTCCGGAATCACTGGCGCGGGTTTCAATTGCTGGGCGCGTCGGACAATGTCTTCGCGCAGACCGTCGTCCCTTGGCGTCTTTTGCAGCAAGTCCAGCATCTGTGCGAATTGCTCGCGCGGCGTCGCGGCGCAGACGCATATGCACGCGGCGAGCAGACCAGCGAGCATCAATCCGAGCACTTTTCGCATATCAGTGACCGCTTCCAGTTCCTGAATTCGGACAAGCGTAGTCCATAACGGGCAAGGTTGCCTTCGCTGCCTCCTCGCCCAATGGGACGTCAGTGCAACGCTGGACCGACAGGCACGCTCGCCGCGCTGCACCATCGGACCATGGCGAGCTACGGGACGCGATCAGATCAGGCAGGCAAGCCGCCGCTTCGGGGTTACCGGGATTTTCGTTATGATCCGACACGATCGATTTGCTGATTCCCATTCATGCGGCGATGTCGTGTGGCTGAATCCGCCGCCCTGCACAGGCTTGCGCCTTGCACGCAGGTTCTCCTGACCCACGCTCACGCGCTGCCGGACCTGTGATGGCATTGAAGCGATCGCGCAATCCGTTCTGGGTCTTGTACGAGGCCTGGGTGATGGCGGTGGGTCTCGGGGTCTTTGCACTGATTTGCCTGGGCTCGATTCCCGTGTTTGGCGTTCTGTACCTGTTGCTGCCCAAAGCGTTTCACAAGCGTGCGGCGCGCAGCTCGATCAGCTGCGCCTTCCGGATCTATCTGTTCATGCTGCACTGGGTTTGCTGCATTCGATGCGACGCGCGCGAGCTGGATGCTTTGCGCAAAGACGGCCCATTGATCGTGATCGCCAATCATCCGTCGTTGCTGGACGTCGTGATCCTGCTGTCGCGCCTGCCCAACGGCACCTGCATCTTCAAAGCCGCCTTGCGTCAGAATCCCCTGTACGGCATTGGCGCACGTATGGCGGGGTATGTCAGCAACGCCAGCGCGCAGGACATGTTGCTGGGCTCGCGTGCCGAACTTTCCCAGGGGTCGCAGTTCATTATTTTTCCGGAAGGCGGTCGCAGTCGCCAGTTCCCGATCAGCTCGTTTTCGGGTTCCTGCATTCTGCTTTCCAAGATGACGAAGGCGCCGATTCAGACCATTCTGCTGGACTATTCCTCGCCCTACCTCGGAAAACATTGGGGACTGTTTCGCCGCCCCGCATTGCCACTGCTGGTTCAGGCCCGCGTGGGCAAACGGATTGCGCCGGCCGATCTGCGGCCGGAGTCGCGCAGCGAGCTCGAAAACTATTTTCGCTCTGAAGTTCGCTTTGGTTGAGCATGGCCGCATCCATTTCAACCACGCATCTGGTGCTGATTCCAAGCTACAACAGCGGAGCCCAATTGCTCGCGACAGTTCAGTCTGCCCTGGCACAGTGGGCGCCCATTTGGGTCGTCGTCGACGGCAGCACGGATCAAAGTGGCCAGGCCTTGCAGCGCTACCTGGCCGATACGCCGGGACTGGAAGTTCGTCTGCGCGTCATCGTGCAGCCCATCAACCGGGGCAAGGGCGCGGCAGTGCTCGAAGGACTGGATGCCGCACGCGCTGCCGGCTTTAGTCATGCACTCACGATGGACGCCGACGGGCAACACCCGGCCCACTTGATCCCGCAGTTCATGACAGCTTCCATCGTCAATCCCGATGCCATGATCCTGGGAAAACCCGTGTTCGACGCCGCGGCGCCGCGCGTGCGGGTTTACGGACGCCAGATATCCAACACGTGGGCGAAACTCGAAACGCTGTGGTCCGGCATTGATGACTCGCTATACGGCTTTCGCGTGTACCCGATCACCGACCTGCAAGCCATCATGCGGCGCCAAAAGTGGATGCGCCGGTTCGATTTCGATCCGGAAGCCGCCGTGCGTCTGTCCTGGCGCGGGGTACGTGCCATCAACCTGCCGGCACCGGTACGGTACTTGAGCATCGAGGAAGGCGGGGTCAGTCATTTCAGGTATCTGCGCGACAACGCGCTGCTGACGTGGATGCACATGCGGTTGCTGTGCGGGTTCGCCATCCGCCTGCCAAAGTTGATCAGGAGGCTGCTGGTCGCTTGAGGCGCCGCCTATTGCATATCGTCGGGGTTGATGACCGTGGCGAATTCATCCGATTTCTTGAACACCCAGAACAGAGCCACGCCTGCATACAGGTTGGTCGTCTGCTGCACCAGGGGACTGTTGGCAAACGTTGCGCCCCTGATATTGCTCATGCCAACGAACCCGCTGACGACGATGCTGCCGATATGTCGTATCGCCCCGACCCGCAGGTCGACTCCGCTGTAGCCGCCGCTGGCAGAGTAACGTGGGCGCGTTCGCGTCGCATCGGCTGCACTGACCCCGTAGTAGAAATCGTTGAACGTTGCATTTTGAAAGTCCGCGTTCAAACTTGCACCCCAATCCCACCGTGCGCCCGCCAGCGAAACGTCTCCGGTCACCCAGATTCCGGGGTCGCTGATCCAGCCTGCGCTTTGCAGACCACTTAAGTGAATTCCCGTGGCGTACCGCAGCGGCAAGCGCAGCTGCCATTGCGAGCTTGGTGAATTGAGAAAATCGTATTTCAGCACGGCCCCGACCTCGCCCACCAGGGGAAGATCTTTCATGCCTTCGCGTTTGGTGCCCGAGGATTTGACCGGCAAGGCGCCGCTGAGCGAAAGATCGAGTTTCCAGTTCTGCGCTCCGAGCATCTTCAGACCGATGCCGTCGCGATTGGTGCGCAGGGTCTCGCCCCGGTAGACAAAATAGAGCAGGGGTGCGGCATAGACTCGCGTGGTGCTCGAGCCTTTGTACGCAGGCAGCACAAGAGTCCCGGCGCCGATCCCGGCCTCCCACAGCGGAAGCTCTGCGTCCTCTTGGCCGGGTTCGGCCGCCTGGGCGGCAGCGATCAAGGTCAAGGCGACGCCACCCGCGATGGCCCGGCGCGCGCTCCAACGTGCTCGTACGGCCGACGAGCACCATGTCATGGCGATGACCTGCGCAACGCCGCGATGTGCTTCTCAAGAGTGGCGCGGGGCGAGTTGACGACGAGGATCTCGATATTGGCTGCCTCATCGTCGCCGACCTTGACGATTCCGGAAACGATCGCCGCCCGATCGGTCATCTGGCGACATTTGACCTCGATCGCGACGAGTTCCCCGGGCAAAACGGGACGCCTGAAGTTGCATTTGCGAATGCCCGCCAGAACGCCTATGAAGTCGCTCCCCATCTTCTGAACGTACGGATCGCCCGCGAGCATACCAGCGCCTCCCACCTGCGCGACCGCTTCAACCAGCAGGACCCCCGGTACGATCGGCAAATCGGGAAAGTGTCCCTGCAAGATCGCGCAGTCGCGTGCCCACTGCGCAGTGCCCTGGTAATGGTCGTGCGCCAGGACGGTCAATGTCTGGAGGAAACTCATCTCGCCGCGGTGCGGCAGCAATCCAGCAATCTGGCCCGCATCGAGCACGATGGGATAAGCGAGGGGTGGCTTAGCCATGGGCGCGCTTCATGCCGGGACCTGGGTTGACAGCAAACTTGCCTCGACCTCGATCAGCAAATCACTTCTGCAAATATCAGCCTGCACGACTCGAACGCGTGCTTGCGGTCCCAACACGTCAGACAAAACGGTTTGCACCGTGGGCAAGTCGCGCGGATGCCTCAGATATACCAGGTATTGGAGGTCGGACATCGTCACGGCCTTCTGCTCCCGGCCCGAGAAGCGCTTGTTCGCTTGCTGCACCAGCGCCTCGATATTGCGCAGGGACTCGCGACCCTGCTCCGCGACGTCCCCGCCGTGCACCGTCCGATGCCCGACGATGCTGCTGGTGCCGGAGACCAACAAGTAGGGGCGCTGCCGGCCAGGCAGACCATCCGCCGGTCCCAGAACGGCGCGTGAGAACGTCGGGCTGCTTGGCCCGTAATCGGTCGGGTAGTGGTAGGCGCTGATCTGGCGCGGGTTTTCAATCTGGACAAACGACAAATGGCTTGCCAGAAAAGCCACGGTCAAGCCAACGGACGGCGACGCTCCGATCATGCCGACTCCGCACGATGCCGGGATCTCTCGGCTCGACTGGCGCGGCGAACGCTCCACGCTGGTTCGAGCGGCCCAGTGTGCGGTGAAGGCATGCAAGCGCCCGGTATTGAACTGCCGGTAGCGCTCCAGGTCGTTTTCTTCGCCGTGGATGTCGGGAATGTAGTTCCAGACACGCCACAACTTATACGGTCGCCCGGAATCCAGAGCGCCCAGAAAGGAAAAGATCTCCTCATAAGCGCCTTGCGCGCTTGGCATCAGCTCGCCTGGCCGACCGCAGGCTCGAGGCAGTTCCAGCACACCGAACACGAAGGCCCCATCCGTGCCAAAGCGAATGCGCCGGGCATGGCCGCTCTGGACGCTCTGGTCGGTGTAGATCAGTTGCCACAGGCATGAGCCCTCGGCACTGGCTGCGGCTCCGAGCAGGGGTGTTGCAACGTACTGAACGGGGAGGTCCCGCAGGGGCGAGGCGCTGCGCTGCGAATCCAGCACGGACTGCGCCCCGTAGCAAATGGCGCCCAGCAGACCGCGCGCTGCAATCGCGCCTCCTGCAGGTTCGGATTGCGCGGTTCCAATGCCAGAGATTGCTTGATTCAGGGTAAGTTGTGAACAAGGCTTGTGTGACGACACCCAGGGTTCTCCAGCAGATTTCGAAACGCGGCCTTGCGTGGCGTCAAACAGAAGTGACGCTCGCTTCGACCGCCCGGTCACGCCTGATATTCAAGCGCCGCTGCTTCCACGCTGGATAGGTACGCTTCAGATTTTGCAGCGATACGAGGTAGAAGGCGGCCTTGAACAAGGCGATCGAGCGCCAGATCGGAGTCTCGCCAAAGATGTCGCCGGCGAGCAGCGACAGCAGCGCCTCCTTCATCCGCAGTTTTTCACTTGGATACATGAACATTTCGCGCAACGTCGGATGGGTGATGCGGTGAATGAACCAGGAATATTCCCTGGGCCCCTTCTGCATCATTCGATCGAAGGCCTGCAAGGCCGCGGCGGCCTTTGCGGGCGATTGCTTGAGACACGTATCGATGGTCGTGGCGGCCCGGTCGCCGCTGTTCATGGCCAGCCAGACGCCGGAGGAAAACATCGGGTCGACGAAGGCGTAGGCGTCACCGAGCAGCAGATAGTTGCTGCCGTAGGCGCGGCTGGACGAGTACGAGAAATTCCCGGTCGCCGTGACATCGATCACCCTGTGCGCCTGTCTCAGGCGTGCAGCAAGCGGCGCGCAGCTGGCAATACCGTCGTTGAAAAAATCAGACAGGGAGCGCTCGCCGCGCGTTTTGACGAAGTACGGCCAGGTCACCATGCCCACGCTGGTCGCGCCTCCCCGCAGCGGGATGTACCAGAACCAACCATGATCGAACCAGAACAGGGAAATGTTTCCCTCCGCCGCACCCTGTCGGCGCTCGGCTCCGAGGAAATGAGCATAGATCGCAACGCTGTTGTGATCCTTGCTGCGTTGCTTCAACTGCAACTTGCTGGCAAGAAACGTGGAGCGCCCGGATGCGTCCACCACGAATCGCGTATGCCAGGCCATGGCCTGCCCGGCCTCGGTGCGCGCCCGCACTTCGGCCATTCCGTCCGGCCGGTCCAGATCGACTGACCGCACTTCGCATCCTTCCAGGACGTCAACGCCCTTGTCCCTGGCGTTGTTGAACAACACCGAGTCGAATTTGGAGCGTTCGACCTGGTAGGCGCTCGGCAGCGCTTTGTTCCACGCGTCGGCGAATCGAAACTCCTGCTGGTGCTCGTGCCAGGGCGATACGAATTCGGCCGCCAGTTTGGGCATCCCGAGGGCCTCGATCTGCCTGGCGACGCCCAGTTTCTCGAACAGCGGCAAATTGGCGGGCAGCAGGGATTCGCCGATGTGAAAGCGCGGGTGATGGGACTTCTCAAGCAACACGACGTGGTAGCCCATCTCACGCAGCAGCGATGCCGCGGTGGTCCCGGCCGGGCCGCCGCCGATGACCAGAACATCACAGGTTTGCGCAACCTCTTGGGGTGCTGGTGCGGTCGTATTCATAGGAAACTCCGACGCAAAAACGCACCCGGCGCTAGGCACGAATCTCGGAGACCCGTGACATGTACCGGTGCAGAACGGGGGCCGTGATCAAGGTGCTGATGATGGCCATGATGACCAGCATTGTGAATACGTGGCGTGAAATCACGGCCAGGTCCAGGCCGATGTTAAGAACGATCAGCTCCACCAGGCCGCGGGTGTTCATCATCACACCCAGTACCGAGGATTCGCTTTCTCCCAGACCCGAGCTGCGCGCAGCCAGGTACGTGGCACCGAATTTTCCAAGCGTGGCGAGAACGAGAAACAGCAGGCACCAGGCCCAGAGCGTCAAGCTATCGAGCCCGCCAATTTGGGTGCGCAGACCGGTGTAGGTAAAGAAAATCGGCAGAAAGAAAATGTTGACGAAACGGCCCACGCGTTGCTTCCAGGCTTCAAGCAGTATGGTTTCATCGTGCAGCAGCACCCCCACTATGAAAGCGCCCAAGATGGCAAAGACACCGAGTTGATAGGTGCACATCGCGGCAACGAATACCGTGACCACCACGATGGCGAGCAGATTGTCCGTCAATTGCACGCTGCTGCGGTTGTCGTCGCCAAAGCGCCTGACCGCCCATTTCAGAAAAGGCCGAACCCCCATCCAGCACACCGCGCCAAACAGCGCGATGGCGCCCACGCGCATCAAGAACCTCCAGGCATCGAATTGCGCCAACGTGATCGCCGTCACCAAGGCCAGCAGCAACCATCCAGCCAGGTCGTTGATGGCGGCGGCGCTGATCGCGACGACCCCCAGCGGATGGTTGTTCATGTTGCATTCGATCATGATGCGGCCCAGGACCGGCAAGGCCGTGATCGAAAAGGCCGTCGCTACAAAGAGGCCTGAGAGCAGCGGGTCGGTCCCCGGCGACAGCGTGCCGGCGCTGCAGTACCCGATGGTCAGGCCCAGAACAAAAGGCACCACCAGAGACGCCAGCGCAATGCGCGTCACCAGGTCTCGGTTTATTTTCGCCCGCAGCTGCGAGAAATCAAATTCCATCCCGATGCTGAACATCAGGAGAATCAACCCGATCTGGGACAGCACGTACATACTCTGCGGCGGTGTCGAGCCAAATACGTAGTCGAACACACCCGGAAACAGGTAACCGAAGAACGACGGACCGAGCAAGATGCCTATGACGATTTCACCGGTTACCGCGGCTTGCCGGAACCGCTGCGCGGCAACGCCTCCCAATCGACCGGCGAACGTGATGATGGTCAACTGCAGCAGCACGAAAAATAGCACGGCCTCGGCGCTGTGGACCGAGGTTGGCTGGACGGCAGCCGTTGCGGCCATCAGATCATCCCGCCGTTGATCGAGATCACCTGTCCGGTGATGTAGGCGGCGACATCCGAGGCCAGGAACGCAACCAGGGCGGCGACCTCCTGCGGCTTTCCGGCGCGCTTCATCGGAATGAGTCTGTCAATGGTCTCCTGGTCAAAATATCCGGCGCTCATGCTGGTCTCGATGACCCCCGGCGCGACCACGTTGACGGTGATATTGCGGCTGGCCAGCTCCATGGCCAGCGATTTGGATGCGGCGTGAAGGCCACCCTTGGCCGCGGCGTAGTTGGCCTGCCCACGGCTTCCCGTGACACCGGCAACCGATGAGATGGAGATGATGCGCCCGCGGCGTTGCCGCACCATCGGCATGATCAGCGGCTGGGTCACGTTGAAAAATCCAGTCAGCGAGACGTCGACCACGCTATGCCACTGTGCCTCGCTCATCGCTGGAAAGACCGCGTCGGCATGGATCCCCGCATTGTTGACCAGCACGTCGATGGGCCCCTGGGCCAAGAGTCCGTCCAGGACGGCATGCGTGGCGTTGCGATCGCAAACGTCGAACACCACGACCTCGGCCCGGCCACCGCGCGCCTTGATGGTCTCGGCCAGCGATTGCGCCTGCATCGGGTTGCGGTGAGCATGCAAGATCAGGCGGTCGCCTTGTTCCGCCATGCAGGTGGCGATGGCCGCCCCGATGCCTCCGCTGGCACCCGTGATCAGAACGCTGTTCACGCGCTGTTCACGGTGAGACCCCTGCGGGCCCGGCGGCAAGGGGCGCAGCCTTCAAAGTGATGCGCCCCGTCTGCAGCGTCGAGGACGCGTGGCGAACCACAAAGTCGTAGATGGCACCACCGTCGAGCGCTGCATAGCGGGAGGCGACAATTTCCAGAGGTTGCGGCAGAGTATCGAGCCTTTCAACCGAGGTTTCAAGGTCGCGCACCGAGGCCAGGTAGCCCTGGACCGGCGCTGCGGGGCTGGGCGTTGCCGATTGCTGCGCCAGCAAAATGGCGTGGTGAATGGCCACCGCTTGCGCGGCGTATTCCACGCCACAGATTGCGCCCAGACGACCGTCGGCGCGCAGCGGGTTCTCGATGTTCGCGTGCGTTTGTGTCGTGCAATGGATGACTTCGGCATCCCAGGCGGTCACATCGTCGATCAGGCACATGGCTCCGTGGTGGGGAATATGCCGGGCAATCCAGTCACGCCCGATTCTGCCGGGCAACACGGATTCGATCAGCAAGACCGAACCTCGACCACGACGGCCTGTCCCGGCAGATACGGCAAGCGAATCGGCGCCGAAAGACGGTTCGCCACGGCGTTCAGCACGGCCATGCCCTCCAAGGCTGGAATGTAATGCGACAGATTCGCCAGCGTCATGTCCGCCACCGCTTGCTGGTGCGTGCCGGGCGTGACCGTGTGGTGGCGGCCGCAGGCCCCCACGGCGCTGGGCGGCTCGGGCTCCAATTGCAAGCGTAACTCGGCGCACGCGCGCGACGTTCTGGTCGAGCTCAGGACCAGACCGATACCGCCGGCGTCAGGAATGGGGCGCCAGGAGTACAGCGGTTCGGGATATTCACTGTCATACGCCACCATCAGCACAGGCGAGTGCTCGGCGTGGACCTGCACCATGGCCTCGAGCAATCCGGCCGCAAAGCTGGCATCGAACGCACACAGGACCTGGCTCGATTGCGTGCAACGTGCGGCGATGGTCCAGTTGGCCGCGGCGGCGTTGTGCACCGAGTTGGTAAATCGGGTGGGGGAAATGAGTCGATCGGCTTGCGTCAAGCTCTCAAAGATGGCATGAATGTTGTGTCCGTCTGCATTGGACGAGCAGAAAACGCAGGCGAGCTCGCTCGCCGCACGTTGCGCCGCGGCGCTGGCCTGGATCGCCAATCCGACACACAGCTTGACGACGCGGCTGGCGCGGCGGCGTTCAGCCGGGGGCAGCAGATCGGGCATCGGCAGCACGCAGGCGGCGGCCTGGTATGGTTGGCTTCCCCTGAGTATGCCCACGCCGCTGTCCCAGTTCGCGATGCCGGGTGCAATCAGGCTGACGCCTTCAAGCCACGCCGAAAGGCCGTTGGATCGGGGCTGGGACTTCACGTGAGCGCGGCCGCTTTCGCCGCTTCGCGGGTGCCCAGTACCAGGCTGCAATTACTTCCACCGAAGCCAAAGGAATTTGAAAGCGCGAAGCGCATGGGTGCCGGCCGGTTGCGCAGCAGGTATGCAATTGGAATCGAGGGATCGACGACCCGGGTGTTCACACCCGCCGGCATGGCCTGGTATTTCAATGCCTGGGCACAGATCACCGCCTCCACCGCGCCGGCCGCACCCAGCGTGTGGCCGGTGATGCCCTTGGTCGAACTGCACGGAGTCGACGGGCCGAACACGCTGGCGACAGCCAGACCTTCGGAGGCATCGTTGGTCGGCGTGGCGGTGCCGTGCAGATTCACGTAATCGATCTGGTCGGCCGCAAGTCCGCTGCGCTGCAGCGCAGCGTGCATCGCCAGTTGCGCGCCAAGCCCGTCCGGGTGCGGCGCCGACATGTGGTGAGCGTCGCTGCTTTCGCCGTAGCCGCATAGATAAACCGAGCTGCCCTCGGCGTCGCCCGCCACCAGCAGGGCGAACGCTGCTGCCTCACCCAGCGACAGGCCGCTGCGATCCTTGTCGTACGGCCGACACGCCGTCGGCGACATAAACTCCAGCGAGTGAAAGCCATACAGCGTGGTCAAGCACAACGTATCGACTCCGCCGATCACTGCGGCATCGATCAGCCCCAGGCGGATCATGCGTTCGGCGCTGCAGAACACCTTTGCCGAAGACGAGCAGGCCGTCGATATGACATGCGCGGGGCCGGTCAAGCCCAGCAATCGGCGCACAAAGCTTGCCAGCGAATACGTGTTGTGCCTGCCGTGGTAGACAAAATCGCCCGGCAGCACGCCGGTTGCCGGAATGCGGCGACGATAGGCGAGTTCCGATTCCAGCAGTCCGGACGTGCTGGTCCCCAGAAAGACGCCGACCCGATCGGGTCCAACGCGCTCAATGGTTCGTCGAACGGACACCAGGAAGCCATCGGCCTCCAGACCAAGCAGCGCCAGGCAATTGTTGCGGCATTCGTACTCCGCGAGCGCCGACGGAAGCCGGACCCGGGCCAGGTCGGCGACTTCGCCAATCCAGGTTTGCAGGGACACATCTTGAAAATCGCAGGGTTTCAGACAGGTCCGCAGCTCGCCAAGGGCTCGCCACAATGCTTCACGGCCGACACCGGCACAGGTGGTGGCGGTGTAATCGCTGATCGCCAGCGGTGAAATGGCAGGGATACGCAACAGGTGCCTCTGAATGATCTTAGCCAAGACGATAGCCGAGGCACTGGAATTCAGGAATAGCCTGCAACCAAAACCTGAACGCCTCGGTCAGTCTGGCTTATCGCCGCATACCAGAACATTGACCGCCCACCACGAGCGGTACGTCTTGACCGCGGTTGCGGCAAATCCAGACTGCCGCAAGAGGCACTGCCATTCGGAGATGGGGCGCCGCCAAAGTGCCGGCCAGCCTTGACCTCGCGCTGCGGCCACCACGCGATCGACCCAGCAGGAAACCCGGCTCGCGTGCGATTGCGCTGCGTCGCCCACCCGCAAGACCAGCCGGCCGCCCGGCGCCAGCGCCGCGTCGATCTTGCGCAGCAAGCCCTCCTGGTCGGCATACGGCATGTAGTGCAGCACGTCGATGGCGACCACAATGTCGCAGGCAGGCAAATCGAGTGTTCGGATGTCGGCCATGACGATCTCGGCGACCAGGTGAGGCTGGGTCCGGTTGACGAGCATTGCATGGCCCCGACGCACGTCGGCAGGCGCTGCGTCAAAGCCCTTGGCAAAGGCAATCGGCCGGGCGGCGGGCCACGAGGCGGGAGGCTGCGATTGCTGGGCCATGCGCGCCGAAGCGTCAAGCATCGCAAACAGCAGCCCCTGGCCACAACCCAGATCCAGAAGCCTGGCGGCAGATGCATCTTTGCGGGACAGGCAGCCCAGTGTGAGCAGATCCGTCATGATCGGGTCGTATTTGAGTTTGCCCCTGGCGAAGTGAAAGGGAAATCGGCCGCAGCCGCGATACAGATTGGCCGCGACCTCATGCAGCGACGGTGCGGGTTTCATCGCCCGAGCTCTGTATCGGCGGGGCTCGGCAACGGGCTGGCTTGCGGCAGGGTTACGCAATGCAGTCCGCGCGCCTGCAACTCGCGCAGCAACTGGTGCAAGACTTCCAGCACAACGGGTGCGCCGCTCGCGCCGCGAACGGCGTTGCCATCGTGCAAAACCAGGATGTCGCCGGCCGACAGATTGCGCGTGAGCCGATCGAGCACCCGCCGCGGATTGTCGTCGCGCGTGTCGAAGCCGCGCCGGGTCCACGTGGCCAGGCGCAGGCCCAGGCCCGCCAGCACCGGACTTAACAGAGGTGAATGAAACCCGCCCGGTGGACGGAAAAAACGCGGCGCCTGCCCGCAGACCGCCGCGATCACAGACTGCGCGGCCTGGATTTCGCGCCGCAAGCTGCCTGCGGCAAACAGTGACAGGAGCACGAAATGGTGCGAGCTGTGGTTTTCCAGGCTGTGCCCTCGCCTGACAATATCCCTGGCAAGGTCCGGATGGTTCTGCAGCTTGTTGCCGATCACAAAGAAGCTGGCCTTCGCGCCAAAACGATCCAGCAGATCCAGGATCGGCGGTGTGACCAGCGCGTCAGGTCCGTCATCGAAGGTGATCGCCACCTCGTTGCGCTGGCGGCAGGCACTCGACAAGTGCGTGATGTTCGGCCCGAAAAACGGGTTTCTCGGCTGAAGCACCAGGACACCGACCAGAACATGCATCGTGATGAAACTGACCACCCAGGCCAACCAGTGGGCAGGCCAGAGTACAAATGCCACAGCGAGCAGCACATGCAGCGTCAGCAGCCCCTTTAGAAACGGGCTCGATGGCCAGATGCGGCGCCGCCCGTTCACTTGGCCGGAGTCACTTCGAAGCGCCATCGCGCTGACCCAGACTGGGCGTGAACACGATCGACAGCAGCAGGGCGAGAATCGCGCCGGGCGCGACGGTCACGCCGAGCGCGTGCAGCACCGGCACGGTCGAAAAGGACAGCACGCCAAAGCAGATCGAGGTGCAGGCGTTGGCCAGCAGCAGGGATAACAGCGTGGTGGGTCGCGGCAGGCCGGTCTTGCTTTCCCGGGGCAACGAGCTTCGGTCGAAGAACAGCGCGTAATTCGAACCCACCGCGACGATCAACAGCATCCCGACCAGGTGCAACAGATTGAGCTTTTCGCCAAGCGCGACCAGGCCGGCCATGACCAGCAAGACCGCGAGCCCGAGCGGCAGCAGCACGGCCGCGGTACGCTTGAAATCCCTCAGGCTATAGGTCAGAAGAAGCACGATGGCCAGGATCCCAAAGCCGGACAGCGCAAGAATCTCGTTGAAGTATTTCGCATAGATCTGGACCGACTCGTAGGTCATGTCGATGAATGCAATCCTGGTTTCCGGCTCGCCCTGGCCGCGCAGGTCTTCCTGCGCCACGCGCGCGGCTTGCTGCAACGCTGTGCTGACGGCAGCGGCGCGCGATTCCTCGACGCCAGCGGACACCGCGTCCTGCGAGGTCCTTTGTCGCACGGGCAAAAATGCCGTGACGCCGTGCGTACCCTGCATCATCAACGCATCGAAACTGGCGGCCAGGTCCGTTTGCCCCAGCTGCTCGCGCGTGAGCGGCGGCAACTGTCGTGCGGCCGCCACGTCGGCCAGAAACGGTCGTAAACGCTCGGGCCGGACCGGCAGGCCCTCCAGGGCTTTCGCCAGCCGCTGGGCCAGGACATCTGCATCCGGCAAGGCCGCCTGACGCAGTCGTTGCGAGGCCAGGCTCGGCACCAGCTTGCTCGGGCTTTCAAAGCTGTCGATCACCTGGCGCGCTTGCAGTGCCCTGAGCTGGTCGCTGAGCAGCTCGGCGCCGCGCAATGCCTGCTCCTGGCTCGGCGCCTGGATCACCATCAAGAACCGCATCTGCGGCGCCCCGAGGTCGGCGCGTAACGACTCATCGAGTTGTTGCGATCTGATCGAAACCGGGCTCAGACCCGAAAGCGCCGGATTCCAGATCGCGCCGTGCCGGGCCACGAGGAACAACAAGGCAGCGGCCGAGGCGACCCAGATCAGGGTCGGCATTTTTTGCAAGACCGCAGCGCCTCGATCAAAAGCGGCAGCCAGTCGAGCATCCAGGCGCAACGGACGCGCTCGCAACGCAAACTGTGGAAGCACAAAGCGCGTGACCAGCGCCGCTGCGACCAGGCCCGCAATCGAGTACACCCCGAGCTGTGCCAGTCCCGGGAAGCCGGAGAAAACGAGCGCCGAGAAGCCGCAAATGGAGGTCAGCATTCCGAGCCGAATGGTCGGCCAGAACTCCTCGAGCCATTGGCCTCTCGCGCAGCCGGAGTCCTCCCCGCTCAGCGCCTCGCGCGGCTGCGACTGGATGAAATAGTAGATGCTGTAGTCCACCGCCTCGCCGATCAAGGTGCTGCCAAATCCGATCGTAATACCGTGCACGGTGCCGAACCACAGGCTGACGGCTGCGGTGCCCGCCAGGGCCCCGGTGAGAACCGGCACCAGGCACAGGCCGAGCGCTCGAGGCGACCGGAACGCAAGCAGCAGCAGACTCATCATGCCGAGCGCGCCGATGATGGAAAGACGGGCGACCTCGGATTTGATCACCCCGCGCGCGTCCACTGCAAAGACGCTTGAGCCGGAAATCAGCAGTTGCGCATCGACGATGTCGTTGACCCGCGCTGCCTGTTCGAACGCCGCCCTGGTGCTCTTGAGCAAGCGCTCCTGCGCATCGGTGTCGGCACCGTCGGCGCGCGTCACGGCGATCAGGATCGCGCGCTGGTCGTTACGCGACATCCAGACGCCATCGACACTGTGCGGACGACTGACGCTGGCCAGGTCGCTGATCAATTCCAGCATTTCGCCTGTGGGGTCGCGCGTGAACAGATCCTTCAAGCCACCGCCAAGGCTGCCCGCAAGGTTTTCGATGTTCGAAGCGATGGCCTGGTGCAACCCGGCCACGGTGAATCGGTCGGGGGTTACACGGCGACTCGCCAGATAGCGATACCGAAGGAGGAGCTCGGCTTCGCGGCTTTCGTCGGTATTCTCGCCATTGCCGATCAGCGCAAAATTGCCGCTGCCGCGCATGCTCTGCGCCAGCTCGCGCGAGAGCAGCGCGCGCTGCGCCACCGTGGCGCCTTCGATGCCAAGCAGCAAGGTGCGCGAGAGCGAACCACGGGTGACCTCGTCGACCAGGATCTGCTGCTGCGCGGTTGGCTTGCGGGGCAAGAAGGCCGACATGTCGGCAACGAAGTGGCTGCGCGCCACCACGACGGCGCATGCGAGTACCAACACCAACCAGAGCGCGGTCGGCCAGCGCGACCTTGCCACCGAACTCAGGCATCGACGGATAGAGCTCAAGGAGGTGGCTTGCCTGCTTCGTCAGCCGGTACCGGATCGATCTGCATCACCGCATGATCCCCGTTTGGCTCGACGTATTCGACGCTGCGCACCCGCCCGGCCGGCCTCACGCCCTGCCATCCGTCACCCTGCCAACAGATAGTCTCACTGTGCCTACCCAAGCAGGAGCTTTACCTAACGGCAATATTGGCTTGGCGTGACGGATGTGGTCACCGCAGACCAATGCGCTGGCTGGTCTTGCGCCCTTCTCCTGGCCGCCCCGACCCCGGCGCACCCTTCGGCGGGGTCAAGGCCAGCGGCATCGGCCGCGAACTCGGCCCCGAGGCGATCACCGCCTACCAGCAGTTCAAGTCGATCTACGCCTGAGACAGCCACCGGCGGGCGG
>Ga0137412_10001789_pt1 | contig 16817 bp, 11 predicted proteins | sample CZODoug2_1_16fun_FD_122160 | JGI IMG/M metagenome (GOLD analysis project Ga0137412, IMG submission 122160) | Vadose zone soil fungal communities from Angelo Coast Range Reserve, California, USA - CZODoug2_1_16fungal (Hybrid Assembly) | ecosystem: Environmental > Terrestrial > Soil > Vadose zone...
ATCAATATTCCCCTAGGGTTAATTCATTGGTGTTCGGAAAGCCCGGAGTGTTGTAGCAAGCAGTCCTTTCTCAATCGGGCTCACATGCGTCCCAACACAGTCGCACATGAAGCCAAATTCCCGCAGCGAATGCAACTGAAATGCGCTATTTGTCGGAAAGCAGCGACTATTTTGCCCCAATTTGTTGCACGGATATTAAATACACGTAAGGAATTTGCAAGGTTGTGTAACTTTTACAGATGAAAGGCCCGGCTATGCCTTGTCGGCACGCAGCAGTTCCATGACGGCTCGATGGCCTTGGTTGATTGCCGAATCGGTATATGCGCCGCCGCCGGAGTCCGAGTTCGCAATGGCGATCCGGCCGAATTGTGCGCGGCCGACGACGTGCGGTCTCTCTGACTCGGGGCCGTCCGGATCGAACAGCGGATTATATTCGGGTGCGTAGCCATGCGGCCAGCGATTTACGGTGATCGCCGTGATATCCCGAGCAGGATCGAATCCGCCGTCTTTCAGGGTGCGGTCCAGCTGATCGCGAATATTGCGTTCGAACGTTTCGAACGAGGTCGCCAGAAGTTCAGCTCGTCCCGCGCGGTTTTGCTCGTGTTCGGGTAAGCCGGATTTGCAGGGGGTGCGCACCATATGCACCAGAATCGGTTCGCGCGGCGATTTCGGGCTGCGATAGGCGCCGACATTGACGTGCGCATTCAAATGGAGGGACGTGTGATAGCTCCCGGGCGCATACACGCGATAGAGTTTCAATTGATCGAACGCTTGCCAATTGCGCAGGGCGACGCTGGTATAAACGAGCGGGGCCTTGACCAGCTTGTGTAATGCATCCTTCTGGGCGGGCGGCAGCTCGGGACAAAGATACGGGATCATCGCGTTATAGCAGGCCAGGACCGCGCCGCGCGCTCGAGCGGTATAGGAACCGCCGCCGCGCAAATAGGTGATCTCTACTTGCTTCGCCGTTTGGGGATCGCCCAGATGACGGGCTCGGATGACGATGCTGTTGAGGCGCAGCCGCACCGCTGTATCCGGGCGATCGAGCTGTGCATATTTTACAGGTGCGGTGACAATATCTTCGGCGCTGTTGCCGGGAATGGCGCGAGGGATGAGATTGCGCACCAAGAGCCGTGCGATGGTCGCGTTTCCGTCGGGGAAATGCAGGCGAAACGAGCCACCGGTATCCTCGTACCCCGCCGGGGTGAATCCCATGCGCGAGATGGATCCCTTGGCGATCTTCATGCCCTGAAATCCAGGCATGCCAAAACCCCAGCAGTCGAGCGCGGATACGGCGTCGGTGCCTACCCCCCACTCACCCATGGTGCGCGCATGGTAGAACTTGAGTACCGCCGGATCGACCCGGATGACATCGCGCAGGAACGCTTCATAACTCATGCGCGATAAGCGCTGTTTCTTCTCGTCGGACGATACGCCCGGCATGTAATCGATTTTGGCAGTTTCGATTTGGGCGATTTCTTTGCGGGCGCGCGCTGACAGCGGCGCCTGGTTCAACAAGATGTCGAGCGGGACAGCGCCGGTGCCGTCCACGCCAAGGCCGACGACCAATTTATCGGCGCCGAAGGTTTCTTGATCGAAGAACGCACCGGCTTGCAATCCCAGGTCGTCGTAAAATTTTAAATTTTGTGAACTCTTGACGAGCGCTGGGACGTCGACGCCTAAGGTTTTCAAAAGACCCGCCGCGACCGGACCATAGGGACGCGGGCTGTCGATCTCGAGGGTGCCCCCGTTCAATAGATTCAGATGGCCATCGAGATTGAACTCGTTGCGTTTGGCATGGCCGCCGAAATCATCGTGGTTATCCAGAATGAGGATGCGGCTCTTGGGCGCTTTCGCGCGGTAAAAGTGCGCGGCCGCCAAGCCGCTGATGCCGCCGCCAACGACGATTAGATCGTATTCTTCGCCGGTGTCGAACGATGACGGCCAGGTTTGGCCGTCACGCAGCGCATGGGCGTCTTCGAACGATCCGGGATGGCTGCCGCGCATGCCGGTGAGGAGCGGGGGATAGTAACCAAACGCATCCTGAGCGGCACTGGGCAGCGACGGGGCGGGTGGCGTGGGTTCGTTGAGAGGAGCAGCGAACAGGGGGCCCGAAGCCGCTGCGGTGGCGCCGATGGCCATGCCGTTCAGAAAGTCACGGCGCGTGATGGGACGGTCCATTCCCAATGCTCGATCCCGGGATTTATTCTCTTTTTCTTTTGCCATGAATTCGCGCGCAATAGTGGGGGTTGAGAGTCAATTTAACGATCCGGCAACTTACTCCTGCCCGGGCCCCTCTTGCCAGCGCTTGCGTACTGTATATAATACCAGCCACTGGCTACATATACAGGTGATGCATGACTGACCTTACCCCCCGCCAAACTCAAATCTTAAGGCTCATTCAAGACGCCATTGCCGAAAGCGGTATGCCGCCTACCCGTGCGGAAATCGCGCGCACACTCGGTTTCAAATCTCCGAATGCGGCTGAAGACCATTTGCGCGCCTTACAACGCAAGGGCGTCATCGATCTGATTCCCGGCGCTTCGCGTGGCATTCAACTTAAAGACATTTTGCGGGAACAATTGGGGCTGCCGCTCATCGGTCGAGTCGCTGCCGGTCGCCCGATTTTGGCTGAGGAACATATTGAAACGCGCTATCAAATCGATCCTCAGCTATTTCAACCGAAACCCCATTACCTGCTGAAAGTGCAGGGCATGAGTATGAAAAATGCCGGGATTTTGCACGGCGACCTGGTTGCCGTGCATCGCACCCCCGAAGTTCGCAATCGCCAAATCGTCGTGGCGCGCCTGGAGAACGAAGTCACCGTCAAACGCTATCGACAGGAGGGCACGATCGTATGGCTATTGCCCGAGAACACCGATTTCGAACCCATTCGGGTCAATCTCAAAGAACAGCCCATGATTATCGAAGGAGTCGTGGTCGGGGTGCTTCGTCGCGGTAAAGACGTGGATGCCGCGTGAGGCGCTATCGCTTGCGGATATCTTGGCCGATGCACGCGTCTGGAGGTTAAAAGACGCCTCGGCCGCTCCCACTCGTCCGGTTTGGTCCACCGGTCGAAGCGCGCTCGATGCGCGCTTGCCAGGTGGTGGTTGGCCGACGGCGTCGCTCGTCGAAGTGCTGCTGGAGACGACCGGTCTCGGTGAAGTGCAATTGTTTCTACCGGCTTTGGTGGAATGCCAGCATAGAATCGGCGAGGTTCCTTGGCTGGTCTGGATTGCACCACCCCATGAACCTTATGCACCGGCTCTGGCGCAGCAAGGAATCGAACTCAGCCGCTTGCTTGTCGTGCGTCCTGCCAGCGCCACCGAGGCCCTATGGGCCGCCGAACAGGCTTTGAGTTCGGGGGTATGTGCGGCGGTATTGCTGTGGCTGCAAGGTACCGATGACCGTTGGCTGCGGCGTTTGAAACTCGCGGCGGAGGCGGGTGGTGCACTCGGCGTGTTGTTTCGTCCCGAGCGGCATCGGTTCGAGTCTTCTCCTGCCAGCCTGCGTTTGCTGATGACGCGGGGTGAACACGAGACACATCTCGAACTAGTCAAGGTGCAAGGCGGCCGGCCCGGCCCCGTCGAATTCCAAATGTTATGAAATCGCGGGCGCGGCACAGCGCGGCAGTGAAATCAGCAACAGCGGATTTATTTGCGGATGGCCACGGCGGTAGGCACGGGGGTACCCACGCGGACACCGATCCCGCCGAAGCGCAGCCGGTCAGCGTACGACGGCCCACGCCGGCGTCCGCGCTTGCGCCCACCCGGGGGGATGTACCGCCGACTCCGCAAGCTTTTCCCCGACAGCGCACACGCCTATGGTATGCCGTCGTGTTTTCGGAATTAATGGAACCGCAGCAGCCGGGATACCAGGCGGCATCCATGCTGCAGCGTCTTAGCTTATCTGCACAGCAATTCACATCGTTGGTCAGTATCGAAATGCCCAATGCCTTATTGCTGGAAATCAAAGGCAGCGTGAAGTTGTTCGGCTCGCTGGCTGTATTGCATGCGGGCATCGATGCCGCATGGAGTCGGCTCTCAATGCGTGCCCACAGTGCGACGGCTCCGACCACTCTGGCGGCACTGTGGCTGGCCCGTGCCGGCAAACAGGGGGGCGGCCATCCGCTATGCATCGAAGATCCCGGACAACTCGCGGGTGGACTCGCGGAGTTGCCGATCGCCTGTACGTCCTGGGATCCCGAACGGCTGCAAACTTTGCGCGCCATGGGTGTGACCCGAGTAGGGGAATTGATGCGCCTGCCGCGCTCAGGGCTATCGCGACGCCTGAGCCCTGCCGCGGTCTTGGATCTCGATATCGCGTTGGCACGGCAAGCCGCACCTCGCAGAGCGTTCGTACCGCGTGAGCGCTTTCGCGAGCGCTGCGATTTCGAGACGGAAATCGAGACCGTCGTTTATTTGCAAAAGGCACTCGAGCCGTTGACGCTGCGCTGCGCGCAGTTCTTGCGTGAGCGCCAGGCAGGTGTACAGGCATTGGAACTCAGGCTGCGGCACCGCGCGAGCCCCGTAACTCGCGTACGCTTTGGCCTTGCGAGCATTACCAGTGACAGGCGCCGCTTGGCGAATGTACTGGAAGAAAAACTGAACCGACTCGAACTCGCGGCTCCGGTGAGAGGCATGGAACTCGTGTCGGGTTCGCTGCGGCCGCTGTCGGCTGCTTCCCTCGATGCGTTCGCGGGCGTACGCGCAGGCGGCATGCGCGCAGGCGATTTGCGCGGCGGCCGCGACACGGCGCCGCAATTGGTGGAACGTTTGCGCGCGCGGCTCGGCGAGGAAGCAGTATATGGGGTGCGTTTAATCCCGGAGCATCGGCCGGAGGCCGCTTGGCAGCGGGTCCAAGAACTGCGTCTGACCTCCGCCGTGCAAGCCGGCGGGATGCGTGTAGCCGGGATGCGCATAGACGACCATGACATGCCGCGGCCGGTGTGGTTATTGGATGAGCCCGTGCTGCTTTCGGCAGACCGGCAACAATTGCGTCAAGGAGACTTGATCCTCGAACAAGGCCCTGAACGCATCGAGAGCGGTTGGTGGGATGGTAAGGACGTGGCTCGCGACTACTACGTCGCACGCCAAATCCATGGCGCAAGGTGGTGGGTTTTTCAGGAGCGGCAAACCAAGAGTTGGTATTTGCACGGCGTGTTCGCTTGAGATATGTACGCCGAACTGCATGCCTTGACCAGTTTCTCGTTTCTGCGCGGTGCTTCGCAGCCTGAAGAGCTGGTTCTGCAGGCGCTACGCTTAGGATACCGCGCGCTGGCCATTACCGATGAATGCTCGCTCGCGGGAGTGGTGCGCGCACATATTGCGGCGAAACAATGCGGCCTGCCGCTCATCATCGGCGCAGAGTTCAATTGCGTGGATGACCTCAAATTCGTGGCGCTGGCAACGGATCGGGCGAGTTACGGCGCGCTCTCCCGGCTGGTGAGCAAGTGTCGTCGCGCCACGGCTAAGGGCAGCTACACGCTCGAGCGCGGTGATCTCGAGAACGCGCTCGATGGCTGTTTAATCATTTGGCTGCCGCGTGCGGGCAGGGCAATACTGCCGCAACACGACCAGGACGGCCGTTGGTTGCGCGAGCGCTTCTTCGGCCGTTTATGGATCGGTGTGGAGCTGCTGACCGGCGGCTTCGATACACGGCGCTTAGGATCCCTCGATATGCTGGGTAAGACACTGGATCTGCCGCGAGTCGCCGCAGGCGATGTGCACATGCATCGGCGCAGCCGCAGAGCCTTGCAAGACGTGCTGACCGCGATTCGCTTGAACACGCCCTTGAGCGCAGTGGGTTATGCCTTGTTTCCCAATGGCGAGCGCTGTTTACGGCCGTTGCAGCGTTTACAGGAACTCTATCCGGCGCCATTGCTGGCGCAAACACTTGCGATCGCCGAACGCTGCACGTTCAAGCTCGACGAACTGCGTTACGAATATCCAGAGGAGATCGTACCCTCGGGCGAAACTGCCACCAGCCATCTGCGCACGCTGACCGAACGAGGCTGTGCCAAGCGCTGGCCGGCGGGCGTGCCCCCCGCCGTGCGCCAAAGTATCGAGCATGAATTGCATTTGATCGCTGAGCTCAAGTTCGAGCCGTTCTTTCTCACCGTGCACGACGTCGTGCAGTACGCCCGTTCACAGAAAATACTCTGTCAGGGCCGGGGCTCGGCAGCCAATTCCGTCGTTTGTTACTGCCTGGAAATCACCGAGGTGGATCCCTCGCGCATGGCCATGCTGTTCGAGCGTTTCATTTCCAAAGAGCGCAACGAACCGCCGGACATCGACGTGGATTTCGAGCATGAGCGACGCGAAGAGGTCATCCAATATATCTACCGAAAGTACGGCCGCGAGCGCGCGGCTTTGGCCGCCACCGTCATTTCTTACCGGCCCCGCAGCGCCCTGCGCGATGTCGGCAAGGCATTGGGATTGGAGCTCGCGGAAGTGGATAGGCTGGCGCGCAGCATGCAGTGGTGGGATGGCCAGTGCATCGATCCGCAGCGCATCCGCGCCGCTGGTTTTGATCCGGGCGACCCTAAGACGCAGCGATTCATGGCGCTCACTACGGAAATCCTAGGCTTTCCTCGGCATCTCTCGCAGCATGTGGGCGGCTTCGTCATCGCGCGCGGCCGTTTGGATGAACTGGTTCCCATTGAAAACGCGACGATGCCGGAGCGCACGGTCATTCAATGGGACAAAGACGATCTCGATGCATTGGGATTGCTCAAGGTCGACGTGCTTGGACTTGGCATGCTTTCCGCAATACGTCGCGCCTTCGACCTGGTCAACCAATTCGGCGGTTCGAACGTGGCGCCGGGAAAGCTGAATTTGGCAACGGTGCCGAGCGAGGATACGGCCGTGTACGACATGATCTGCCGCGCCGACACCATCGGCGTTTTTCAGATCGAGTCGCGCGCCCAGATGTCCATGTTGCCTCGCTTAAGACCGCGAAGTTACTACGACTTGGTGATCGAAGTGGCCATCGTGCGCCCCGGCCCTATTCAGGGCGAGATGGTGCATCCCTATCTACGCCGCCGCAACGATGAAGAGCCCGTGACCTATCCGAGCAAGGAGGTCGAGGCGGTGCTCAAACGCACGTTGGGCGTGCCCATTTTCCAGGAGCAGGTCATGCAGCTGGCCATCGTCGCGGCCGGCTTCTCGCCCGGCGAGGCCGATGGCTTGCGGCGCGCGATGGCGGCATGGAAACGCAAAGGCGGGTTGGAGCCGTTCCAGGTCAAGTTGATCGACGGCATGCTGAAACGAGGTTATCAGGAGAGCTTCGCTCAGCAAATATTCAATCAGATCTTGGGATTCGGCGAATTCGGATTTCCGGAGTCCCACGCGGCGAGCTTCGCGCTGCTCGTCTACACGTCGGCTTGGCTGAAGCATCACCACCCGGCGGCGTTCTGCGCAGCGCTGGTCAACAGTCAACCGATGGGCTTCTACGCACCTGCGCAGCTGGTGCGCGATGCGCGGGCGCATGGTGTCGAGGTGCGTGCGGTGGCGGTCGCCGTCAGCGATTGGGATTGTACCCTCGAGCGGCAGGACGATGGCACGGCGCGCGGGCGCGGGCCGGCGCTGCGATTGGGCTTGCGGATTGTAAAGCATCTATCTCAGGAAGGCGCGCAGCGGCTGCTCGCCGCGCGTGCCGCGGGCGCCTTTATTCACATCGCCGATCTGGCTGAACGGGCCGCGCTCGATCGCCGCGATCTCGAAGCGCTGGCCGCGGCCGATGCGCTCGCGGGTCTTGCAGGGCATCGGCATCGTGCCGTGTGGCAGGTGAGCGGGGTGGAACGCGTGCTGCCGCTGCTGCCTGCGGACACCGTGGCCCAAGAGGGCGTGCCGCTGCTGCGCGCGCCGCGCGAAGGCCAGAACATTGTCGCTGACTACGGCAGCTTGGGGTTGACGCTGCGCCGTCATCCGTTGGCGCTGCTGCGCGACGCGCTGGGAAAACGCGGCGTCATTCCCAATCAAGAGCTTGGGGAACAGCCCAACGGCCGATCGGTAACGGCGGCGGGATTGGTGATTACGCGGCAACGGCCGGGCAGCGCGAGCGGCGTGACCTTCGTCACCCTGGAGGACGAAACCGGCTATGTGAATTTGATTGTCTGGGAACGCGTGGCAACGGCGCAGCGCGCAGCGCTACTGGAATCGCGGCTCCTCCTGGTACGCGGCACATTGCAGCGGGAAGGCGATGTAATGCACGTCATCGCGCAACGCTTGACCAATCTGTCGGAGTTGCTCGGCGATCTTACGGTCGTTTCGCGGAACTTTCACTGAGCCGGGGGCCGGTGCGGTGCGATTAAGACATAGGTTCCAATTGATTCCGGCAGAGATCCGCTATCCCGGTGCGGACGCTTAAACATCGAGGCCGATGGCGCGCATGAGTTCGATCCCATTGCTCTTGGTCACGACCCCATCGCGCAGCTTGAAATCGAAGGTGAGCTTGCCGCCCTCCAGTTCGTCCTGAAAATGCACGTTCTTGAGCGCTCCCGGGTGCAGTTCCGTTCCCTCGGTGAGCGCCAAATCATGGGTACTGATCAAACCGATGGCGCCGCGCTCGATCAAGGCACGCACGACGCCCTGTGCTCCGATGCGCCGGTCGGTGGAATTCGTTCCCTGCAGCAGTTCGTCCAACAGAAATAGCAGCGGCAGGCTCGACGGCTCGAACAGCTGCCGCAGCCGGGTGATCTCGGCATAGAAACGCGAGCTTCCCTCATAAAGCGAGTCATTGACACGAATGCTGGCCCCGACCTGGAGCGGCGTGAGCTGCAGGCGCGTCGCGCACACGGGCGCGCCGGCCATGGCGAGCACCGTATTCATGCCCACCGAGCGCAGCAGCGTGCTCTTGCCCGACATGTTCGAGCCGCTCACCAGCAGCACGCGCGTCTCGCCGGAAATGTCGACATTGTTGCGGACGCGCGTAGCCGCGGAAATCAGCGGGTGGCCGAGGCCCGTTGCCTTGAATGCCGCAGGCCCATCGAGGAACTCGGGGAAGGGGTCTTCGGGACGTTCGAAGCTGAATCCCGCCATCGACTCCAACGCTTCGATTTCACCGAGCACGCTGAGCCAGGATGCGACTACGCGGCCGTGAAGCGCCCGCCAACGTTCGGCGGCGAGCGCCGACTGAACCGTATACATCAACGGCAACATCAATGGGGCCAGGAAGGGGTTGCGGCGCGCCTCGACAAAATTGACGATGGTGGCGAGCTTCGACAACATGATCGATGCCGTCTGTGAATGAGACGAGAGTTTGTACTTGAGCGCGCGCAGCGGCGGCGCGTCGAAAGATTCGGCTTCGATGCGCCGCAGAAGCGCCGACAGGAGCTTGAGGTCCTCGTAGGCGTGCTCCACCCCGGAGACGCACCGTTGCACGCGATTGCGCAATGCGTAGTTCAACCCCGCCTCGATCACGAGCACCGCGAGAAACGGAAACGCCGCTCCCCAGACTGCCCATACCACGGCGGTCGCGCCTGCCAAAGCGGCCAGACTCAGCACGGTGACCCGCAGCCACCGGCCGGAGAGTTCGTTCGGCGCATCGACCCACTTCGTGATCGTGTCCGGTTGCAGGACGATGTGCGGCGGCTCACCGAGAATCGCGAGATCCTCGCGCAGATCCATGCGGCCGCGCAGTTCAGCGACGCAGGTCTGGCGTTCGCGAATGGTCTCGAGGTCCGCGGGCGCAAGCAGCCATTGCGCCAGAATGTTCTCGCCCATCGGCGTGCGCGCCGTACATAGGCGCTCGTACAGACTTTGCTTGCCGAACAGGTCGAGATCGGCGCCATACAAGTGATGCTCGTTATCGAATTGATCGCCGGGTAATCCTGGGTTTCCCCGCTGTCCCTGCAACCGCTCGAGTCCCGCCCGGTAAAACGTCACTGCCCGTTGCGCGAGCCCGCGGAGCGTTCGAATCCGCTGGTGATAAAGAACGACCGCAAGGAAGAGACCTCCGGGGACGAGCAACCAGGGAGGCGAAGGGGTGCGTCGCATGGCGCAAAGCCACGCAAGCAGGAGAAATGCGGCCGCAAACACCAGTCGGGCGGTCCCGATGCGTTCGTGCAATCGATCGAATCCAGCCGACAGCTTTTCACGCTTACCGAGTCGTTCCGAATACCGTTCCGATGGGTCCATGCGATGTATGCTCGCATAGCGTGCAGGCGGGTACCACGGCGCCCCGCCGGCGTGCACGCGTTTCTGTACTTGACTCTGTATTTCGATGGGGTGCAGGATCGGTCGCATGAATCCCATCGACGACCCGGACGGCGCCTCACGGCGTTCATTCCTTTTATCGACGAGCGGCCTGCTGACCACGGCTTGGCTCGGTACGCAGTGGTCTGCAATCACCGCGGCCGCTCATGATGCCGCGGACATGGCCGCGACCGACGTCGCTGCGGCGCCGGCTTGGACTGGGTTCCAGTTCCTCGAGGCGGATGAAGCCCAGGACGTGGAGGCGATCGCGAGTCAGATCGTGCCGAGCGGCGCAACGCCCGGCGCTCGCGAGGCGCATGCTGTTTATTTCATCGATCGCTCCCTCGCGACGTTCTTCGCGGCGTGGTCGACGAATTTTCGGCCCGGACTCCATGACTTTCGCACGAAGTTTCACGCAGCCTATCCAAGCGCCGCATCGTTCGCTGCCGCAAGTTCCGGTGACCAGATCGCATTTCTCGAGACGGCGGACCGAACGCCTTTCTTCGAATCCGTACGCGTGCTGACGATCCTCGGCACGTTCTCGTCCCCCAAGTACGGCGGCAACTATCAGGGTTCCGGTTGGAAGATGATGGGCTTCGAGGATCGCCACGCATTTGTCCCGCCGTTCGGTTACTACGACGCAAACTACGCCGGCTTCGTGCCGTATGCGGGAAAGCCCGCTTGACCGCCCGCAAATTCAAACCGAACGAAACCGTGGATTTTGTCGTAGTCGGCTCGGGCGCGGCGGGCGGCGTCGTCGCTCGCGAACTTTCGCAAGCCGGCTTCAGCGTGCTGGTGTTCGAGCAGGGGCCGCGCTTGGGGCCGGCCGATTTCGAACATGACGAATTGAAATACTGGCTGCTGAGCGGCATCACGAGCGATCCGAAGACGAGTCCGCAGACCTTTCGAAAGGTCCCCACTGACACCGCGAAACTGCCCCAGGGGCCCAATCCGCTCGTGTATGCGCGCTTGGTGGGCGGCAGCAGCAATCATTACACGGCCAATTTCTGGCGCTTCCACGAAATCGACTTTCACGAGCGCAGTGTCTACGGCGGTATTCCGGGTACGGCATTCGCCGATTGGCCGATCAGCTATCAGGAACTCGAGCCGTACTACACAAAAGTCGAGTGGGAGGTCGGCGTCTCGGGGCTTGGCTTTGCAAGCCCGTTCGATCCGCCGCGCAGCAAGCCTTACCCCATGCCGCCTATGCCGGTGAAGTCCTCCGGCGTACTCATGGAATTGGGTGCGCGCAAGCTCGGCCTGCATCCCTTTCCGGCTCCGCTGGCCATTGCGTCGCAGCCGTTCCGCGGGCGCCCGGCCTGTGTGCATTGCGGATTCTGCATGGGCTTCGGCTGCGAGGCCATGGCGAAGTCCTCGACGTTGTTCACCATGATCCCCGAAGCCGAAGCGACGGGACGCTGCGAGGTTCGATCCGGCAGCTACGTGCATCGCGTCGAAACGAACGCGCAAGGGCGTACCACCGGAGTGCACTACTTCGACGGCGGCAAGCGCGAACATTTCCAGAAGGCTCGGGCTGTGGTCCTGTCGGCGAACGGCGCGGAAACCGCGCGCCTGCTGCTCAATTCCACCAGCAACCGCTTCCCACAGGGCCTGGCCAACTCGAGCGGCATGGTCGGCAAGCATCTCATGTTCAATCAGGGCGCCGGCGTGCACGCCGTCTTCGAGCACGAGATCAATGACTACAAGAGTGTCCAGGTCACGCGCATTCTCCACGATTTCTACGATGCCGATCCGAAGCGCGGTTTCTACGGCGGCGGCGGCATCGACGCGCGCATCAATCCCCAGCCCGCGCTTTGGGCCATGGCCTCGGGAGGGGATCTGCCTCGCTGGGGGGCCGGTCTGAAGTCGCGCCTCGAGGCATTTCCTCGCTCTACGATGTCCACCGGGCACTCGACATCGCTGCCTCTGGAGGCCAATAGCGTGAGTCTCGATCCCACCGTAAAGGACGCGTGGGGAATTCCTGCCATTCGGGTGACTTACAAGGACCATCCGGACGATTTGGCGATGGCAAAGTTTTTGCAGGATCGGTCATTCGAGATCATGCAGGCGGCCGGCGCGCAAAAAATTTGGCGTGAGGATGTGCAAGAGAATTCCGGAGGCGCCCATTTACTCGGAACGTGCCGTATGGGCGACGATCCAAAGAACTCCGTGGTCGACAAATACCATCGCACGCACGATATACCGAATTTATTTCTCTGCGACGGATCGAGTTTCGTCACTTCGGGACGGGGTCAGCCGACCATGACCATTCAGGCGCTTGCCTTCCGCGCCGCCGATCACATCGGACAATTCGCGCAACGCAATGAGATTTGAGACGGCGTGTAACGCACGCGCGTAGCAGACGGCGTGTAACGCTCGCGCCTAGCAGAGGTGCGGCCGCCTTGGGCCGCTCAATGGGCCCTTTTGTTCTTCTTGGCGGGCTTTTTCTCCGATTCCCCGCCCTCGGCGAAATCAGCGCCGTCGGCGTCGCCGATTTCGTAGTCGTCGAAGTCGCTCAAGAGTTCAGCCGTGCGGCGCTCCTCCATCACACGCTCCAATCGCCGCCACGCCGGTTCTGCGCCTTTCGGGGCGCGCCGCCTTTGCGACTCGACATCGCGCATTATGTGATCCACGTCAACATCGTCGCCGCCCGGCGCGGCGTCTTCCGCGTCTTCTTCCTCGAACTCGTCCGATTCGGGTTTTTCGCTCATGCTACCGAAGGCAAGCGTTAACTCACGGTTGAAACACGCGGGTCTTATAAACGGAAACGCGCCTCGCGCGCAATACCCTGGTGCACAGTAGCGACAAAGGTGCGCTATTTCACCAGGTCGTTGAGCTGAAAAATCGGCAACAACAACGCGATAACGATGAACATGACGACGGCGCCCATGAATACCACCATGAATGGTCCCAAGAGGTTGGTCATGGTCGAGAGCAGGCTATCCATCTCGCGTTCCTGATTCGAGGCGGCGCGCTCGAGCATCTTTTCGAGTTCGCCGCTGCTCTCGCCGCTGCTGATGAGATGAATCATCATGGGCGGAAACAGCTTGCGGGCGGCCAGCGATTTGCCGATGGGCGCGCCTTCACGTACCCGCAGCGCCGCATCTTCCACGGCGCGCTTCATCGGTAGGTTGTTCACCACCTCGGCGGAGATGCGCAGCGCCTCCAATACTGGCACCGCACTCGCCGTCAAGATGCTGAAGGTACGGGAAAACCGTGCGGTGTTCACACCGCGGATTAGTTTGCCCGCAAGAGGCACCCGCAACAAGAATCTATCGAAGCGCAGGCGCGCCTCCGGCGCCTTGAGCCAGCGTAAGAATCCCCACGTCGCGGCCGCAAACAGAATCAATGCATAGACCCAATAGTGACGAACGAAGTCGCTCATGCCGATGAGAATGCGCGTGGCGAGGGGCAACTCTTGGTGGCCGGATTCGAAGACGGCTACCACTTGAGGCACCACGTAGGCCAACAGGAACGAGACGATGGCGAATGACAGCACCATCAACACGATGGGGTACACCAGCGCGTTGCTCACCTGTTGACCCATGACCTGGCGAGATTCGGTGTAGTCCGAGAGCCGTTCGAGCACCGAATCCAGCTTGCCCGACTGCTCGCCGGCGGACACGGTGGCTCGATAGATCTCCGGGAATGCCTGCGGAAAATCCCGCAGGCCGTCGGCCAGCGGGTGGCCTTCCACCACTTTGCCGCGAACGCCGAGGATGATCCTCTGAACACGCGGCTTTTCGGTCTGTTCGGCGACCGCCTGCAACGATTCCTCGAGCGGCAGCCCGGAGCGCAGCAGAGTCGCCAGCTGGCGCGTCAGCAACGCCAAATCCAACGTCGATAGTCCGCGGCGCATGAAGCCGCGGCGACGGCGCTGTTTGAGTTCGCGCTGCGCCGTCTCTTGGATGTCCATCGGCAGCAATTGCTTTTCGCGCAGCAACTGCCGGACATGCTTAGGGGTGTCGCCCTCGATCAGACCCTTGCGTTCGCGGCCTTGGGCATCGAGCGCGGTGTATTCAAACGCACCCATGGGAGCCTAGTCCTCGCGGGTGACGCGCAGCACTTCTTCCAGCGTCGTCTCGCCCTCCATGACCTTGCGCCGTCCATCGTCGCGGATGCCGGGACTCGCCGTGCGGGCATAGCGCTCGAGATCCTGTTCGGAGGAACCGTCGTGGATCATGGTTCGCATGTGATCGTCGACGGCAATGAGCTCATAGATGCCGGTGCGTCCCCGATAGCCGGTCCCCGGTTCGCTGCTGGGGCGGTAAAGTTCCACCGGATCCCCCATGGGATCGAGATTGAGCAGCCGGCGCTCATATTCGCCGGCCAGGAAGGGTTCTCGGGTCTGGGGATTCAGCACCCGCACCAACCGTTGTGCAAGCACGCCGATCAAGCTCGAGGACAGCAGGAAGGGCTCGATTCCCATGTCGCGCAGACGCGTCACCGCGCCCACCGCGGTATTCGTGTGGAGCGTGGACAGCACGAGGTGGCCGGTCAAGCTGGCCTGCACCGCAATTTGCGCGGTTTCGAGGTCCCGGATTTCGCCGACCATGACGACGTCGGGGTCTTGCCGCAGGATGGCTCGCAGGCCGCGTGCGAACGTCATTTCCACCTTCGTATTGACCTGCGTCTGTCCGATGCCGTCGATGTAGTACTCGATCGGATCTTCGACCGTCATGACATTGCGGGTATTGTCGTTGATTCGTTCGAGCGCGGCATACAGGGTGGTGGTCTTGCCCGATCCGGTCGGACCGGTCACCAGGATGATGCCGTGGGGTTTGTGGATGATTTCACCCATCGTCTCCTGAGTGCGCGGGTCCATGCCGAGAGAGGTGAGTTCGATGCGGCCGGCTTGCTTGTCGAGCAAGCGCAACACCACCCGCTCACCGTGCCCGGACGGCAATGTCGAGACGCGCACGTCGACGGCGCGGCCGGCGATTCGCAGCGAGATTCTGCCGTCCTGCGGCAATCGCCGTTCCGCGATATCGAGCTTCGACATGACCTTGATGCGCGATACCACGAGCGGCGCCACGGCGCGTTTCGTTTGCAGTACCTCGCGCAGTACGCCGTCGACCCGGAAGCGGATCACCAAACGGTTTTCGTAAGGCTCGATGTGAATGTCCGAGGCATTTTCCTTCACCGCCTGCGTGAGCAAGGCGTTGATCAAGCGGATGATCGGCGCTTCGTCGTCGCTTTCGAGCAGGTCCGAGGATTCCGGGATGTCCTCGGCCAAATGCGCGAGGTCGGTGTTGTCATCCAATCCTTCCAACATCTGCATCGCCGCGCCCGAACCGGCCTCGTAAGCGATGCGCAGCATCGAGTCGAACGCTTCGACGGAAACCCGCTCGAGCTTCAAGGGGACGCCGACGAAGCGGCGCACTTCCGCAAGCGCCTGCGGCGTCACGTGCGGGCGGCAGACCGTGTCGGCTATGTCATTGACGATGCCTCGCACCAGCACGCCGTGGCGCTTGGCGAACGGGAAGGACAGTTTGCGCTGCAGCGGTTCTTGGAGTTCGGCGTTCATGGGGCACTCCCTTCCGGCGGCGATGTGGGCGCAGGCTGCGGCGCGGGCGCCGGTTGCGCTGCGGGTGCAGGTTGCGGCGTGGGCGCCGGCTGCGGTGCCGGGGCGACCTGCGACGGCGGGGGATTCGGTATTGCGCCGCCCGGATTGGTAATGGCAGGCGGCGGCGCAGCCGGCAGCGCAGACTTGGGCGGAATAGGCGGGATGACGGGCTGTCTTTCGCCGGGCAGCAGCGTGATATGCCCGTGGCCCAGCCTCTTCTCGGCGTCCCGTACTTCGTCGTACTTACCTTCACTGGTGGACTGGGTAGCGTCCGCATCGCGCAGGATCTTGGGGCGGATGAACACCAGCAGATTCTTCTTTTGACGCGATCCGCTGCGCGATTTGAACAGATTGCCCAGCAGCGGAATGGCGCCCAGCACCGGTACCCGGTCCTCGCTCTGCGTGACCGTATCCGACATCAGGCCGCCCAGCACGATAATGCCGCCGTCCTCGATCAGCACCGTCGTCTTGATCGAGCGCTTGTTGGTCGAGATGTCCGCGGAGTCCGTGAGTTTCGCGCCGGGCGAGGAGTCCTCTTGCTCGATCTTGAGCTGCACCGAATTGCCCTCGTTGATGTGGGGCGTCACCTTCAAAATGGTGCCAACTTCCTCGCGCTGGATAGTCGTGAACGGGCTGGTGGTTCCCGCAACGCTTGCTTGGGTGTTGGAGTACGACCCGGTGATCAGCGGAATTTCCTGAGTCACTTTGACTTCGGCTTCCTCATTGTTCATGGTGATGAGCGAGGGCGTCGAAATGATGTTGCTCGATCCGTCGCTGCGCAACGCCTGCACGATGGCGGCGAAATTCGTCCCCGAGGTCGGATTGTATCGTCCGATGGCCAACGTCGCGCCGGTTCCTATGGCCGAGGCGACGCTCGACGCTCCGGTAGTCCCCGTCGTCCCCGTCGTCGTCGAAGACGTCAAGCTTCCGCTCAACGCGGCGGCGGCGAGATTCACGATGCCGGTGCCCGTGGAGCCGGGAAAATTGGTAACAGCCGCCGGCACCGTGCTATTGCCCTGTCCGTACAGAATCCATTGTACGCCGAGGTTGGAGCT
>Ga0137412_10001368_pt2 | contig 16812 bp, 13 predicted proteins | sample CZODoug2_1_16fun_FD_122160 | JGI IMG/M metagenome (GOLD analysis project Ga0137412, IMG submission 122160) | Vadose zone soil fungal communities from Angelo Coast Range Reserve, California, USA - CZODoug2_1_16fungal (Hybrid Assembly) | ecosystem: Environmental > Terrestrial > Soil > Vadose zone...
GGCGCTGGGCTCGGCGGTGCGGCTGGTGAGCGCGGCGGCGACGGCGTAGGGCAGGGAGAAGCGCGCGGACAGGTCGTTCGGCGCGGGTTGCCGGTCGAGCTTGAGGTTGTTGGCCACGGTGTGCACCTCCACCGACTCCACCGTGTCGACCGGCAGCGCGGGCAGCGCGAGCACCGCGTCGATGGCGGCGTGGGTGAGCGCGCACGCGCTGTGCCGCTTGAAGTAGTTCCGCAGGATCGCCGGCCGCGTCGGGTCGGCCGGCTCGGTGAGCGCCGCGAGGTCCGCCGGCTCGCCGGCGACCTGGCCGAACAGCGCGCCCACCGACGCCAGCGAGCCCCGGAATCCGGCGCGGCGCAGCCGGACCGCGCGCAGCGCGTTCTGCGCGGCCAGCCCCATCGCGATGTTGCGCGCGGTGGCCCCGGCGTAGCAGGCGTCCCAGACCGGCACGGTAGGTGTGGTCGCGGCGATCCCGGCGACCGTTGCCGGGTCCTCGTCGAGCAGCAGCGCCACCGCGACCGCGGCGCCGACCCCGGCCAGGTGCCCGTGCGGGTGGGTCGGCGGGACCAGGCGGAACGCGGTGAGCAGGCGGGCGGCAACCTCGTAGCCCGCCACCACCGCGGCCAGTAGCTCGGTGCCGGATCGGTGCGCGACCTCGGCGGCGGCCATCGCGGCGGGTACCACGTGCATGCCCGGGTGGCCGGTCGGACGGATTCCCTCGTCCAGCTCCAGGAACGAGCCGGCCGAGGCGTTCAGGAACGCGGCCTGCTCGGCGTCGGCGGGCCCGGCGCCCACCGCCCACACGGTGGCGCCCACCCGTGAGTGGTGAGTGGTCCTATAGGACCACTCACCACTCACGGGGTCAGCGGTGGCGGGTGGGTCGAGGTCGTCCCCGCGCAGCCGGGTCATCTCCTCGGTGCGGCCGCCGGCGATGCTCACTCCGATGACGTCGGCCACCACGTGCACGGTGTGCGTTCGCACCGGCTCGGCCAGCGGCTCCCGGAACAGCTCGCCCGCTCGCGCGATCGCCTCGTGCACGACCGGCTCGAGGCGCTGCCCGCTCATCCCGGCGCCGGCGCGGTGCGTGCGGCGTGCTCCGCCCGGACGAACCGGCCCCGCCGGGGCGCGACGATCTCCCGGTCCCGGACCACCACCTCGCCGCGCAGCACCGTCGCCACCGGCGCCCCGCGCAGCTCGACGCCGTGCCACGGGCTGACCGGCTGCTTGGCGATCAGCTCCTCGTTGCGCACGGTCCTCCGCGCCTCCGGGTCGACGATCACCAGGTCCGCATCGCTGCCCGGGCGGATCACGCCCTTGCCCGGATAGAGGCCGTAGAGCTGGGCGGTGGCGGTCGCGGCCACCTCGGCGAGCCGGGTCGGCGTGGTCCTGCCGCGCAACATCGCGTCGATCAGTACCGGGCCGAAGGTCTCGCAGCCGACCGCGCCGGCCGGCTGGGTGGCGAAGCCTCGACTCTTCTCCTCGACGGTGTGCGGGGCGTGGTCCGAGCCGACCGAGACGATGCCGCCCTCGGCGAGCCCCTCCCACAGCGCGTCCTGGTCGGCCTGGCCGCGGATCGGCGGGTAGACCTTCATCACCGGGCCGACCCGGGGGTAATCCCGGTCGGTCAACGTCAGGTACTGCGGGCAGGTCTCCGCGCTGACCGCGACGCCCCGCCGGCGGGCCCAGCGCACCGCGTCCAGCCCGGCGGCCGAGGCCAGGTGCACCACGTGGAAGCGGCAGCCGGTGGCCTTGGCGAACTCGGTGGCGATGGAGATGGTGGTGGCCTCGGCGGCGGCCGGGCGGGCGTCCAGCAGGTCCTGGTAGCTGTCGATCGGGTGGCCGAGCAGCTCCTGGCTGGTGGCCAGCACGTCCTTGTCCTCGCAGTGCGCGGCGAGTAGCCCGCCGTGCCGGGCGACCTCGGCGAACAGCCGCAGGACCTGCCCGTTGGGCGGTGGCATGAGCAGCTTGTCCGGCGTCTCATCACCCAGGTTGTAGACCAGCGTGCGGGTCTCCCGGTGCAGCGCGTAGCCCCAGAACAGCTTCACCCCGACCGCCCCGGCGGCGAACATCGGCCCGATCTGGTCCAGGTTCGACTCGCCGAGCGCCAGCCCCCACAGCCCGAAGTCGGTCCACGCGGAGCGCTCGTGCAGGGCGCGGCGCTGCTCGAACACCTCGGCCGAGTCCACCGGCGGCACCGCGTTGGGCATCTCCAGCACGGTGGTCACCCCGCCGGTAAGCGCGCCGCGGGTGGCGTGGTCGAAGTCCTCCTTGTGGCTCAGACCAGGGTCGCGGGAGTGTACGTGCGGGTCGATGAACCCGGGGAAGACCAGCTTCCCGGCCGCGTCGTAGCGCTCGTCGGCGTCCACCCGGGTGCCGGTGTCCAGCACTCCGGTGATCACGCCGTCGGCGCACAGCAGGTCGGCCCGCAGTGGCCCGGACGGCGTGATCAGCTGGCCGTTGGTGAGCAGTAGCCGCACAGTTCCTCCTCGCGTCACGCCGCGCCTGGCAGGGCAAATGGGCGGCTGCGACCGGGTAGAGCGGCAGAGGGTGAAATTGGAAACGTACTTCCACTCTGTGCCTCGGAGCATGGAAGTATGGCGCCAGGTTGTCAAGCGGGAGGAACTCGGCGATGGGCCCGACCAAACCGATCGAGGTGGTGGTGCGCGCCATGGAGGTGCTCAACGCGGTCGCCTCGGCCCACTCCGGGCGCAGCTTCCAGGAACTGCGCGACGAGCTGGACATCCCGATCGGCAGCCTGCACCGGATCCTCGGCACACTCAGCCACAGCGAGTACCTGCGCCGCTCGCCGGCCACCAAGCGCTACTTCCTCGGCCGCGCGGCTCGGGCGCTGCACGGACCCACGGGTTCGGCAGGCGCCCGGCTGGTCCAGCCACCCCCGGCGCTGCTGCGCGCCGCCGCCGAGACCGGCGAGACGGTGTTCCTCACCGAGCTGGTCGGTGACGTACCGGTGTGCGTCGCGATCGTCGAGGCAGCACACGCGCTGCGGCTGTTCGTCCGGATCGGCCAGGAGATGCCGCTGCACGCCGCGTCCTCCAGCCGGGCGATCCTGGCCCACCTGGACGAGCCGGTGGCCCGCGCCCTGCTGGCCGACGCGGCCCCGCTGACCGGCTACACGTCGGTTACCCCGCGTGAGGTCGACGAGGTCATGCACCTGCTCAAAGAGGTCCGCTCGCGCGGCTACGCGGTGTGCGACAACGAGCTGGACCCGAACGCCTGGGCGGTGGCGGCGCCCATCTGGGACGGCGACGACCGGGTCAGTTCCAGCGTGACGATCACCGCGCCGGGCTCTCGGGTGGCCGATCTCCAGGTGCGCGCGCGGCTCACCAAGGCCGCCCTGGCCGCGGCGGAGGCGCTGTCCGCCGAGCTGGGCGGGAGCCCTCGGGGCGCGGCGAGCTGATGGCGTCGGTGGGGCTGCTCGGGGTGGGCGGCACGATCTCGGTTGCTCCGGGGGAGCGGGGCGCCAAGCCGGCTCGGGGTGCCGAGGAGCTGCTGCCGCCGACCGGGGTGCCCGCCGGCATTCGGGTGCATCCCAGGGACGTCCTGCGCCTGCCTTCCCACACGGTGACCGTGGACGACCTGTGGCTGCTGGTCGAGGAGGTGCGCGCGGAGATCGCCGGCGGCCGCGACGGCGTGGTGATCACCCACGGCACCGACACCCTCGAGGAGACCGCTTACGCGATCAGCCTGCTGGTGGACACCACCGTGCCGGTCGTGCTCACCGGGGCCATGCGCGCGCCGCACCTGGCCGGCCCCGACGGCCCGGCGAACGTCGCGGCCGCGCTGGTGGCGGCGAGCTGCCCCGAGCTGGCCGGTTACGGGCCGGTGGTGGTGTTCTCCGACGAGATCCACGTGGCCCGCCTGGTCACCAAGATGCACAGCACCCGGGTGGACGCGTTCGCCTCACCGGCCGCCGGGCCGGTCGGCTTTGTCGCCGAGGAGCGCGTCGAGCTGCTGCTCGGCCCGCCGCCCCGCCGCGACCTGCTGCCCTCGGCGGCGCCGCCCAGCCGGCGGGTGGGCCTGGTCTGGGCGAGCACCGGCACCGATGGCGAGCAGGTGGCCGCGTACGGCGCGGGGCTCGACGGCCTGGTGGTCGGGGCGCTTGGCGCGGGGCACGTGTCACCCGCGCTCGGCGAGGCCCTTGTCCGATTCGCCGAGTCCGGCCGGCCGGTGGTGGTGGCCAGCCGGTGCCCGGATGGGGCGCTGCTCTCGCACACCTACGGCGGGGCCGGGTCGGAGATCGAGCTGCGCCGAGCCGGCCTGCTGTTCGCCAACGTGCTCAGCCCACCCAAGGCCCGGCTCCGCCTGCTGTTCGGCCTCTCCGCCGGCCTACCAGGCGAGGAGTTGTTTGGCCCGTGAGTGGTATTGGCTGTCATAGCAGCCAATACCACTCACGGGGTTCAGCGGACGGCGGCGAGGCCGGGGTACAGCTTGTCCAGGTCTCCGGACAGTGCGGCCTTGACGTTGCGGGTCTTGTCGTCGGCGACCACTTCGAGGGCGCGCGCCTGGATGCCGTCCAGGGCCAGGCTGGCCACCCAGGCCGGGTCGATCTTGTCGGACTGGTCGACGAAGTCGGCCATGTCGGTGTCCATGTATCCGACGTGCAGCGCGGTGACGTCGATGCCGGAGGGCGCCAGCTCTTGGCGGATCACGTTGGTCATCGCCCACTCGGCCGCCTTCGCCGCGCTGTAGCCGCCGTGGATCGGATAGTGCGCCCAGGACAGCACGGACAGCACGTTGAGCACCGCGCCGCCGCCGTTGGCGGTGAGCACCGGGGCGAACGCGCGGGCCACCTCCAGCGAACCGAAGAAGTGCGTCGCCATCTCCCGCTTGATATCAGCGATGTCGCCGCTGATCAGTCCCACCTGGGTACTGATGCCGGCGTTGTTGATCAGGAGTGTGAGGTCCGAGGCGATCTCCGCTGCCCTGGCCACCGAGGCGGGGTCGGTGATGTCCAGCTGGAGCGGCACCACGCCCGGGAGATCGATCGAGGAAGGATTGCGGACGCCCGCGTACACCTTGGCTGCTCCCCGGTTGACCAGCTCGGCGGCCAGGTGCCGGCCCAGACCGCGGTTGGCGCCGGTCACCAGGGCGACTGAGTTCTTGATATCCATGGGTGTCTCCTCGAGGTATTTAGACTGATCAGTGCGGAATGCGGAGATAAAAGCGGCCCGGTGTTCAGTCGAGCAGGGTCAAGATGGCGTTCACGTCGGCCATGAGCTCGTCCAGACTGGCTCCGGAGCGGACTCGGACCCGCAGGCCCAGCCAGGCGTTGAACACCACCGCGGTCAGGGCGGCGCTGTCACCGCGGCTGGTGATGAGGCCCTCCCGGCGCCCTCGGTCGATCAGATCCCGCAGCAGCTGGCGGGCTTTGGCGAACTGGCGCTGCACCAGAGCCGACGCCTCGGCGTCCTCGGTGGTGGCTTCGGTCGCGGTGTTGACCGTCAGGCAGCCTCGGCGCAGCACGAGCCCTTCGGCCAGGGACGTTTCCAGCAAGATGCGCACGGCCTGACGGGCATCGGCGGCCCGATCGATGATCTCGAGCTGTTCGGATCCTAGGTGCGCGCCGTAACGTTCCATGGCCCGAAGGAAGAGGGTGTGCTTGTCGCCGAAGGTGTCGTACAGGCTGCGGCGGCCGATTCCCATGCGATCCACCAGGTTCTGCAGGGAGGTCTTTTCGTAACCGCGCTCCCAGAACACGTCGACCGCCCGAGCCAGCGCGGTGTCGGGTTCGAACTCCTTGGTGCGCACCATGTCGGCTCCCTTCGAGACCACTGCCACTGTAGTCTAATGAGAACGTTCAGTGCGATAAGACCGCAAGCCTTCCGGGGTGACCTAGGTTACAAAGGGCTAGGGGAGTTGTTGCCGGATCGGCTCGACGTCGGGGTCGCGCCGAGGAAGGAGGAGGGGCGATGCTGGTCGACGAGGTCCGGCGGACCGCTCCGAAGGTCATTTCCGAGGAGCAGCGGGAGTTCTACTTCAGCAACGGGTACCTGCTGCTGGAGTCGATCGTGCCGGTGGACTGGCTGCGGCGGTTGCGCGCGGCCACCGACGAGATGGTCGACCGGAGCCGGCCGCTCACCCAGTCCGACACGGTGTTCGACCTCGAGCCGGACCACACCGGGGCGGACCCCAGGCTGCGCCGGGTGACCAGCCCGGTGGATCAGCACCCGGAGTACTGGCGGTTCGCCCGGGATTCGGTGCTCGCCGACATCGCCGCCGACCTGGTCGGGCCGGACGTGAAGTTCCACCACTCGAAGCTCAACTTCAAGTGGGCGCGGGGCGGCGCCGAGGTCAAGTGGCACCAGGACATCCAGTACTGGCCGCACACCAACTACAGCCCGCTCACCTTCGGCACCTACCTCTACGACTGCTCGATGGCACAGGCCCCGCTCGGGGTGCTGCCGGGCAGCCACGAACGCGAGCTCTACAACCTCTACGACGCCGACGGAAGCTGGACCGGATCGCTGTCCGAACGGGACGCCGCCGCCCTGCCCGCGGAGCAGACGGCCTACCTGCCCGGCCCGGCCGGCTCGGTGACCGTGCACAACTGCCGGACGGTGCACTGCTCCGCGCGCAACGAGTCGGACCTGGGTCGGCCGTTGCTGCTCAACGTCTACAGCGCGGCGAACGCGATGGCCTATACCGCCAACCCGCTGAACAGCAGCCACGCCGGCGAGGTGGTGCGCGGCGAGCCGGCCCGCTGGGCGGTGCACGACCCTCGGCCGTGCCTGATCCCGCCGGACTGGTCCGGCGGCTACACCAGCCTGTTCGCCCTGCAGAAGAAGGAGGCGCGCTGAGCCTCCCGCCGGCACGGGTCAGGGTGCGGCTTGGGGACCCCGGATCAGTCGGCCGGGCAGCGAGTCGGTGGGGTGGCCGTCGGTGTACGTCTCCTGGCCGGCGACCACGGTGTGCAGGTATCCGTCCGCCCGCTGGACCATCCGCCGCCCGCCCGCCGGCAGGTCGTGGCGCACCTCCGGGCGGTGCAGCCGCATCCCGTCCACGTCGATCACGTTGAGGTCCGCGCGGTAGCCCGGCTCGAGCACGCCGCGGTCGAGCAGGCCGACCGCCCGCGCGGTGTCCCGGGACTGGCGGCGCACCACGAACGGCAGCTCCAACCTCGCGCCCGCCCGGTCCCGGGTCCAGTGCTGGATCAGCGTGGTGGGGAAGCTGCCGTCGCAGATCGTGCCGACGTGCGCGCCGCCGTCGGACAGGCCGGGCACCGTGTGTGGGTGCACCAGCATCTCGTGCACGTCGTCGAGGTTGCCGTCGGCGTAGTTCATGCTGGTCAGGTAGAGCATGCCGCCGTCGGCGAGGATGTCGTAGGCCAGCTCGACCGGGTCGATCCCATCTCGCGCGGCCCGCGCCGCGATGGACTCCGACATCGGTGGCTCGTAGTTCGGCGGGTCGGTCAGCTCGTACATCAGCTGGTACCGCTGGATGAAGTTGCCGCCCAGCCGGCTGCGGTCCTTCTCCCGGGTGTGCGCGGCCAGGATCTCGCTGCGCAACATCGGGTCGGCCATCCTGACCGCCTGCTCCGCCGCCGGGAGATGGCTGATGCGCTGCCAGGCCGGGTTGGTCATGAACGGGTTCAGGGTGTTGGCCAGCCCGAGAATCAACCCGACCGATCGGGCCGCGACCTGACCCCGGATCGGCAGCCCATCCGCCCAGGCCTGTTCGAGCATCCGCAGAATCCGCCGATGCAGTTCGATGTCGTGGGGGAACTGCAGCAGCGTGACCGAGAGCGGGCGCCCCGACTCCGCCACCATCCGACGCAGCAGCGCGAACTCCTCGACCGGCTCCGGGAAATCTGACACCAGCTGCAGCACGCCGGTCCCGGTCTCGCCGATCGCCGTCGCGATGGCCACCAGCTCGTCCGCGCCGGCCGCGTAGGACGGGGTGAGCTCGCCACCGATGCTCTTGTGGTTCAGCGTGCGTGAGGTGGAGAAGCCGAGTGCGCCCGCCTGGACCGCCGCCTTGGCCAGGGCGGACATCAGCTCGATCTCCTCGGCGGTGGCCTCCTCGTGCGCCGCCGCCCGCTGGCCCATGGCATGCACCCGCAGCGCGGCGTGCGGAACCTGGGTGGCGAAGTCCACGTCGTGCGGCAGGGCGTCCAGCGCGTCCAGGTACTCGTCGAAGTCCAGCCAGTTCCACGCCAGGCCCTCGTGCAGCGCGATGCCCGGGATGTCCTCCACGCCCTCCATCAGCTCGATCAGTCGATCGTGGTGTTCCGGCAGGGCCGGGGCGAAGCCGACCCCGCAGTTGCCCATCACCACGGTGGTCACCCCGTGCCAGGAGGAGGGCTGCAACCGGGATTCCCAGGTGGCCTGGCCGTCGTAGTGGGTGTGGATGTCGACGAAACCCGGGGCCACGATCGCGCCGTCGGCGTCGATCTCCCGGCGCCCGGAGCCGCGCACCCGGCCCACCTCGGTGATCCGATCGCCGTCCACCGCGACATCCGCCGTGCGCGCCGGCCCACCGTTCCCGTCGATCAGTACGCCGCCCCGCACCACCAGATCATGCGCCGCCATGCCGTCCCCCTCGTCGCGGTCGGATCATCTCTTGATACTCCGCGCGGCGTGCCGGGGGAAGGCTCGACGGCGGAGGGACGGATGGCGTGGTGCGCCGATCGTCTGGGGTCAACACCTGCCGGGCGTTGCCGAGCTTCACGGGGGGCCGGTATTTCCTCTACACAACCCGCCCGCCGTGAAGTCAGGCAACACGGGACCGGTGGAGCGCGAGCGCAACAGCGATGGCCACAGCTGAACTCGGCGGCCGACAGGCGCGGCTGTGTGAGCGGGGCGGCGATTTGGGTGTCGGGTCACCGCGCTGATCGGCGGCGTTGTGACCACATCTGGGTGGCCCGCTCGAACTCGACGGCCGCGTCCCACCCGATGCCTGGCGGCCCGAGCTCGGTGCGGAACGACCGGGTTGCCTCCCTGGCCAGGGCCGGGTCCTTGGCCGGCTCGGCGGCGAGTGCCAGCGCGGTGTCCTCCACCTCCTCGTCCGGCACCGCGGCCCAGGCGAGGCCGATCTCGGCGGCGCGCACCCCGTCGATCTCCTGGCTGAACAGGCCCATCGCCGCGGTCGCTTCCCGCCCGGCGGTGCGTCCGGCGATGGTGAAGAACCCGCCGCCGGGGTGCAGTCCGATGCGCAGGAAGCCAGCCAGCAACCGGGCGTTCTCGGCCACCACTCGCAGGTCGGTGGCGAACATCAGGTTGATGCCGGCGCCGACCGCGGCGCCCCGGACTGCCGCGATGGTCGGCACAGCCAGGCGGCCGACCCGGACGAACGACTGGTACACCGCACTGGTGTCCCGGAACGTCTGGTCCTCGGCCTGGTCCGCGCCGGGGTTCCAGGTGCGCCGGTCGGCTCCGGAGCAGAACGTGCCGGCGGCGCCGCGTATCACGGCCGCCCCGATCGCCGGGTCAGCATCGATCTCCTCGCAGGCGGCCACCAGGTCGCGGCCCATCTGTGGGGTCAACCCGTTCTTCACCTCCGGTGAATCCACGGTCAGGATCGCGGTCCCGCCGGAGCGATCCAGGTTGATGCCGCCCACTACAGCTCCTCTGTGCGTCGGATGTTCACCAGTACGTCCACCGCGGCGACGCCCTCCCCGGCCGGGCCCACGATGAGCGGGTTGATCTCCAGTTCGGCCAGGTCGGGCCAGTGCGCGATCGCCTGGCTGACCCGGGCGATGGCTCCGGCGGCCGCGTCGACGTCCAGCGCCGGCGCGCCGCGGTGGCCGGCCAGCAGCGGCCAGCAGCGCAGCTCCCGCAGCAGCTCGCGGCCCTGCTCCTGGGTCACCGGGGCCAGCGCTGAGGCCACGTCGCGGTGCACTTCGGCGGCCGTCCCACCCAGGCCGACGGTGAGCAGCGGCGGCCAGCCGTCCCGACCGCCGCTGGCACCTACCAGCAGCTCGAGGCCGGGTGCGGCCATGCGCTGTACCAGGACACCGGTCAGCCGAGGGACCGCGGCGGCCAGCTCGCCGAACACGGCGGCGGCCCGGTCCGCGGAGACCCCGAGGTGCACCCCACCGGCGTCGGACTTGTGCTCCAGCCCGGGCGCGACGGCTTTGAGCACCAGCTGGCCGCCGAGCTCGGCGCCGGCGGAGGCAGCCTGCTCCGGGGTGCCGGCCAGCCGAGTCTCCGGGTGCGGCACGGCGAGGATGTCCAGCAGCGCCCAGCCGTCCGCCGGCGGGTCGGCGGGCAACGCCCAGCCGTCCCGCGCCGACGCCGGGTAGTTCGGCTCGCCCTGGGCGGCGGCCAGCGCACCGGCCACCCGGGCGGCCACCGAGATCGAGGAGAACACCGGGATGCCGGCGGCGGCCAGGATGGCGCGGGCCTTGTGGGTCTGGTCCTGGCCGGCCAGCCACACCACCGAACACGGCACCTGGCGCCCGGTTGTGCTGGAGACGGCTTCGACCAGATCCTCGGCGAGATCGGCGGCCATTTCACCGGTGACCATGGTGAGCAGGACGAGCAGGGCGTCCACCGAGGGGTCCGCGGTCACGATGGAGCAGACCGTGCCGAACGCGCGTTCCTCCCGGTTGAACAGTTGCGCGGTGACGTCGACCGGATTGGCCAGCGCGCCGAAGTCCGGTACCAGCTGGGCGAGCTGGCGCTGGGTCTCCGGGGCGAGCTCGGGCAGCGTGAGGCCGTGGTTCTCACAGTGGTCCGCGGCCAGGATGCCGGCGCCGCCGGAGGTGCTCACCGCCGCGATCCGGTTGCCGGCCGGCCGGGGCTGCCCGCGCAGCGCGGTCGCGGCGGCCAGCAGGTCCTCCACGTCCTCCACCAGCACCACTCCGTAGCGGCGGGAGACCAGGATGAACGCGGTGTCGTCGCCGAGCATGGCACCGGTGTGTGAGATGGCCGCCCGCCGCCCGGCCGCCGAACGCCCGGAGCGCAGCACGACCAGCGCCGTCCCGGTGGCCGCCGCCTCGGCGGCCAGCCGTTGATACGCGGCGCCGTCGGCGATTGACTCCGCGTAGCAGGTGAGCACCGACACCTCAGGGTCCCGGATCAGGTGGCGGGCGATCTCGGTGAGGTCCACGTCGGCCTGGTTGCCGGTGCTGACCCATGCGGTCAGGTCCAGCCCGCGCTCGGCGGCCAGGTCCAGCACCGAGCCGCCGACCGCGCCGCTCTGGCCGACGTAGGCGATCCCGCAGCTGCCGGTCAATGGGCGCTCGGCAGCTCCGGAGAAGGTGGCGAACAGCCGGGAGGGGGCGTAGAAGATGCCTTGGCAGTTCGGCCCGAGCACGCGCACGCCGGTCTGCCGGGCAACCTCGGCGAGCCGTCGCTGCAGGGCGGCACCGGCCGGGCCGATCTCGGCGAAGCCGGAGGCGAACACCACGACGGCGGCCGCGCCCACCGTGGCGGCCGCGTACACCGCGTCCACCGTCTGGGCAGCCGGCACCAGGGCGAGCACCAGGTCGATCGGCTCAGGCACCGCCTCCAGGCTCGGGTAGCAGGGCACCCCGCCCAGCTCGGCGTACTTCGGGTTGATCGGATAGACGTTGCCGGCATAGCCCCGCCCGGTCAGCCAGCTCAGCGGTCGTGCCATCGGTGCGTCCGCCCGGCCGGTGGCGCCGAGCAAGGCCACCGCCCGGGGTCGAAACACCCGGTCCCAATCGGTCGGTTCGCCGGGATCGGCACGGTCGAGGTGGCCCGGTCCGGCGCCGCTGACCGTGTCCGTCACTGGCGGTCCTCCTCGTCGAATGGGCATCCACCGGAAGGGGGAGCGCGTTCTCCCAGTTCATCGGCCTGGAGCGGGCGATCAGTGTGCGGTGAGCCGGGTAACACGGTAAGTCGACATCAACATGGACATCAACCCATCCCCGCCGGCCAGGTACGCCGGGCAGCCGGGCGGCATTCAGGTGATCGGAACACCTGCCTCGCGTTGCCGAGCTGCACCGGAGGCCGGTCTTGCGCGTGTGCGGCCTGCCCGCTGTGGAGCTGGGCAACTTCCGGCAGCTCGACGGCAGCTCGGCGGCGGGGTAGGAGCGGCGGGCCTCAGGGCTGGCCGATTCCCCCGAGCATCGCGTCCACCACGATGTCCGCGGCCGGGGCCGGTTCGATGTCCGGGAACTGGCGGGCCATCAGGCCGACCATCTGGTGTAGCAGCGCACTGGGCAACCCGTCGGGTAGGCCGCTGCGCAGGACACCCTGGTCGATGGCCCGCTGGACGAACGCCTGGAACTGGTCCCGCTGCTCCTGCATCCGGTCGTAGACACTGGTGTCATCGTCGTTCTCGCAGCACATCCTGGGGATGTCGATCGGATACCGGCGGATCACCGGGATGATGCCCTCCACCCACCGGTGCAGTGCCACGGCCGGCGGGGCCGACTCGAGCCGGGCGTCGGCGAGTGCCTCGTCCACCGCGTCGAGTTTCTTGTGGAGCACGGCGGCGAGCAGGGCTTCACGGGTGGCGAAGCGTCGATACACCGTGCGCCGGTCCACTCCGGCCTCAGCGGCGATGGTCGCGATGCTGGTACTCGGGTCCTCGGCCAGTAGCCGGGCGCCGGTCTCCAGGACCGCGTCGAGGTTGCGGATCGCATCTGCGCGCATGTCATCTCACAGGACTGGGGTGTGGCAGCTCACGTGGTCTTTTGTCACACGACGGTTTTATGTCTCCATGATAATGCCACGGTTGTGTGAAGGTTAGTAGTGGTGGACGAGTGCTTGCTCACTATCCTGTGCGGACGCGCCTAGAGCCTGGACCGACACGTGTTCGCGGCGTGCCGACTCACAATGCGGCGTGTCACCACGGTGTGTCCAGAGCTGCGTCAGCATGTTGCGCAAGTTCGGCTTTGCTGAACACCGGGGCCTGGACGTTGGGCGGGATGCCGACGCCCTCGTAGTCGTGGCCGTTGGCGGCGTAATACTGCTCATTGCCGAGGGTGAACGTCCAACCGTTGGGCAGCTGACGTGTCATGTCGTCGGCGAAGACGCCCTGGGTGGTCTGGCCGACCAGGGTGGGCGCCGGGGTACGGGCCAGCATCGCCTCGGTGAAGGTCTCTCCGGCGCTCACCGTGAGGTCGCTGATCAGCACCCGGACCGGTCCGGCGTAGCGGGGGCCGTCGAAGAGCGTGACGGTGACCGGGCGGAGCCGGCCGTACTTGGTCGGGTCGTTCGGATCATTGCGGGCTTGCTTGGAGTAGGCGGTGTACCCGGTGTTGGTCAGCCGGGAGGCGACCTGCAGCCCGAGCTGGTCGTCGCCGCCGGTGTTGAAGCTGACGTCGATATCGAGGCCGCGCCAGGCCTTCACCCGGGCCGGGGTGAAGATCTGGTCGAGCGCGTTGGCCAGAATGGGGCTGTTGTCGGCGAACTCGTTGTGGTCGCCGCCGTAACTCTCGAACGCGGTGATCCGCAGGTATCCGATCCCGCCGGGCAGGTCCGCGTAGGAGATCTTGCCGTTGGCGAAGTTCTGGATGTTGGTCACGCCGAGGGCCTGGCTCAGGTGCTGGTTCACATCGTTGGTCGCGTCCTTGCGAGAGACGTCGTCCTCGTCACGGGTGCCCGCCCGCTTCGGCGAGAACGAGTTGTTGCCGGGTCCCTCGATGTAGGCGTGTGCGTCGCCCAGCGGCGTGATCATGGCGACGAAGATTTGGTACAGCTGATCCGGCGTGGTGCTGGCGGTCACCATCGGCCGGTAGTGGGCCCGCACGGCGTTCCAGTCGATGTTCTTGCTGACCGTGGAGTTGTAGTTCTCCTTGAAGGTCTGCCAGAAGATGTCGAAGTTGGTGAGCGGATCGTTGGTCACCGGGCGGCCACAGGCGGCGGGCAGTGCCGGCAGACGAGTCAGGTCGATATCCGCGGCGGTACCCAGCAGGCGCAGCTCGCCCTGGCCGTTGCCGGTCGGGCGCAGGGTCTCCACGGCGACGCCCTTGTGGGCGTACTGAACGGTGCCGTCCGAGCCGGGCTGGCCGATCTGGTCGGTGGTCTGGCTGGGTAGGCAGCTGATCGCGGTGGTGTCGTAGGTCTGCGCCTGCCCGTCTTTGACGGAGATGACCCAGCCGTAGCCGTCGGTGCGCCAGACCCCGTTCAGCGCACCGGGCGACCCGTCGGCACCCGCCGACTGGCTCGGTGTGGCGCACCCGGTCAGAACTATGGCCGAAACGGCCGCTATCACTCCCACCACGCTTGCCGATGGCCGCATTGTGATCCTTTCTACAGCGATGGAAACCTCGGTGCCGGCCGGCTGGCCGTGGACGTGGTAATCAGGGCGGCCCAATCCCGGAGACTATGGAATGGACGATGAGATCGGCCGCCTCGGCCGGTTCGATCTCAGGGAACTGGCGGGCCACGAGGTCCACGATCTGGAACAGCATCAGCCTGGCCAGGCCGTCCGGAAGATCATCTCGTAGGAAGCCCTCTTCGACGGCCCGCTGGACGAACACCCGGAACCGCTCGCGGTGCGCCGTCAGTCGGTCGTACGCCACGACCTCGCTGTGCATCAGCTCGACGTCTAGTGGATACCTGCGGATCACCGGAACGATTCCTTCTACAAACCGGTGCAGGGCCACCGCGACCGGCGCTTCGTCCAATCTGGACTCGGAAAATACCTGGTCAGCGGCCTCCAGTCGCGCGTCGAACACAGCCGCGAGGAGCGCCTCCCTGCTGGCGAACCGCCGGTAGACGGTTCGCCGGTCGACCCCCGCTTCGGCGGCGATCGTGGCGATGGTGGTGGTCGGATCCTGGGCCAGCAGCCGGGCGCCGGTCTGCAGGACCGTATTCAGATTACGCGCCGCATCTGCTCGCATAGTGATGTCAAGGTACCTGTCAAGGTACTGGCGTGTGTCAGCTCACTGAGGTTATGTCACAGCTGAGAGCTCGCTGTGGTTTTGTATTGCTACGTTGGTGTGGTGCTTAGTAGCTCAGTTGTCATCGGCCAGGGGCAGACGGCCGAGCCCGCGGAGCTGTGTGATCGCCCGCACGTCGTCGAACGCGGAGGCCGCGTGGGACGTGTGGTGTCGCTGGAAGTGCCGGAACCGATCTTCTTCGCCTCGGCTGAACGCCTGGGCCCGAACGTCTTCCGAGCGGAAACCCCGCAATCAGGAAGAGGAGACATGAACACCATGAATGACCACGAGAACGGCGAGCAGGCACCCGCCCCGGCCGGCGACCCGGTCGCGCCGCTGGTGTGGAAGTTCGGCGGGACATCCGTCGCGGATCACGACCGGCTGCGCGTGGTCGCCGAGCGGATGGTGGCCGCGCGCCGGTCCGGTCGCGGCGTCGTCGCGGTGCTGTCCGCGATGGGCAAGTCGACCGACGAGCTGTCCGCGATGGCCTACCAGATGTCCGCGCGGCCACCGCTGCGCGAGCTGGACGCCCTGTTGTCGGTCGGCGAATCGATCTCGGTCGCACTGGCCTCGATGGCCATCGCCGAGCTCGGCGGACACGCGGTGTCGCTGAACGGGCCACAGGCCGGTATCTGGACAGATGACCGCCACGGCAACGCACGGCTGCGGGAGATCCGCCCGGGGCGCATCCACGACGCGCTTGCCCAGGGTTCGATCGTGCTGGTCACCGGCTTCCAGGGGGTATCCGCCGAGGGCGACGTGACCACCCTGGGCCGGGGTGGTTCGGATGCCTCGGCGGTCGCGATGGCCGCGGCGCTGGGCGCCTCCGAGTGCGAGATCTTCACCGACGTGCCCGCGGTGTTCACCGCCGATCCACGGGTGGTTCCGGACGCGCGCCCGCTTGCCACCATCCGGCACGAGGAAATGCTGGAGATGGCCGAGGCCGGATCGGGCGTGATGCAGTCCCGGTCGGTGGAGCTCGCGGTGGCCCACGGCATCGACATCCACCTGCGATCCAGCTTCAGCGACGAGCCGGGCACCTGGATCCGCCGCCACGAGCACGGCGGCTTCGAGGGAAACGCCACTCGTGAGGTGGCCGGGATCGCGCACCGCCGCCACGAGAGTCTCTACGCGGTCAAGGACATCGACATGACCTCGGTCGCTACGGCACTGGCCGGGCGGGGCATCGCGATGGGCGCGGTGCTGCCCGATATCGCCGGTTTCCGGTTCACCGCGCCGGGTGCGGAGTCCAGCGAGGTCGCCGCCGTGCTGGACGGCGTCGGCGCCGCTGTGAAGGTCGACGAGGAGCTGGGCTCGGTGAGCGTGGTGAGCCTTGGCATCGCTCGCCGGCCGGACATCGTGGTCCGCGCGCTGGCCGCACTGGACGAGGCCGGCATCCAGCCGCGCCTGGTCACCACCACACCAGGGCGGGCGTCCGTGCTGGTGGAGTCCCCGCTGGTGGACGACGTCGTTCGACTGCTGCACACCACCTTCATCGCGGCCAGTGCCCTGTCCACAAAGGCGCTCGTGTCCGTGGCCGGATGACCCCCGCCCCGCGGCTCGCACCGCGTCGTGCCCGTCACCACTCGCTCGCCGCCGAGCCATAACACCTTCAGACAACCCCGAGATGTCGTTGTAGTTCGAGGAGCCGTTGTGTCCACGTTGCTGCAGGAACCGAATCAGTCACCCGATCCCAATGCGGACGGGCCCGCCGTACTGGTGGCCACCGGCTACCCCCAGGGCCCGCGCACCCGTCCCGGGGAGCGCCTGGACCAGGTGTTCGAGGAACGGGTGGACTGGATGCGCAGCTACGCGCACCCCAATCACCTGGCCGTCGACACCGGCGACATCCACTTGACGTTCCCCGAGTTGGACGAGTGCGCCAACCAGCTCGCCCGGTACCTGCTGAGCAAGGGGGCCCACGCCGGGGATCGGATTGCCCTGCTGTTCGACCAGCCGGCGTACTCCTACATCGGCATGCTGGCCGTGCTGAAGAT
>Ga0137412_10001790_pt1 | contig 16801 bp, 14 predicted proteins | sample CZODoug2_1_16fun_FD_122160 | JGI IMG/M metagenome (GOLD analysis project Ga0137412, IMG submission 122160) | Vadose zone soil fungal communities from Angelo Coast Range Reserve, California, USA - CZODoug2_1_16fungal (Hybrid Assembly) | ecosystem: Environmental > Terrestrial > Soil > Vadose zone...
GCCGCCGACCATGATCAGGTCTGCCTGCTTGCCCGGGGTGAGGCTGCCGATGTGGTCGGCGAGGCCGACTGCGTCCGCGGCATTGACCGTGCACCATCCAAGGGCCTCATAGGCCGTTGTCTTCGGTTTCGCAGGTTCCCTAGGGGCAAGGGTGTTTGCTTCGACATCCAACCAGCGCTTGAACCCGAGTCCGATGCGCACCTGGGTCAGCAGGTCGCCCGGAGTGCTGTACAACGAGTCACACGAGATGGTGGGTTTCACCCCGTGTCGCTCGCACTGTGTGAACGGGGGGGCGCCAAGGTCGGCGTTCAACTCTGGCTCCGGGGAGATCGACAGTTTGGCTCCGGCTCTAGCCAGTTCGACCCAGTCTTGTTCGGGCAACCCGTTGCAGTGGACATGGACCTGATCCGGTCCGAGTAGCCCCGCCTCGGCCAGTTCCGCGACCCCGCTTGACCTGCCCGGCAACCCGAGCGTGTGCGTGACGATCAGCGCGTTGTGGGCCCGGGCCGCCTCGATCTCCGCGCGCGTGTATTCAAATGGCACCATTCCCTGCTCATTGAGCGACACGCCCAGGCTCAGGAGTCCTCGGTCGGAGGAGAAATATGTGGCCGCGATTCGGTGGAAGTCCTTGATCCGCTCCTCCGGCCCGCTGAAGTAGGCTGGCGCGTTCGGCGAACTTTCAAAGAAGCCGTATCCGAAGATCGCCCGTACTCCAGCCTGGTCCAGGCCCTCGATTGCGGCATCGGCATGCTCGGGAGTGTTGATTGAATGCGAGAAGTCAAGAATGGTAGTGACTCCCGAGTTCAACGCCTCAAGGGCACCCAGCCTGTTGCCCAGACTAATGTCAGCCGGACTGTAGGCCCGCGACAAACCAAATCTGACCCGAGCCAGATACGCTATGGTGCTCGTGTCATAGCCGAGTCCTCTTAGTAGTGTTTGCCACGTATGCTTGTGGGTATCGATCAGCCCCGGAGCGACGATCTGGCCAGTGGCGTCGATCACCTGCGCATCGCTGGCAGGGACGTATTTGCCTACCGCCAAAATGCGATCGTCCTCGATCAGGACATCGCCACCATCAATATCACCAAGATCCGGATCCATCGAGATAACGTATCCACCCCGGATGAGAGTTCTACTCATGCGAGTTCTCCTAAGCGTGTCGATGCCGATAGTGCCGCTGTTGCCTTTGCCACGGTAACGATGCGGTTGGGTTTGCGGGCCATGTTGCTCCTTCCTGTTCTTTTTAAGGCGTCGATGTGTGGTCGATGCCATACGTAGCACGACTGCGCGTGTCCCATATGGTCGACGAGTTCAAGAAGGCTCCATCGCGACTTGTTAGCCCTCGGCTCTCACTCATTGACCGGACCGTCTCGCGTGTGTTCGACCCGTGACGAATAGAGAAGCGCGGCTTCTGCTATGTGGTGACAGGCGATGAGCCGTCCGTCAGGTGCGGCCTTCAGCTCGGGCGCCTCCTGCTCACATACATCGGTCGCGAGCGGGCAGCGGTTCGCGAAGCGGCACGCCTTGAGACTTGCGGTGGGACGGGCCGGGTTGAGAGCACTGCGGTTCTTCTCGCGCAGCCTGCGCTGCGCACCCGGATCCGGCAAAGGAGACGCGGTAAGGAGTGCCTGGGTATATGGGTGGAGCGCCTTATCGTGAATGAGGCCAGCTTCGCCTAGTTCTACGATCTGCCCGCGATAGAGAACGGCAACTCGATCACACATGTGCCGCACTACCGAGAGGTCGTGCGAAATGAACAGATAGCTGATGTCGAGTTCGCGCTGGAGCTCGGCGAGGAGGTTTAGTACCTGCGCTTGCACTGATAGATCTAGAGCGCTGACGGCTTCGTCGCATACCACGACTTTTGGGGAGGCCATGAGTGCGCGCGCGATCGCGACGCGCTGTCGCTCGCCGCCGGAGAAGTTTGCCGGATATCGCCCGGCTGCCGTCGGATCCAAGCCAACTCGCGACAGCATGTCTGACACAGCGCTGGTCTGCTGTTGCCGGGTTGTACCGCCATTGACGAGCAGAGGTTCGATGAGCGTCTGACCGATCGTGCGGAGCGGGTTCAGTGAGCTGTAAGGATCTTGAAAGATGATCTGCAGCTTCCGGCTCAAGGCACGACGTTTCGGGCCGGTTGCATGAGTTACGTCCTGTCCCTCAAACCGGATCTTGCCTGCGGTCACGGGGGCAAGGCCGACCGCCGCCGAGCCGATGGTTGTCTTCCCTGATCCCGACTCGCCAACAAGGCCGACCGTCTCACCTGGGAGAAGGCTGAAGGAGACATCGTCGACCGCGGATACACGCATTCGTCGCGCACCCCTGTAAACGACCGAGAGATGGTCGAATTCGAGTAGAGGACTCTCGTCTGCGCGATCACGCGGGACGTTAGCGTGGATGGCCTGGCCCGCCCCGGATGTTGTCGTCATGACGCCAGTCCTGCTTGGGGTGCCGCGACCAGGTCGTGGTGAATGCAACGGGCCCATCGGTCTGAATCGATGCGGACCAACTCGATACTCGTGGCGCGGCAGTCTTCGGTCGCGTACTGACACCGAGCCGCGAATCGGCACCCGAGCGGCCACTGACCGAGGGCCGGGACGTTTCCCGGGATTGAGGGAAGTTTCGATCGGGATGGCGGCGCGTAGTACGGGTTCGAGCGCATGAGTCCTTCGCTGTACGGGTGTCGTGGCCGATCAAATATTTCGGCGATCGGTGACTCCTCGACGAGCTGCCCGGCGTACATCACAAGCGCTGAGTCACAGGAGTCGGCAATAATGCCCCAATCGTGGGACACGAGGATCATCGCGAGACCGGTTTCGGCGCGTAGGTCGCGCAGGAGCTCGAGTATCTCGGCCTGCACGGTGACATCTAATGCCGTCGTCGGCTCGTCAGCGATGAGCACCTGGGGCTTGCCAGCGAGCGCGGCAGCGATTACTACGCGCTGTGCCATTCCGCCTGACAACTGGTGCGGGTAACGCTTGGCAATCTGCTTCACGTTTGGAAGCCGTACCTGAGTCAAGAGGTCAAGGGCCTCGGCGTAAGCCTGCCTGCGGCTCGCCCGCGAGTGTCGCCGAACGACTTCTGCAACCTGGGCGCCCACAGTGAACGACGGATCAAGGTTTGCGACGGGCTCTTGAGAGATCATGGCAATGCCCGCGCCACGGACCCCGGCGGAGTCGTTCCTCTGACTGCCGACTAGCTCTCGACCAGCGAAGGTGACGGTACCTGCGGAGATGGCAACGCCGTCCGGAAGTAGGCCGATGACCGAGAGGGCCGTCATCGTCTTTCCGGAGCCGGACTCGCCGACGATGCCTATGCAGGCGCCGTGACGTAGCTCGAAGGTGACATTATCGACGATCGGCGTGTACCCGCCGTCGTTCGTGCCCACCGACAACTGTCGAACGGTAAGTACCACCTGCGGATCGAGCGTCGTGGATGCCGCGCGGCAATCGGTATCGTCAGCAGCAATAGGCACACCGCCGGGGCGGGCGTTGACTGGTGTCGGTGTCTTGAGCCGCTCGCGGCGTCGATCTTGCAACGCGTCGCCGAGCAACCCGAACGACATCACGGAGAGCATGACGACAACGCCGGGTGGCACGACCATCCACCCGTCCTGGCCGAGATGGGTGGCCCCGTCGCTCACCATCGCACCCCAGCTGGCTGTGGGCGGCTGGGTAGCGAGGCCGAGAAAGTCCAGGCCGGTCTGCACAAGTAGTGCTGTTCCCGCGAACAAGGACAGCTGGACGGTTAGTGGCGCAAGGACCTGAGGCAGTACATGCCGCATCAGAATCTGTCGAGTCCGAAGCCCTGTCACTCGGGCGGCGGCGATGTACATCTCGGCCCGGACCGACTTGGTGGCGCCGGACATGAAGACAGCGAGGGAAGGCGCGGCCAGCAGACCAAGCACGAGCATCGCCGCTGTCACATTGTTGCCCAGAGTGGCCAGGAGCACGAGAATCACGACCGCCCCTGGTAGCGCGAAGCACACCTCTGCCACCCAAGTAACAACGCTGTCTAGAATTCCGCCTACGTACCCAGCTACCACTCCGATCGTGGCGCCGAGGATCAGATAGACCACTACCGCCACACCGACGCCGGTAAGGCTGATTCGACCGCCATAGATGATGCGGCTGAGTAGATCTCGCCCGAACTCGTCTGTGCCGAGCAAGTGGTGCAAGCCAGGCTTCTGATATGTCGCGCTGAGGTCGTTGCCTGTTGGGCTGTAGGGAGCGATTAGGGGCGCAAGAACTGCCGCGATGACGAGGAGCGCCAGAAAGGATCCGGCAATTGCCCCAAGCGGTGAAATGCCGTGCAGCGGCGACCGATGCTTGCGGGACCTGTCCGCCTTCGCGAAGGATCTAAGTCCGGCCACTGTCGCTCCTCAACTTGGGATTCAGCCACGCTCGAATGAGGTCAATTAATATGAAGGCCACCACCACTACAATCGTGAAGTACATTGCCGCGCCCTCTATTGTCGGCAGGTCGTGCTGTGATGTTGCAGTGACAGCGACCGTGCCGATGCCTTGCATTGCGAAAACGTTTTCGATCAATATCGTGCCAAGGAGCAGACTGACCACGTAAATACCAAGCATTGTTACAACGTTCCCCATCGCGTTGCGCAGTGCGTGCTTGTAAATAATCGAGCGTTCACTTAATCCGCGACCGCGGAGTGAGCGAATGTAATCTCGAGCGAGGACCTCGACCATGCTTTGGCGGGCCTGCCGCGCTAGCAGGGCCGCGCCCGGTAGCCCAAGCGTCAGTACGGGAAGGACAATTGACTTGAACCAGTCGGTGAGCGATGCGGCTGGCGACGTATATCCCGACGCCGGCAGCACGTGGAGCACGTTGGAGAACAAAAAGCCTGCCATGATACCTAGAAAGTAGTTCGGTATGGCATAGCCGGTAAGTGAAAGAGCATCAATCACCTGCCCGCCCGCTCCGCCGGATCTTGCACGACGCGCGCTTACGACTCCGATCGGTATACCAAGAAGCATTGCTATAACCATCGCCCCTAAGATGAGCGATAGCGTAACGGGAAAGGCGTCTTTGAGGATCTGCGTGACGGATTCGTTGTTCGCCAGGGAGCTCCCGAGGTTGCCACCCAAGGCATTCTTAAGCCAGCGCCAGTACTGAAGGAATACTGGGTCGTTCAATCCGAGTTGCTGGTTCAGTGCGGCAATTTTGTCTGGCGTAGCAGACGTGCCGAGTACGGCCTCGGCGGCGCCTCCCGGAATAAAAGCCGGTAGCAGGAAGGTAAGGAGCGTGACGACGAAGAAGAGGGGCACGGAAAGGGCTAACCGCCTCAGCAAGGTCCTAGACATGAGTCACATCAACCTTTACCCGGCCGCGAGACTCTGCGCGCGACACGACGTGGGTCCCCGGCTTCACACCCGCAGGAACTGCGGACGATGAGTGAGCCGGCCAACTCCACGTGCGCGAGTGGCGTTCCGCGCGGCGCAAGGACACTCGCTACGGCCGCCTCGGCGAGTTCGCCGAACGGCTGGCGCACTGTTGTCAGGCCCGGATGCGAATACCTGCCCTCGCGCGTCCCATCGACACTGACAATTGCTAGGTCATGCGGGACTGACAGGCCTCGTTGCGTTGCCGCTAGGATTATTCCACGGGCCTGCTCATCGCTAGCCGCAAACAGAGCCGGCGGCAGCTGCCCACTGCCGGTGATCAGGCGGCTCAGCGAGGCGATACCGCCTTCCACGGTGAACGGCGAGCGGATGGCCTGCTGCTGATTCGGGTCGACCTCGGCCTCGCGTAGGGCATCCTGCCATCCGAGTCGCCTGTCTTCTGCGACGGCGATCGTCTTCGGCCCGGTTAAACAGGCAATCGAGCGGTGGCCATGCTCAAGGAGATGTTGGGTAGCAGTTCGGGCCGCCGCGCGATGTGACATGGCGATGGTGGGGACATTCGAGTCGTGAATCACTCGGTCGACAAGCACTAGCGGCATGCCGGCCTGGACGATCCGCCCGACCGATGGCTTCATCGCAATTCCGATGAAGATAATTCCGTCCACTTGCTGTTCCAGGAAGCTGGAAATGTAGGCCTGCTCGCGTTCAGGATTCTCGCTCGAGTTACCTAAGAACACGAGGCGGCCTTTTGAGATTGCGGCATCCTCGACAGCGAGAGCGAATTCTGCGAAGTAGGCGTTACTAATGTTCGGGACTATCATGCCGAGTGTGCGGGTCTCGGTCGAGCGGAGTGAGCGCGCGTGCGCGTTTGGGTAGTAGTTCAACTCGAGCATTGCCTCGAGAACCCGCTTGCGTCGTTCCGGAGAGACGTTCCGTGGGCCGCTATTGACCACATAGCTCACCACCGCGGCGGACGTGCCTGCCAGCGCCGCTACATCATCGCGAGTGGGCTTCTTCGGCGTCATGGCAAGTTCCCTGCTTCACGCTGAGCGCCGACCGCGCTTCGACGTCGTGATTTCGCATTCTGGGGTGGTAATGACCGACTTCCCACACGATCGCGATCAGTCTGAACCCGCAACTGCGTAACTGAGACGATCAGTGGGGACGTGGGCGCGGGGTATCCCGTAGTGCGTCGCCAGAAGTTGGTCATGTCTGAAGGTCCATTCGAAAGTTGGGATAGCTTTCGGCGGCTCCGCGGAATTTGACGCTGCATGAGGCGGCCGTGACCGCTGCACCAACGGCGTGGCAGAGGTTGGGAGAGCTGGCCAGAGCTGCGGCCAGCACTCCGACGAAGGCATCCCCGGCCCCGGTTGTGTCGACGACGGGGACGGTATCGGGTGCTGGGATGTGCGCGGATTCAAGGTCAGTAGCGAATACGGCCCCGTTAGCTCCGAGCGTAATTACACAGGACTTCGCGATCTTCAGGAGTTGCTCCGCGCCTTCCAGTGCACTCGCGGGCCCGTCAATAGGGCGGCCGAGAAGCTGGCCGGCCTCGACATGGTTGACAACCAAGGGGTCGGCATGAGCTAAGGAAGCAAGTCGGATCACGGGTGCGAGGTTGATAACAACCCGCACGTTGCTGGCCGCGGCGACTGCAATGGCCGCATTGGATGCCCCCGCCGGTAGCTCACCTTGCAGAATTACCACGGAGGCGGCGGAGATCGTTTCGGCCACGGACTCGACATCGTCGGGCCCGACCGATCCATTGGCGCCCGGCGAAACGAGAATCATGTTCTCACCCGTCTCGTCAACGACTACGAGGGCCTGGCCGGAGACATGAGTTTTAGACGTACTGAGGTATTCCGTCCCGACACCGAGCTCGGCCAGCCGTGATCGCAGAAATGCGCCAGTCGCGTCGTCTCCCACGCTTCCTACAAGGGCCACCGCAACGCCGGCGCGAGCCACCGCTATCGCCTGATTCGCGCCTTTGCCCCCTAAGCCCGTGGCGGTACCGGAGACGGGGACCGTTTCGCCCGGCTTGGGGAGTCCGGCGACCTCGTAGCTCGTGTCTTGGTTGATCGACCCGACAACTACAACTGTTGAACCGCCGGAAACCAGCACGTTGCATCCTCGCAATCTACTCGTGTAGACGGGAGTACAGCACATCTACGGTCCGTAGACAATGACAACTTCATGCGTGCAGGCAGGGGCACTTTCGAGGTCTCTGAACCCGGAGGAATTGATCCCTCTTGCAGCCAGCTCGCGTGGTCCAATCCGCTGATGGTGACCTGATTGGGCGCGCCGGGCTCACCTGATTGCGCGCGTCGCGGATGTGTCCACTGGACGCCCCCGATCCGTGAGCAGGCCAATCTCGCGCGCGGGTGCCAGCAGGCTCGCGTCGCCTAGGCAGGTCAGGTGGTCCTCGGTGCTGAGGAGTTCGCGACGTCGCTGCTACCCGCCGCGATGTCGTAGAAGTACCGAAGGTCGAAGCCGACGCGGCGGCGAAGGTCGTTGACCCGCTCGTCCCACAGGCAGGTCAGCGCCGCGTCGAACAGCCCGACATCCGCGGCGGCGATCATTTTCAATGACAGATTCATTGACAGACCGTCCACAGTGGACAGTCGCGTCGAGCGGCAGTCTCGTGCCGTTCGACAGGGGTCGATCCCGAGTTCTCTCGCACTGCTCCGTCCTGTGTTCCACTCCGAGACCGACGGCGTGTCGTGGAGGCGCCGAATGTATGGGGCGGCTGCGGCCTCACACGTCAGAGCTTCGCTCAGCCCGCCCGCTATTCGTCGATCTGTACCGGACGGAGCTCCGCGAGGAGCGGCGCAGATGGATCTTTCTCGAGCACTAGGAGCGTCTCGCAAACCAACGTATGCGGGAGACGTTACGGGTGCGGTCTGTCCCGGCCGCGGTGCCGGCTCTGCCTGCCACCGCCGTCGACGAGTCACGGGCCCTGCCGCCTGGCACCCATCGTGCACCCCGCGTGGCCGAGCCGGGCGAGGAGGAGCACTTCCGCGACTAACCCTCGCATACCGAAGTAGGTGTTGAACGCGCCAGGATGCCGGCCGCGTGGCTGTCGCTGAGCTACTCCGGTGGGTGGGGACGTCGGGACTCCGTCCGCGTCGATGTCGCACGGCCGTGATGTTCTAGCGTGGCGACGGTCGCGGCGGGCAGGCTGCCGCGTGACAGGTTGGGCGGAGAGGAACGGAATGGCGGCGCAGCAGGACGCAGACCTTACCGACGAACAGGTAGTCCAACTACGCAATGAGCTGGCGGCTGGACGTCGGCCGCGAGTTCGAGTGTCGGGTCCGCAGATTCCCACCGGAACCATCGGCACGGTGCTGCAGGTCGGTGACCCGAACACCGACGGCGGCGACTTCATTACGGTGCGGGTCAAGATCGCCGGCGTCACCGACGAGCTGGTCTTCTCGCCGAGGGAGCTGTCGATGGTCGGCAGGGGCCGCGCCGCGGCACCTCCCGCGTCACCGGCCGTGAAGCGGACGCCGTCGTCGTCGCGGACCCGCCGCTCGGAGGGGTCGTCGGTGGCGCCGGCTGTTAACGCATCTGGTCGACGTGGCGCCGGCAGGTCTGGGGCGAGTACGTCCAAGCGGTCACCATCGGACACCACACCCGAGCGAGGTTCATCCCGCGCGCCGACGCGGCCCAAGACACCCGCTGGGTCTCCCCGGCGGGCAGCGCCCGTACCCGCCGTGACTGTCACCATCGCCTCGGCAGGGTCGTCCTGGTCGGTCACGGCACACCGAGGCGCCCGGATGGTCGTGAAGAAGGCACCCGTGCCGCCCGGCGTAGTCGCTGCCGTCGCTGCGCTGCTCAACCAACCAGGCGTGGAGGACGCCGTCGCCGTCGTGAACGACACCGCCCGCGGGGAGGCTGAGGCCCGCGCAGAAAAGCTGCGCGCCGAGCTAGCCGAAGTTGAGACCGTGCTGATCAGCCATCGTCGACCGTAACGGTGCGGAGGTCTTCGCTGCGTCCCGCGAACGATGATCTATCCCCGCGGCCGGGTCTGCAGGCTCCGCCTGTGCCCGAGGCCTACAGCTCACCGAGTTGCACGCAAGATCCGTCGTTCCGGGCCACCCTCGCCGAGCCAACGGCACTACATTGCCGGCCGAAGCGCACTTTCATAGCCGATGGTCGGTCGCGGTCCTCGGGTAGTCCTGGCGGTGAGCGCCTGGATCGTCAAACGGATGGATGCGCCGTGACAGGACGGACTACTTCGTGGTGTCGAGCGAGTCGATCCAACGCTCGAGGCGGCGGCCCTCACGGGACAAGAGTGCAGGTTCTCTGAGTGCTTGGGTAAGCACGGCGGTCCCCTGGTAGCTGGCGATGAACTCGATGGCGAGATCACGGGCGTCGCGGCGGCCCATTGATCGGAACTGTTCCTCGGTCCAGGCGATCGGGATCTCCACGAGGCGGGCGACCGCGGGTTCGCCGGCGCGACCAGTCTTCTCCAGTTCGGAGCAGAGGGTGCCGTGTGGGCAGCCGTACCGGGCGATCCTGTCGTGCTGGCCTGCCAGTGTCCGGAAGAGGGCCTTGAGTCGGCCTTTCGGGCTGCGATAGCGGCGATCGAGGGAAGCAAGCATCTCCGTGATGCCCCGCACGTGGGCCTCGACGACGGCGTCGACGATGGCGTCTTTGGTCTTGAAGTAGTAGTAGATGTTGCCGAGGGGAACGTCGGCCGCCTGGGCGATGTCGGCGAGGGTGGTCTTCTCGACTCCCTGGCGGTACAGCAGGTCGGTCGCGGCAGCGAGCAGGCGCTCCCGCTTGCCCGGTCGCGTGGCCACCGGGTCTGCAGGTCTGGTGTCGGCTAGGTCAGTCATCTCACGTCCCACTATAGACATCGAGGGGCCTGCTGTTTAAGTTGGGACTCTAACTTGTTAGTTGGCTTTCTAACTAACCCCGGAGGTTCCTCGCCAATGACGGCTCCGCCCACCTCCACCTCGTTCCTCGGCACCCGCCGCGGCAAGCTCACCTTGGCCCTCTTGTGCGGGGTCCAGTTCCTCGACGTCCTCGACGCCTCGATCGTCAACGTGGCGCTGCCGTCGATCCAGCACAGCCTGCACTTTTCCCAGCAGAACCTGCAGTGGGTCCTCAGCGGCTACGTCCTCACGTTTGGCGGATTCCTGCTGCTCGGCGGGCGAGCTGCGGACCTGCTCGGACGCAGGCGCGTACTCATCGCCGGCATGACACTGTTCGCTGTCTGCTCTCTGGTCGGCGGCGTGGCGACGAACGGGACGACGCTGGTCACCGCTCGTCTCGTGCAGGGGATCGGTGCGGCGCTGATGGCTCCGGCCGCGCTCTCGCTTGTCACGACGTCCTTCAAGGAGGGCGTCGACCGGCACAAGGCTCTTGGCGTGTGGGGCGCCATGGGCGGCCTGGGGGCTGCGGCCGGCGTCTTCTTCGGCGGTGTGCTATCCGAAGGGCCTGGTTGGCGCTGGGTTTTCTACGTCAACATCCCCTTCTGCGTGTTGCTCCTGGCCGGCATCTTCCGCCTGCTCGTCGGCGATCGGCCCGCCGGAGCGCGCCGGCGGTTCGACGCGCCCGGCGCAGTGCTGGTCACCGGCGGCATGCTGCTGCTCGTCTATGCCTTGATCAAGGCACCGGACGTCGGTTGGGCAGCTGGTCAGACGATCGGCTCGCTCGTGGGGGCAGCCGCGATTCTTGCGGTCTTCTTCGTCAACGAGCAGCGCTCCCGCGATCCGCTCATGCCGCTTTCGATCTTCCGGGTCAAAGGACTGGCGGCCGCTGACGCGACTCAGATGATCGCGTACGCCGGCTTCCTCTCGATGTTCTTCTTCCTCACCCTCTACATGCAGAACGTGCTCCACTGGTCGCCGATCCAGGCTGGCGCCGCCTACCTCCCGGTCACGGTCTTCCTCGGCTTCGCCGCGACGATTTCACCGATGCTCTTCGCTCGCGTCGGCACACGGCCGGTGATCGTCGCCGGCGCTCTACTCGCCGCGGGGGGGATCTACTCCCTCTCACGCGTCCCCGTCCACGGCCATTACCTGACAGACCTGTTCCCCGGCCTCGCGGTGATGGCGCTCGGGCTCGGCGCGATCGTCGTCGGCGCCACCGTCGCCGCCAACGCTGGGGTTCCGGCCAAGCAGGCCGGCCTCGCCGCCGGACTGCTCAACACGTCGGCGCAGCTGGGGACCGCGCTCGGACTCGCAATCTTCTCCGCGCTCGCCACCGCTCGTACCAATCATCTGTTCGCCGCTCACGCGGCACGGCCCGACGCGCTCACCTCCGGATACGCACGCGCTCTGCTTGCGTCGAGCATCTTCCTCGCTGCCGCGGCACTGATCGCCCTCCGCACAACAAACTCGCGCGGCGAAGAACCCCCAGAGCAACCCCACGCCGATTTCCCGCTCGAAGCGATCCAGACGGTCGAATCCTGATCAGAACTCCACGACGTCGTGCGCACGAACCACGTTGATGACGAGCACATCCCTCGGCGCGCGACCGCCTTCAAGTCCGATCAAGCGCTCAGGCCACCCTGGCTGCTCACATCCGATGGCGCGGCCATCGCCGGATCGGAACCCAACCCGATGTTCGGCAGTCGGACCCGGGCGACCGACGTTCGGGCTGTCGCGGGGCACGAAGCTACACCGCTCGGTCCGCACGTAGACGAACCATTCGATACCTAAGGAGCATCATGGCTCAGGCCGTAGGACTAGACGACGTCGCCAGGGCCCCGCTCGCAGACCGGCGAGCCTTCGTCACCGGGGGTTCTCGGGGGATCGGCGCCGGCATAGTTCGCCGACTCGCCGCCGACGGCGCCGCCGTGGCGTTCACGTATCGAGGGACCACCGGCGCTGCCAACGAGCAGGAGATCATCGGTTCCGGCGGCCAGGCGTTGGCGGTCAAGGCCGACAGCGCAGATCCCGAGGCGTTCCGGGCCGCCTTACCGCATCTCAGCGCAGGTGGGCGGATCATCAGCATCGGCAGCGTGCTGGCCGACCGAGCCCCGATCAGCGGCATCAGTGTCCCGACTCCGGGGAGTTCGCCGACACCGTGCGGTCATTGACCGCGGTCGGCCACTACGGCCAACCCCACGACATCGCCGACGCCGTGGCATTCCTGGCCCGCGCCGAGGCGCGGTTCGTGACCGGCACAACCTGGAACGTCGACGGCGGCTACGCCCTCTGAGCCTCAGGTCGCTGGTCACGAGAGACCTCCTTAGACCGGCCCCGTCCGGATGGATCGGCGACGCCTTCTCCGCGCTTTGACCTCGCGGGCACGAAGCTCCACCGAGGGTGGTGATGGCGTCACCACTCATAACCGCGTTGAGAAGTTTGATTCCGGATAGCGTTTGTCAGGCAGATCTCGAGCGGATCAAGGAGCTGCCGTGTTCAACTTCTTCCCGAAGAACTACATGTGGTCCTCGGCCTTGATGCTCTCGATCATGGGCGGTGGAGATCTGGGGCAGATTGACCGCCATCTCGCTGCCCTGCGCGAGGTCGAAGAAGGGGATACCGACGCGTGGACGAAGGCCTGGGCCGGCGCGGGTGCGGAGCAGGCGGAGTTAGCCGGGGAGGACCTGCGCCGTGGGCTGCGGCGTAGCGCGGTCGCGCGCTACGTGCGGGCGGCCAACTACTACCTGACCGGGGAGCGGCAGACCCCGCCGGGTCCGGCGAAGATGGACAGCTACGAGCGCGCGCGTGCAGCGTTCGCGAAGGCGGCGGAGCTCATGCCCCGGCCGCTCGAGCGGGTGGAGATCGACTCGCCCGACGGCATTCTGCCCGGCTATCTCATCCCCGCCCGCGCCGAGGGTCGCGCGCCGGTCGTGATCTTCTACAACGGGTTCGACGTCACCAAAGAGCTCCTGTACGGCTTCATCCGGGACGAGCTCGCCGACCGGGGCATCGCCTGCCTGATCATCGACACCCCCGGCACCGGCGAACCGCTGCGGCTACGCAACGTGCCGTCCCGCCCGGACTACGAGGTGCCCACCACCGCGATCGTGGACTACCTCGTGACCCGCCCCGATCTCGACCCCGAGCGCATCGGCCTGCTCGGCATCAGTCTCGGCGGCTACTACGCGCCGCGCGGCGCCTCCTTCGAACACCGGATCAAGGCCTGCGCCGCCTGGGGCGGAGTGTGGGACTACGGCGCCGTCTGGCAGCACCGATGGGACACCCGGTCCAAGCACACCCCGGTGCCATTCTGGCAACTGCCGTGGGTGATGGGCACCGAAACGATGGAGCAGGCACTCGAGCGGGTCAAGCAGTGGACCCTGGTCGACGCAATCCCGCACCTGACCCAGCCGCTGCTGATCGTGCACGGCGCCGACGACAAGGGCATCCCGCTCTCCGACGCGCAGCAGGCGATCGAGGCCGCCGGCTCGATCGACAAGGAACTGCGCGTGTTCACCGGCGCGGACGGCGGCGTGGAACACTGCAACGTCGACGACCCCGACCCCGCGCGCCAGCTGATCGCCGACTGGTTCGCCAGGCACCTGTGAACCGCGCCGACACGCTCCCGGATCCCGGCCGCCCGAGGGCGGCCGGCCGGCTGCGGGCGGTCTCGTGAGGCAATCCGACGCGGCTGAGTCCCCCGCTCGCGCCTAGAGTCGAAGCCGTGGCGGCTTCGACCAACGAGTTCGGTGCGACACTGCGCAGCTGGCGCGACCGGGCGGCCCCTGAGGAATTCGGGCTGCCGGTCACCCCGCACCGACGGGTGCGCGGGCTCCGCCGCCAGGAGCTCGCCCGCATGGCTGGTGTCTCCCTCGACTACCTGATCCAGCTCGAACAGGGCCGGGCGAGCGCGCCCTCGCCAGGGGTCCTGACCGCGCTCGTCCGCGCCCTGCGGCTGACCGAGGCCGAACGCGAGCACCTGTTCCGGCTCGCCGGCCAACTCGTTCCCGCCGAGAAGCGCATCCGCGACACGCTGCCGCACAGCGTCCGGCGCTTGGTGGAGCAGCTCTCGGCAAGCCCGGCCGCCGTCTGCGACGCGGGGTGGAACCCGATTGTCTGGAATGCGATGTGGTCCGCCGCGATCGGCAACCCTCACGAACGGCCCGAACGTGAACGCAACATAGCGAGGCGCCACTTCACCGGTCTGCCCACACGCGTCGTACGCACTCGCGTCGAACAAGGCGAATTCGAGGAAGCCGTCGTCGCCGACCTGCGATCGAGCTCCGGCAAATACCCGAACGACCAGTGCCTCGCACAGTTGATCGCCGACTTGCGCGAGGCCAGCCCGAGGTTTCGCATTCTCTGGGAATCCCGTCGCGTCGGCGTTTACGAACAGGAACACAAGACCATCGACCATCCCCAACTGGGCATGCTGCAGGTGGACTGCGACATCCTCACCACACACCGCAATGACCTTCGCGTGGTCGTCTACACCGCGGCTCCCGGCAGCCCATCAGCCAAGGGGCTCGAAGAGCTCAGCGCAACTTGTACCGGGAAGCCGCAGCTGGTAGATCTCCCGCGAGAAGACAGGGCGGGACGAGGCCGACCAGCACAGGAGTGACTGAAAGTGCTGACGGGCGGGGCACCCGCCCAGCGGCAGCGGCTCGTCACGCGTCGGATAGCAAGCGGAGCGAAACGAGCGCGGCTGCGAGGCTGAGATAGAGCGCGGGCACCGCCGATCCCGCAGGTGGCGATCTTGTCGGCCGCCGCCTCGAAAGATGCGCGCCTTGATTGCTTCACCGACTGCTCGGCACCCGTTCACAACAGGTGGCGCGGCGACACTCGACCCTGTGCCAAGGCGCTCACGGCGCCCGATTGCGTCGCCTCCTCCAGGATCGGTGCCACAGAAGCCGCAATGTCAGACTGACGAGCCTCTGCCGACGGCCACTCACGCTGTGAGCGAGGGACGCAACCGTGGTCGCGCGCACGGCGTAGCCGACCATTGCGCGGCCGCGCGCGTGCGGATATCCCATTCGGTGTCTGACACCCGCCCCAGAGCGGCTTCCACCTGGTCGGGCGACAAGATACGGCGGTTCGCTCGCGCTGCACGCCACGAGGCCGGGCAAGGCCGCTGCTCCGCTCTGCGGCGGGGACCCGCCAAGGTGGTACTGGTTTCACTACTTTTAATCGTTTCATTACATGAAGCCAAGGACAAAAATGGTTGGGGCCGACCGGATCAAGGAGTTGTCGTGTTCAAGTACTTCCCGACGAACTACATGTTGTCCTCAGCCGTGCTGCTTTCGATCACCGCGGGCGGTCAGCTGGGTCAGATCGACCGCCAGCTCGCCCCCCTGCGCGAGGCTGAGGCGGATCCCGAGGCGTGGACGAAGGCATGGGACGAGGCGGGTACGCTCCAGGTCGAATTCGCGGAGCGGGACCTGAGTCTCGGGTATGGGCGCAGTGCGTCCGAGAGGTTTCTGCGGGCCGTGAACTACTACCTGACCGGGGAGCGGCAGACCGCGCCGGGCCCGGCGAAGTCCAACAGCTACCAGCTGGCGCTCGAGGCATTCGGGAAGGCAGTCGAGAATATGCCGCGGCCGCCTGAGCGCGTGGAGATTGACTCGCCGGACGGGATCCTGCCCGGCTGGCTGATTCCGGCCCGCGGCGTGCAAGGGCGAGCCCCGGTCGTGATCTTCTACAACGGCTTCGACGTCACCAAAGAGCTGCTGTACTGCATCATCCGTGAGGAGTTCGCCGACCGGGGCGTCTCCTGCCTGGTAGTCGATGCCCCGGGTACCGGGGAGCCGCTGCGGCTGCGCGGTGTGGCGTCGCGCCCGGATTACGAGGTGCCCACGACGGCGATCGTGGATTACCTGACCACCCGCTCCGACATCGATCCGGCACGGATCGGCCTGCTCGGGATCAGCCTCGGCGGCTACTACGCTCCGCGCGGCGCCGCGTTCGAGCACCGGATCAAGGCATGTGCCGCGTGGGGCGGGGTGTGGGACTACGGCGAACTGTGGCAGCACCGCTGGGAGACCCGGTCGAAGACGACCCCGGTGCCGTTCTGGCAGCTGCCGTGGGTGATGGGCACCGAGACGATGGAGCAGGCGGTTGAGAGGGTCAAGGCGTTCGCCCTCGCCGAGGCGCTGCCTCACCTGACCCAACCGTTCCTGATCGTGCACGGCGCCGACGATTCGATGATTCCGCTCTCGCACGCGGAGAAAGCCATCGAGGCCGCCGGTTCCAGCGACAAGCAGCTGGTGGTGTACGACGGTGTGGACGGCGGCGCAGAGCACTGCTGCATGGACGATTCCGATCCCGCACGGCAGCTGATCGCCGACTGGTTCGCTCAGCGCCTGTAAGCCCACGCCGGCGTGGTGGGGAGCGCATCACGCCGGGGGTGCCGGGCGTACCCCGTGATCGTGACCGAGCCGCGGGCCCAGGACGAGGGCACGACCCTGCGCGAAGCCGCTGTGGAAAGCGGCTACATCGGGGCAGACGACTTCGACCGCATCGTCGGCCCCGCCTCCGTGGTGGGGCCGTAGGCACTCCGGCACC
>Ga0137412_10001791_pt1 | contig 16798 bp, 18 predicted proteins | sample CZODoug2_1_16fun_FD_122160 | JGI IMG/M metagenome (GOLD analysis project Ga0137412, IMG submission 122160) | Vadose zone soil fungal communities from Angelo Coast Range Reserve, California, USA - CZODoug2_1_16fungal (Hybrid Assembly) | ecosystem: Environmental > Terrestrial > Soil > Vadose zone...
GGCGGACTGAACCGCGCGGTCGTCGCGGTGGCCACCACGACGGGCACCGGCTGGATCAACGAGGCCGAGGCGTCCGCACTGGAGTACATGTACAACGGCAACACGGCGATCGTGTCGATGCAGTACTCCTTCCTGCCCAGTTGGCTGTCGTTCCTTGTCGACAAGGAGAACGCCCGCCAGGCCGGTCAGGCGCTGTTCGAGGCGGTCGACGCGTTGGTGCGCGAGATGCCCGAGAACACCCGCCCCAAGCTGGTGGTGTTCGGCGAGAGCCTCGGCTCGTTCGGCGGTGAGGCCCCGTTCCTGTCCCTGAACAACCTCGTCGCACGCACTGACGGCGCACTGTTCTCGGGCCCGACGTTCCAGAACACCATCTGGACGGATCTGACCCGCAACCGCGACGAGGGCTCCCCGGAGTGGCTGCCCATCTACGACAAGGGCGAGAACGTGCGCTTCGCGGCGAAGGCCGCGAACCTCGACAGGCCCGCCGATCCGTGGGGTGAGCCGCGGGTCGTCTACCTGCAGCACGCCTCCGACCCCATCGCGTGGTGGAGTCCGGATCTGTTGTTCACCAAGCCGGACTGGTTGCGCGAACCCCGCGGCTACGACGTGTCGCCGCGGACGGAGTGGATTCCCATCGTGACGTTCCTGCAGGTGTCCGCCGATATGGCGGTGGCCGTCGACGTACCGGACGGGCACGGCCACGTCTACGTGCGCGACGTGGCCAATGCCTGGGCTGCGATCCTGCAGCCGCCGGGGTGGACGCCTGCCAAGACGGACAAGCTGCGGTTGCTGCTGCGCTCGGACGAGAACAGCTAATTCAGCGCAGCCAGGACGCCGACGGCCTTCAGCGCCTGGTAGCCACCGATCACGTCGGTGGCCGAATGCAGGCCCAGGTCGACGAGCGAGGCCGCGGCAAGGCTCGACGTGTAGCCCTCGGAGCACAGCACGATCCACTCGACGTCGTCGCCGACCGCCTCGGGCAGTCGGGCGTCGCTGGTGGGGTCGAGGCGCCACTCGAGCACGTTGCGTTCGATGACCAGCGCGGCCGCGACGTCACCTTCGAGCGCCCGTTGCGCCGCGGGCCGGATGTCGACGAGCAGCGCGCCGCGCTCCAGCGCACCAGGCACGTCGCGCGCCTCGATCCGCGTCAACTTGGCCCGCGCGGCCTCCAGCACGGCGTCAATACGGCTCGCCACTAGTCGCCTTCCGGTTTGTCTGTCAGCTCGGTGCGGTCGCGACGCAGCGTGTTCCGTTCGGTCACTTCGTAATACGACATCGCGGTCAGCGGCGGCGAGTAGGCATGCACGCTCAGGGTCGGAGCCGCCGGGCCGGCGACATCGGCTACGGCCCCTGCGACGTGTGTCGGCTCCGGCGACCACACCACGTCGTGCACCCAGCCAAGCGGGAAGCCGGCCTGGTCGCCCGCGGTCAGGCGTCGGCGCCGCAGACGGTCGGCGTCCCACCGCGTCTCGGCCAGCGCCCCGGACACCACGGTGAGCGCCCCCAGCGACCCGCCGTGGTCGTGCAGTTCGGTGGACTTGTCGGGCACCCAGCTGATCAGCCAGACGTCGAGTTCGTCGTCGCCGTGGAGCCGGGTGAACCACCGCTCGTCGATGGGCACGCCGCCGGCAGGCAGCAGGTGGTCGTAGCGGCCGGACAGCACGTCGTCGGCGGCGGTGTCGGTGGTGTGCAAGAGGTCCGGCAACCGCAGGCGGGTCGGAGCGAGGATGGACGGGGATGCGAGTGACATGGCGACACGAGCTCCAGAGAGAGGACGGACAGGGGGTCGGGCGTCAAGCCCAACAACACTCCTGGCAGATGGTCCGCTCGATCACGCTGGCGAGTCTTGCATAGATTGACGGCATGCGCAGCTACCCGATCGTCGTCGTGACTGCCGCGACGGCGGTCCTTTCCGCCGTCCTCGCCGGCTGCTCGTCGGGGTCGGACGGCGGCAAGTCGTCGCCGTCGGCATCGACCTCCGCGGCACCAACGACGGCGACGACCAACGAGACCCATACGGCTGCGCCGGGGGCCGTCGGCGTCTCCCCCAACGGCGTCACCACCGCGGTCGGGGCGCCCGCCGAATCGACCGAAGAAGAGTACTTCCAGGCCTGTCATGCCGCGAAGGTGTGGATGACGGAGCAGGGCGGTGACCAGAAGGCACAGTTCGAGCCGTACCTGGCCAGCGTGCAGTCGTCGGACGCGCCAGGTCCTGCCACCTTCAACACTCCGTGGTCGCAGCTCTCGCCGAACCGCCAAGCGGCGGTCATCGTCGCGGCCGAAGCCGCCGCCGACGACCTCTGCGGCTGATTCCCTCCGCGGCTGCTCGCCGCCTTTAAATCACGACGGCCGGAATGCCGGTCCAACGGGGCCTCGTCCACCACGGCTCGCACCTCGGAAACCCCCGACACGCAGGCATTTAGCTCGTCTACATGTAGTGGTGCCCATCACATAAATGGGTACAATGTGGTCCTCATCACTTGAAGGAGACTGTCGATGGTCGGATCTAAGAATGTCCCGGTCGGCCAGCGCCTTCCCCGCGCCGCACACGGATCGATAAACGGCACGAAAGTGCTGCTCGGCTTCGTTCTTCTGCTCATCGCGATCGCCTCGATCACCGGCATCTTCGTCGCCGTATCGAGCGGCCAGCCGCAGATCGCGCTGATCATCGGCCTGCTCTCGGCCGCGTTCTTCTGCCGCGTCGGCTGCTAGCCCACGCCCCAGACCAGACAGAACGTGTGTCCCGCCGGGTCGCGATAGACCCGGAAGTGGTCCTCGCCGACGGCCTCGGTCACCCGGGTCGCCCCTAACGCCAACACCTCGCGCTCGGCATCGTCGATGCCGGATACCGCGATGTCCAAGTGGAACTGCTGCGATCCGCGAGGGTCGGGAAACAGCGGCGCTTCGTGTTGCGGGCTGTACTGGAACGCCAACCTCCTGCCCGACGGCTCGGTGAGCACCACCCAGGTGTCGTCGTCGGCCTCCGGCACGCCACCGAGCAGCCCGGCGTAGAAGTCCGCCAAACGGCGCGGGTCCCTGCAGTCGATTACAACGGAGCGAAGTGTTCCGATCATGCACTTCACATTGCCCGATTTCCGCGCAGATCTAACGCGCATGATGGGACCAAACCGACGATGCGGGGAGACGACCATGGAACTGGCCAATGACACCGTGCTGATCACGGGTTCGAGCGGCGGGATCGGCGAGGAGTTCGCCCATCAGCTCGCGCAGCGCCGCGCGAACCTGGTGCTGGTCGCCCGTCGCCTCGACAAGCTCGAGGAACTGCGCGCCACACTGCTGGCGCGCCATCCCGACATCGAGGTCGACGTCATCGCGGCGGACCTGGCGCTGCCCGGTTCGGGCGCGAAACTCGCCGAGCAGGTGGGCGACCGTCGCATCGACGTCCTCATCAACAACGCAGGCGTCGGCCTGCACGGCGACTTCGTCGATCAGGATCCCGAACGCAACGCCGCGCAAATCCAGTTGAACTGCGGAACTCTCGTCGATCTCACGGCTCGCTTCCTCCCGGCGATGGTCCTGGCGCGCCACGGCGTGATCATCAACGTGGCCTCCACGGCCGCGTTTCAACCCACGCCGAGCATGTCCGTGTACGGCGCCACGAAGGCGTTCGTGCTCTCGTTCACCGAGGGGCTGTGGCAGGAGACGAAGGGCACGGGGGTCCGTGTGCTGGCCCTATGCCCAGGGGCCACCGAGACCGAGTTCTTCGCGCGCACCGGGGAGGAGTTCATGACCCGCGGGCGCCAGACCTCGAAACAGGTCGTCGACACCGCGCTCAAGGCCCTCGACAAGTCAAGTCCCACGGTCGTTTCCGGCCTGGCCAACTCCGTGCTCGCGGTGTCCACCCGGTTCGTGCCGCGAACGGTGCTTGCTCAGATGTCACAACGGCTGATGAAGGCGAACTGACGGCCGGAGGGCAGACTGTTGGCCATGCGCGTCGCACTGTCACTCGGTAGCGGCGGCGCCCGCGGCTACGCACACATCGGCGTCATCAACGAATTGCGCGACCGTGGCCACGAAATCGTCGGCATTGCAGGATCGTCGATGGGTGCACTGGTCGGCGGTCTGGAAGCCGCAGGCAAGCTCGACGAGTACGCCACCTGGGCGAGCTCGTTGACCCAGGGCGCGGTGCTGCGACTGCTCGACCCGTCGCTCACGTCGGCCGGGGTGTTGCGCGCCGAGAAGATTCTCGACGCGGTCCGCGAGATCCTCGGTGAGGTCGTGATCGAGGACCTCCCCATTCCCTACACCGCGGTGACGACGGATTTGATTGCGGGCAAGTCGGTCTGGCTCCAGCGCGGGCCGGTCGACGACGCCATTCGTGCCTCCATCGCCATACCGGGACTGATCAAGCCCTACCTGCTCGACGGCCGCCTGCTCGCCGACGGCGGCATCCTCGACCCGCTTCCGATGGCTCCGATCGCAGCGGTCAACGCCGACCTGACGATCGCCGTAGGCCTCAGCGGCGGCGACCCCACCCGTCCCGAAACCACTCCCGAGCCGAATCCGACGGTCGACCTGCTCAACCGGATGTGGCGCAGCACAACGGCATTGCTCGACACCACCACGGCGCGGACACTGCTCGACACGCCAACGGCGCGATCGGTTCTCGATCGCTTCACCAACGACGGCATCGACCCCGAGGATGACGACGTATCCGTGCCAAGGCTTGGCAGCTTCGAGGTGATGAACCGCACCATCGACATCGCACAGGCCGCGCTGATGCGGCACACCATGGCCGCGTACCCGCCCGACCTCTTCATCGAAGTGCCCCGCACCACTTGCCGCAGCCTCGAGTTCCATCGCGCCGACGAGGTCATCGAGATCGGGCAGGAACTCGCGGCCGCCGCGCTCGACGCCCTCGGCTCAAGCCTTTAGGAACCGCGCCACGCGGCTGGCCTCGCGGCGCCCCTGCTCGCGTCCGGCGAGGGCCGACGGGATCCGGCATGCCGGGTCGAGCGGATTGGGACCGAAGGCGGCGAGCGACGCGTCGTCGGCGAACACGGTCAGCGTCTCCCCTGGGAAGTCGGCGATCTCCGCGCCGGGACCGCCGCCGAACGGTGACGGCGAGTTCTCCCCCTGCGGCACCAGCACGACGACGTCGTCGCAGTCACCCGCCGCCACCAAGTTCACCGAGCTGCCCACCGCGCCGTCGATGAAGCGGCGTTCGCCGATCGTCACCGGTGGCCACACACCCGGCACCGCGCAACTGGCGGCGACCGCATCGACGAGGGACACCCCCGAGACGCCGTCGAGGACGACCAGCTCTCCGGTGACGGCGTCGATGGCCGTCACGCGCAGCACCCTCTTGGGCCAGTCGTGCGACGGCAGCCGGTGCGCGATGACGGTGCGACGAACTCGCTCGGCGACCGTATCGGTGGCCAGCGCGATGGAGCCGATGCGTTGCAGTTTCTGTTCCGTGGTGGCGCCCGGCGTCATCATCGCGGTGACGAACAACGCGGCGATGTCCTCGACGTCGACGTCTGGGTCGATCTCGTGCGACTCCTCGGCGACCTGACGCGCGAAGAGCTCGTCGAGGCCGGCACCACTACCGAGCTGAGCCGCAACCGTCGAACCCGCCGACGAGCCGAGCAGCACGTCGGAGTCGAGCAACGCCTGCGCCGCGTCGGGAGCCTCGTCGGCGATGCCACACAGAATGCCCGTCTCCCAGGCGATGCCCGCAAGTCCACCACCGGCCAGCACCAGTCCGCGCGTCGTCACGGGAAACGAGTGTGCCAGGTGAGGCAAACCACAGAAACTTCGACTGGCTAATCAACGAAGTTTCTCCTAGGCTCTGCAACGGCGGCGCGTGAATTCTGCATGCCCAGAAGCGGTTTGGGCCGCCCTCGGCAAACGCTTCCGTCGTCGAACGCCCCGGGTCGATCAGGAGGATGGTGTGCCGAAGCTCGCCGACGTGTTGCGCAGAACGCTGGGGGGCAGCGTGATCGCGGTGCTGCTGCCCGCGGTCATCGGGGTCCTTGGCGGTGCGGCGTCGGCGTCGGCGTTCTCCCGCGAGGGCTTGCCGATCGAGTACCTGCAGGTGCCCTCGGCGGCGATGGGACGCGACGTCAAGGTCGAGTTTCAGGGCGGCGGCAAGCACGCGGTCTACCTGCTCGACGGCCTGCGGGCGCAGGACGACTTCAACGGCTGGGACATCAACACCGCGGCGTTCGAGTGGTACTACCAATCGGGACTGTCGTTGGTGATGCCCGTCGGTGGCGAGTCGAGTTTCTACACCGACTGGTATCAACCCGCCGTCGGCAACGGCACCACCCAGACCTACAAGTGGGAAACCTTCCTCACCGCGGAACTGCCCGCGTGGCTCGCGGAGAACAAGAACGTCTCGCAGAGCGGCAACGCGGTGGTCGGCCTGTCGATGGGTGGCGCGCCCGCCCTGATCTACGGGGCGTATCACCCCGACCGGTTCATCTACGCGGGCTCGCTCTCGGGGTTCGTGAATCTGTCCCAGGGCTGGTGGCCGCGGCTGGTCGGCATCGCGATGAACGACGGGGGCGGCTTCAAGTCCTCGGACATGTGGGGCCCGTCGAGCGACCCCGCATGGGCGCGCAACGACCCGACGCTGCAGATCCCCCAGCTGGTCGCGAACGGGACCCGCATCTGGGTGTACTGCGGTGACGGCACGCCAGGTGATCTCGGCGCCAAGGGCAGCGGCTTCCTGGAAACCTCGACGCTGCAGAGCAACACGGCGTTCCGCGACCAGTACGTCGCAGCGGGCGGCACCAACGGCGTGTTCAACTTCCCGCCATCCGGCACCCACGACTGGGCGTACTGGGGCTCGCAGTTGCAACAGATGAAGCCGGACCTGCAGCGGGCGCTCGGAGCCAAAACGTAGGGTCGTCCCATGGCCGGTCGTCGCGCGCTCGCATCGGCCGCGGCCGTGGTCTTGCTCGTCGCAGGCGCCCCGCCGGCCGGCGCGCAACCACCCGCGCCGCCCGCGCCGATCGTCCCTGCACCGGTCCAACCCGCCAACATCGGCGACCTCAAGACCGACGCCACCCAGTACTACGACAGCGGCGCCTATCTGACCGATCTCCAAATTGCTGCGGCACCCGCGGTCGCCTGGGTCGACGAGGAGGCGCCGCGGGAAGACCGACCCGCGGTGGTGTTCGACATCGACGAGACCGCACTCTCCAATTGGGAAGTCATCGAGGCCAACGACTTCGGCCGGGTCATCGACGGGCCGTGCATCGAACTGCCAAGAGGGCCGTGCGGTTGGCAGGCCTGGGACCTGACCGCCCGGTCATCCGTCATCGAGCCGACGATGGACGTCTTCACTGCGGCCCGCGACCGCGGCGCGGCCATCTTCTTCATCACTGGCCGCGACGAGTCCCAGCGTGCGGCCACCGAGCGCAACCTGGCCGCAGTCGGCTACACGGGATACACCCGGCTGATCATGGAGCCCGTTGGCGCGCAGTTCGCTTCGGCGGCGGATTTCAAGGCTCCGCAGCGGGCCGACATCGAGGAACAGGGCTACACCATCATCGCGAACGTCGGTGATCAACCCTCGGATCTCGAGGGAGGCTTCGCCGAGCGGACCTACCTGCTACCCAACCCGTTCTATCGAATTCCCTAAAGGAGCGACATGGCCGACACGATGAGGGCCCAGCGGTTCTACGCCGATACCAAGACCATTGCGGTGGAGGACGTTCCGATCCCGGAGCCCGGTCCCGGCGAGGTCCTGGTCAAGGTCGCGTTCTGCGGGATCTGTCACTCCGACCTGAGCCTGATCAATGGCACGTTCCCGTCGCAGCTGCCGGTGGTGACGCAGGGCCACGAGGCGTCGGGCACCGTCGCCAAGCTCGGCCCCGGCGTCACCGGATGGGCCGAGGGCGATCGGGTGGTGGTCGCTGCGGGCCGGCCGTGCCTCGAGTGCGTGAACTGCCGTCGCGGCGACGTGTCGAACTGCCTGCGGATCCGGTTGATGGCGTTCGCCTACGACGGCGCCTGGGCGGAGTACACCGTGGCACAAGCCTTCGGCCTCACCAGGATTCCCGACAACGTGCCGCTGGAGCAGGCCGCCATCTTGGCCGACGCGGTGTCCACCCCGTACGGCGCCGTCGTGCGGACGGCCAACGTCGGGATCGGCGAGTCCGTCGGGGTGTGGGGCGTCGGCGGCCTCGGCACCCACATGATCCAGTTGGCCCGCCTCGTCGGCGCCGCGCCGATCGTCGCCGTCGACATCAAGCCCGCCATCCTCGACCGGGCGCTCGCCGTCGGAGCCGACTACGCGTTCGACGCCCGCGACCCCGACCTGGCCGCCAAGATCGCCGAGGCCACCGGCGGCCGCAACCTCGACGTCGCGTTCGACGCCGTGGGGCTGAAGTCGACGTTCGAGCAGGCGCTGAACAGCCTGACGGTAGGCGGCCGACTGGTCGGCGTCGGGATGAGCGCCGACGCCCCCACGATCGGGCCGACGTCGATCTTCAACCTGTTCAAGCGGCAGGTGCTTGGCCACCTCGGCTACCAGAACGCCGACATCGGCACGCTGGCGCAGCTGGTATCCCTCGGACGTCTCGACCTGTCGCGCTCGATCAGTGCCGTGGTGCCCCTCGAGGACGTCGCGGCCGGCATCGAGAAGCTGGACAAGGCCGACGGCGACCCGATCCGGATCCTCGTCCAGCCGTGACCTAGCGCAGGTGCGGTGCCGCCTTGCCGCTGATCAGCGGTAGGTCCAGATAGGTGACGATGCCGGGTTCGGCCGCGCACACCGCGGGGACCGAGTTCACACAATGCGCGGCGGTCGCGACGATGCCGGACTCGGGTGGCTCGTCACCGAATTCGGATTGGAAGCCCTTGAAGCTCACGGTGATATCGGGATTGCCCTTCACCTCGATCTCGTAGCGCTGCCCCGCGGGACCGAAATTCCATGCGGGATCGAGGTTCTCCTCCCCCATGAACCAGTTCACGGTGACCCGGACGACGACCTCGTCGCCGACCAGTGCCTCCCAATGGAACTTCCTGGCCGCGACCTGGCCCGGCTCGATGGCGCCCATCGGTGAGTCGATCGGCGCGGTCGCCACCGCGATCTCCTGCCGCGCGCGGATCTTCGGGTCGATGTTGAAACCCGCCTTGTCGACGATCATCTTCACCGACTGAATGAAGCCGCCGTCGAGCAGCTTCTGCATCGGGCCGGTCAGCGCCTTCTCCGGGGTGTCGCCGAAACCCATCACGTACCGCAGCACGTCGGGTGCTTCGTAGGTGCGCAGGTCGGAGAACTCCTCGGCCCGAACGAATGTCAGGCCGGTCGACATGATCGACATCATCAGCGGGAATTTGTCGCTGATGCCGCCGGGTGCGATGCCGGTGCCGTGCAGCGTGACGTTGCCTGCCAGGGCGGCCTCGCGGAGCGGTGCGCCTTCCTTCTCGCCGGGGTAGAACCACCCGACGGGGGTCACCACGTTCTTGCCGGATTTCAACAGCGCGGCCACCTCGTCGGGGTTGGGCATCAGTGGCGCGTAGATCACCGCGTCGGCGTCCAACGCGAGGATCGCGCCGACGTCGTTGGTGGCGGTGACGCCGAGGGGCCCGACGCCGAGAAGCTCGCCGACGTCCTTGCCGCTCTTGGCTTCCGAGTGCACCCAACAGCCGACCAGCTCGAGCTCGGGGTGCTCGAGCACACCCTTGATCGCGGCGACGCCCACGCCGCCCGTAGCCCACTGCACGACCCGCAACACCATGTCGAAGTCCCTTCCAAGGGGTTCAAAACTAGAACACGTTCTATTCAGATCTACACCACGCGTCCACCGCAGGCGGCACAATCAGCGGTGATGAATCTCGACTTCGGCGTTCTCGGGCCGTTGCAGATGCGCGTCGACGGCGCACCACTGCCGTTGGGCACGCCCAAGCAGCGGGCCGTGCTGGCAATGCTGGTGATGAGCCGCAACCGGCCGGTGAGCAGCGACTCACTGGTCACCGCAGCCTGGGAGCAATTTCCGCCGCCGGAGCCCAAGGCCAGCCTGCACTCGTATGTCTCCAACCTGCGCAGGCTGGTGGCAGGCGCAGGACTCGAGCCGAAGTCGGTCCTGGCCAGCGCTCCCCCTGGCTACCGGCTGTCGGTCGCCGACGCACAGTGCGACATCGGCCGTTTCGTCGCGCACAAGACCGCGGGCGTGCAGGCGGCCGCGGCGGGCCAGTTCGAGCAGGCCAGCAGGCACCTGCAGAGCGCGCTGGCCGAATGGCGTGGCCCCGTCCTCGACGACCTCCGCGACTTCGAGTTCGTCGACCCCTTCGCCACCGCGCTCATCGACGACAAGGTCGTGGCACACACCGCCCGCGCGGAGGCCGAGATCGCGTGCAACCGCGGCTATGCCGTCATCGGCGAGCTGGAGGGACTGGTCGCCGAACACCCGTACCGCGAGCCGTTGTGGACACAGCTGATCACCGCTTACTACCTGTCCGAGCGCCAGTCCGATGCGCTGGACGCCTACCAGCGGCTCAAGTCGACCCTGGCCGACGACCTCGGCATCGATCCTGGACCGTCGGTGCGGGCTCTGCACGGGCGAATCCTGCGTCAGGAGCCGCTCAACGTCAGGAAGGCCGCCCAGACCACGGCCGTGCACAAGAGCAGCAGCATCGACCTGCGCACCGCGGTCGGCACCCAAACCGCGACGGCCAGTCTGCGCGCCATCGAGGGACCCGCCAGGGGAAGCATTCATCCGCTGGTCGCGGCGGCGACCCGAATCGGGCGGCTGTCCGACAACGACGTCGTCCTCGACGACGCCAGCGTCAGCCGCTACCACGCCGTCATCATCGACACCGGCACCAGCTACGTGATCACCGACCTGCGTTCGGCGAACGGGGTGGACGTCGGTGGCCAGCGGATTCGCGGCACAGCGACCCTCGAGCACGGGGATCGCGTCCGCATCTGCGACCACGAATTCGTCTTCGAGATCGGCCAGCCACCGCCGTCGCCGCCGGGTGGTTCCGACGTCATGCCCACCGCTACGCATTAGGGTTTAGCTGGCACGACACCCAGGGGGGAAACGCGTGGTGGTTCGAGGAGCGGGTACATGAGCGGGCCGACGTCGAGGGAGGGCACCCAGTTCGGGCCCTACCGTCTGCTGCGGCTGATCGGCAAGGGCGGGATGGGCGAGGTCTACGAGGCCGAGGACACCGTCAAGGACCGCGTCGTCGCCTTGAAGCTGCTGCCAGAAAGCGTGTCCCACGACCCGGTGTTCCGCAAACGGCTGCAACGCGAAGCCCATTCGGCCGGACGACTACAGGAACCGCACGTCGTGCCGATCCACGATTACGGCGAGATCGACGGCGTGCTGTACGTCGACATGCGCATGATCAACGGCTCCGACCTGCGCAAGATCCTGAAGAACTTCGGGCCGATGACGCCGGCGCGGGCGGTGGCCATCGTGCGCCAGATCGCGTCCGCTCTGGACGCGGCGCACGAGGGCGGCGTCATGCACCGCGACGTCAAACCCGAGAACGTCCTGGTCAATCGCGACGACTTCGCATATCTGGTGGACTTCGGCATCGCCAACGCGGCCAGTGACGAGAAGCTGACCGAGCTGGGCACGGCGGTGGGCACCTACGCCTACATGGCGCCGGAGCGCTTCACCGCCGGCGAGGTCACCTACCGCGCCGACATCTACGCGCTCGCGTGCGTGCTGCACGAGTGCCTGACGGGGTCGCAGCCCTTCGTCGGCGACAGCGTCAGCATGGTCATCACCGCACATCTGATGAATGACATCCCGCGCCCGAGCGTCCAGCGTCCCGGTATCCCAGCCGCCTTCGACCAGGTGGTCGCCAGGGGTATGGCCAAGAAGCCCGACGACCGCTTCGCCTCCGCAGGCGATCTGGCGATGTCGGCCACCGATGCGTTGACCGCCCGCGACCAGGATCAGGCCGAGACCATCCTGCAGCGCGGCGCCGCGGCCACGATGCCGGGGATGGCGATGGGCTCGGCGGCCACCATGGCCGCGTACCCGCCGCCTACTCCGCCGCCGTTTGGTGCCACCCCGCCTCCCGGGATGCCACCGCCGCCTCCGTTCGGCGCGACCCCGACGCCGGGCGCCCCGCCACCGCCACCGCCGCCGTTCGGCGCCACCCCGGCATCGTTCGCGGCGACCCCACCGCCGTCCCAGCAGTACGGGTTCACCGCGCCTCCCGCGCCGCCGCCCGGTCCCCCTGGCGGCTCTTCGTGGCCACCGCCCCCGCCGCTCGGCGGGACTCCGCCAGGCCAGAAGCCGAAGGCTGGCAGCAAGGGGCCGTTGATCGCGATCGGCGCGCTCGTCGGCGTTCTCGTGCTCACCCTTGCCGCGATCGGCATCTTCTTCCTCGTCAAGTCCGACGACAAGAAGGCGGGTCCGGCGATGCCCACCGCGTCCACCTCGAAGACCCCCGAGCGCTCGACGACCACGCGGACGAGGACCACCACCGAGCCAACGCCGACGGAGGACCCGGGCTCGTTCCAGGCCAAGTTGATGGCGCTCATCCCGGACGGCTATCCGACCAGCGTGTGCGAGGCGGCCAGCCCGCCCTCGCCGGGAGCGCTGGCGACCATCGACTGTAAGAAGTCCGTCCAGCCAGGAGGTCCGGAGGCGGCGCGATACTCGATCTTCGCCGACAAGGACCAGTTGATCCTGCACTTCAATGAGTCGCTCAAGGAGGACGATGAGGTACAGCGCTGCCCTGGCGCGGACGCCGATTCGCCGATCGACTGGAACTTCAAGGCCAACCCCGACGAGGTCGCGGGCCAGGTGGCGTGCGGCACCTACAAGGGCAATGCCGACGTCCTGTGGATGCAGTACGACGAGCTCGTGCTCGCCGACGTGCAGAGCACCGACATGGCGGGCCTGCACGACTGGTGGTTGAACTACAGCTGATCGGGTCCCGTTGTTGACGGGTGTCAGGCGCGCGCTATGTTCGAGGTAACCGCAGCGTAGCGAAGGGACCACCTCCAATGCCCAATAAAGTTTTCGTCGTCGGCGTCGGGATGACCAAGTTCGAGAAGCCGGGTCGCCGCGAGGGCTGGGACTACCCCCAGATGGCCAAGGAGTCCGGCACCAAGGCCCTGGAGGATGCGGGCATCGAGTACGGCGCCGTGCAGCAGGGCTACGTCGGGTACTGCTCAGGCGACTCGACCTCGGGCCAGCGTGCGCTCTACGAGCTGGGCATGACGGGCATCCCGATCGTCAACGTCAACAACAACTGCTCGACCGGGTCCACGGCGCTGTACCTTGCCGCGCAGTCGATCCGCGGCGGGCTTGCCGACTGCGTGATCGCGCTGGGCTTCGAGAAGATGCAGCCGGGCTCACTGGGCGGTGGCGCCGAGGACCGCGAGAGCCCGCTTGGCAAGCACGTCAAGGCACTGGCCGAGATCGACGAGTTCGCGTTTCCGGTGGCGCCGTGGATGTTTGGCGCTGCCGGTCGCGAGCACATGAAGAAGTACGGGACGACGGCCGAGCACTTCGCAAAGATCGGCTACAAGAATCACAAGCACTCGGTGAACAACCCGTACGCCCAGTTCCAGGAGGAGTACTCGCTTGAGGACATCCTTGGCGCAAGGATGATCTCCGATCCGCTGACCAAGCTGCAGTGCTCGCCGACGTCGGACGGGTCTGGTGCGGCGATCGTGGTCAGCGAGAAGTTCGTCGACGACCACGGGCTGGCCAGTCAGGCCGTCGAGATCGTCGGGCAGGCGATGACCACCGACTTCGCCAGCACCTTCGACGGCAGCGCCGCCAACATCATCGGCTACGACATGAACGTGCAAGCCGCCCAACAGGTTTACGACCAGTCGGGACTCGGCCCCGCGGACTTCCAGGTCATCGAGCTGCACGACTGCTTCTCGGCCAACGAGCTACTTCTGTACGAAGCGCTTGGCCTGTGCGGTGAGGGCGAGGCGCCCAAGCTGATCGACGACGGCGACACCACCTACGGCGGTCGCTGGGTGGTCAACCCGTCGGGCGGTCTGATCTCCAAGGGCCACCCGCTGGGCGCGACGGGGCTGGCGCAGTGCGCCGAGCTGACCTGGCAGCTGCGCGGCACCGCGGACAAGCGTCAGGTCGACGGCGTCACCGCCGCGCTGCAGCACAACATCGGCCTCGGCGGCGCGGCCGTCGTGACGGCCTACCAGCGCGCCGAGCGCTAGTCGCGGGACTCGATCACCTCGTAGGCACCGTCCGCGTGCCGCGCGCGGATGGTCTTCTTGTCGTACTTGCCGACGCTGGTCCGTGGCACCTCATCGACGAACGTCCACCGTTCGGGTAGCCACCAGCGAACCACCTTGTCCGCCAGGAACTCCCGCAGCTGCGCCGGAGTGGCCTCGGCGCCCTCGTTGAGCACGACGGCAGCCAGCGGCCTCTCCTGCCAACGCTCGTCGGGCACTCCGACCACGGCTGCTTCCAACACCGCAGGGTGCGCGATGAGGTGGTTCTCCAGCTCGACCGACGAGATCCACTCGCCGCCGGACTTGATCACGTCCTTGGCGCGGTCGGTCAGCGTGACGAAGCCGAGCGGGTCGATGCGGCCGACGTCGCCCGTGCGCAGCCACCCACTGGCGAACTTCTCGGCGTCGCGGTCCAGGTAGTAGGAGCCGGTGATCCACGGCCCGCGAACCTCGAGCTCGCCAACGGACTTGCCGTCGTTGGGAAGTGGGTCGCCTGCGTCGTCGACGATGCGCACCTCGACACCACACATCGCGCGTCCCTGCGTGGCGCGCAGCGCCCAGTGTTCCTCCTCGGACGCGCCCGGCGGGGGCCATGCCATGGTGGCCACCGGCGACGTTTCGGTCATCCCCCACAGTTGGCGGATCTGGACGTCGAACTTCTCCTCGTACGCCCGCATGAGCGACACCGGCACCGCCGAGCCACCGCACGACACCAGCCGCAGGGACGAAAGGTCGTGACCGGGTGAGGATTCCATGCAGTGCATCACGTCGTTCCAGATGGTCGGCACCGCGCCTGCAACGGTGGGGCGCCGGGTCTCGATGACGTCGATGACCGACTTCGGGTCGAGGAATCTGTCGGTGAGCACGAGGTCGGCTCCGGCCATCAGTGCGGCGTACGGCAGCCCCCAGGCGTTGGCGTGGAACATCGGCACGATCGGCAATACCGAGTCCTCGGCGCCGATGCTCAGCGTGTTCGCGGTACACGTGGCCATGGCATGCAGATAGCTCGAACGGTGGCTGTAGACAACGCCTTTCGGATTTCCGGTGGTTCCGCTGGTGTAGCACATGGCGGCCGCGGAGAGTTCGTCGATGACGGGCCATTCGAATTCCGGCGATTGCTCGGCCAGCACGTCCTCGTACCGCAGCACCGTCGTGCCGGCTGCCTCAAGGGGTGCAACATCGCCGTCGCCGACCACGATCACGGTGTGCACGGTGTCGAGCAGTGGGAGCACCGGAGCAAGTTGGGCCGTCAACGACACGTCGGCGATGATGACCTGGTCCTCGGCCTCATTGGCGATGTAGGCGATCTGTTCGGGCGAGAGCCGGATGTTGAGCGTGTGCAGCACCGCACCCATCGACGGCGTGGCCATGTACGCCGCAAGGTGTTCGGCGTTGTTCCACATGAACGTGCCCACTCGTTGATCGCCGGTGATGCCGAGTCCGCGCAGCGCGTTGGCCAACCGGCCCACCTGCTCGCCGAGTTCGCGGTAGGTGATCGTGCGGTAGCGGCCCTCACCCATCGCCGTGGTGACGGTGCGATCGCCGTTCGGGCCACAGGCGTAGCGCAGGATCGTGGTGACGGTCAACGGGACGTCCTGCATCGTGCTGCGCATGTCGAATCGCCTCTGGTTTGGGAGCGGTCGGTTGGGCGCGATGGTAGTGCCGGGCGGTGGCGATGTCGGCGAATCCGTCAGAGCCGCGCCGATGCAACGAAGGCCGATGGTGAAACGAAGGCCGTTGCAACGAATCGGTTACCTGCGGCGATGTAGTAGGTGAACCAATCCATGACCAGATAGGGGGCGCAACGTGCGTCCATCAAGGACTTTCACCACTTTCGCCACTTTCGTCACTTCGGTCGCAGCCGTGTGCGCCGTGTTCGTCGCGCCCGCCGGAATCGCCAGCGCCGAGCAGAGCGCCCAGGAGACCATCGGCCTCCTCGAAGCCGAGGGTTATCAAGTGAACGTCGACCGCATCGGCAGCGGCACGATCGACCAGTGCGTGGTCACCAGCGTGCGCAATCCACAGACCCAGTACCGCACCATCCGCGTCTACCGGGGCAAGGACAGCCAGGGCAATCGCGACTACGACTACGTCCGGGTCGTGTCGAGCAGGTCCATCTCCGTGTCCCTGGACTGCAGCCGCTGACCCACCGGGGGCGAGCGAAGCGACGGGGGATGTTCCCGGGGGCGAGCGAAGCGACGGGGGATGTTCCCGGGAAGCCATCGCGCACACTTGGCGATGCAAGTAGGGGATGATTGACGGGACACGACAGGAAGGCGCGATCATGCGTACGAAGTTGGCATGGGCCGCGGCGATCGCTGGCGTGTGTGCGGCCATCGCGGCACCGGCCGGACTCGCCTCGGCGGAGACCGCGCAGGAAACGATCAATCGGCTGCAGTCCCAGGGCTACACCGTCACCATCGACAAGATCGGCACCGCACCGATCGACCAATGCACCGTCACCAGCGTGCGCAACCCCCAGAGCGTCACACAGCTGGTGCCCTACATCGGCCCAGGACGCGGCAACGACCGCAGCATCCTGGTCCCCCAGACCGTCAGTCAGACGATTTCGGTGTCGCTGAACTGCTCACCCTGAGCAAGTCCGAGTAGCCGATCCGTTGGTAGAACCACTGCCGG
>Ga0137412_10001792_pt1 | contig 16796 bp, 22 predicted proteins | sample CZODoug2_1_16fun_FD_122160 | JGI IMG/M metagenome (GOLD analysis project Ga0137412, IMG submission 122160) | Vadose zone soil fungal communities from Angelo Coast Range Reserve, California, USA - CZODoug2_1_16fungal (Hybrid Assembly) | ecosystem: Environmental > Terrestrial > Soil > Vadose zone...
TTACCATTTCCTTTTCCATCGATCCTTTCCCGCACATTCCACACGAAAACACATGCTTCAAGCATCGCTGACTCTTCACCACATAATGTGGCATACATTGTCCGTAGCACTCGGTGGAACCCACATGCATTTTTACCTATGAGGTCGGTAAAGCCCATGTGGGCCCATTGAGATAATGCTGCCGAATGTCTTGAACGGGCCCACTTAAATTTGAGGACGATCACCCTGAATGGGCCTACGTAATTTTTCTTGGGTGATTGCAGACGAGATCGAAGCGGCCCATAGCTGGCAGGAGAGCTGCTCAAAAAAACACTCGCATGGGCCCAGCATTTCTTACAAGGTGCTGCCGATGGGTTTGAATGGGCCCGCGAAGTTCTCCTGAGAGACGCTGCCGAATCGCTCGAGTGGGCCCAACAATGCCCCTGGGATGTGCAACCGACTGCCTCGAACGGGCGCAAGAATACCTCCCAGAGGTGCTGCCGGCCGCCTCAAATGGGCCCAGCAATGCCCTTGGGAGCCGCTATCGACGCGCTTGAATGGGCCGAGCAATGCCCCAGGGGCGTACTACCGGCTGCTTAGAATAGGCCCAGCATTGTTTTTGAAACATCGTACTGATTCACTCGAAAGGGCCCTGCAAAGCTCCTGGAATGTACTGCGACCGCCTCGAATGAACCCCACATCATCTCTGGGAGATGCTACCGACTTCCTCGAATAAACCCAGCAAAGCCCTGGGAATGCTACCGGCTGCTTCGAATGAACCCGACAACGCCTCTGGGAGGTGCTACCAACCTCCTCGAATGGGCCGAGCAATTCCCCTGGAAGTGCTGCCAACCGCTTCGAATGGGCCCGACAATACCTCTAGGACGCGCACCCGATACGCTCGAATGGACCCGGCAGCGCCCCTGTGAGGTACTATCGACACGCTCGAATGGGTCTAACGGTGCCTCTTGGACGCGCACCCGATACGCTTGAATGGACCCAGCAGCGTCCTGTGAGGTACTATCTACGCGCTCGAATGGGCCGAGCAGCGGCTCTGGGAGTGCTACCGACCGCTTCGAATAAGCCCAACAATACCTTTATGACGCGCTCACGATACGCTCGAATGGACCCAGCAGCGCCCCTGTGAGGTGCTATCGACGAGCTCGAATGGGCCGAGAAATTTCCCTGGGAGTACGACCGACCGCTTTGAATGGGCCCAACAATACCTCTAGGACGCGCTCCCGATACGCTTGAATGAACCCAGGATTGCTTCAGAGGCGTGCTATCGATTCTCTTGAATGGGCCCGGCAACGCGCCTGGGAGCTGTTACCAATACGCTCGAGTGGGCCCGGCAATGCCCATTGGAGGCGCCGCCGATGGTCTCGAATGGGCCTTTGTATCAGGAACCATCAATGAGCCTGAACTGGTATCTCCGTTGAATTTTAAATGGCGTTATCAGGAGCATCAGTTGGCATCAGTTGATGCTGACCTGCTGATGAATTGAAACCTTATTATAAAATGCTGATGAAATGGAAGGGCGCATGTTAGGAGCAGCGAATTGCCTTATATCAGGAGCTGCCGACGAACTTCCGGGACCCACTGCTCCATACCAGTTCCCCTCACCCCATCTCACTCCCACCAGACTTCTCTCTGACAATGTCGACGTCGGACTTGACTCAGGAGGAACTTATTCTTTACCATTATGCTGCCAAGGTTAAGGATGACCTAGAAGCCTTTCGCAAACCTGGATTTGGACTTTCAGAGGATTTTCAAAGAATTGCCCTTGTGATGCGCCTGGTATTCTTTATTCTTGCAAGCTGTTGTTTCCAAAGCTCATACTATTTTAGGAAAAAGCAATAAATTACTTTGCTAGTGTCAGAAATAATACCCACATTCCTCGCATTCACCCGATATTATTGAGCCTCTCAGAGTTCTTCGCAAAGCCTGACAACTCCTCGAACTTAAGCACCGTCTCAGAAAATGACCCAAAGGTATGGGAAAGCGAGCACTACACATCGCCTGATAAATTTCCACAAATGGATGCGCATTTATCCGGAGAAGATGGTGCGTTTGTGTTCTGTGACTCCGGTGGATTTGCACTCACATTGGCATCGGCAGCTAATTGCCAAGAATGTAGACGTGTTTCGCAAGGTAAGTCTCTTGCTCTTTGTTTTTATTGCACTGGTTTGCTAAGGAGCACAATTCTGCCGAAGCAGTTCGGCAGGTACGCAATGCTCCTGGCGCCCTTCTACAGAACCTCAACAGTTCACAGAATAGGGATGTGAAATCCTTGCTTCGTACGTTTTTATGATTCTGATATACTTGGCGCATCTATCACACATGCTGATGGCTCAACTTCCACTCAAGGTGCACACATCAATGCAAGCATCAATGCCGCTGAAAACGTCAGAAGTGAAATCCTGGCTCTGCAAAGCGAACACGATGCAACGGTTAAGGGCCTCAAAGCCGAATTGAAGGCCCTGGAAAGCCGCTACGAGACGCTTGAGAAGACGATCGAAATGCTGACGGCCAAATGCGAATCGCAGGGAGAGGCCATCGAGAGCTACCGGCAGGAGCTCGTGGGCTTTATTAACGCCCATGGCGCCCTACATACCAACTATGAGGGGGAAACGTTTGATCTTGCCTAAGTAATTTGTTGTATTTTTGAGCGGTAGCCAAGGCGGCAGCATATCCCAGGAAGGCGGTTGGCTTGCGTAAAACAATCAGAAGAGTCTCTTTAAAGGAAGGGCATGCCCATTCAAGGCCATCAGTAGCAGCTTCCGGGGGTGTTTTTGGGCGCATTTGAGCGAATCGGCAGCCTCCCAGGGGCATTTCTGGGCCCATTCGAGCGTATCGGTAGCAGCTCCCAGGTGTGTTGCCGGGCCCATTCGAGGGAATCTGTAGCAGCTCCCAAGCGCGTTGCCGGGCCCATTAGAGAGCCTCGGATGGGCCCAGAAACGCCTGTGGGAGGCGCTACTGATTCCCTCGAAGCTAGTGAAAGGAAGGGAACTAGGATGATATTTTTCGAGTAGATACTAGGGTTTTTATACATTTATTGTACATACTAAAGTCAAACAGAATACAATATTGAAGTCATCAATTCTAGGAGTTGGGATAGAGTAGAAGCGAGATAGAATGAAAAAAACTGTGTCCGCCGCGAGTTTCACGCGGTATTCGGACTTTGGCCCCTGGATACGTCCGGGCGCGGACTCAGATGGCTCCTGAGTCGCGTTCAACCGGGTTCGGGTCGGCCGGGTCGAGCGTGCCGAAATGCAACAAGATGTCCTCGGGTCGAAGAGTTGGCGACACTGAGTTAACGCATTGGTGGGAACTCGACAGACACATGGCCGTTGTCGAAACAGGGGAAGGCGCAATGCCCGGGACTATTGTGCTGGGAGGGAGAAACTTGAGGCCGAGAACGCAATCCAAAGAAACCGAGAAAAGTGGGAATGTCGATGTGGAGGGCGTCGTTCCAGCGTGCTCTTGGTCACATGTGTCGCTGGTAGTGACTTTTTCGTATGATCCAGGGTTGCCTTGGTCACAGTCGGCACTGCATTCGAATCCAAGGGGCTTGCAGGTGCTGGTGTCGACAGAATTTCTGCCGTGATTGTCGCTTTTGTCGCATATGTCAGTGCTGAGGGGTGTTCTCGGGTCGAAGGGCTGTCGATGCTGGGACTCAACACGGTTGTACCCTGGCGCTGTGGGTGCTCTGTAGGCGTAGTCATAGACACAGGGAGATGGGGTGACCGGTCACCGGTGTCGATGTGTTCTACACTTGCGCTGATATTGCTGCGGCTGCTCCGGCCGTCGTTGGCTCGAGGGTCGTTGGTTCTGTCGCTGGAAATGGTGCTGGGGGTGCTGGGGGTGCTGGGGGGCAGTGTTGATGCCGCGAGGGGTGCGCCTGGACTTTGGGCTTTGGAAAGCATTAGCAACGCCAGAGCGGCGCTCGAATACGCTGCTGCCGCTTCTACTGTTGCTGCCCCGAAAGTTGCTGGCTCAAATGTCGGTTCTGTTGTGTTCGATACTGTATAACAATGACTGGCATAATCAAGGAGAGGGTTGGAGTGACGAGGAGCAGTCTTCCGCCAAATTGCTCCATTGATTGGCTGGCGGCACGGTTCGTGCCATAAAAGGAAATCTCAAAAATTCGCCTCCCTTTTCAGTCGGAATTAGCAAACGCATGAATGGGCCCACAATTCTGCATCAGATGGTGCCGATTCCATTGTGCGTGAATTATATAGTCATCGCTCATACAAAATATAGCTAAAGCTCCATTTGCACTTCTTCATCGTCCAAATTGTCCAGTATGGCATCCACCATCCTATCGTAAGATTCCCCCATTTCTGCGAAGCTCTGTCGAAACATCTCTCTGGCGCGTATGATTCTCGACCGCGTACTACGGAGCTGCCGGGCGGATGGCGGTCAGAGTTTACTACGGCAGCTTTGAATAATCTAAGTGCACCTTGTCTAGAAACAGGAACGACGAAGCTTCCCGAGAAGCGTCCTGCCAATGGCATTCCAAAACTGCAAATGTAGGGCAAAAGGTGTCAGTGGGGCGTATAACAAACCGGCGAGCATAAGATTGAGACTTACAGCTCGCTAAAAACTTCTGCTTCCACTCGTCGAAAGATGCAGGGGCGCTTTCTCCCCATATCCACGCTGGCACTATGTTATTCAATGGATATGACAGCTAGCGAATGTAATGCTTACCGTGCACCCCGATGGAGCTGCCGGCCTCATTGAAAGGCGGCAGTGAAAGGCAGCCCACAGGTCCAGGCAGAGGGTGCTCTTCGGGAGGGAGTGGGATCTCAAAACCGGACTGGGGGGGGGAGATGTCATACCCGAAGTCGCGCTTTTCTTCGCCTGAGGGGACGTCGAAACCGCGAGTGCTCTCGGTCCCCGGTGGAGGGGAGACGCTATACCCAAATTCACGTTTTTCTTCGCTGAAAGGGTCGTCGAAACTGCGAGCACTCTTCCGGGGGGAGACGTCAAACCCGGACTCGCGTTTCTCTTCGGGAGTAGTAGTCATGGGGGGATTCAGCAGTTGGTGAGCGCAAGAGTGAGCGAAGAGACGCTCGTGCTGGAGCGAGGAGACGCTCGTGCTGACTCAGGGTCTCATAATAGGCAATTTCAACCGCAGTTGGCATGCGGCAGCCGGCAGGTGCCATTTTCTTCTCTCTCCTTTCTTGGTATCACCTCAACCGGCAGAATGGACGGCGAGACACTTTTACATATTGCGGCTAGAGTCCAAGCTGGCATCAACAGATATCTCCAGGTACAGGACCATACCGACGAACGCAAATGGAGGAGTTTGTTCGAATTGGAGTTTGTAAGTTCATCATTAAAGCGGCGTCTGCTGTCAAACCCAATTGAGCCATTTTCTCCAGGATAACGCCCGAGAATTGTTCCGGAAGCTGGCGAGCAGGGGGCCCCAAGGGGGGCCCCGGCCGTTCCTACACCCCATTCTAATAGCGTTGGGAATAGTGTTCAAGGAAGACCAAGAACTTACCATGATCGACATGGACAACCCACTGATTCCCATGTCTAAAGACTTCAACCCCTCCTTCCCATATAAAAGAGACCTCTCTGAATTTCTGCCGCCAGAAGGGACTGGTTGGTGGGAGGAACTCGGTAAGCATCATTAAACTTTTCTCCTTTTCTTTTTGGGTATAATTCCGATTTTGAAATATAGCGCCAGCAACAAGGCAAGCAACGCCTGTGGCTGCCGCCGAAGGAACCCCTCCCCCTGTTACCCCCCCTGCTTCCTCTCTAGGGCCGTCTATCGTTCGCCCTCCCTCTACGCCCTATATCGTTCGGACTCCCAGTCCAGAACCCCCTCCCTCTCCGCCCTATGTCGTTCGGACTCCCAGTCCAGAACCCCCTCCCTCTCCCGGCCTTCGGCCTGCTCCCTCTCCAAGACCCACGCGCGAACCACTCTTCCTCCCTTCTCCCAGCGGTTCTGAATCCTCAAATCATTCTCTGCCTGCCAATACCCCACCCGGTCGGTTTTCACCGGTCGATTCTCCACACTCGGCAGCTCCTCCCTCAGCTTCTACCCCCCCTGTTCCTTCTTCCTCGGCTTCTGCCCTTCCTGTTGCGACTGGATCAGGAATACTGATCCGAATACCCAACAGACCTTATAGACCCATCGGTAAGTCTCCTCAGGGAGACAAGGAGTATGAGTCTGAGGAAGAGCAGGGGGAGGATGAGGTGGATGAACTCGAAGGGGACAGTGACTTAGCTATGGATGATCCGCCGCTGGCAGTAAGTGACTACCTTTGTGTTTCTGAAAAGTTCTGACTGTTTATCCCCTTTGCATCACGGGTGGTTAAAGCATCCTGAGTCCTCACAGAAGAAGCGAAAAAAGGCTTCGCCACTTCGCAGGTCCTCGAGGAAGAGGGGCAAAAGCCTGCACAGGTCGCGAAAACGTTCCCGGTTGCGAAAACGTTCACGGCAATCTGAAGCGACCGAAGAGGGCTCAGGACGAAGCTCTCGGACTTCCGAAGCGGTTGGAGATGGTCCGAGCACGGGAAATCTTCCTGCTCGACTAGAACGTCTCAACTTTACGGTATGTCTTTTCCTCTTTAGCAATCTGCTCACCGCTCACGGGATAATGTGCCAGTGCGATCAATGCGAAGAAAGGGGCGAGAAATGCAAGCTAAAGGAGACCGGGGCCTGCGCCTCGTGCAATCTCAAAAAGGTGAAGTGCAGCATGATGCCGAGAGACCCGGACACCTTGAAGCCCTACCGGCGAAAGCTTACGGCCGAAGAAGTGTACCGCTACCGGCTCCGCGTCTCGAAGGGAAAGGGAAAGCAACGGGCGCAGGATCAAGAGGAGGACCTGCCGGGTGAGGTGCATCTGACACCATCTCCGACTGCAGGTCTTTCTGCACTGGGCGAACTTTCGATTCACAACGGGTCAGGTGGAGAAGCGATTTTAGATGGCTATGTCGCTGAGCAAGCCCCGGTTGAGAATGACTCGCCCAGAACCCTGGCTAGCGAGTCCCATGTCCCAACCAGCTATATAGCTCTTGCTTCTGCCGCCCCCGATCTGGCTCCCACCCCCGCCGCTACTGCCGCTGTTCCTGCTCCTTCTCCTTCTCCGGCTCCTGCCCCCATCACCCCCGCTCCGGCTCCTACCCTCATCGCCCCTGCTCCGGCTCCTACCCTCATCGCCCCCGCTCCGGCTCCTACCCCCATCGCCTCCGCTCCGGCTCACGCCCCATCGCCTCCACTCCGGCTCACGCCCCCACCACCTCCGCTCTGGCTCCAGCTCCCGCCACCATCACCGCCACCGCTGCCTCCACTCAGGCTCCCGTCCCCACTTCTGCCGCTGGTTCATCGCAGCAAATCGATACGAGGGTCGACGAGCTGGAGCGAACAATCCACCAACTCAATACCAGGTTTGGTGAGTTTGAGACATTGGCGGGCAGACGAGAAACCATGAATCGTTTTTTACTCACAAGCTTTATGGGGTTGGAAGAAGATGATGAGATGGGGGACAACCTCTGGTAGCTAAATTATGTTTTTTAAACAAGTCAGCACTAGCAGAGTGGCAATAGTAGCAGCATGTGATAGGACAATAGCGCAGCGATAGTAAGAATAAATTTGGATCAAAACAAAACAAAAAGCCTCGGCGCGGCAAAATACCACCAGATCTTACTGCCCCTCAAAGCCCTCCTTCAAGGGCCCGCTTTGAGGGTCGTTTATTCCGTGATGGACGCCCACTCGAGGGCTCTGCATTGCCCTGGTGATCAGGTTTCCGACGCTTTCCCGGGCGGGGTTTGACGGCATCAGCGGCACCTCCCTCGTTCTCTCCAGCCTCAGGTTTGCGACGTTGCTTCCTTTTCGTTTTGCTAATGCTTGGCGGTGCTGCCGACAACGCTTGGCAATTATCCGAAGCGTGCTGAGAAGGAGACGCTGAATTCCAGCATTTGATATAGTATTAGTAATTGCTTACCTGGTTGCTAGGGGCGCGCTCTTGAGAATGCGATGGGCTGAGTGGGGGGGCTGGCGAATGCCGAGCCGGCGGACTACCATCTCTCTGAGAATCCTCATTTGCTTGTGCCTGTGCCCTCTCGGCAGAGGCAGACAGCTGCTTACCACGAGTGGCCCAATCAGTCAGCGTCCACTGTCACCATGGATCGGGGGCCGGACTCACACTGGGTTGATCTCCGGCAGCATCTTCACCGGGTTGAACGCGTCCCTTGGGCCTGTTACCTGGACCGCCGCTACAATCTCCTTGAAAATCTTCGTTTCCCTGCACCTGTGCCTCTTCGGAAGAGGCGGGCACCTGCACACCATGGCAAGCAGCGCAACCTGTCAGCGTCTGCCGTCACTATGGATCGGGTGCCAACGTACATGGAGATCCCCATTCGCTTGCACCTGTACTTCCCCAGCAGAGGCAGACACGTGCTTACCATGGCGAGCGGCCGGGACGTCTTGCTTTTTGAAAAGCAAAGGGCGTTCTCCGGCAGCCTGTCGCGTCGTCCAGTGTTGCAAAAGCGCATCAGCCTCCTTCAGCCGGATGTGATGGTTTTGGGTGAGTCCGATGTCCTCCGGCAGGTACATGGGATCGATGTAGTCGTCTCGGCTCTTTTCCATTTTTGCCCAGGGAATTCTCCCTTTTCCTCCCGTACAGATCTCTGTTAAAGGCAGGGTAAGAGACTGTTTTTGTGGCAAGCCGAGGCCTACGCACGGTACATGGTGGTCATAAACTTCCCTATAAGGATCTTCTTGAATTGAAGCGGCTTGCCCTCAATGTCTTTCCAGCCGGGCAGCACTGGAAACCCAAACCGGTCTGTGTCCAATTCGACTTCCGGGATTTGGGTTTTTTTCTTTGCGTCTGGCGTGCTAACATCGCTAGGAGCGCCCCCTGTGACAACGATGCATTAGCACGATTCCCCTAATGCACCATATAAAGACATACCGAATGACTCTGACGTCCACTTCATAAAATCGACAACCATCGGGTCTTGCTGCCAGTTTAGATTGCGCGGTTTAAAGCGTTTCCCCCCTCCGAGCTTGTCATTGTAGTCGTAGCTATGCCATGCTTTGTTAGATATGCAGGTGCATAAAGACTTGCACCTACTATGACATTGCAGCATCACCTTCACGATCTCGGAACGCGGCAAAAATGACCACCCGCATTCCGAATTGCTTATATATTGCCTCAATAATTTCACAAAATGTACGCTTGTTATGCTTTTCAAGCAGGCTTTCTCGGTAAAATAATTTAAGCGCTTGCCATCTGTTAGGACGACTGATATGCACGCACCGAATCTGCTCCGAAGGAGGAGGCCCCTCCCTAGTCCACTTCTTGGCCATTGCGTGGTACTTGGAACGCGACGCCTCGCTCAGATCCTCTTTGATCATCTTGACAGCAGATTTGTAGTGCGTCAAGTAAGGTATCGATCCCGAGGTGGAGCTCGATAGTTTGGAGGCCAAGGCGTCGATCTGGGCGCGCTGCACGACCTGCACAACGTCATCGTATGTCCAGCTGTTATCCAGCCTGAAACCGATTTTGCTCCTCTTTGCCCGTCTAGCTTGATCGAACATGAATTGGCGAACAAGCTTGAAGAAGTCGTGAGAACAGCCCAGCTGACCGGCAGCGCAGCGCACTTACACTCTCTACGTTTCCCCTGTCAAACTCTGCCTCTTCCAACCAACCTCTCTCTATCTGGTTGACGCAATCCTTGAGGATTGTCAGCTGAGTTTCCGCATTGGCCTTCAAGAATTCGGCAACACGTCTACGCAATATGCTGCACTGGCCTGCTGTCAGGGATCCTGCCAGCGTAAAATGTAGCCTAGAACAAATTTTAACTTAAAGCGCAAGCATTTAATAAATATACACACGTTTCTTCGTCGGGAGCTTCGTCGGGAGCGGCATCGTCTAGGATAGCATCGTCGGGAGTGGCATTGCCTGGGAAATCGCCCAAGAGATCGCCTCCTTTGGCTAAATTGAGCTCTCTCATTTCGTGCCCACCGTCATCTACATCGCTACAATACTCATCTACGAGGGGCTTCGTGGAACACAGTTTCGATATGTGGCCATGGCGATGGCTGTCTTCTTCGTCTTCATCAAAGACTTCGTTTGGCCAAGGACATAGGTCAGGGGGGCATGATGCAGGCGCTACAGCTGTTTTCATGGCAGAGGGTGAAGGGATAGAAATGGGCCAGAGCGAGCATTACGGTGCTTTTATTATATGCAGACAGACACCCGGTCTTGTGAGTCTGTTTACCGGCAGGTGACTGCACCAGAGTGGGCCCATTTCGGCAGCTTCTCTCATTGGCTCTAGGAGCCTCAGGGCATGAATGTGCCCGTCTCAGAACTCATTTCTTTGAATTGAATGTGCACGCTTGTCCCGGTCGATCGGCGCCTCAATGGCGAGGTGCTGGCGCCTTATTTGCTTTGTTGTTGCGCACTCATCAACGTCATCAAAATCTGCTGTAACCGCTGAAAGCCCAATTGAAAACCGGCAACTGGAGAGACTGAGAAACTGAATTGTTCAATAGGTTGAGAGTGAAAGGCTAGAGCATCGAGGGCGCTACGCTCCAGCTGCCGTGGAGCATCCCACGTTGGCATGTTTTGACAGAAGGGGGTTGTCTATGGGCGGCTAAAATTTTCGACGCGCGTTCTTTGGCCGCTTTCCTTGTTGCCACCCACCCTCGTCCTTGACGCTCTGAAATGCAAGCTGCCGAAATTTCTAGCGAAGTTCCTCAGACTCCCACGCTTACTCCCCTGGGTCTTGCCCATCTATGCGCAAGATATCTACAAACCAACTTCAAAATTGAATTATCGAATGCGCGCTCTCGCTCTTCTCAGCCGATCGGCGCCTCTATGGTGCCGCCAGCTCGGCGGGCTCTACTGCTCCCGCTTCGTCTGACATTAGAGCTGGATTGCATTGCGCTCACTCTTGTAAAAGCATTCTTGAACCCTGGTCGGTAAAATAACCTGGAATTCTCAACCTGCTAATATTGCCTCGGCAGTGGTGGTGAATTTGGATGCTGAACGCTACGCGTCAAAGCTGCCGAAAAAGAATATATATGGAGATAGCAATGCTAAGAAGAATAGAGAGGCGTCTCTAAGGAGACAATATCCCCCATTGAACGAAGTCAAAGTGTCAAGACCCTGCATTATTGTTGATATGCACGGCGTTATTGTGACTTGGTACCTTCCTGGAATCTTGTCGGATTCCAGACAGGTGGGTGCATCTATTTATTTCTTCTCATTAAAACAGCAAACCTGACGCATGTCAGGGTGAGATTTTGGCAGCGACAGAATATTTGCATCCGCTGCTCAAAGAAAGCTCGAAGAAGCTGGCAAATGGAAACTCCAAGAGGAGAAAGAAGGGGTCCAAGGAAAACTCCAGCGGGAGCAAAGGGAGTTCCTGGCGCGCCGATCCTACATCATTTCATTCGGGAAAACATATACCCGAAGGTTGGGTCAATATATCGCCCGCATGGTTCCAACAGGGTCATGAAGTGAGCGTTTCAGCCTGTTGGTTTGTATTGATCGGCAGCTTATTTTGAATGGAGACGGTGCAAAAATTCCCACAGGCGGGTGCAGTTTTCGAGTCGCCGGCTGCCTTAGAGTGGCTAGATCGCTTGTCAGAATCAAATTCGATTCTGAGCGCAATTCTGGCCGTAATTCATCCGACCCTTTACGACGCTGGTCGGGAGACATTCAATCGCTTGAAAAAAGCTCCCGGGATTAGGCGTCAGGATGTCATCAGCCGGTGGACATCCGTATTCAGTGGCATTGCTGTCATCTCCAACCGCACCACACCAACACACCGGGACAGTAACTCGGCACATCATTGGTACGACCTCTTGGTCACCCTTGGAAGCTACAAGAATTGCACTTTAGAACTTCCAGGCCTTGGGGTCTCGCTGGAGTACGGCCCTGGTACAGTGGTTGGATTGTCAGGAATGGCGCTGGATCATGGGGTTCCCAGCTTTGAAGGAGAACGAGTATGCTATGCATACTTTATGAGAGACAGCGTCCATGACTGGGCAAAAGTTCATTGGGGAACTTGGATGAATACAAGTCATTATAGCTAAGCTACTAAGATGTATGCTGTATGCGCGGGAGCTGCGGCAGTAGAAATTCTCATGGGAATGATAGGCAATAATATCGGTTGACACCAGCCTTCAGCGTGAAGAGGAGAGAATAAGCGTTTAGGGGCTGTCGGCAGTAGCTACAGAAGTGATATTACGAGTCTGGCGTGAAAGTAGAGAAGGAGGAATCGAGTTTCAATGACGCTTTGCGTAGTATTAGGATTTGGCGCATGTGTCCTTGAGGTGCCGGTGTTGTGCTTTAATCTTCAGCGGCTCCTCCATAAAAATGCTGTTTTTTCTGTGCTGCAGATCTATTCAGGAATTATCTGGGCCATGCCAATGGCATCTCTTCATGTCCTGGGATTCTTAGCTAGCGATAAACCGCGTGCAATGTCACGATGTTTAAGTGAGATGTGGTTTCTAGATTCTATGCATTGCTAGCTTGAGCCTGAGGCGCTGTGCTTAAACCCACTGGCAGCAGCATGGTTCCACTCATTTCAAGTTTCTATGCACTGCCGATCTATTCAGGGGTTTCCCGGGCAATTACCAACAGCATCTCTTCATGTCTTGGAGCTCTTGGCTAGCGATAAACCATGTGAAATGTCACAATTTTTCAAGTTGAGTGAGATACAGACATTGTAATCTATGCATTGCTAGCGTGAGGCGTTGCACTTAGACTCGCTAACAGGAGTATAGTCAAGAGCATAGTTCTGCTACTTCCTCTGAGCTGCCGATCTACTTCGAAGATTATTGGGGGCATTACATTGATATTAGTTCACCCTTTATCTGGCGAGAAATTCTGCCCGATGTTATGATAGCATATTGATAAAGTGCGGTTTTTGCTACTTGGGTTTTGACACCTTTTTCTCCCTGGCAGAATTCTTTTATTACAAACTTAAGACCTGTAACCCACTATCAAAGGGTCACCATCTCGTCGTATCGTGATGAACAGTTATAGAATGACAGGCAAGCTGGCACGCGGCAATGAGCTGCTTGACGGCTTCCTCGCCGGCAGATGGAAGATGCCACAGGTGAGGCTGCGACGCTCTCCCCAACAGGCCATTGCAGGCCACTGATGATCTGCGGCATTACGTCTCGTCTACGTGGAGATCCTCCACACCTGGAAACAACCGTAAAAGTTCCACCGCGTGGCCGTGCTCAATGTTAAGCTCAACCAAGAGCTCAACGTTACCCCCCGAACGAAAGGGATCAATCTCATGCTCGATGTAGAGGCGTTTCTCCATGGGCATGAAAGTCCGGGGGAGTGTCGAGCTTCTGAGCCTCACCACAAATGAAACCTCCGGATCCCACTGTTGGCTTAGGAGTGACAGATTGAGGACGGAGTTGAGTGGCGGACAAAAGAACGAATCTGGGTCGACCCCAAGGTCGACCTGCGGTGTTACGCTGCCGAACGGAAGCCGCAAATGCGTCAATTCAGGGAACGGGTGGCGCAAAGCTTTGGGGACTTTTCCCGACCCCCAGCTTGAAATAACCGAGAGTTCCAAGTAACGTATGGGGCTGTTGTGCTCGAGTGCCACAAGGATGCTATCTTCGGCCCACGGTGCTACCCAGTCCCGCTCCTGTATGAGATTGGAAATGGCGGCCAGATGTCTAACGAAGGCACTGATCTAGTAGATCTTCAGCAAAGTTGTAAATGATCCAGCCGACGCAGTGACCCAAAAACGAGGCTTGAAACGAGGATTCGCCATTCCAGCAGACGTGCACCAGCGTGAGCCACGAATTGAATTGTACTATCAATTCTTATAGGCATAGATCTCAAACATTTCTAGGAGAGCGATGAGGGAATTCCTCTTGACATGCTTCTCAGAGCTCATCGCAAAAAAAGTCGAGCCAGCCCCATTTGTCTCTCTATCTTACCGGAGCACTGCCGGCTTGGCTGCCGGCGTCGTTCTCCGGCGCCGGCAACAAACGAGGCGCCTTGGAGCCGTCCCGATTTGACCCGCTATCTTACCCGAGCGCTGCCGGCAATAGCGAATTTCCCTCATGTCGAGCCAGCCCTAGTATTTGGCCCAATATCTTACCAGAGCGCTGCCGGCGCCGTTCTTTGGCGAGCACATTCAAATTTCCAACCTGCCTTGTTCGAGAATCGAGATACCTGTGTCTGGGTGTACTCGCTTGAGCAGCAAAAGGAAGTGGTGCAGCGGTGGAAAAGGTCGAGCGAGAGGGGCACGGATTGAGCAGGGAACTGGATGACATTCAGCTGGCGCACACACAGACAGTAGTCGTGTTTGCTATTGTAAAGTACCGCACTGTATAATGGGAAGGAACCACGCGTCCATTAGGAGGGGACGTGCATGAGTCATTGAGACAAGTATCAATGAGAGAAGGAGAGACAGGAACGAGACATATGGTACAGTAAGCAGGCACGAAGCCTACGAGGGCAAAAAATTGGTATTGGGGCCTGTTCCAGACGGAGCCCCAGGACGCGGTGGAGCGTCGGGTGTGCGGTGCACAAGCCTTCGCCACAAAAATCCACCAAGAGGTCCTTACCCCTGGAAAGGCTGGAAGAAGTGTTCAAATGGGTTAGGCATGTCCCCATTTCCCCTGTCAATCCCCAGAACAGCCGCCGCAAGCCGCTTGAGAGCGAAGTTCTGAACCGGGGGCTTAAGTGCGAGTTTGCGGCAGGTGGGGCACGTATAGCGGGGCATGCCGGGGGCCTGGCCGTGGTCATTGACGGCTGCGTTGAACCAATCAGTGATACACCGCTGACAAAATGTGTGGCCACAGTTGGCGAGTCTACAAGATGGAATCAGCCTTCGACAAACCTAGGTGTGCGCTGGATGGATGGAGGACGCACATATAGGGCAACGGCATATCTTCCAAGCATACATCGCAGCTGGTGTAAAGATGTATCAGTTCTTCGAGGCGTTCGTTGTTTCTTTGCAACGTGCTGTTTTGCTAAGTTGGGACAAGGCTACTCAGTTCTACCGGATTTATGCAGAGTGAGGAGTACATACCTGTTTTAGGTTGCGACATTCCTGCTGCAACTCTCTCTCTCTCCTCGAGTCCGTGATGGATACCGTGATAGTCGGAGCGCTGGTGGCTGCACGCGAGCCCTGTGCTCCTTGTGAGGTACTTGTACGGCTAGGTACAACTTCCTCGTCGCCGGACGAAACGTAGATGACATCTGCGTCATGAATTGGTGCGGACATGATGGTGATGGGGTCAAGAAGTCGCCCCAGCATACAGCACGCGCCTTGGTACGCGCTGTAGCCGTCAGAATGAGGTAAAACGACGAAATACGACGTGCCGGCCCTGCCGGGCCAATTAATCACGATTATCGCGATCGCATTGACTAAAAACATGCTGCCGGCAGTTTACAGTAGGTCCTGTTCCTCGCCCTCGCTCTCGCCCTCGCTCTCGCCCTTGTGCTTACTACACATGTCCTTTCACGCGATGTCCACAAGCCGAAAATAGAAAGATGTTTTATGAGAATCTTTAAGGCGCGCGCGCGGTCACACGAGAGATAGAGAAGGGGAAAACAAACTTCCAGAACTTAATATTGATGAACCAATTTCTAATGTACTTTATACAACATCAAGGGGATGATCGAAGCCTGATTGGGAGGTAGAAAGCGGGCGTGAGTGCCGCGCACTGGGGAAGGAAGCCGTGGGAATGTGAGGGGCGGGAACCGGACCGTTCTGCGCGCAGTGCAGACAGAGTCGTTACATCAGTCCCTCAGGCTTGCCCTTGCGGCGAGCTGACCCAAACCGTAGAACACGTGCTTCTACACTGCCCAATTCACGCGGCCGCGCGCCACAAGCACCTGACCAACAACGGCCGCCCACGCAGCCTACAACTTTTCAAAAACCCCGCACGCACACTCGATGTGTTGCGATTCCTGGAGGAGACCGGAGCCTGCGCGAAACCGCGGGCGGAGTGGGAGCCAGGATAGGGGACATATCATAGAGAGAGACTCAGCCCTCTTTTGGGTTTACGCCGTCCACGGCGAGCACGCACGCTCTAAACCACCACACCACCCATGGCCAGCCTTCGGCTGGCCGGCCGATCCATTTCATACACGCCTGAGCATAAGATGTAATTAGTTACATGACCGCCTCTGTGCCTAAGTCGCACGCGCACGGGTTAATATCCAGACTCAAAAAAAAATAAAAAAAAAATCAGTCCCTCAGGCTGTGTCAACTACGCATCGACTCGAGAACAGCCGTCAACGCCGTCAACGGCGACAATCCCGACAGGAACCGGGGAAGCAAACACCATCGTCCTCAACACCTGTCGAGTCTGACGTTACAGTAAGCTTGCAGACGCACGCTTTGGCTGCAGCGACAGCAGGCCCAATGCCGCCCGTCCCGTTCCCCGAGAAGTGGAATAACCACGCCCACAGTTCGCGCACGCCCTCTCAATCCGATACAGTCCTGTGTGGTGACGCCAAGGAGGCCTCTGCAGCAAGGGTTCCCCTGAGGTACGCACCACTTTACCTCATCGGTGCTTGCTCACATGTTCCCTTTCGTCTGCAGCCGACAACGTTACGTGACATTGCCTTGGACCTCCCATCGGAGCCCGTGGCGCTTATCGGCCACCTCTCTTGACCCCTGCCAAATGCTCCGAGCCTGGAGCTATGGTACGGATGGGGTCGAGATAAAAGGTCCGATGGGATTGTTCGTTTGAGAGTAGGGGAGACGTCGACTCCTAATGTTACTTTTCACGAGCTTCTACTGTAATCTCACTTAAAATCTCATGCAATTGTTAAATTATCTGTCTTGCTACACCCCCTC
>Ga0137412_10001794_pt1 | contig 16790 bp, 14 predicted proteins | sample CZODoug2_1_16fun_FD_122160 | JGI IMG/M metagenome (GOLD analysis project Ga0137412, IMG submission 122160) | Vadose zone soil fungal communities from Angelo Coast Range Reserve, California, USA - CZODoug2_1_16fungal (Hybrid Assembly) | ecosystem: Environmental > Terrestrial > Soil > Vadose zone...
GGCGCGTCGCAGGCAAGAAGGCGCTCGTTACCGGTGCGGCGCAGGGGCTCGGGGCCGCAACCGCACGTCTGCTTGCGCGCGAGGGGGCACGCGTGCTGCTCACCGATCTCAACGAGTTTGGTGCGGCCGCTATAGCCGCGGAAATCAATGCCGAGCATGGCGAGAGCACAGCGTCGTGGATATGTCACGACGTCACGAGCGAACCTGACTGGATAGCGGTAATCGAGCACGCGCGTCAGACGATGGGCGGGCTGTCGGTGTTAGTCAACAACGCGGGTATCGTTCTCACCGGCTCCGTTGAGGACTTCAGCCTCGAGGAATGGCGGCGCGGGATGGCGGTGAACAGCGACAGCGTGTTCCTCGGCACTAAGCGCGCCCTACCCCTGTTGCGTGAGAGCCAGCCGGCATCGATCATCAACCTGTCGTCGATCGCTGGGCTGATCGCCGCACATAACTTCGCGAACTACAATGCATCCAAGGCCGCGGTCTGGCTGCTGAGCAAATCCATCGCGTTACATTGCGCGCGCCAGGGCTGGGACATCCGCTGCAATTCCATCCACCCGACCTTCATCCGCACGCCCATCCTCAAGGAGCTTGCCGGAGACCGCGACGAGGCGACGATCATGATGAAGCTTGCCAGGCAAGTTCCGCTCGGACGCCTAGGGGAACCCGACGATGTGGCGCACGCCGTCATCTACCTCGCTTCCGATGAGAGCCGCTTCATGACTGGTGCGGAGATCAAGATCGACGGTGGCATCTCGGCGATGTGAGAGAGCCATGTCGTCAAGTTTTGATCTGCGTGGGAAAAGCGCCATTGTCACGGGGTCCTCGCGCGGTATTGGCAAGGCGATTGCCGAGGCCCTGGCGTCGCATGGCGCAAATGTCGTCGTCTCGTCCCGCAAACAGGACGCTTGCGACCAGGTGTGTGAACAAATTAACGCGCGCAACGGGGGCCGGGCGATCTCTGTCCCTGCGAGCGTCGGGGCCAAAGCCGATCTCGAACGCCTGGTAGAAGCCGCGCGAGCGGAGTTTGGGCACATTGACGTTCTCGTCTGCAATGCTGCCGCAAATCCCTATTACGGCCCGATGTCGGGCATCTCCGACGAGCAGTTCGAAAAGGTTCTGCGCAACAATCTGCTGGCCAACCACTGGCTGGCAACACTCGTCGCGCCCGGGATGATCGAGCGGCGCGCCGGGGCGATCATCTTCATTGCATCGATTGGCGGCCTGCGCGGGTCCGCGGCCATCGGCGCCTACAACATCTCGAAGGCGGCCGATTTTCAACTTGCGCGCAATCTCGCGGTGGAACATGGCCCTCACAACATCCGTGTCAACTGCATCGCCCCGGGCTTGATCCGCACCGACTTCGCGCGCGCGCTCTGGGAAAAGCCGGACAATCTGTCGAAGGCGCTCGCCGGCACTCCGCTCTCCAGGATTGGAGAGCCCGAGGACGTGGCGGGCGCGGCCGTGTTCCTGGCTTCCGATGCGGCTCGCTATGTTACAGGACAAAGCATCATCGTCGATGGCGGCGCGACGATCACCGCGGGTGGGATCTGACGAGCTGCATTCGGAAAGAGGAATTGCAATGGCCAGGAAGATCGGAGTGGCAGGTGCAGGATTGATGGGGGCCGAAATTGCCCTCGTGTTCGCTCTCGCCGGGCATCAGGTCGTGTTGAACGATATCGATGAATCGCGCCTCGATGCCGCAATTGGGCGACTGCGTTCGCTGTTGGAGAAAGGCATCGCGCGGGGTCTGTACCGCGCGGATCAGATCGAGCCAACTTTGGCGCGCATCCAGACTACGGTCGAAATTGCCGCGCTCGCCACTGTCGACGTGGTGACCGAGGCGGTGTTCGAGCACTTCGAGTTAAAAGCCAAAGTACTGGGCGAGCTCGATCGGATTTGCCGGCCGGAGGTCATCATCGCCACCAACACCTCGACCATCCCGATCTCGACGCTGGCAGCCGTCGTGTCGCCGGAGCGACGCGCCCGGTTCATCGGTACGCATTACTTTTCGCCCGTCTCGCGCATGAAACTCGTCGAGGTAATACCGGGGTTCGAGACAGCCACGGATATCGTGGACGCCGTCATGGAGTTGATTGCCGGTATCGACAAGACTCCCATCCGCGTCAAGGATGTCACGGGTTTCGCGGTTAACCGCATGCTGCACGTGTTCATCATCGAAGCGGTGAAGCTCGTCGAAGAAGGTGTCGCAACACCCGAGGATATCGATACAGCCTGCCGCCTCGGGCTGGGCCATCCCATAGGACCTTTTGCGCTGATGGACGCCGTAACGTCCAGCCTTTGCCTCCAAGCGCAGGAGATCATGCAGGAGGCCTATGGCGAACGGTTCCGCCCTCCTGCCCTCCTCAAACAGCGAGTGCGCGCCGGCTATGTCGGCGGCAAGGGCAAGCCGGGCTGGCGATCCTGAAGCAGCAGCGGGCCGACATGGCCGCGGGCGCGTCTCACTGAGGCGGAAATGCTGCCTTGCCAAACCGGCAATGGAGCTCGTCCCTCGCCTGGACGACACTGTTAGTTACAACACAGACCATGTCGAATGGCCCGAGTTGCTGCTGCACAGAAATTCGCGGCAGAGTCAACTCTTTGAGGGGGAATTGGCGCATGACATTCGGTTACCGCATTCTGACCTCGTCCGCTGCGGCCCTGACGATTGTGGCCGCGCCCGCCGCTGCGTTGGCGCAGACGGGCGGCCCTTCATCGCTTCAGGCACAGAACGCGCAGCTCGAGGAAGTTGTCGTCACCGCGCAGAAGCGCGAGCAGAGAATGCAGGACGTACCGATCTCTGTCGCGGCGTTCAGCGCCGAGATGCTCGAAAGGACGGGCGTCGTCACTACAGCCGACCTTCCCGCCCGCGTGGCCGGCTTCATCGCGCAGGAGCGAACTGGATCCTTCGTGCCCTATCTGCGGGGCGTGGGCAGCGTCGATCCCAATCCCGCGAACGAAAGCATCGTCTCCACATACGTAGACGGCGTCTATATCGTCAGCATGCCGGCTGGCCTGCTCGCGCTGTCGAACATAGAGCGCATCGAGGTGCTGAAGGGACCACAGGGCACTCTGTTCGGCCGCAACAGTGTAGGCGGCGTCATCAATATCATCACGAAGACACCGACGAGCACGCCGCAAGCCAATGTCGAGGTCGGCTATGGAAATTACGGGACCGCGGAGGCCAAGGGCTACCTGAGCGGCGGACTGACATCAACTCTGTCCGCAGACGTCGCGGTAGCCTATCAACATCAGAACGACGGCTGGGGTACCAACGTCGACACCGGCAAGGACGTCGGCTACGTCAACTATGACAGCGCCCGAGGCAAGCTGTTCTTGGATCTGGGCGACACCACCGCGACACTGTCGGCCGACTACACGCGGACCGAAACTGACGCGTCGGTCATCTTCAGCCCTTATAGCAAAAATCAGGTCCTCGCTGACGGGCGCGCTTTCCCAGGCGGGTTCTATGATGCCGGCGGCACGGATCCTGCCTATGACAACGTCGATCAGACCGGGGGGTCGCTGCGTCTGGCGCATGATTTTGGCTTTGCTAACCTGCTGAGCATCTCCGCCTACCGCTACAGCAAACAGGTCTACACCGTGGATCAGGACGACACGCCTTTGCGGCTCATCGCCGCCCGTCAGGACATGAAGACCAACGATTACACGCAGGAATTGCAGCTGACATCGTCCAAAGGTAGTCCAATTGACTGGATTGCCGGTACGTTCTATCTGCACCACGACGTCAACCCGGTCCTGCTCATCCGGCAGGGGACGGCGTCGACACTGACCGACTATCATCAGATCACCGAATCGCTGGCGGGGTATGCCCAGGCCACGGCGCCGCTTTTTGCGCGTACAAACTTCACCGCCGGTGTCCGCTACACCTCGGATGACCAGAGCTTCAAGAGGAAGATCAACGGCGCTCCGGCTTCCTTTCCGTCGGGCAACCAGCGTTTCAACAAAGTGACCTGGCGATTGGCACTCGATCACAAGCTCAACGATGACGTGATGGCCTATGCTTCCTACAACCGAGGCTTCAAATCTGGCCTCTGGAACATCACCGTAGCACAGCCGACGACGACCGAGCCCGAAGTGCTCGATGCCTACGAGGTGGGCTTGAAGTCGGATCTGTTCGAACGGACGGTCCGGCTCAATCTCGCTGCCTTCGACTACGAATACGACAACATGCAGTACAACATCGTCTTCAACGGCGTGGCGCAGGTCAAAAACGCCGCCAGCTCGAAGATACAGGGCCTCGACTTCGACGGCAGCACGGTGCTGGCTCGCGGGCTGCGGCTGGATTTCGGCGGAGTTTGGTCCTGGAAGCGCGACTATACGAGCTTCCCGAGCGGCGTCGTCTTCGTGCCGCAGGGTACCGTCGGCACCGCACCCACCTGCACTACACCGCTCTGCGCGTTCAACGGCTCGTTCACTGACAACACGATACTTCTGGCACCCGAGTGGAGCCTGAACGGTAGCCTCGATTACAGCGTGCCGACCTCCATCGGCGAATGGGCATTCGACGTGTCCGCGTCCTATTCGAGTCGCTTCTACCGAACCATCGACAATCGGCTCTCCGAGTCCGGATACACCGTGGCGAACGCCAGCCTGAAATGGACGGCGCCCGATGACCACCTCAGTGTGACGGCATGGGTCAAGAATCTGACTGCGACGGAGTACCACACCTTCGGCGCGGCGATCAGCTTCGGTTATGTCGGTGGGCCGGCACCTCCACGCACCTATGGACTGAGGCTCGGTTACCAATTCTGACACGTGTTGCCATGGGACGATGGGTTGTCGTGGCCTCGTTCGTCGCGTTGCTGGTCGCGCCGCTGAGCCTCTCTTTTCCGACGGCCGGGCTCTTCGTCCTGCCCGTCACCGAGGCATTCGGATGGAATCGCGCGACCTTCTTCCTCGGACCGTCGATCGGCGCCTTCGCAGGCGCGCTGCTGGCCCCATTCATCGGTGCGATGGCGGACAGATGGGGTACCTGGCGGGTACTCTCGGTCGGCGTTACGATCTATGCGCTCAGTGTGGCTGGCTTGGGGCTGATGCAGGGCTCGGTCGTCACCTATCTTGCACTCAGCGTTCTGCTCTACGGCGCCGGTCAGGTCCAGACCTCGGCCATCTACAGCAAGGTCGTCTCGAGCTGGTTCAATCGGACCCGGGGGATAATGATCGCGCTCGCAACGAGCGGGCTGGCACTCGGCGGAGTTCTTTCGCCGCTCATCGCCAGGCGCATGATGTCCGATTTCGGCTGGCGTCACACTTATTTCGCCCTGGGTGCCATCATCGCCACCATCGCGCTGCCGCCGATATTGCTCATCATCCGCGAGCGCCCCGAGCCAACCGCTCCAGCAAGTGCTTGCGCTGCAGTGATCGGCCTGACGATGCGCGAGGCGGCAGCGACACGCACCTACTGGACCGTCGTTGCCTTCTTTTTCTTCGCACCGTTCGCCATGACAGGCCTGGTGGCAAACATTGTGCCGATGCTGACAACACGCGGCGTACCACTGGAGCATGCCGTGCTGGCGGTTTCAACCGTAGCACTCACCCAATCGCTCGGGCGCCTCATCTCCGGCTTGCTGCTCGACAGAGTCCGCGTGCCGCAGATCGCCCTCATCTGGTTCGTGGGATGCGGTGCCGGCCTAACTTTGATCTATTTCGCCCATTCCACCGTGCCAGCCGTCATCGCCGCGGGGCTCATCGGGCTTGCCTGGGGTACCGAAGGCGAGATCAGTGGCTACTATGTCAGCCGCTACTTCGGTCTGCTCCATTTTGCCCGTATCGCAGGATCGCTATTTACGGCGCTCGGCGCCGGCGCGGCGGCCAGCCAGATGTGGGTCGCCTGGCTGGTTGACCGAACCGGAGGCTACGGTATTGCCACGGTCATCGCTGTTGGTGCGATGACGATTGCCTGCGCACTGCTGCTCTCTCTGAAGCCGTATGTATTCCTGGCGACGCACGGTGAGGATTGAGAGGCGTAACAATCTGCTTACAGAGCCGTCGCCCGCGCCGGAAGATTGCGGACGGACGGCGACCACCTGAGCTCAGCTGCGGGTTGTCGCGGCGAACCTCTTCCCGAGCCATTCGACGAGCCCGGCCGCGGCGGCGTCTCTTGGCGCGAGGGAACCGTCCTTGGCGACTCCATAATGATCGGCCGCGAGGTGGACGACCTCCTTGTCGGCCGCGGCGACGCTTTGCATCATTGTCTCGATTTCACCGTGGAAGATGCAGCAGTCGCCGGTGAAGTTGATGATGAAAAATGGCACACGGATGTAGCGAAGGTTATCCACCACCGAACCGTGCGAGGACAGGCCGGACCAGGTGGAAAGCCACGCCTCGGGCGTCATGACCGCGCCGAACCCGCCGAGTTGATAGTTGGTCTTCGCCGGATCATTGCCGAGCAATGAGCCTACGTGCCGTGTCGAGGGCTGTTCGAGTGACAGGTCACAGAAGGCCGGATTCGCATCGGTCCGGTAGATGGTGAGGAACTTGCTCGCTGTGGCACGGCGGCGGATCTCGATCTGCTCGACAAGGGGCCGGTGCGAAAAATCGGCGCGCTTCACCAGCGCCTCGTGTGCATGTATGTCGGCGATCCGCTGACGTGCGATCGCGTCCAGCCGGGCTACGCGCGTCCGTTGGCTCGCGCGGTACCGCTCAATGAACTGCGGCGAGTAGCGGCTGGGCTCCGGCGCGGGCCGGTAGCCATTCTCCGGGTTGTACATGTCGAGGGATGGATCGCAGGATAGGGGATCGCTCTCGTCCGTCACTGAAGGATCGATCACCGACATCAGGTACTTGCCCTCGCCAGGGTGGGCGGCGAGCATGACCACCCCGTCAACCTCGGGCATGTCAACCTCGTTGAGGTCATAAGGGTCACCCGCGGCGGTGTGGGTGAGCCGGCGGGGAGGGGCGATAGCCGCCTGGGACTGGTAGAACGTGTAGAGGCTGCCGCCACCGCTGTTACCGACCAGAATGACGTTCTTGAAGCCCTGCTTGCGCAGAAACCCAACACCGGCGGCAACATCCGCCAGGGCAATTTCGTGGATGCAGGCCGTGTCGTGGTTGCACCAGCGGCTGCGCTGGCCAAACACAGCGTAGCCGCTGGCGGTGAGCACGGGAATGCAATAGTGAGAGGCGAAGTCGCCCCTCGGGTGCATGAAGCACACGACGGTCTTCTCGCGGCCGCTCGTGTACAGGATCCCCTGGGACCATCCGCCATCTTCTGCTTGCAACCTAACGATGTCCTGTTTGAATCCCGCGACGGGCTCGTAGTTGTAGGTCCCATAGCCCGGCCACGAGACAGCGCGGCCTCCGCGATGGGGTTCCAGGTCCAGATAGTTAGGTTTCGGCATGATTTTCTTCACCGCCCTTCGATGACGATTATCCGTGCGTCGGCAGCTCGCTCGCGCTTCTGCCGCAGCAGTGTATATTCCGGAGAGTTGTAGAAGTGCTGCGCCGCCGCCATGTCCGGGAAGGACACAATCGCGACCCGCGCCCAATCTCCCTCGAGCTTTGCGCATGGCTCCGACCGTGCAAGGAAGCGGCCGCCATGTCGCGCGATGAGCGGAGCTGCGGCCTCACGATACTCGGCCATCAACTGAGAATCCCTGATCTGCAGTACCTCGGTAATCATGTATGCCGTCATGTTATGTTCGAGCCCGTCTCTTGCTCATTTAATGACCACAGGATTGACGGGCGCACCGGAACCGTTGACCACCTTTAGCGGAGCCGCGACGTAGAGAAAAGACCACTGACCGTCGGCGGCGCAGTCGGCGGCCAACGCATCCAGGATCGTGATTTCGGTGAAGGCGACTCCGAGATTGCGCATCAGTGCGCTGTGCAGCGGCAGCGCTACTCCCGACACCGGATCGATGGTGACCTCGTTCGCGATCGTGTCCGTGACCAGGTTGGGGATCTCCATGTCGCGGAACCAGTACACGAGCTCCGGAGAGTAGGTCAGGCCGGGCTCGACGAAGTTCTTGTAGAAGTCCTCCCCCGGCTGCTTATAGAAGGAGCCGATGAAGCCTGTCCTCACGAGAAGGATGTCGTGCTTCTGAATTTCTATGCCCTGGCTCCGCGCCGCCGCCACGAGATCTTCATGATTGAACGTCTCTCCCCGGTCCAGGACCTCCTTGCCCCGGTGGCGCGCCATGTCGATGAGCACGCCCCGCCCGACCACGCCGCGCTCGGCGATCGGCAACACACTAGCCTTCGTCATACCGCCCGTGGTGGTCGACGCGTCGTAGCCGTTGTAGATCCTATCGTCGTACCAGACATGACCGAGAGCGTCGTACTGCGTCGAGCCTTGCAGGTACAGGACCATCATGTCATCGACATATTCGAGCTCACCGGGAAAATGTGGGCCTCGGCCGCACTTGAAGTGACTGTGGTCCATCACGTTCACCCGCTGGGCGGTGCGGCGGCCCGGCCAGATCGGGTCGCCTTGCGGCGCTCCCATCTGCACCTGAAGCGTGAAGACCTTCCCGGAACGGACCGCGGCCGTTCCACGCAGCGCCTCCTTGGCAGTGAGATAGTTGAGCGAACCCACCTCGTCGTCGGGGCCCCACTTGCCCCAGTTGGTCGGCAGCCCTGCAAGCAGCTGCGACAAATGGGGCACCGGTTTCGTCTCAGTGTTGGTCATCATCGTTCTCCCCGCTTTTCAGATGCCGCGGACATGGCCACCGTCGACGTTGACTGTCGTACCTACCATGTAGCTCGCCCGCTCGGATGCGACAAAGACGGCGACACTGGCGATCTCCTGTGGATCGGCGGCCCGCGCGATAGGAATGCCGCGAACGCTGGCCTCCTCCGCCTCGGTCGCCGTCATGCCGGATTTCATGAATGCATCGAGGATGGCAGTGCGCCGATGCGTGGCCGTCAATCCCGGGCTCACGGCGTTGACGCGTATGCCCATTCCGATGACCTCGTCCGACAACGCCTTCGTAAAATTGATCAGCGCCGCACCTGCAAGCGCGCCGATGATGCCGCCGGGGGCCGGCTGTGTACCGGTTACGCCGATGATGTTGACGATCGAGCCCTGCGCCTGATCGCGCATCACGGGAACCACCGCGCGCGCAAGGTCCAGATAGCCATAGAGCTTGAGGGCGAGACCCAACTCCAGAACGTCGGCCGGAACCTCGATGAACTTACCGCCCCGCGTCGCGCTGGCGTTGTTGACGAGGATATCGATCTTCCCGAATTCGCGACGCGTTCGGTCGATCCAACTTTCCACGGCGCCTTGCTCGGTAAGGTCGCCCGCTACCGCCAGGCAACGGACACGATCCCGCTTCTCTATGCCGGCGGCAGCCTGTTGCAGAGCGTCGCCGTTGCGAGAACAGATCGAGACGTTGGCCCCTTCCTCGGCAAACAGCTCGGCGATTGCGAGTCCGATTCCACGCCCACCGCCGGAAACCATCGCGACTTTGCCCCGTAAGCCCAAGTCCATGCGTACTCCCCTCTTTCATCTGTTGAGGCCACCAGAACCCCTCTCAAGACATCATGGTGGCTTGGACCGAAACGAACTGCCATGCATCGCCCCGACGAACCGCGACTTGCGTGCTGAACAGTCGGTAGATCACAGGCGCACCGTCCGAGACGGAATGATGGATCGCCAGCCCCGTCAGGATGGCTACATGGCCATAGAGACGCACCTGTGGATTGCGCGGCTCGATAGTCCGCCGCGTCGAGCGCTCGATCTCGAGCAACGAGGCTTTGTTGTCGATGCGGCCGTTCGCATGGATCTGGATGATGTCATCGGCGAGCAGGGGCTCGATCGCCTCGGCATCGCCTGCGTTCACCGCAGCGATCCGGCGCCTTTCGAGCTCCAGCACCGTGGCAACGTCTTCGACCTGACCCATGTTGGCTGCCTTCAGGATGTTTAGTGGCAGCTTAGAGCTGCACCCAAGGAGCGTCCATTCTCGATCCGGCAAGGAAGCCTTGTCGTGGAAGCTCCAGACGTACGCTGACGCTGGCGGCTCGAGTGAACTCAGGGTTGCCCAGATGGCAATAGACAGTGGAACGAAAGGATTGAAACTTCAAAAGCAACTATGACCCGAACTTGCTCGCCTTGCTTAGGGAAACGGACCATGAGTGGAATCGCACCGCGGAGCGGCCTACCGGGACCGGCAAGTGTTGAGTGAGATGAGCAGCGCGCTCCTTCTGCGGAGGCCATGGCATGCGCTCTATGGAGGCGAGCCACAAACTCTTCGCCCACGCCGCGACAGTGTTCTTGACCTGTTCCGCGACGCGGTCGCTGCGAACGGCGAAGTGACCGCCGCGGTCTATTTCGACAGATTGCTTTCTTACCGCGAGCTGGATGGCGCCAGCGAGGCGCTCGCTGCCTGGATGCTCGACCAACAGGTCGGCGCCGGCGACCGGGTCACGATCATCCTCCAGAACGATCCGCAGTTTCTGATCGCCATCCTGGCGGCCTGGAAACTGGGCGCGATACCCGTGCCAATAAATCCGATGTATCGAACGGGAGAGATGAAGACTCTGTTCGCGGACTCGTCTCCGCGCGTCATCTTCTGCTATGCACACGACGTGGAAGTGATCCAGGGAGCAGCCGACGAGATCGCCCTCGGCGCGACCATCATTGTCGCGAGCCCGCGAACCTTCCAGTCGGGCGACGATGAGCGGGTATTGCCTCCCCGCTGCCCCCTGCCGGAAGCCTACCCCAGGTTTCATACTATCCTCGAGGAAGCGCGAGGCCGCAGCGTACCGCACTTTTCACCCTCTGCTGTTCTGCCGGCGCTAATCCTCTACACGTCGGGTACCACCGGCGCCCCGAAGGGTGCAGTGGCCCGACATGCAGCGCTCGCGTTCAACGGGACGTCGATCGCTACATGGTGCCGGCTGCATTCCAACACGCGCATCTTGGCTATCGCGCCCCTGTTCCACATCACCGGGATCGTCTGCCATGTCGCCGCAGCATTTGCCGTCCGGTGTAGCTTGGTCCTCAACTACCGTTTCGAGCCAAGCTCGGTTCTCGACGCGATTCGGGCGACTCGCCCGACCTACTCCATTGGGTCCATTACTGCATTCAACGCGCTGATGAACGCGCCAGGAGCCTGCGTCGAGGACTTCGCAAGCTTCGAAAGCATTTACTCGGGTGGAGCGCCTATCCCGCCCTCTGTGCGCGCGGAGTTCAAGGAGCGCATGGGCCAGCTCATCCATACGAGCTACGGGATGACGGAGACTTCCGCGCCGACTCACCTTTGCCCCTTCGGCGTCGAGGCGCCCGTTGATCCCAACTCCGGCGCTTTGTCAATAGGTATTCCCATCTATGACACCGACGCTGTCGTCATCGACGACGGCGGCAAGCCGGTTCCGCCAAGCGTCGCGGGTGAACTGTGCATGAAGGGGCCGCAGATCATGCTCGGCTACTGGAACAAGCCCGAGCAAACGGCCGAAACACTGGTCAATGGCTGGATGCATAGCGGGGACATCGCCGTGATGGACGAGGCCGGCTGGTTCTACCTCGTCGACCGCAAGAAAGACATGATCATCGCATCGGGCTTCAAGGTCTGGCCACGCGAGGTGGAGGACGTGCTCTACACCCATCCCGCTGTTCGTGAGGCCGCCGTCGTCGGCGTGGCCGACACCTATCGAGGCGAGACCGTCAAGGCTTACGTATCGCTGAAGCCCGGATGCCGGATCGACGCGGACGAGGTGATCCGTTACTGCCGCGAGAGCATTGCGATCTACAAGGCGCCCACCCTCGTCGAGATATTGGACGAGCTCCCGAAGACGGTCACGGGCAAGATCCAACGCAATGTGTTGCGGGGTATCGCGAAGCAAAAGAGTCGTGAAAACTCCAAATGATCAGCAGCACTGGCATTCTCGATGGCCTGCGTATCCTGGAGATTGGCCACTTCGTCGCGGCGCCCTTCTGCACCCGCCTCCTCGGCGATCTCGGGGCTGACGTCATCAAGATCGAGCCGCCGGACGGCGATCCGGTCCGTCGCTGGGGCGAGCAGCTGAACGGGCGCTCGGTCTGGTGGTCCATGCACGGCCGTAACAAGCGCAGCATTGCGCTCGATCTGAAGCGTCCTGAATCACGGGAGATAGCGCTGAAGCTCGTAGCCCACTGTGACGTCGTCGTTGAGAACTTCCGGCCGGGACAGCTCAGCAAGCTGGGCCTTGGGCCCGATACTCTGCGGTCCGTGCGACCTGACCTCGTGATCGCGCAGATTTCAGGATACGGGCAAGACGGTCCCTATCATCAGCGCGCGGCCTTCGGCGTCATCGGCGAAGCGATCGGCGGCCTACGCTATCTGACGAACCATCCGCCGGGCGAGCAGCACGCCCCGCCGGTGCGGGTCGGCGTCAGCATCGGTGACTCTATCGCCGGGTTGTACGCTGCGTTCGGCATCATGGCCGCCTTGTGGCAGCGCGATGCACGCGGAGGCGACGCCAGGACCATCGATGTGGCGTTGACCGAGGCTGTTCTGAGCATGATGGAAGGCATGCTTCCCGAATATGACAAGTTAGGTTTGATCAAGCAACCGACCGGCGGCCGCATCGCCACAGCTGCACCCTCCAACGCCTATCCAACGGCCGACAGCGACTGGATCATCATCGCCGCCAATTCGGAACCGCTGTTCGCGAAGCTGACAGCGCTCATGCAGACCCTACACCTCGCTCAAGACGAGCGATTCCGCAACAACCCGTCACGCGTGCGCAATGCGGCCGCCCTGGATGCGATGATCGCTGCGTGGACGAGACAATTCTCTTTCGCCGAAATCGCAGCGAAGCTCGAAGCTGCGGATATTCCCAACTGCAAGGCCTACACCGCTGCGGACTGCGCCCGTGATCCCCAGTATCTCTTCAGAGGCATGGTACGTGAGGTTGCCGATCCAAAGCTGGGTCCCGTTCTGCAGGGGGGAGTGGTGCCGCATATCCCCGAACAACCTGGTCAGGTTCGCTGGGCGGGACCAGACGTCGGGGAGCACTCGGAGGAAATCCTGTCCGAGATCCTCGGCATGGACCGAGCAATGATCGAGCAGCTTCAGGAAAAAGGAGTGATATGAGCCAGTCCATCGAGCTGGTCGAGGTTGGCATGCGAGACGGCTTCCAGTCGATCCACAGCATCATCCCGACCGGCAGCAAGATAGCCATTATGGAAGCTCTGTACGCGGCAGGGATCCGACGCTTCGAGGCAACCTCGTTCGTCAATCCGGCAGCCGTGCCCCAACTCGCGGACGCCGTGGAGATCATGCGCGCGGCGAGCACCTTTGCGGGTCTCGACGCGCAGGCGCTCGTTCCGACTGCCCGGCAGGCGGAACGAGCACTGACGGCGGGCGTGCGGCATATCGCCTTCGTCTTCTCGGTCTCGCCCGCGCACAATCAGAGCAACGTGCGGCGGTCGCCAACCGAGTCCATTGACGAGCTTGGACGCATCATTGCCGCCTCCCCGGCCCACATCCGGCTTCGCATCAACGTTGCAACGGCATTCGACTGTCCCTATCTCGGGCGCGTGAGTATGGACAACACGCTGGCCTGCGTGGAGCGCGTCATCGAGCTCGCACCCCACGCTGAGATCGCCCTGTGCGATACAACCGGGCGTGTCACGCCAGACCATGTCGGTCAGCTCTTCCAACGTGCGCAGGAACGATTTCCCGGAGTACGCTGGGCTTTTCATGCCCATGACACCTACGGATTCGGAATCGCGAACGTGCATGCCGCATGGATGAACGGGATTAAGGCTTTCGACGCTTCCATCGCCGGGCTCGGCGGCTGTCCCTTCGCACCGGGTGCCACGGGCAATGTCGCCAGCGAGGATGTCGTGTGGCTCTTCAACAGCATGGGAATCAGGACAGGGATCGAGGTTGACCCGCTTCTGGTGGTGGCCCGCGACCTTGCAGCCCTCCCGGACGCCGTCACCGGGGGTCGCATTCGCGAAGCCATGGCCGCGCGATGCCGTGGCCCTGCAATACAGGCATTGAGCCCAGGCTAGCGCATTGCTTTCGGCTCAAAGGATCAGCGCCGACACGTCACCGCGCCGGGGTGCGAATTTCAGAACCAAAAAGGAACCGCGACGGAACAATCGTAAGCGCGAAAGCGCATATGTTCCTTCACTGGCGACCCCTCCTGGAGTCTGGCTTGCCCGAATGCATAAGTCCCCGCCATTGTGTAACGTGATTCCCATCGGCCGCTCGTGGTCGATTCGGGATCTCGATCTCGTATCCCTACGGCTGTTTGCCGCGGCGGTCGAAGAGGGAACCTTGGCGCGGACTGCCGAGCGCGAGCATGTCGCGATCTCCGCGATCAGCAGGCGCCTCTCGGACCTCGAGGCACGGTGCGGGGTGACCCTGCTGGAGCGGCACGATCGGGGCGTGAAGCCAACCCCGGCCGGAGAGTTACTGCTCAGCCACGTCCGCGGGCTCATTCAACTGCTCGAACGCATGCTCCTCGATGTCGAAGCGGTCCGTGGTGGCACGAACGGCAAAATTCTGGTCCACGCCCACATGACAGCAATATCGGGGTTGCTGCCCGAAAGGCTGGTCGAGTTTGTCGAGGCAAATCCAAGCATCGAGATCGTACTCGAGGAGTTCACGAGCCTCGAGATCCTGCACACCGTCCGCACCGGAGTGGCCGATCTGGGCCTCGTCTCCGGAACCGTGGACAGCGGTGAGCTCCACTTCATTCCGTGGCTCCACGACGAGTTGGTCGCCGTCCTCAGGGCCGGACACCCACTCCTGCAACAGGAGTTCCTGTCGCTTTCGGACCTGCTGCAGGAGCCCTTCATCGGGATGCAGCGCGACAGCGCTCTGTTGACTCTATATCGCCATCATGCGGCTGCGCTTGGTCACACGCTGCGCGAGCGGGCCCACGCCTCGAGCTTCGAGAGCGTGCGGAAGATGGTCTCCGTCGGCATGGGCGTGGCGATACTTCCCGCCATTGCTGCCTACCCTTACACAAACACCCTGAGCATCGCCGTGCGACCATTGCGCGAGTCCTGGTCCCGACGTCCTTTGATGTTATGCATTCGCGATCCCGACAGAGTGAGCGCGGCAACACGACACCTCATCTATCATCTGACTCACATCTCGCCACCGGCTCGCTGAGCAACATTTGGAAACAGCTTCCAGCCGTTTGCATATACCTGCTTCTTGTCGGGCTCGGAAAGGCAATCGAGTGCCCCGAAGGCAGCGATGTTGTCCGCAATTACCTCTTCGCTCGCAGGTGGAAAGTCGGTTCCAAAAACAATGTGATCCGGACCCGTCAGCTCCAATACGGGCTTGATGGACGCGGCGGTGCCAGCAATCGCCGTGTCAAAATACAGGTTGCGGAGATACTTCAGGATGCTTTGCTGCGTCAGATCCGCCGTGCGCGTCACCCAGTCCCGTGTTCCGATCGAGGCAATCCTCGGCGCAAGGCTCGGCAAGGCGCCACCGGCATGACTGAGTATGAAGTTGATATCAGGAAAGTCCCGGAAGACGCCTGCATACAACATGTCAGTAACCGAGCGACACGTGTCAAAGGGGAATTCAATCAGCGGACCGGGGCGGCCGCAAGCCACGCACTCGTATCCAGCCGGCGTCGTAGGATGAACGAAGGCCGCTGCACCTCGCCTGTTCAACTCCGCGAAGATCCGTCTGAATTTCTCATCCCCGAGATAATGTCCCTGGTAGTTGGTCAGAAGGATCACGCCATCGGCTTTGAGGGCCCCGAAGGCATGATCGATTTCAGCCCAGGCAGCCTCCACATCGCCCAGGGGAAGCGCCGCCAGCAGGCCGAACCGGCGCGGATGAGATCTGACCAACTCGGCCCCGTACTCATTCATACGCCGCGCCTGCGCCGGCGTCAGCTCCGTGGGGACTGAAAGCATCTGCACATCGACGCCATGGGTATTCATGAATTGGATTGCCCGATCGGGCGTCCATTCGGGCATCGGAGAGACTTTGAAATTTTGTGCCGGCGTTCCCGGCGGCGGATCGCCGGGATAAAGATAGTGCGCGTGCACGTCTATGCATCTGAGCGTCATATTGCGAGAACCTCTAGAGGCGCACACCTGCATCCTCCGCACCCAACCCGAGCCCTAAAACCCAGCGCGCATTCCGTTCCATCATCACGTCATAGTCGTAGCCGAGCACGTGCGTGGATATCATCGCGAGGTCTGCAGCAATGCGCGGCAGGGAATCATCGGCCTTGTAGGAGCTGGTGCCGAACCCGTCGATGAGCAAACGCACCGCCTTACTGGCGCCATGCACGACCGCCATGGTGTCGAGACCGATCGCCGCCTCTTCCTCCAACGATTCCGTGCCGACGGCCGAACCCCTGCGCAACGCATCGTTAGCCGCCGCATCCCGCAGGAGGCGGATGATGCGTAGCGTTTCGAAGGCTTCTGCCCAGCGCATGCGCGCTGGCGCGCGGTCGATCCGTGCGATGCCATAAGGTTTGGAGCTCACCAACTTCTCGCGCGTGGTCTCCACTGCATGTGACAAAGCACCCACGGAGATGGAGGGCGTCATCATGAGGAAGGCCGAGAAAGGCAGTCGGTAGATCTCCTCGGGGTGGCTCACACCGAGATGGTCGGTGGCAGACACGACCTTCTTGATCTCCATCCCGGCATCTGCCGGAACCACAACACCATCCGCGGACACCGTGGTGCTGCCGGTGGCCGACATGGCCGTCATATCCCAATCATCGTGAATCTTCAGCTTCTCGACGGGGAGGATGAACCAACACGGTGTAGCCCCGATCTTGGCCGGCGCAAGCACTACATCGGCGTGATAAACACCGCTGGCATAGCCCCCTTTGCCTGTTACCCG
>Ga0137412_10001795_pt1 | contig 16787 bp, 6 predicted proteins | sample CZODoug2_1_16fun_FD_122160 | JGI IMG/M metagenome (GOLD analysis project Ga0137412, IMG submission 122160) | Vadose zone soil fungal communities from Angelo Coast Range Reserve, California, USA - CZODoug2_1_16fungal (Hybrid Assembly) | ecosystem: Environmental > Terrestrial > Soil > Vadose zone...
ATACGAAAGGGGGATATCGAGGTTCTCGTAAACCGTCAGGTCGTCGAGCAAATGATACTGCTGGAACACGAATCCGATCTGCTCGTTTCGCAACGTGGCGCGTTCCTTCGGCTTCAAATGATGGACTGCGGCATCACCCAAAAAATATTCACCGCGCCAGCCGTGATCGTGCATACCCAGGATGTGCAAGAGCGTCGTTTTACCTGCGCCGGACGGACCCATCACCGAGACGAAATCGCCTTCCTCGACCTCCACGTTGATGTCGCGTAAGACGTAAAAAAACTTCTCCTTCGCCAAGGGATAACAGCGTTCCAGATTTTTAAGTTTGATCATACGTTTACTCGGCGCGCAATGCTTGGACTGGATCGACCCGCGTGGCGCGTCTCGCGGGCAACCATGTGGCAATAAGTGCGGCGATAGTGAGTATTAGTGGAGCGACGGTGAATGCGATCGGATCAAGCGCACGAACTCCGTAAAGAAATCCGCTCAGAACTTTTGCCGTACCGATCGCTAGCAGCAGGCCGATGGTGACTCCACTGAACAGCATGATGGAACTTTCACGCATGATCATTCGCAACACCGCTCCGGACTGAGCGCCGAGCGCCATCCGGATTCCGATCTCGCGGGTGCGTCGAGCGACTGAGTAAGCCTTGACTCCGTAAAGACCAACAACGGCGAGACCGAGCGCAAGCACCCCAAAGATGGAGAACAACGCCGCGCCCGCGCGAACGAGCCAGAGGTCCAGGTTCGAATCGAGATGCTGCGCGAACGTCCGCAACGAAAGGATCGGGATTGAGGGATCGACATCGAGCACGGTGCGCCGCAGCAAATTGGCCGTGGTGGCTTCGTTTCCGGACGCGAGGGAACGAAACCGAACAAAAAAGGAAATGTCATTTTGAAACCCACGCGCGAACGGCAAGTAAATTCCGCCGGCCGGCTCCTTTTCGAAGAGCGCGTGGCGCGTTGCCGGCACGATGCCGACTATTTCGATCGTCTCTCCCTGCTTCTCCTCTTCACTCACATCCGCGCTCCGTCCGGCGTGGGCACCTCCGCCCTGGGCTGACGGCGCATTTCCGCCCGCATATTGAATGCGTTGTCCAAGCGCGTCACCATCCGGCCAAAGCCTCTTTGCCAGAACTTCGTCAATAATCGCCACCTTCGGACCAGGCTGGGTCGCCTCCGCTTCGGTGAACGCGCGACCTCGAATCACTGGCAATCCAACGGTGGAAAAATAATCTGTGCCCACGCTGTTCCAGGCCGCCTCGAAGGCAAGGCCTTCGGCGGCAGTCGCCGGCTTGGCATCGGGAGCCAGACGGAGGCCGGCGCGTTGGACTTTTCTGGTTAACTCAAACATCCCGAATGGCACTATTGAAGAGATGCTCGCGTGCTCCACGCCTGGCAGCGCCGCCAGTCTCTCATTCAAGGTGCGATAAAGGTCCTGCGCGCGTTTTGCTTTGTAACCAGCCAGGCTCGCGTCGACTTCGACAATGTAGCTTGCGCCGGGTCTTAATCCGGTATCGACCGACGTGGCTTTGCCTGCACCACGAATGAACAAAGCCGCAGCGGTAATGAGCGCGAGCGAGAAGGCGATTTGCACGACGACAAGAGGGTGGCGCGGTAAGAATTTCCAGCGCCGGCGCACCACGTCTTCGCCTGCGTGTTCCTTCAGATCGGCCACCACCGCGCTACGCGAAATTTTCAGGGCCGGCCCAAGCGCAAACATGAGCGTGCCGAGCAGGCAAAATCCGAACGTCGCCGCCAAAATTGCGGGGTTCGGTCCGGTCAACCATACAATGTCGAGCGGCATCAGCTTGCGCATTGAGCCAACGAGCAAATCGGACGACCAGAGTCCAAGAATGAGTCCACCCACACCGCCGAGCACCGCCAGCGCAAAGCCTTCGGTGAGAAGCTGGCGAACGATGCGCCAACGGCTGCCACCAAGCGCGAGACGGATTGCGATTTCTTTGCGGCGCGCGGTACTGCGCGCGAGGAGCATGTTAGCGAGGTTAAGGCATGCCACCAGCAGCACCACTACCGTCATTCCGAGCAGCAATGGCGCGATGACTTTTAACCCGCTCTCGGCCGTCGGGTTGTTACTTATCGAATTACGCGACACCCGCGCCGCTAGGAACGTTTGATTCTTCTGCTCGACTGGGTAGGCCTTTTCCAAATTGGCCGCGAGCCCTTCGAGCGCAGGCCTGGCTGCGGTCGCCGTCATCCCGGATTTAAGCCGGCCCATGATCCGCAGTTGGGTTCCCTTTCGATCCTCAATCGCGGTCTTGTTTTCCGACTCAAAATCGTTCGCGACCTGATCGTAAACACTCATCGGCAACCAAACTTCCGGCGACAGAATTTGCATCGTGCCGACGAAACCCTTTGGCGTAACTCCCACGATGGTGAACGAGCGACCGTTGATCAGTAATTGCGAGCCGAGAATGTTTTGATCGAGGTTGTGCTTCTGCCAGTAACTGTAACTGACAATCGCGACCGGCGTGTTGTGGCCGGGCGTTTCCTCTTCCGGCAAAAATGCACGGCCTCGCGCCAACGAAACGCCAAGCACCGAGAAATAGTTCGAGGTCACGATGGCACTGAACGCGCGCCGCGTGTCACCTTTCTGACCGAGTCCGATGAACGCGACATTGAAACCCATTACGTCGCTGAACACCGTGTTCTGCTCGCGAATATCGAGATAAGTAGGATAAGAAAAGCCGCGAAATTTCTTCGGATCCTTCTTGTCCTGAGAAAAGAGCTGCACCATTTCATGCGGCTTGGCATAAGCCGGCGGGGCAAAGAAAAGCCTGTTTACCAGGGTGAATACGGCGGTATTCACGCCAATGCCGAGCGCGAGCACGGTTATCGCTGAAATCGTGAACGCCGGCGCCTTGAACAGCTGCCGAAATGCAAATTTAAGATCACGAATCATTGTTAAACATCATGGCCCAGCGCCACCACCGGATCGGCGCGTGCCGCGCGAAGGGCCGGAATGTAACTGGCTAGCAAAGCGACACCGGCAAGGATCAACGTCACGATCAGGAAGATCGAAAGATCGAACGGAGCCACTTGATAGAGCAATGTCCGGAGTGCTGAGTTGCTGAAGAACGCGATCGGCAAACCGATGGCAGCGCCGATACCCAACAGTTTCGCAGCATGGCCGATTACCATTCGCAACACATCGGAACGTTGTGCTCCAAGCGCCATGCGGACGCCGATTTCGTGGGTGCGCTGAACAACGAGGAATGACATCACGCCATACATGCCCACCGACGCGAGCAGTAACGCGATTCCGGAAAATGCACTGAGCAAGACAACCGAAAGGCGGCGTGGCGCAACCGAATCGGCCACGACGGCGTCGAGCGTCCGCACGTTTGAAAGCGGAATGTCCGAATCAACGTTGCGCAATTCTTGCTGAACAGCGTGGGCCAGGGTGCGCGCGTCTTGCGCACTGCGGACCGCCAGTACCATTTCCCGGTCGGGTCCCTGCGTGTGCGGCAGATAGTACTCTGGCTGCGCTTCCGTATCCAGACCGCGATGCTTGATGTCGGCTACAACTCCAACAATTGTCGCCCATTTCGGATTGGTGTCGTCCCGTGAAATACGTTTACCGAGAGCTTCGCCGTCACGGAAATATTTTTTGACGAATGCCTGGTTCACGATCACCACTGGCGGCGAATCGGCCGTGTCAGCCTCGGTGAAAAATCGTCCTTTCAACAACGGTGTCTCCAACGCCCGAAAATAATCGGGAGTGACATCACGAATCTCCTCGTCGGGATAGGCGCCGCTCATTTTTGGATCCTGGCCTTCTATGATGAATGAGCTGTCCGTATTCGATCCGCTTAAAGGCAACACCACTGTAAACGCGGCATGCTGGACACCCGGAATGTTTTTGATCCGACGCTCCGCTTCCTTGTAAAAATTAATGACCGGCAAACCACGCGGATATTTTTCGACTGGCAAAGAAATCTCCGCCGTCAACACATTGTGCGGATTAAATCCGGGAGAAACATTTTGCAGTCGGACAAAACTTTTCACGAGCAAGCCGGCGCCGATGAGCAAAACAAGGGCGAGAACGGTTTCCGCAACGATCAGAGCGTTGCGTAGGCGGTTGTGATGAGCGCTACCAGTCGAGCCCCGTCCACCTTCTTTCAGCGCTTCGGTCAATTCGGGCTTCGCGCTGACAATCGCGGGCACGAGGCCGAAAAGAATTCCGGTTCCAACCGCCAGCCCGAACGTCATTGCGAGCACGCTTAGATCGAGGTTGACCTCGCGAAGCCGCGGCACGGTTTGTGCGCCGATCATCCGCAACAAGTCGATCGCCCAGATGGCAAGCAGCACCCCCGCAGTCCCACCCAAGATCGACACTAACACGCTTTCCGTCAGCAATTGTCGCAGCATCCGCTTCAAACTCGCGCCCAGGGCGACGCGAATTGCCATTTCTCGCTCTCTCGATGCGGCGCGCGCGAGTAGCATAATGGTGAGATTTGCGCACGCGATCAGCAAAACGAGCGTCACCGCGCCGAGCAGAATCCACAGACCCGTCCGCATCTGGCCGACGACCTGATCCTGCAATGGGTAAAGCTTTGCGCCGAATTCGGTGAGTCCGGCAGGATAATTTTTGGGATTCGTCTGTCTAAAGTTTGTCGTGATAGTGTCGATTTGAGCTTGAGCTTGGGCGCTGGAAACCCCCTGGCGCAACCGTCCGATTACGCCATAGCTCCGCGAATAACGCGCCGACAGTTCGTCGTTGGTAAACGCAATCGGCTTCCAGATATCGGGGCGACTGGCGAAGCGCGATCCCTGGACGTTGAATAGCGGCAGCGGAAAATCGAATTTCCTCGGCATGATTCCCACGACTGTGTGCGGCCGGCCGTTCAATGAGATCTTGTTGCCAACGATGGTGGCATCGGAGTTGAAGCGACGCTCCCACAATCGCGCGCTGATGATAACCACATCGTCGCGACCTTGCGCGCCCTCCTCTTGAGTGAAAACACGACCTTTAATGGGCTCCACGCCGAGTAGTGGGAACAGAGCCGGCGATACAACCGCGCCCGAGACACGTTCCGGAATGTCACCGGTCGTCAGGTTATAAGCGGCATAATTGAAGGCGCCGATCTTTTCAAAGCTCGTCGCCTGCTTTTCGTAGTCGAGATATTCCGGCGCGGAGGCTGGAATACGTTCCAGTCCTTGCGTCGGAAATCGTTCCCACAACAAAACGAGGCTTTCCGGTGCCTTGTAGGGAAGCGGTCGAATCAACAGCGCATTGACCAGGCTGAGGACAGCAGTGTTCGCGCCAATTGCCAGCGCGAGCGTTAGGATGGCCACAACAGCGAAGCCGGGAGATTTTGCAAGCTGGCGGAGAGCGTATCGGAGATCGGTCATACGATTGTAATCAGCAATTTTGCAATTCTATTCATTCCATTCGCAGCGCTTCGATCGGATCTACGAGGCTGGCACGCCGCGCGGGCAAAAAACAGGCAATGAGCGCCACTAGTGAAAGCGTTAGCAGAGCGCTGATGAGCGCTACCGGGTCCAACGGTGCCACGTCGTAGAGGACGTTTCTCAAGGCCCGACTAGCGACCAAGGCGCCGAGCAATCCCGCAGCGAGTCCGATTCCCACAAGAACAGCCCCTTGACCAAGGACAAGTCGCAGGACATCACCGCGGCTGGCTCCGAGGGCAAACCGAATGCCCATCTCGCGTGTGCGTTGACTTACAATTAATGCCATGACTCCATAAAGCCCGATACTTGCGAGAATCAGCGCGAGTCCCGCAAACACACCCAGCAACGTCATCGTCAGACGCTGCGACGCGAGACTGTCGTCGATGTTCTCCTCCATCGTTGCGATATCGGAAACGGCCTGGTTGTTGTCCAGCGCCACGATTTGCCCTCTGATGGGACTGACCAGGGAATTCGGATTGAATCCTGCTTGCGCGCGGACCATTAGATTCTGCTCGACGTTCGGAAACTGCGACGCGCTGAAGTACATCATCGGCAAATTGCGCGGGTCATCGTTTTCGCCCGGGGCATTGTTCCGGGTGTGCGGCACGATTCCAATGATAGTCAGCGGAACGCCATTCTGATTGGTGTCGGTAATGGTAACTGGATCGTCGATCTGTTTCCCGATCGGGTCCGCGCCGGGAAAAAACTTTTGTGCGGCAAGCTCATCGATCACGACAGTTCCGGAACGGCCTCTCACATCTTCCGGTCCGAAATCTCTGCCGCGTAACATCGCCATCCCAAGCGCGCGAAAGTAGTCAGGTGAAACAATTGCCATCTCGCTGATCGGCTCCTGGCCGTGAGGATCAGGAGGCGTGCCGGTAACATGAAATGAACTGTCCCATTCGTGATGATCAAATGGCGCATTGCTGCAAACCGTGGCCACGCTTACACCCGGAAGCCGTCTCACTTTCTCAACCAATTGATCGTAAAAGCGAACGATCTTCTCCGGCGAATCGTAACGCGATGGCGGCAACGCAATGCTCATGGTCAACACGCCATGCGGATTGAACCCAAGCCGCACCTGTTGTGAACGCCAGAAACTCTTCAATGTTAGGCCCGCGGCCGCCAGCAGCAGGACCGCAAGAGCAACTTGCGCAATCACCAGGATTGCCCGGGCCCGTTGTCGTTGCGCGCCGCTACTGCCGCGCCCACCCTCTTCGTGTAACTCGGCGGCCATTGAAGCCGTGTTCGAGACGCGCAATGCGGGCCAGACTCCAACGAGCAATCCGGCAAACACTGAAATGATGGTGGTGGTCACAAGGACGAACCCGTCGATATTCGTTTCCTGAAATCGCGGGACATTCGGCGGAAGAAGCGAGCGAATTGCGTCAAGGCTCCACACGGCGATCAGCACGGCGCAAACGCCGCCTATCAAGGCGACAACTCCGCTTTCCACCAATACCTGCCGTGCCAGATCCCAGCGGCTGGCACCAAGCGCGGCCCGCACAGCGAGTTCTTTGCGACGCGAAATACCGCGTGCGAGTTGAAGATTTGCTACATTCGCGCACGCGATCAACAGGACGCAGCCTACGGCCGCAAGCAGTACGCAAAGAAGATATCGGTACTGGCCTACCGAAAATTCAAGCAGCGGCTTTGCGGAAACCTGCCGGCCGGTGTTCGAATCCGGATAGCGTCGCGAAAGATCGGCCGCGATGGTGTCGAGCTCCGCGATTGCATGCTTCAGTGTCGCTCCGGGTTTTAAGCGGCCCAGACATGAAAAAGCTTCGTGATTTCCGCGCGACAAGAAATCGTGATCGGCACGCAGATCGGCCAGCGGCAGAAAAACGTCGCAGTTTCGAGGGAAACGAACACGTTCCGAAACAACGCCAATAATCTCGCGCGGCACGCCATCGACATTCAATCGTTGTCCGATTGCAATCGGCAACGCGCCGAATTGCTTCCGCCAAACCCGTTCGCTAATGAGGGCTACTTTCGCCGCGCCAGGAACATCATCGCTCGCTACGAAATCACGACCGATCAGCGGGGGGACTTGCAAGACCGACAAATAATTCGCGGTGATGCGCCCGGCTCGAGCTGCTTCCGGCGGTGATGCCCCGTCGGAGGCAGAGAGGCTCACCCCTTCGGTCCTTGCGAGTGCGAGATCGGTGAAGGTTTTCTGCGCGGCGCGCCAGTCGAGGTAATTCATGTAACTGACCGAGCCCGATTCAAAACCGGCCGGCCCGAGCAGTCTTTCGCGCAGCAACACCAGTTGCTCTGAATGTGGATAAGGCAGCGGCCGCAACAAGACCGCGTTGACGACGCTAAAAATCGCAGTGTTCGCACCGATGCCGAGGGCAAGCACGATGACGGCGATCAGAGCGAACCCCGGATTCTTGAAAAGTTGACGGATGGCGAATTTCAGATCTTTGACCATGGCAAAAATAGCTTTAATTCGTCATTGCTCGTGTAATGCCCGAACTGGATCGATTCGTGTCGCGCGCCAGGCAGGTAAGAAACACGCAGTGAGGGAAGCAATCGTGATCACTGCCAGCGCTCCTCCAAATGCGAGCGGATCCCGGGGACTAACCTTGTAAAGCATGTTGCCTAGCAAACGCGTGAGCATGATCGCCGCGACGGCGCCGATCGCGACGCCTGAGGCAGTCAAAAGCAGTCCACGTGACATCACCAGGCGCAAGAGATTGCCCGCATCGGCGCCGAGAGCCATGCGCAATCCCAGTTCGTGCGTACCTTGCGAAACTGAGTAGGACATGACGGCGTAAAGCCCGATCGTGGCTAGAAACAACGCCATTCCACCGAAAATCCCGAGCAACGTGACCGCGAGTCGCTGAGTGTAGCCCCTTCCATCCACTTGCTCTTGCAAACGATTCGCGGCGTATGGCGCCAAGGTCGGATCGAGCGCGTGCACTTCGCGCGACAGCGCATTCGTGATCGCGCCTGGAGTTTCCCGTGTGCGGATGAGCAAAGCGTTCCCGACAAAAAAGTTCTGGCGCACCGGCACATAAAAGAACGATCTCGGGGCCTCGAGCTTCGTCTCGTAGTTCGTATTTTTCGCGGCGCCGACGATTTGCATCCAATTGTCTTTAACCTTGAGCCGTTGACCGATCGGATCTTTTCCCGGCCAATATTTCGCCGCCATCGTTTCATTGATGATCGCCACCGGCGGCGCGTTCTCGTCGTCGTTTCGCGTGAATTCACGGCCAGCGACCAGCGGGATTCCAAGAGTGGAGAAATAATCCTCGCTGACCTGAACATAGTCAGCGCTCGGTTGCTCATCGGGCGCGGGTTGATAGCCGTCGATCTCGATCGGCGCGGAAGAGGGAGGGTTATAACTGAACGGGATTATTCGCGCCAAAGCCGCAGACTCGACGCCGGGAAGCGCGCGGATGCGATCGAGCAACTGAGTATGAAAGATTTTCGCGCGATCGAGTTTGTAACCCGCCGAAAAAAGATCGACTACCGACACGATTACGTTGTGGGTAAAGAAACCGGGACTGGTGCTTTGCATTCGCTGCAGGCTTTGCAAAAGCAAGCCGGTGCAGGCCAGGAGAACAAAACTTAGCGAGACTTGGACCAGCACCAACGACGAGCGCAATCGCGATCGGCCATGCCCACCGATGACTCCGGCACCCTCGCTTTTGAGCGCGCCGGAAAGATCGACATGGCTCGATTGAATTGCAGGCATCAGCGCGAAAAGCATTGTCGATCCAACACAGATCGCGACGCTGAGCAGAAGAACGCGCCAATCCAGTTGTCCGGGATAATCAATCGTGATCCCGGGCACCGATGGCGGAAACGCGAGCACGAGCGCGTTGCGGCTCCAATAGGCGACCGCGATTCCGCCGAGCGCGGCGATCATCGAAAGGAGCAAGCCTTCTGTGAAGAGTTGCCTGATCAAACGGCGGCGTCCGGCGCCGAGAGCCAGCCGCATGGTCATTTCATGTCGGCGCAAGAGTGATCGCGCGAGAAGTAGATTGCTCACGTTGGCGCAAGCGATGAGGAGGACAAAGAAAACGACGGCCGCGGTGATTCCGAGCGTCGTCGAAATCCCGCCTGCCGCGTTGAACGGCGTTTTCCACAACGGTAACAGCCCAACCTCGCGGCCGCGATCCGTTTGCGGGTAATCGCTCTCCAACCGTTGGGCGATCGCAGAAAGTTCCGCCTGCGCCTGCTGCTGCGTGACTCCGGGTTTGAGAAAAGCGTAACCTTCAATCCAGCGCGCGCCCCGATCTTCGAGTTTGTAGCCCGTGTTATCGAACGTCTCCTGCATCGATGTCGGCACCCAGAAGTTGAATGAGTAGCCGATGAACGTGCCGTGGAATCTTTCCGGGGCGACGCCGATGATGGTGTGCTGAACCCCGTTCATGTACTGCGTCTTACCAATGATGTCAGGATCACCTTTGTAACGATTCTTCCACGTCATGTAACTTATGACTGTGACCGGATGGGCGTTGCGACCGGTTCCTTCTTCCGGTCTGAATCCGCGGCCAAGAATCGGCCGCACGCCGAGCGCGTCGAAATAATTCGCGGACACCATTCCTCCGACGGCACGCTCGGCGCGGTCGCCATTGCTCAGCGTTGTCCCGGTGATCTTATCGATGATGAACGACTCGAACAGAGTCGAGTTTTTTTCGAGATCGAGGAAGTCGGGATAAGAAAGCCCGGTGAAACCCTGAGCGCCCCGGGTCGTGCAGTTAAGCGCGAACATTCGGTCCTGGTGCGCGACGAGCGGATAGGGACGGATGAGAATCCCTTCGATCCAACTTAAGGCGGCAGCGTTTGTGCCAATGCCGAGCGTCAGACACAGGATTGCCAGAATGGAAAATCCGGGACTGCGCCGAAGCATGCGGAAACCGAAACGAAGATCCTGGAGAAATGTTTGCATTTAGTTCGTCATTCGGCTCGAAGTGCCTCGATTGGGTTTACGAATGTTGCGCGCCGCGCAGGCAGAAAACATGCAAGCAATGCGACTGCCCCGAGTATGAGCGCTGTGGTAGCGAGAAGTGCCGGATTGTGCGGTGAAACCTGGTAGAGCTGCGTGGTGAGTAAACGGCCCAGTGCAAGAGCAGCCACCATTCCGACGGTGAGCCCCACTAAGACTGGAGCCATCCCCTGACCAACAACAAGCCGCAGCACATCCGCTGTTTGTGCCCCTAGCGCCATGCGCACGCCGATTTCGCCTGTGCGTTGTTCAACACTGTAGGCGACTGCTCCGTAAATGCCGATGCTCGCAAGCAATAATGCGACGCCGGCGAAAATTCCAAGCAACCACATCATTAATCGCGCTTGCCCGCGCGCTTGCGCCACGATCGTGTCCATCATCTGAGGGATCGCAATCGCGATTCCCGGATCTACTTTCGTGACCGCGGACTGCACAAGCCTGGTGATCGCATCGAGTTTAAAGTTGCTGCGCACTGCAACGCTTAGGAATGGAAAGTTTTCCTGGGCCCACGGTCGATAAAATTCCATTTCGGGCAGTTCAGCGATCCGTTGCGACCGCACATCGCCGACGACGCCGACAATTTCCACAGGCGTGCTGCTGCTGGTGACCAGCAACGTCTTGCCGATGGGATCTTCATTCGGAAAAACGTTTTTTGCCCCCGTCCGGCTGATGAGACAGACGTTCCGGCCTTCGGCGAGATCATGTTCATCAAAATCACGTCCGGCGATGAGCGGGATTCCCCAGGTCTTGAGATATCGCGGCACGACGTCGTGACTTGGTGCATTCGCTCGCTTTTCCATTGGCAGCACATCGCGATCCGCGCGCGCGTAAAGCGTGCGATTTCCACCAGCAAGAGGAATATCGCCGCTGACAGTCGCGCTCTCGATGCCCGGCGTGTCGCGCAACGCAGTGAGGATTTGTTCGGCAAAACGCTGACGTGACGGTCCGTCTGGATATTGCGCTACCGGCGCAACGATCGCCCCGGTCCACAGATTATGCGGTTGGAACCCGAGATTCTGCTGGGTCAGTCGAACAAAACTCGTGATGAGTAACGCCGCGCCGGCGAACAATGTCACTGAAAGTGCCACTTGTGCACCAACGAGAATTTTGCGGAATCGCTGTTGTCGAATACTTCCACTGGTTCCGCGGCCGCCTTCTTTTAAACCACCGATCAAATCCGCGTGGGACCCCTGAAGCGCGGGATAAATTCCCATCAGCAAACCGGTCAACACAGACAACGCAATGGTGAATCCGAGCACCGGTAGAGAGAGACTGCTGGCGGTATTTCCCTCAAGCGGAAGAAAATTTGACGCCATTTTAGGGACAAGCGGCACCAGCTGCCAGGCCACGAACGCGCCGAGCGCGCCGGCAATGAGGCTCACCAGCAAACTTTCCCAAACGAAGAGTCTCACGATGCTGCTGCGCGATGCGCCGACAGCCATTCGGAGCGCGATCTCTCGACGCCTGCTACTGAAGCGGACAAGCAAAAGATTCGCGACATTGCTGCATGCGATCAGCAACACAAAGCAAACCGCAGCAAAAAGCGTCGCAAAGCCGGCGCGAATGTTTTCAGTCACATCCTGAGGAAGCGTTTTCACTGATGTGCTGGCGGTGCTGTCGATCTTGTTCGCGTAATTCGCGCGGTAACCCTGCTCGAGCGACGGCAGCGCGGCGCGTACTTGTTCGAGCGTGATCCCCGGCTTCATTCGGCCAATTACCCGCAGAAACCCGGTCCCCCGCATCATGCGTTCGTACGAGAATCCTGGTAGCTGAAATGGTTTTGTCGCCCAAACTTCGGCGACAGGATTCGCTCCGAACCATTGCGGTGGCGCGTTCGGCAAGACGCCAACAATCGTGTGCGGCGCTCCGTCGAGCGTGATGCTCCGTCCAATCACGTTTGGATCGCCGCCGAGCCGCTTCTGCCAAAAACTTTTTGTGATCACCGCGACATCCGCGCCCTCCTCTTCATCAGGCCGAAAATTCCGGCCGAGTATTGGCCGGACGCCGAGCACATCGAAGTAGTTCGGAGTTATTCTGCCCCCAAAAACCTGAACAGGATCGCCGACTCCAGTCAGCGTGAAGAGAAATCCAGTCTCGGCGGCGAAACCTTCAAAAAGCGCTTGTCCTTCCCGGTAATGTTGAAAGCGCGGCGCGGAGATCGCGATATCGACAAGGTTGCGCGACTTGTCGCCGGCGAACATGTGGACAACACGTGACGGCTCCTTGAATGGCAATCCGCGCAAGAAAAGGTCGTTGATCAAGCTGAAGATCGCGGTGTTCAGCCCGATGCCGAGCGCCAGGGTGATCACAGCAATCGCCGTGAATGCAGGAGATTTGCGGAGCTGACGCAAAGCAAACTTTAAGTCATTCATGTCATTCGGTGCGTAATGCTTGAATTGGATCGACCCGGGACGCCCGATGAGCGGGCAACCACGAGGCCAGAAAGGCAACCGCGGCAATCAGCGCAGCGATCAGAATGAAAGTTGGCGGATCCCACGCGCCGACGCCGTAAAGAAGACTCGTTATCAGTCGCGCACAGGCGAGCGCTCCGAGGAATCCGATGCCGATGCTGACCGCAACGAGCATCATCGCCTTACCGACCACGAGGCGAAAAATCGACGACGGCAACGCGCCGAGGGCCATCCGAATTCCAATTTCGCCGGTGCGCTGCGAAACAGAGTAGGCAATTACGCCGTAAATCCCGACGGCAGTGAGAAGCAAAGCGACGGTGGCGAAGATCGACAACAAAAGCGCGTTGAAGCGTGGCCCGGCCAGCGAGCCAGCGCGATATTCGTCGAATACGCGCACGGCAGTGAGCGGTAAATTGGGATCGACATGAGCAAGCTCGGATCGCAACGTGTTCGCCATCATGGCCGGGTTCGAAGTCTCCGTCCTTATTAAAATCGTCGCGCTGGCGTAGGGAATTTGGGCGATCGGCAGATACATTTCCGGCGCGAAATCTTCCTGGAGCGAAAGATGTTTGGCGTTGCCGACTACGCCAACGATCTCGCGCATCTGCGGGGGCTGGTCGCCGGCCGCCCACAGCGGTTTCATTTGTTTGCCCACCGGATCCTGGCTCGGAAAATATTTCTGCGCGAAGCGCTCGTTAATAATAACGACCGGCTTCGAGTCGAGCCGATCGGAGTCCGCGAAAAACCGGCCGCGCACAAGAGAGATGCCCATGGTTTGGAAGTAGTCGGCGCCGGTCAGGCGAGTGAACGATGCCGGCTGTTGGTTTTCCGGCAGCGGATGCTCGGCGAGATCGAAATGCGTCGTGCTCAACGAGCCGCTCATCGGCAGGGGAAATGTAATACTGGCCGCACGGACTCCCGGGGACGCGCGCAGCCGCGCTACCAGTTGTTCGTAAAAGCCGGCGATATTTGCCGGACGCGGATAGGCAATATCGGGCAGGGTTACGCGCGCGGTGAGCAATTGATCTGTCTGCAAGCCGGCCTGCACACGACCGAGACGGGCGAAACTTTTCAGAAGCAATCCGGCGCCCACGAGAAGAATGAGGGCGAGGGCGATTTCGACAACGATGAGTACATGACCTAAACGCGCGCGTTGACCGCCGGCGACAGAACCGCGCGCATTGGCCTTGAGCGAGCTATTCAAATCGATGCGCGTCGCCTGAAATGCCGGCGCGAGTCCAAAAATAATCCCGGTCGCGAACGAAATCGCGAGCGTGAAAACCAGAACAACTGTGTCGAGCTGAATGTTGGCGGCACGGGGAATTTCTTTCGGAACCAATGCGATCAGGGCGTGCGTACCCCAAACCGCGAGGAGCAAACCGAACGCGCCACCGATCGCGGCCAGGAGCAAGCTTTCCGCGAGCAACTGCCGAATGATTCGGCCCCGCGCGGCCCCGATGGCCAGGCGCACTGCTATTTCGCGCACGCGCGATGAAGCTCGAGCCAACAACAAGTTGGCAACGTTTACACTAGCGATCAAAAGGACGCACACCACCGCGCCGGAAAGAATCCAAAGCGCGGTGTGCACATTCCTCACGAGATAATCGCGCAACGGTCGCACGATCAGGTCCCAATCCATGTTCGTATCCGAGTGTTCCTTCTCGAGAGCTCCGGCGAGCGTGTGCATTTCCGCGCTCGCTTGTTCTATGCTAACACCGGGACTAAGGCGACCGACGCTGCGCAATTGTCGATTATCCCACTGCTCGGTATTCGGCGGCCTTCCGCCGGCAGAGACCGCATCGATGGCTATGGTCACATAAATATCGTTCGGCTCCGCCTGGATCGGATATTGAAATCCGGCCGGCATTACGCCGACGATGGTGAACGATTGTCGATCTAACGCTAACTGGCGGCCAAGAATGCTCGGATCCCCGTTGAATTGTCGGCGCCAAAATTCGTTACTCAGCACGACCTTCAATCCACCCGGCCCACCGCCAGCCTGTTCATCTTCCAGTCGGAAGCCGCGACCGAGAGCGGGTTCAATCCCAAGCGTGGCAAAGAAATTTCCGGTCACGCGTTGCCCGCGAAGATTCTGCGCTTCCGGTCCGTCCAAGAAGGCAAAGCCTTTGTCTCGATATCCGGCTAGTTGAGCAAAACTGTGATTGCGCGAACGCAGCGCGAAAAATTCGGGAAATGAAAGCGTGTAGAGCGGCCCAGCCTGAACCGAATCGCGCTTGTCATACCCGCCGAACGCCACGAGCTGATCGGGATTGGGAAACGGCAGCGGCTTGAGCAAAACCGCATTGATTACACTAAAGATCGCACTGTTTGCGCCAATGCCGAGCGCCAGCGTAAGGATCGCCACAAAAGTGAATCCCGGCGATTTGCGGAGCTGGCGCAAAGCAAACTTTAGATCATTCATGTCATTCAGTGCGCAGCGCTTGAATTGGATCGACAAGCGTGGCACGGCGCGCCGGAAGCAGACACGCGATCAGTGCGGTCGCCGCGAGCAGAATTGTTGCGCCGCCGAGCAGCACTGGGTCGCATGCCGAAACCTGATAAAGCTGCGAGGCAATTAAACGACCGACCGCGAAGGCCAATCCAATTCCGATGCCTAGCCCGATGAGGACCGGTCTCATTCCCTGGTTCACAACCAGGCGCAACACGTCGCGCGTTTGCGCACCTAACGCCATACGAACTCCAATTTCTCCAGTGCGTTGCTCGACCGTGTAAGCGACTGCGCCGTAAATACCGATGCTGGCGAGAAGCAAGGCGACTCCAGCAAAAATTCCGAGCAACCACATCATCAAACGGGCCTGGCCGAGCGCTTGCGCGACGACCGCGTCCATCGTTTGCGGCACCGCGATGGCCAATCCGGGATTCACTTTCATGAGCGCGGATTGCACCAGCTTGGTCACCGTATCCACTTTTAGATTGCTGCGGACGGCGATGTTAACTAATGGAAAATTATATTGCGCCCACGGCCGATAAAATTCCATAACCGGCGCCTCGGCCACCTGCAGTGAGCGCACATCGCCGACGATTCCGACAATTTCCCACTGCGCAGAAGCTAAGAATAAAGTCTTTCCGATTGGATTCTCACCCGGGAAAACATGTTTCGCACCGGCCTGACTGATCAGACAAACTGTCTGTCCGTCGGCGGTGTCGTGTTCATTGAAGTCACGGCCAGCGAGAAGCGGCACTCCCCAGGTCTTGAAATATCCAGGAGTAATCTCATGACCAGGCACGATCTCACGCTTCTCGACTGGCGGAACATCACGATCGCCCCGCGCATAAAGATAACGACTGAAGCCAACCAACGGAATATCGCCGCTGATGGTCGCGCTCTCGAGCCCGGGAACACTGCGCAACTCATGCAGCGCTTGTTCAACGAAACGTTGACGCGACGGACGGTCTGGGTACTGCGAGGTCGGCAGTGTAATCGCACCCGTCCAAAGATTCTGGGGACGGAAGCCGAGGTTTTGCTGACTCAAGCGGATGAAGCTCGTGATGAGCAATGCTGCGCCGACCAATAGCGTGACCGACAGCGCGACTTGTGCGCCGACGAGGATCTTGCGGAAGCGCTGTTGGCGCACACTGCCGCTTGTGCCGCGGCCGCCTTCTTTCAAGCCGTCGATCAAATCGACGTGTGAACCCTGAAGTGCCGGGTAAATCCCCATCAACAAGCCGGTCAAGATCGACAATCCGATCGTGAACACGAGGACTGGTATCGACAAGCTCGTCGCGTGATTCGCTTCCAAGGGCAGAAAATTGGAGGCAATTCGCGGAACCAGCGGCACCAAATGCCACGCGACGAAAGCGCCGACCGCGCCCGCGATTACACTGACGAGCAAACTTTCGAAAACGAACAAGCGCGCGACGCTCGCGCGCGAAGCGCCAATTGCGATTCGCAACGCGATCTCGCGCCGGCGTCCACTGAAACGAACGAGCAATAGATTGGCAACATTGCTGCACGCGAT
>Ga0137412_10001118_pt2 | contig 16785 bp, 13 predicted proteins | sample CZODoug2_1_16fun_FD_122160 | JGI IMG/M metagenome (GOLD analysis project Ga0137412, IMG submission 122160) | Vadose zone soil fungal communities from Angelo Coast Range Reserve, California, USA - CZODoug2_1_16fungal (Hybrid Assembly) | ecosystem: Environmental > Terrestrial > Soil > Vadose zone...
TTCTCCATCGAGCCCAGCCGCGAGGACGAAGCGAGCCGACGGTGTGCCATCGATATCGATTTTGGCAATGAGATATTTCTAGAGCGTTTTCCAGCGAAGTGGACCCCGGTTCGCGCAAAGAAAACGCGTCAAAACAAGAAGCTAGAGCCCGTTCCGATTCGATCGGAACGGAAAAGGCTCTAGCCGCTCCCCGTTGTCACTGTAGGGAGCGGCCTACCAAATCGTCTGTGCCAATCAATCGGCCTCAGCCCACAAGCCCCGCCATCGGCGCGACATCGGCGCTGTCGGGAAACACCGTGCTGGCGAGCACGCGCTCGTCGACGCGCAGATGATCCCGGAGCAGGCCCTTGAGCACGGCGCGCAGGTCGGTGGTCGGTTTCAGGTCGCGCCCCTCATAGAGCTGCGCGGCCTTCAGTCCCGGCCAGTCGGCGATCATGCGGCCGCCCTTGAGCGCGCCGCCGGTGAGAAACGCCACCGTGCCCTGCCCGTGGTCGGTGCCGTCGGTGCCGTTGATGCGCGCGGTGCGGCCAAACTCGGTGATGACGGCCACCACCGTCTCGTGCCATGCCTCGCCCATATTGGTCTCGATCGCAGCCAGCGCGCCGTCGAGCGCGCCCAGGAGATTGGCGAGCTGGCCTGCGGCGGCGCCCTCGTTGATATGCGTATCCCAGCCGACGAAGCCCGCCGCGCCGACGCGCGGGCCGTCCGGCTTGGCAAGAAAGCGCGCGGCCGTGCCGGCAACCTCGGCGACATAGGCGCGTATGCGCGCGATGCCGGGCGGCAGCGCGGGATTGTCGGCGAAGGGATCGTCGGGGCCTGCCGCGGGCCCGAGCGCCGCAAGACGGATGCGCGCCTGAAGCGCGACCGCCAGTTTCGGATCGGTATGCTGATAGAGATCCAGCAGGCGGGCTCTGGTGTCATCGCTCGCCAGCAGCAATTTCTGCGGAATCCATGACATCACCGGCGCCTGGCCACGAACCACCAGCGGGGTCACGGCGCCGACGCCAAGCGCGCGGCTGCCGCGCAGATCAACCTGGCCATCCGAGGCCAGCGCCATCAGCGCGCGATTGAGCCAGCCGGTATCAACGGCGCCGGGCCGCGCGACGCCGCTTTCGAGCACGTCCTGGCCGTCGAAATGCGAGCGCTCGCGATAGGGCGTCGCGGTGGCGTGAATGATCGATGCCTGTTGCGCCTTATAAAGCCTATGCAGGTTCGGCATCGCGGGATTGAGCGCGAAGAATGCATCGAGCGGCAGCGCCGGTGTCTTGCCGTCGAGCACCAGCGCGCGGTCGCCGCGCAGGCCGATCCAGTCGGGGTCGCCGACCGGCGCCACCGCGCCGAGGCCATCGAGCGCGCCCCTGAGCACGATGACGAGCAGGCGCGGATCGCGGCCCTCGGCGCGTGCGAGCTTGGGCATCTGCGTCCACGCAAACAGCGCGCCGGCGCCGATCAGCGCCTCGCGGCGGCTATGCAAATGGCGGTGAAAGGTCATGGTCACCTCCTCTGGAATTCGGCCGACATGAACAACAGCGCGAGCGCCTGCTGGCGGCTTTCGGCGCGGCCGACCGCCTGCTTCACATCGGCCGACACGCACGATCCGAGCACGTTCTCGATGACATCCTGCGGATCGACTTTGTCCGCCGCGCGCTCGGAAAAATTATTGGCGATGTCGAGCCGCCGTCCCATGCCGTCGATCCAGGTCGCTTCGTCGTCGGCATAGCCCTTGGGCGACGGCGGCCGCCACAGGCGCTCGCCGAGAAGGGTCTGGCCGGCCGTGAACCGGACCGGATCGGTCTGGGTCATGCCGGCGGCGCGCACCATGCCGACGGTCCATTCGCACGGCAGCTTCAGTTTGGTGGCAGGCCCGGTCCAGGATTCGGGCGATGACACCATCGCCTTGGTCACTTCCTTGAGATCGCCGCCGGTATCGTGAAAGACCTTTGCCATCGTCTCGACCAGCGCCGGAGGCGGCACATCCGCGACAAAGTGACGGGCGAGCTTGCCGGCGATGTGCGTGGCGGTCGCGGGATGGATCGCAAGATCACGCAGCACGGCGCGTCCCTGCTCCACCTCGCCGTCCTCGTAGAGCTTTCCGAGCACCGTCTTGGCGCCGGGCTCGTGCAGGCGCGGGTTGAAACTGAACTCGCCGCCATGCTCGGGATCGCCGCCCGCCGGCACCCAGGTCCATCCGGTCAGCACATTGGCGAAGCTGATGACGTCGTCCTGGGTATAGCCGCTGCGGACACCGAGGGTGTGCAGCTCCAAGGTCTCGCGGGCCAGGTTTTCGTTGAGGCCACGGCTGCGATTGATGCCGGCGGTCGAATTCGCCCCCATCGAAATCGTGTTGTCGAGATAGAACAGCATGGCCGGATGGCCTTCGGCGGCGAGCAGCATATCGACGAACCGGCCCAGCACGTGCGGCCTGATCGCCTCGCGCTCATAGGCGCCCGACATGCTCTGGATCTTGTCGGCCGAGATGCAGAAATGGTTCGACCAGAACCAGACCAGCCGCTCCGTCAATCCGATATCGGCGTTGAGCGCCGCCTCGGTGCGAATCTTCACCTCCTGGAGATAGATCGGCCGTCCGGGGTCGGGAACGGCATCGGCGGCGGCCTTCTCCGCCATCTCCTTGCCGTCCTGCTCCTTGCTGGCTTGCTCCTTGCTGTCCTGCGTGGCCCCCTCCGCCATCGCGGGCGGCGCCATCGCGGATGCGTCGGCCATCTGCTTTCGTTTTGCCTCCTGCTCCCGCTTGGCCAGGGTCGCGCGCGCCTGGCGCTTGGCATTGGCGTCCGCGACGGTGCGGAACGCCTTGGTGCTGGACGGCAAGGCGGATGAAGCGGCGAGCGCCGCGTACGGCCGCTCCAATTCGGCGATCAGGGCCCCGCGCGGGTCGGTTTCGATCGCAGCGATCGATCCCGGGCGCGGCCCCATGCCGAACCGATTCAAGGCGAGTATTGCTTCGGCCTTTGCGGAACTGCTCATCGCGATGCTCCGGACGATACGATGCCGCGGCGCGCCGCCGCGGGCTGCTTCGGAAAATGACTACATGTCGTAGCGCTACACAACGTAGCATTACAAATCGCTCTGCGCAAGGACGCGCGTCGGTGCCGGGTACGGGGCTGAGATCGAGCCCCGGCTTTACTACTGAGGACCGAGCGCAATGCGCCCGATCAAGTTGTCCTTGACCAGGCCAATGCGCCATTCCGCCGTTCCGTTGGCGAAGTGCGCCATGTAGATGTCGTTGCCGGAAGGGCTGACGCCCCGAAACGAGACGGCGCGCAGCGCGCCAAGCCTGTTGACGATCGCCTGCTCCATCGGAAGCTGCGAGCGCGTGAACGCCGCGATTTCGGGGGTCATCCGGCCGTAGTTCGGCTCGCCGCGGCCCAGCGCTTCGATATATTGGCGCAACATCTCCTCGCTGCCAGGCAACGGGGCGGAGCGGTGCACCACCGGGTCCGGCTGAATGGGCGCGCCGGATACTTCAATGGCAAGATAGCGGGTGCGTTGTCCCGGCAGCACGATCTGCCGGCATCGCCCCGACGCGTCGGCAACGACCACGGGGCTGTCGACATAGGTCAGGATCGACGATGACATGTTGTCGCCGATGGTGCCCTCCGCCGTGCGATTGCCCTCGGCGTCCAGCCTATAGAGGCGGATGTCGTTGCCGCTGCCGTTGAATAAATGCAACTTGATCGGCGCGGTCCCGCCGCGCGATTTCAAGCCCTTCTCCTCGGAACAGGCGACGACGGCGCCGAGCGCATCATTGCCGTCCGGTCGGAACAGGACGTCGTCGGCTTTGCCGTCTTCCGCGAGCGAGATCCGAAACTCCGCGGAGCCGTTGGCGAACTGCACACCATAGATGTCGTAGCCGCCGGGACCGACGCCGCGAAAGAAGATCGACTCGATGGCACCGAACGCATTCAGCATCGACTGAATCTCGGATGCCTGACGGCGGATCTTGGCCGCCAGCGTCGCGCTCATGCGGTCATAGTCCGGGGCGCCGCGCTGCATGTCCTCGATCCCGCGCAGCACGGCTTCCCTGCTGCCCGGGGCCGGCACCTGGTCTCGAAACCGATCCGGCACTTCGGAGATGCGCCGCGCGAATTCGTCCTCGATGAGCTTGGCCTTGGCGGCCGTGACCCGTGGCGCGACCCGCGCGCCGGACGCCGGATCCTGAAACAGGACCTTGCTCACCTTGGCCTGGTCGTCGCGCAGGAAAATGACGAGATCGTCATGGCCGCTCGCAAAGGCATCCGCCCCCTGCGCCGCGACCGCGAATTTCGGCTGTCCCGTCGCCTGCAGCGTGATCCGGTCGCCCTCGCGCCTGATGGTGAGCACGCTACCTGGCGATAGCTGGTACCAGCCGACATAGGAATCGAACGCGCTTGCGTCGGCCTCGATGCCCTGGCCGGACATGTGGGCGACCCTGACCGCCCGCTGATCGTGGCCGTTCCGGCGCAGGGTCAGTTCGGACGGCAGCTGGTCGTCGACGTTCAGCGCGATCTGGCCGGCCGCGGACTGGTAGGAATAGGATCCATCGCCTTCCCGGGACAATCGAACTTTTCGCTGCCAGGTCAACTGACCGAACAGATCATCACCCTCGCGGAAAACGGCGAAGACCGCCCCCGGGCCGAGCGTGTAGAAATCGGCGTGCTGCGGCACGTGCGCGGCGACGCCTGCTTCCACGGCGCCTTCATTCAGCAGCGCCAGTCGCGGCGCGGTGCGATAGGCGATGCTGCCGGCCGAGACGATGACGAGCGGCGCCACGACGGCGAGCGTCGATATCCGTTTCCGCCACCCGACCCTCGCGGGAACGGCGGTTGCGCCGAGAATGCGCTCGACGCGGAGATGGACTGTGCACGCCCGTGCCATTTCGAGGCCGGCTGGCGCCTGCCGGGCATGCTGCATCAGATCGAGCAGAATCTCGGCGTAGGAAACCCGGTCTTCGACCACCTCGATCGCCTGGGCATCGCTGATGATTTCGGCGAGCTCGGCCAAGCGGACGAGATGCCACCAGGCAAACGGGCTGAACCAGAACACCGCGCGGTTGAGCGAAGCCAAGAGCAGGACATAGAAATCGCCATGGGCGACATGGGCGCCCTCATGGGCCAGCACGGCCTGGCGCTTCGGCAGATCCCAATCGGCATAGTGAGGCGGCAGCAGAACGGTCGAACCGAAGGCGACGGGGCCGCCGACGACATCGCTGACGCGCACATCCGCACCGCGCGTCCAGGGTTCGCGGATCGGCCTTGCGGCGCGGACCAGACGCCAGGTCAGATGCAGGCCGACGGCCAGTCGCAGCAGCAGCATCCCCGCGACAGATGCGTAGATGACGGTCGCGACGACCCACCAATTGATCGGCTCGCGCGGCTCGCCGCGCACCGTGCCGGCGGTGACGGGTTCCGCCGGCGGCTGCGCGCGCGATGGCTCCAGAAATGCCGTGTGATCGGGCGCGATGCCGCTCGCGGGCAGGATGTTTTCCGATGCCGGCAGCGGCTTGGTGTGCACGGTGACGGTCACCGTGGTCCAATGCATCAACAACGGCATCGACAGCGATGCCAGCAGCACCATGACCCAGCATGTCATCTGCACATGCGGATTGCGGGCACGAAGAAGATGTAAGCCAATCCACACGACGCCGCCGAGCAGCAAGGACCGCAGCGCCGACTCCGCCAGAATCGCCAGCATCACTTCCCTCCTTTGACCTTTTCCTTTGCGTTCTCTTTCGCCTTGTCCTTCAGCTTGGTCTTCGCGACCTTGTCCGTCAGCATGCGCAACTGCCGCTGGTCGAGCATCGCGCTATCCACCATGCCGACCAGAACCTCCTCGACGGAGCCGTTGCAGAACCAGTCGACGATGCGCTGCACGGCTTTCGCCGCCACCCGACCGCGCGGTTCGGAAGCCTGATAGACATAGGTTCGCCCGTCGACCGTATGCGTGGTATAGCCCTTGTCTTCCAATCTTCGCAGCACGGTCCGAACCGTCGATTCCTTGAGGCGGCGGGACAGCCGCTCGCGCACGGCCTCCGACGTAATCGGACCATCGGCCCAAACCAATTGCATGACCTCGCGTTCGAGGTCGCCTAGTTCGGGCAGGCTGTCGTTCATTTTGGTGTCGTCCCGTTGCGAGTTTATGACCGTGTTGTAGCGCTACAGAAGGTCGCACAGAGAACGCCGCTTCGCAACCACGATCCGTCCGGACCCGGCAGGTCACCCACCGGTTGCCCGCCGGCGCATGCGCCCGACCTTGCCGCAGCCCTCAGACGAGGGCGTGTATTCATAAAATCGGGGAACGCCGTTTGACGCCCGCCATGCCCCTGATAGCGGCGCGGATGCGGACATCACGGGATTTCCGCATTATGCCACCTCCGGACTAATGCAATGCAGCATAAGATGTGGACGGGTTGCGAAATTCTTACGCGCTGTAAGTCTTGCCTACCCGTCGTCGTTAGAATTGTCAGGCGCGGCTTGGGACGAGCCGTCGTACATCGCTATAGTTCTGCCCGGAGATAGAGGTCCCATAATTCTTCAGCGAATGTGCCAGGCTTGGCGTCGGCGCATGGGCTGCGAAGTAGCCACATACGTTGGCAACATCGCGGACGAGCAGCGACTTCGCGTGCCGATTTGTTCGGGCATCGACGGCCTGGGGTAGATCTATGACGCGCACGTCTCCGCCCAGGTAGAGCATGTTGTAGGCGGACAGATCGCCGTGTACGACGCTACACGACAGCATGATCTCGATATTGCGCAGCGCCTGCTCCAATAGCCTCTCGGCTTCAGCCGGAGAAAGCCGCACGTCGCGAAGCTGCGGGGCGGGGTGGCCGCCTTGGCCTACGAACTCGATCAGTATTGCGTTGCTCGCCGCTTTCACGGGACACGGCACATCAGCACCGGCTGTGTGCAGCAAGTTAAGCGTCGCAAACTCATGGTGAGCCCAAGCGCCGAACTCGGCGGCACGGCCAAACCGGCTCTTGTTCCGAACTCGGCAGCGAACCGAGCGTGATAGGTTCAACTGCGGAAATCGTTTGCAACGTGCCAACCGTCGAGATGGGCCAAGTGCAGTCAAACCCGCTCAAGATGCTCCCGTTGCCACGAGTACATGACGTCGGGCTCTTTCTCTTCATTGCGCGAGCCATCAGTCTCCCTAACGGCCACAAAGCCATGGTTCTCATAAAAGCAGCGAGCTCTCTTGTTCCGTTGAAATGTCCAGAGGCTCAGTCGATCAAATCGATCTTGTGCGACCTGTAAGAGAGCAGTCCCGATGCGACGGCGTTGCCATGCTGGCAATATGTAAAGTTGGTCGATCCATCCCTCTCGAAACGCAACAATACCGACCAGTTCTTGACCGTTGAAATAACCCCAAATCTGACAGTCCGCGAACACTCGCTCTCGGAAAAACCAACGGTCCTCATCAGGTGTATGGAGCCCTGCAAGGGTTGGCAGCGCCTGATCGAACGACGCCCGAAGCACGGCTGCGGCCTGATCTGTTTCTTCTATCGCCAACGGTCTGAGCATTCAGCCTCCCTCCGGGGAATCCGGACATCTGCGCGTCAATAAGCACACGCCCTAGCCGAACCGGCTTGGTAAATCATCACCGTCCGCCGGCGCGGCACGCTTGACGTGTGGGCCGCCAAGCGTTTATGTTACGTACCGTAGCACTACGCAAGGTCGCACATCAATGGCCGACAGAGCGTCCGATCCTGGTGAACGCGAAGGCGAGGTGATGACCAGCGCCGGGACGCGACCTCGGGTCGCCGCCCGCGCGGTCAAGGGAATCGTGGACTGGCTCTGCAACGGATCCGTCGAGGGCGTACTGGTCGGCATGGTGGACACGCGCATGCTTGACGGCGCGACCGCGCGACGTCTCGCCCGGCGCATCGGAGAGGCCAAGAAGACCGGAACGAAAAACGAAACGAAAGAAGACGCACGAGAGGGAGCTCGAAGGTGATGCTGGAGATCGTCGTTGGCGCGGCGGCAGGCACGCTGCTCATGGCGTGCGCGGTTCAGATCGGGCTGTGGACATTGCGTATCCGCAGGCCGAAGCCGCAGCTCGCCGCCTGGACCGCGGTCCTGATCGCGGCCATGGCGATGCCGGCCATCTGCTTGGCAGCGGCGGCGCGCGCCTTGCCGCACCAGCTCTTTGCCTGGAGCCAGTGGCTGACCGGATTCTACGTCTTCGTCGCCACGCTTCTGCTGCTGCGCCTGATGCGCGGCCTGATCCTGTCCTGGCGCATGCTGCGCGCGACGCGGCCGGTCGGGGCCGATTGGGCCGCGGACGACGCGCGGCGTGAGAAGCTGCGAACTTGCAAGCTCCGAACAAGTACCTGGATTGGCGCGCCGATCACCGTCGGCAGCCACGTATTGCTGCCGGCGGAGTGCGTGAACTGGGATGCGCAGCAGCGCCGCGCGGTGCTCGCAGACGAGACGGCGCATGCTGCGCGCCGCGACTTCCATATCCAATTGCTGTCGCGCCTTCATTGCGCCGTGGTCTGGTTCAGTCCGCTGCCCTGGTGGCTGCACGGTCGGCTGACGGCGCTGGCCGAGCTGGCGAGCGACGACGCCGCGATCGAAGCGCTTGGCGATGCGCCGGCCTATGCCGCGATCCTGCGCGACATCGCGCGCCTGCCGACCCCGCGTTTCATCGGCGTAACGATGGCGCGTCCCGCGACAATCAGCCGGCGCCTCGCCCGCATCATGAGCGAAGCAAAGCCGAACCCGAATCTATCCCGTCACCCGCAAACCGAGGAGCTCCACCATGAAGAGAATGGCCGTCATCCTGTCGCTCGCAATATCCGCCATTGCCGTGTCGTCCGATTTCGCACCCGCATCAGCCACCAAAATGAATGGCAGATGCTGCCAGTCGTCTGACGGCGGCCGCTCATATCGATACCGGATGGCCGTGATGAGGGCTGCGATCCCCCACACCTGCAGCGCCTATGCCGCCTCGTGTATGCGCGATTCCACCGACCGGCCGGATGCGGTGCAGATGTGCCTGGCCGCAAAAGCGCAATGCCTGCAAACGAGCGTTCATGTCGGCCCCTACAGCGGCAGGCAATATGCCGGGATGCAGAAGATGTAGCGAGCAGAACGCATCCTCGACCGCAGCCTGGTGGTCGGAATCTGACATTCGGTACCCGGCCCGGCCAGCGGTCAAGCTGGCCGGAATCGACCCCGAAGCGACAATTCAGGGCGGCTGTGTCCATGCGGAGATGTCGGGATGAAACTCATCGCATCGATGTGGGCGATTCCAATCACGCTTTGCCTGTTGGGACCAGCGTTCGCCGATGAACTGACGACATCGGGCGATGCAAAAAGCCTGGGTTTCTCGGCCGCCCGTCTGGCGCGGATCGCGCCCTGGTATCAGGCGCGCTTCGATTCTTTCACGCCGTCAGACGGCCTCGTACCTGGCGCCGTCGTCGCAATCGCAAAGGGCGGCAAGCTCGCCTATTTGCAAGCCATCGGATTTCAGGACCGCGCCAAGACGATTCCGATGAAGACGAATTCCATCTTCTGGATCGCCTCGATGTCCAAGCCGGTGACCAGCGTCGCGGCGATGATTCTGGTGGACGACGGCAAGCTCGACCTCGACGCACCCGTCGCCCGGTATCTGCCCGAGCTTCAGGACATGCGGGTCGCGTTCCAAAAGACTGATACGGCCACCGGCCAGACGGAATACGGGCTCGATCCACCAAAACGCCCGATGACGGTTCGAGATCTGTTGCGCCATACGTCCGGCCTCATCTATCCGGAAATGGATTTTGCGTATCCGGAACGGGGCCTCGCGGACGCAACCGCCGATTCCGGGATTCGGACGATCCATATGCTCTATGGCTGGAGGGCGGTGTTCAGACGCGACAAGACGTTAGCTGATTTCGTTTCGAGTCTGGCCGGCTTGCCGCTCGCCCATCAGCCCGGCGAGGTCCATGAATATGGCTGGAGCGTCGATGTGCTCAGCCGGGTCGTCGAAGTGGCTTCCGGTCAGTCTTTCGACCAATTCCTGCAGAGCCGCATCTTTGCGCCGCTGCATATGGTAGACACCGGCTTTGATGTGCCGGAAGCGAAGCTCGACCGCCTTGTCGATTCTCCCATGCCGGAACGGCCGCCGATCTGGGATGTCACGACGCCGCCGAAGCTGTTTTCCGGCGGCGGCGGCCTCGTTTCCACCGCGCCCGACTATCTGCGCTTTTGCCAGATGCTTCTGAATGACGGCGAACTCGATGGCGTGCGCCTGCTCACCCCGCGGGCGGTGAAGGAGATGACGACGAACGCGCTGCCACCCGGTATTCGCATCTTTGGTGGAGACGAGGTTGGCGCCCGTGCTGGAACAGACTTTGGACTTGGCTTCGCCATCCGCGCCGATCCTGTCCACAGCTGGGTGCCGGGAGCGGTCGGAAGCTTTTCCTGGGCTGGGCTGTGGGGTACGTATTTCTGGATTGATCCGGCGGAGAAATTGATCGGCTTGCAGATGATCCAGGCGACGCCTGGCAGCAAAGCGCGCGAAGCGCTGCAGTACGCGGGGATCAATCATCTGGCCTATGGCGCATTGACGATTGCCAAGCCGTCTTCTTTCGCCCTGCCGGCAGTGCCGACGATTCTGGGCCCCGAAGCGCTCGCCGATTATGTCGGGACCTATGACTTCGGCGGCTCGGTGAGTTCGCGTGACAGGCAGGGCCTGGCCGATGGCAAAACCGGATGGCTTGGAATCGGCGCGTTCGTCGCCATGGAGCAAGAGGGCCTGAGGATCAACAGGCCGGCCCCTGGCGGCCCCGCAACCAAGGCCGGCGTGACGGCGGGCGATCTCATCACTGAACTTGACGACGCGCCGCTCAAAGGCCTCTCGCTCGCCGATGTCTTGGCCAGGCTGCGAGGGCGGGCCGACACGACGATAAGGATGAAAATCGTCCGCAAGGGTCAAGACAGCGCAAGCGATCTCAGCGTCGTGAGAGCCTCCCGCCGCATCAATGCGGTCCAACTTCGGGTTCGCGTCGAACAAGGCAGGCCCGTCGCGGAAGCGACGGGGGCTTGGCCGATCCTCGAATTCGAGGAAGGCAAGGCGACGCCACTCGTGGCGACATCAAGCAACGAATTTACCGTAGACGACGAAGATCACACCCGGATCGCTTTCGTCAGAGATGACGCAGGAAAAGTCTCTGGGCTCATCCTGAATCCTGGGCCTTGGGAGCAGAAGGCGGCGATGATCGCGCCGGGGCCAAACTAGCGTATCCGCCACCGATGCAGCATATGAATTCTGCAAGGGGCGCTTCGGCTTGTCGTGCAACCCGTTGACGCCGGCGTCGCAATGACCGTGATCGACTTGCCGATCAGCGCGGTCGGGCCGCCGATCAGCGTGATGGATAGCGTCATGGTTTGCTCGCTTCCGAAGCCGGCCCGGCAGCAGCCGCCGGACGGGTGACCAGGTAAATCCCGAGCACCACCGGCACGACCCCTAGCAAGTCCCGAAACTCGACATGCTCGCCGAGCACCATCCAGGCGAACAGCATCGCCAGCGGCGGCATCAGGAAATGATAAGCACTGGCAGCTGTCGCGCCACACACTTTCAGGAGATGAAACCACAAGAGATAGGCCAGGATCGAGCCGCCGAGCACCAGGTACGCGAAGGCGGCGGCAAGCCGCGCGCTCGGCACGATGTCGCCGACATCGGCGAAGGTATACGCGAACGGCAGCAGCACGATGCCCGCGGCGAGATTCTGCACGCCATTGCCGATCCACAGGCTGCCCTTCGGCGCCAGCACCTTGAACAGGATGGTGCCGGCCACGATCGAGGCAAGCGAGGCCAGCGTGAAGAGAATGCCGTGCAGGCTGTCGGTACCGACCGACATGCGATGCCAGACGATGAGACCGACGCCGAGAACGCCGAGCAACAGGCCTGCGACCTTGCGCCAGTTGAGTTGCTCGCCGAGAAACATCGCGGCCAGCCCCGCCGTGAACACCGGATTGGCCGAGACGATCAGCCCACCGAGGCCGGCGGAGACCGACTTCAGCCCGGTATAGCCGAGGCCGAGATAGAGCGCGTTGTTGGCGACGCCAAGAATGGCGAACACCGCGACATCGCGCACCGACAGCGGCGACCCGTCGCGGCGGAATGCGGAGATCGCCAAAATCAGCGTGCCGGCCATCAGGAAGCGCGCGGCTAGCAGGATCAGCGGCGGACAATCGGTGACGCCGATCTTGCCGGCGACAAAGGCGAAGCTCCAGAGCAGGCAGAACAGCGTGATGTAAAATGGCAGTGGGTTAAAGCGGCTGCGGGGAAGTGAAACCGAGGGGGCAAGCGACATGAACAACTCCTTGGGCCCTTGATCTAGGCGATCGCATTGCCATTTGGAAATTAAATGATAGACTTATAATCAGTGGAAAATCAAATAGGGCCTCCGAATAGGCCACCCCATGCTCGATCTCGACCTGTTGCGCAGTTTCGTCTCCGTCGTCGATTCCGGCGGCTTCACCCGTGCCGGCGAACGCGTCCACCGCACCCAGTCGACCGTCAGCCAGCAGATCAAGCGGCTGGAGGAAGACGTCGGCCAGCCGCTGTTGATCCGGAACGGCAAGGACGTGACGCCGACCGAGGCCGGCGAGCGGCTGTTGTCCTATGCGCGGCGGCTATTGTCGCTGGCCGAGGAAGCGCGCGACGTGGTGGCGCGGCCGGGCCATGAGGGCGTGGTGCGGCTCGGCATCCCCGAGGATTTCGCGGCCTATCGGCTGGCGAAATTGCTGGCGTCGTGCTCGCGCAAGGGCGCGGGCCTGCGGCTTCATGTGTGCGCCGACCAGAGCGCAAATCTCAAGCGCGATCTCGAACGCGGCGAACTCGATCTCGCGCTGTTCAAGCGCATGGCGGGCGAGAAAGGCGGCATCGCGGTGTGGCCGGAACGCGTGCACTGGATCACCGGCAAGACGCATCCGTGCGACACCAGCGAAGGCTCGGTGCCGCTGGTCGGATTTCCCACCGGCTGCCTGTACCGCTCGGGCGCGATCCATGCGCTGGAAAGCGCCGGCCGCTCCTGGCACATGGCCTATAGCAGTTCCAATCTCTCCGGCATCCAGGCCGCGGTCGCCGCCGGCATGGGCCTTTCGATTTTATCCGAGATGGCGATCCAGGCCGACCACCGCGTGCTCACTGCCAAGGACGGTTTTGCCCCGATCGACAAGACGGAAGTGGCGCTGGTCGCCTCCCCCGATGCCAGCCCCGCAACGCTGCGGCTTGCTGAACGTCTCGCCGAGTTCTGCGACACCGTGCAGGCGAAGGCGGCGTAGTCAGTTGTCGCGTAGGGTGTGCAAAGGCGCGCAAGCGCCGTGCGCACCATCGATCCGCAGACGCAGCAGGAAATGGTGCGCACGCTTCGCTTTGCACACCCTACGATTCCTGGCGAGGCGGCGTAGCTAATAACAGCGCGAAGCGGCGATGGCGTGCAGGCGGTGGTCGCCGAGCACATGGGCCATGAAGCCGAGCGACTGGAATATTTTCGCAAACGCCGCGTCGCGGATGCTCAGGCCGCCGGCATAGGCGCCGAAGGCCGGCATCACGGCGCGCTCGCCATCGGACGCAAAACAACGCCGCTCCATCGCGCGGCCGCGCGCAGCGACGCGGGCTTTGGGGTGCAGATGGCCGGCAATCTCGCCGAACGCACCCGTCGGCTCGTGACGGAACGCGATCGGGCCGATCGCGACTTCGCCCGCGACGATGCCGCCGAGGTCGCTCGGCAGCGCCGGATCGTGATTGCCTGAGATCCAGATCCAGTCGCGGCCTGACTGCAACGCCGTCAGCGTGTCGCGATCGGCATCGGACAATCGCGCATGGGCGTCGCGGTCATGGAAACTGTCGCCGAGCGCGATCACCATGCGCGGCTCGTGGCGCGCGATGACGGCCGCGAGCCGGCCGAGCGTCGCGACGGTATCGTAGGGCGGCAGCAGCACGCCGCGCAGCGCGAAGCTCGAACCTTTTTCCAGATGCAGGTCGGAGACGACAAGCAGCCGCTGTTCTTCCCAGACCAATGCGCCGGAGAGATCGGCGAGCATGGTGATGCCGGCGACGTCGAGAACGCCCCTGGAAGCGACGGAGAGAACCACATTCTCCGTCATGGCCGGGCCTCGTCCCGGCCATCCACGTCCTGGACGCAGACGCAAGACGTGGATGCCCGGCACAAGGCCGGGCATGACGGCGTGGATGGATCGAAACCCCGCAAATTCATTTCTCTACGTCATCGCCTCTTTGACGAGTTCATCGGCGGCTTCCGCCAGCAGTTCGTCGGATGCTTCGCCATAGACCTGCTCGCGGCCGATTTCCAGCATCACGGGGACTGCGAGCGGAGAAACATGATCGAGTTCCCGATGGATGATTCGTCCGGTGATTCGCGCCAGCATATCACCAAGCCGGCGCAGATCGAGCAAGCCCGTTGCGGCATCGGCGCGCGCCGCGCGCAGCAGCACATGGTCGGGCTGATGCTTGTGCAAGACGTCGTAGACCAGATCGGTCGAGAACAAGACCTGTCGCCGGCTCTTGTCCTCGTCGGTAAATCGGCGCGCGATCAATCCCGAGATCAGCGCGCAATTGCGGAAGGTGCGCTTCATCAAAGCGGATTCGGCAAGCCACGCCTCGAGGTCGTCGCCCAGCATGTCCGGATCGAACAGTGCGTCGAGATCGAGCTTGCCGTGCCGGATCATGAACGACATGTCGCCGAGCCCCCAGATCGCGACCGCATATTCATTGGCGACGAAGCCGAGCGGCCGGGCGCGGGCGCGCTCCAGCCGCCGCGTCAGCAGCATGCCGAGCGTCTGGTGCGCCAGCCGGCCCTCGAAGGGATAGCAGACGAGATAATGCTTGTTGCCGCGCGGAAAGCTCTCGACCAGCAGTTCGCGCTTGCCCGGCACGCGCGAAAACTCCCGTTGCAAGGTCAGCCAGTCGCGCACCTGGTCGGGCAGCGCGCGCCAGGCGCTTGTGTCGTCGAGCAGTCCGCGCACCCGTTCGGCCAGATAGGTCGACAGCGGAAACTTGCCGCCCATATAGGACGGCACCTTGGCATCCTTGTCGTTGGCGCGGGAGACATAGACCTGGTCCTCCATCATCGCCTCGTAACGCACGATCTCGCCGCCGAACACGAAGGTATCGCCGACCACCAGGCCTTCGATGAAATATTCCTCGATCTCGCCGAGCATCCGTCCGCCGCGCGCGATCGCGCCGGTCGAGCCTGAACCACCGGCGCGTGAGCGCACCAGCTTGACCTTCAGCATCGCCTCCTCGACGATGGTGCCGACATTGAGGCGATAGCTCTGCCGCACCTTGGGATTGGTGACGCGCCAGCGGCCTTGCTGGTCCTGCTTGATACGGGCGAAGCGCTCATAGCTCTTCAGCGCATAGCCGCCGGTGGCGACGAAATCCACCACGTCGTCGAAATCGGTACGGGTGAGGTTCGAATAAGGCACCGCCGTCAGCACCTCGGCATAAAGCTCGTCGGACAGAAACGGTTCGCCGCAAGCACGGCCCAGCACATGCTGCGCCAGCACATCGAGTCCGCCGGTGCGCAAGGGCGGCGTGTCCTGCGCATTGTCGGCGATGGCATCGATCGCGACAGCGCATTCCAGCACCTCGAAACGGTTGGCCGGCACCAGCACGGCGCGCGAGGCCTCGTCGATGCGGTGATTGGCGCGGCCGATCCGCTGCATCAGGCGCGAGGAGCCCTTCGGCGCGCCGATATTGATGACGAGATCGACGTCGCCCCAGTCGACGCCGAGATCGAGCGACGAGGTGCAGACCACGCCGCGCAATCTTCCCGCCGCCATCGCGTCCTCGACCTTGCGGCGCTGGGCGACGTCGAGCGAGCCGTGATGCAGCGCAATCGCGAGCCCATCGTCGTTCATGCGCCAGAGGTCCTGGAACAGCATCTCGGCCTGGCTTCGGGTGTTGACGAAGACGAGCGTGGTCTTGTTGTTCTTGATCAGCTCGTAGATCTCGCCGAGCGCATGCCGCGCGCTGTGCCCGGCCCAGGGCAGGCGCTCGCGCGTATCCAGCATCTCGACGATCGGCGGCGCCGCGCCGCCGGCCACGACGATGTCGGCGGAGGCTTTCCGGCCGCCCGGCTGCGGCACCAGGAACCGTGCGAGTTGCTCCGGCTCGGCGACGGTTGCCGACAGCCCGATCGCGCGCATCTGCGGCGCCAGCGTCCACAGCCGCGCCAGCCCGAGCGACAACAGGTCGCCCCGCTTGGAGGTGACCAGCGCATGCAGTTCGTCGAGCACGATGCGCTTCAGCGATGAAAACAAGAACGGCGCGTCGTCGGAAGACAGCAGCAGTGCCAGTTGCTCGGGCGTGGTCAAGAGAATATCCGGCGGGTAACGGCGCTGCCGCTGCCGCCGCGACACCGGTGTATCGCCGGTGCGGGTCTCGACCTTGATCGGCAGATCCATCTCGGCAATCGGCGCCTCCAGATTGCGCGCGATGTCGACCGCGAGGGCTTTCAGCGGCGAGATGTAGAGCGTGTGAAGGCCACGGCTGCGCATCACGCCGCGGCCGGCGGAGGTGAAGCGGCCTTTATCTCCTGGTAGAGCGTGATCTGCTGAAACAGCGTCATCTCTTAAAGGAGCGTTGTCTCTCGAAGCACCGCCGTCTCCAAAAGCAGCGTGCCTCTTCTCCCCTCCTCCCACGCGCGCAGCGCGTGGCGGGGAGGGGTCGGGGGTGGGGGGTGCTTCGGCATACTCGTTGGCAGGGGAGTTCGCGGAGACACCCCCCACCCCCGACCCCTCCCCGCCGCTTCGCGGAGGGAGGGGGGAAGAGCGC
>Ga0137412_10001796_pt1 | contig 16785 bp, 14 predicted proteins | sample CZODoug2_1_16fun_FD_122160 | JGI IMG/M metagenome (GOLD analysis project Ga0137412, IMG submission 122160) | Vadose zone soil fungal communities from Angelo Coast Range Reserve, California, USA - CZODoug2_1_16fungal (Hybrid Assembly) | ecosystem: Environmental > Terrestrial > Soil > Vadose zone...
ATCTTTTCTTCGTTGGGAACTTGCTCTCCCTGGAGCACGCGGCGGCTGGCCTGATCGATCACACGGTCGCCCAATTTGCAGAACTGCTCGATCTCCTTGCGTAGTTCGCCGATGCGCCGGTCGGTGAGCAGGTCCCTGCGGTGCGTTTTCCGGGTGCGCTCGAGTACTTTCCGTGCAGATTTCACGACCTCTTCGGCGATGCCGATCAGCTGGCGGTACTTCTTGGTTTGCCGTGTTGTTTGCCGCTCCTTGGGCGTCAGGCGCTGGATTTCTTGCATCCGTCGCCGGGCGGCTCGCGTGCGATTGTGAAACCCGCGAAAACGCTGCTGGGCGGCCTTGCTCAGGTACCCGATCAAACGCGTGATCACGCGCACCACATCCCATAACAGGGTGTTGTCGGTCGGGTGATGGATGTCCGTCTGCACGACTGTCGAGTCGACTCTGAGCCGCCCGCCATCTTCGAGCCCAAGATCCACCGCCGCTTTTACCACCAAATCGTTGACGGCCTTGAGCGTCTGGGGAGTTAGCTGGTGAAAAGTACGATGGAAGGCGTCGTGCTTCGGCACCGATCGGCAGTAGAACTGGGTGAAGCGGCGCAGGGTGAAGCCGTCGGCGATCCGTTCCCGCAGTTCGCGATAATCCCAACTCTTGACGCGCATCAGGATCAAGGAACGTAGCGTCTGCGAGGGAGTCAATCCCGTGCGACCGGTCCCGGGTTTCTTCAGGCCTCGTTCCAAATCCTGCCGTACGGCCTCGACCATCTCGGCGTGATCGTCCAGAAAATCGGAGATGCCTTGCAGCACCGGTTCCAGCTCGATGCCCTGCTGCAGGAGCTCCCAATCGGCGAAACTGATCTGCGGCTCGGTAGGCCTGGACATGTCTCCGTCCTCTTATCCTTTCGACTGGTCCCGCTCTCGTTTCAAGGCTTGGACATAGCGAGGTGCGGCCTGGTAGAGCAGTTCCTGCAGAGCACGCCCGTGATCCAGGCAGCGACGCACTTCCGGCACGAGTTCTTCGGGAACATACACGGCGAACCGTCGTTTTCTCAGCCGACCGTACAGGACGTAACTGGCATGTTGCTCGCCGGACGCACAAGCGGGGCAGTGCGGTCGAATGCAACGCGTGCGTCGCAAGCTGAGGGAGCCCAGCAGAGCAGGCTCAATATTTTTGGCTTGATTCTGAAACCAGTTCCAGACATCGGCAGGGGACTCAGTCGAGTGAGTTTTCATGTGCACATATGTGCCATAACACACATATACACGTCAAGGGAAAAATGCAAAAAGCTGAAAAAAATTGCCAAACGCCTGATTTGACGGGCTATTCTGCGTTTTGCGACAGAAACTAGCTAGCTTCTGATTATCCGGTTGCTTCAGCAACCCCCAATCGGTTGTGGTTGAGGTCTCTAGCTCCTCGAATCTCCTCATACTCGGTTGATTTGCGGCCGGTTCCGAGATCAAGAAGGGTCTGAAATGCGGAAGCCGGCGTCTTGCGGCGATTGTGCCGAAAGACGAATTCGTCGAGGTATACCTGGAGTTGGGCCTTACTCACACCGTGGTAGGTGCCGATGAGCCACTGCTGAAGGTGTCGATGGCTCGATTGGCAAGTGGAACGGCAGACTTCGCACCTTTTCGGAGCTCCGAGCGGAGCGGCTGGATTCGAGCGGCATGTTTAAAGCCGGCCTCACCGAGACCTGTGAAACTTTTGAGGCCGTCCGTATAGATGGTGGAACCGGGTGCAACGTTCCGGGTAAGTACCGGAATTATCGTGCTGGAGCGGCAGGCGGACATCCTCTTCAACGACGCGCTTCCGAGCTAAAGTACGCTGCTGCAATCACTTAGAATTGCCGGCGCCCTCGTTAGCTGGTAAAACAAGCACCGCCCGATTTTCAAAAATAGTATAAGTCCTTTGAGCTCTGGTGGACTACCGCGCAAATGTCGCGCGCGACTGGTCAGATCCCCGGGCTACGCCACTGCTATCTCTTGGTAACTGCTTGAAACTGCGGCACGGATGGGCGCATTCATCAGCTGATCAAGGACTGTTGTATCCTCCTTGTCAGGCGGAGCATCAACTTATTTCAATTCCGCACAAGGTGGAAACAGGAAATCACGGTTCCAAAGGTCTCACTGTGGGAGGGGACCATGAACACACTTTCGAAATATAAGTTCTGGATAGGCGGAGCATTTTGCCTGGTCGTTATCGGCCTGATCATTGGAGCACTGCGCCCAAAGCATGTATCGGGGGCGCAGCCGGGCGCATCGCCCGATGTTGAGGTCGTGCAGGTTGAGCAGAAGGACGTTCCCATTTTTGGAGAGTGGATCGGCACGCTCGACGGATTCACAAATGCCGACGTCAGGGCACAGGTTACGGGCTACCTGCTGCGACAGGGCTATCGGGAAGGCGCATTCGTCAAGAAGGGTCAGTTACTGTTCGAGATTGACCCGCGGCCCTTTCAGGCAGCGCTCGATCAAGCCGAAGGGCAGTCAGCGCAGGCCAAGGCCATGCTTGCCAACGCCCAGGCAGTGCAGGGCAGGACCGAACTTGACGTCAACCGCTACACGCCTCTGGCGAAAGAGCAAGCCGCTAGCCAGCAGGATCTGGACAACGCTGTCCAGAACAACATGGCGGCGAAAGCAACGGTGGCCACGGCCCTGGCTCAAATTAAGACAGCCGAGGCAGCCGTTGAAACGGCCAAGATCAACCTCGATTTTACCCGCCTCATTGCACCCATCGACGGCATCGCCGGGCAGGCTCAGCTTCAGGTAGGCGCCCTGGTCAATCCAAACAGCGGGCCCGTGACCTCTGTCTCCACCGTCGACCCTATCAAGGTTTATTTCACCGTCAGCGAGCGGGAGTACCTCGATTGGAACAGACGGTTCCCGACCGAGGCCACGCGCGAGGCGGCGAACAAGCGCGTGCGTCTCGAACTTATTTTGGCCGACAGCTCCTCCTATGGGCATGAGGGGTCGATCTATTTTGCCGACCGCCAAGTCAATCAGAGCACGGGCGCAATTCGGATCGCCGGGCTTTTTCCGAATCCTGGAAATATTCTGCGCCCCGGCGGGTATGGCAAAGTTCGCGCGGTCGTCCGAGTCCAGCAGGACGCGTTGCTTGTGCCTCAGCGCGCGGTCTCGGAGCTGCAAGGCGGCTATCAAGTCGCGGCAGTGGACAACGAGAACAAGGTGAGCATCCGAACGGTTAAGGTGGGCGACCGAGTCGGCGCCCAGTGGATTATCGTGGACGGACTGAAGCGGGGCGAACGCGTGGTTGCGGAGGGCGTGCAAAAGGTACGTCCAGGCGTGCAGGTGAATCCCAAGCCGTTTGCCGTGGAAAGTAAGGGAAGGTAATCCAATGTCAAAATTCTTTATCAACCGTCCCATCGTCGCCATGGTCATCTCCATCGTCATGGTGATCGTAGGCGCGATTAGCATGTTGAGTCTTCCCATCGCCCAGTTCCCCAACATTGCTCCGCCGGAGATTCAAATATTGGCAACCTACGTCGGTGCGGACGCGCAAACCCTCGAACAAGCGGTTGCCACTCCCATCGAGCAGCAGGTGAGCGGCGTGGACAATATGAATTACATGTATTCGCTGAACGCCACCGGCAATTCGAACACGACCTTGATCGTGAACTTCGACGTGAAAACAGATCCCAACACAGATTTGATTCTTACGCAGGCCCGCGAAACACAAGCTGCCTCTCAGCTTCCCGCCGATGTCAACAACTTCGGGGTTACGGTCCGAAAATCGGTAAGCGCTCCTCTGATGTTACTTGCGTTGTACTCGCCGCATGGAACCTACGATGCCAAGTTTCTGGCGAACTACGCGTACATCAATATCACCGATCCCCTCACGCGCGCGCCGGGTATCGGCAACGTTCAGGTATTCGGTGCCGGCCAATACGCGATGAGGCTGTGGGTAAAACCCGACCAATTGGCAAAACTGGGCATCACTGTTCCCGAAATCGTCAGCGCTATTCAGGCGCAGAACACAGTGAACCCGGCCGGGAAGGCGGGCGGCGAACCGGCACCGAAGGGCCAGGAATTTACCTACTCCGTTCTCGCGCAAGGCCGCCTGGCGTCACCGGAAGAATTCGGTCAGATCGTGGTACGCGAAACGCCGGATGGCGGGATCGTGCGTGTCCGGGACGTGGCTCGGATCGAATTGGGTTCGCAAGACTACAGCGTTCTTGGCCGCCTCAACGGACAACCGAGCGCGATTGTCGCCACATATCAGTTGCCTGGTTCCAACGCCGTCCAAGCAGCCGCAAGCGTCAAGAAGCTAATGGCCCAGATGAAGGAGCGTTTCCCGCCAGATATGGATTATGTCGTATCGCTCGACCAGACTCGGGCGGTCACGGAAGGTATTAAGGAAATCGTTATAACGCTGCTGATCGCCCTCGCGCTGGTGATCCTTGTGGTCTACCTATTCTTGCAGGGCTGGCGCGCCACGCTGATTCCGCTTCTTGCGGTACCGGTTTCGCTCGTGGGCACATTTGTGTTTTTCCCGGTGTTCGGTTTCTCCATCAATACGCTTTCTCTCTTTGGTCTCGTACTGGCGATCGGCCTTGTGGTGGACGACGCCATCGTCGTGGTCGAAGGCGTGGAACGCCACATCGAGGAGGGCCTGACTCCGAAGAACGCGGCTTTGAAAGCAATGGAAGAACTCTCTGGTCCTGTCATCGGGATCGCGCTGGTACTCTCCGCCGTATTTGTGCCGACAGCCTTTATTCCCGGCATTACCGGACGGCTCTACCAACAGTTCGCCGTCACGATCGCGATTTCGGTGCTCCTCTCTGCGTTCAACGCGCTTACGCTCAGTCCCGCGCTTGCCACCTTGTTGCTCCGGCCAAAGAAACAGGGCCGAGGATTACTGAGGCGCTTTTTCGATTGGTTTAACCGCGTCTTCGAGCGCGCAACCGAAGGCTACGTCCGTTGGAGCGCATCTCTAATTCGAAAGACCGTTGTCATGGTCGTGCTGCTGGTGGCCTTTGGCGTGGCGGCCGGCTTTTTTGCCAGCCGAGTGCCATCGAGTTTTCTTCCAGACGAAGATCAGGGCTATGCCTTCGTCAATCTCCAACTCCCGAACGGAGCTTCGTTGGAACGCACGACTGCGGTCGCAGCAGACGTGGAAAAAATACTGACCAATACTCCGGGGGTTGAATACGCGACCAGCGTCGTCGGCTTCAGTTTGCTTAGCTATGTGCGCACCAGTTATAACGCGTTCTTTTTTGTTACGTTCAAGCGCTGGGATGAGCGCAAGACCCGAGCCGAACAATTTCAAGCCATCAAGGCGCATCTGAACCGGGAATTGAGCAGGTTGCCTGCGGCGATCGCCTTCAGCTTCTCGCCGCCAGCGATTCCCGGAGTTGGCACCTCGGGAGGATTCACTTTTGTCCTTGAGGATCGCGCCGGAAACGATGTGCAGTTCCTGGCCAAAAATCTGGGCACGTTTCTGGAAGCGGCGCGCAAGCGCCCTGAGATTGCGGGCTTGAGCACTACCTTCCTGCCCAGCGTCCCACAGCAGTTTGTCGAGGTGGACCGGGACAAAGTGCTAAAGCAGGGTGTACCCCTTAACGATGTCTACCGGACGATCCAAGCATTCATGGGCGGGTACTTCATCAACTATTTCAATCGCTTCGGCCGTCAATGGCAAGTCTACATCGAAGCAGAAGACGAATACCGCGCCAAGGCGGAAAACGTCGGGCAGTTCTACGTTCGCAATAGCAAAGGCGAGAACGTCCCGCTGTCCACGCTAACCAGCGTAAAGCCGCGGCTCGGTCCGGAGTTTACGATGCGTTTCAACGAGTATCGTTCGGCGCAAATCAACGGGAGCGCAGCGCCAGGCTACAGTGCGGCCCAAGCCACGGCGGCCCTCGAGGATGTTTTTAAACAGACCATGCCGCGCGAGATGGGCTTCGACTACTCGGGTATGTCCTATCAGGAGCAGAAAGCGCGGGAAGGAGTTCCCGCCTCGGTGATCTTTGGACTTTCGCTGCTCTTTGTGTTCCTGATTCTGGCGGCGTTGTATGAAAGCTGGTCGCTGCCGTTCAGTGTGTTGCTCAGTACGCCCGTGGCGATCTTTGGAGCTTTTGGAATCCTGTGGTTGCGCCGCGTGCTGCTCGGTGTTTTCCTGCCGCCTTACATGGTCCAGATGGAGAGCGACATCTACTCGCAAATCGGCCTGATTGTGCTCATCGGATTAGCCGCGAAGAATGCGATTTTGATCGTCGAGTTCGCCAAGGAGGAGTACGAGAGCGGAAAGCCTCTGGTGGATGCCGCGCTCCAAGGGGCCAGGCTTCGTCTGCGACCTATTTTAATGACGTCTTTCGCGTTCATTCTCGGCTGCGTGCCGCTGTGGACGGCGACCGGTGCCGGATCGGTGGCCCGCCAAATCATGGGCACTACGGTGATCGGCGGGATGCTGGCCGGCTGCGCGATTGGAATATTCTTTATCCCGGCGATCTTCTGCCTGGTGGAGAAATGGTCCGGCGCGGGCAAGGAACACGTTTCGGGAGCGTTGCCAGCAACGCCCGCTCCAGCGGAGGGAGACTGAGATGGACCACCGCCAGAACAGCCCGAAGGAAGAGCAGCGGAGCAGTCTATGAAGAAACTAGCCGCATTCATGGCTGCCGTGATGGCCTCGAGCTTAGTCGCTGGATGCAGCGTGGGCCCGAACTACCATCGACCCGTCGTGCAACCTCCAACGGCCTACCGCGATTTGAGCGAAAACCCACAGGTCCAGGCTCAGGCCGCCTCGTATGCAGATCTTCCTTGGTGGCAGGTTTTCCAGGACCCGCAATTACAAGAGCTTATCCGCATAGCGCTAAAGCAAAACTACGACTTGCAACTCGCCACAGAGCGCATCAACGAAGGGCGCGCGCAGCTTGCCATCACGCGGTCTCGGCTATTCCCGCAAGTGCAAGCGAACGGGGATTTCAGCGGTGGAAAAGAACATAACTTTCAGACCAAATCGAACTTTCTGCTCCTTACGGCCGACGCAGCGTTCCAGTTGGACTTCTTCGGTAGGCTGCGTCGCGCAAATGAGGCGGCACGCGCCCAACTCCTTGCAACAGAGGATGCGCGGCAGACGGTCATATTGACGCTCTTGAGCGACGTGGCGAGTGATTATTTCGCGCTCTTGCAACTTGACCTGCAACTCCAGATCACGCGCGAGACCGTCACGACGCAAGAAGACTCGGTGAAGCTCACTAAGCTTCGCGTCGATCACGGCGTAGCCACAAAGCTTGATGTTTTGCAGGCTCAGCAAGTTCTTGATTCGGCGAACGCTCAAATCCCTGACTTGGAGCGACGGATCGCGCAGGAAGAAAATGCCATTAGTATCCTTCTTGGCAACTACCCGCAGGCCGTGCCGCGCGGCCGCCCGCTGGTGGAGCACCCGCTTCCCCCCGAAGTGCCGCCGGGCCTGCCTTCCTCGCTAATCGAGCGCCGGCCCGACATTCGCGAGGCCGAGGAAATCCTGGTCGCCGCGAACGCCGAAATCGGAGTCGCCAAGGCCCAGTTCTTTCCGCAAATCTCCCTGACGGGCTCCGGCGGAGGATCGTTTGGACGAAGCAGCGCTTTCTCTAGCCTAATGAGCTCGCAGGTCGGAATCTGGTCTTACGGCGCCCAAGTGAGCCAGCCCATTTTCACGGGGGGAGCTCTTCACGGAAATCTGCGGCTTGCGAAGTCGCAGCATGAATCCGCCCTGATCGCTTACCGGCAAACGATTCAGCGCGCCTTCGGGGACGTATCCGATGCTCTGATCGGCTACGAGAAATTGCATCAGGTCCGAGTTCGCCAGGAGGACACTGTCAAGGACTTGCAGGAATCCGTTCGCCTGTCGGAAATGCGTTACAAGGGAGGCACCACCACTTATCTCGAAGTCTTGGATGGCCAACGCTCGCTCTTTTCCGCGGAACTCACACTCGCGGAGGCGCGGGGCACTGAGTACCAGAGTCTCGTGCAGCTTTACAGGGCACTCGGCGGAGGCTGGCAGCAATAGTGGCCATGCCTTCCATCGAAAAAGTTGATACCCACCGCAGGCGCTCACCTTGAATCTTGATCCATCCACCTTCGGTTCTTTCGCCGAAACCGGAGCTGGACAGGAAGTCGCGCGCTGGTTCCTGGTTGTAGGCGGAGCATCCGGCACCGTCGCCAAAACCATTTCCGCTACGATAAGGAAGTGAGCGACGATCTAAACGGATCTGGTTCGCGCTATGTTTCCAAGCAACGCCTTGAAGCCTTGCTGGACAACGAGTGGACCCAGCTGCGCACCCAATTGGACAAGACGCGCGGTGCGCAGACCCGGTTCCTGCGCGGGATGTTGGCGCGCCATAGATATGCCGTACGAGTTAACGATATATTAGAAGTGTCTAATATAGAACAGACACTAATACCCTCCGGCTATAGGCTTTTCGTGCTTAGAGTCCATTCATTCAAGGGAGCCAGCAAGGCCAAGGGAAGGACTGGCTCCCGTGAATTTATCGTAGGTTCCAAATGGCCGCTACCCCCCAAGCCCGCCTTAAGCGCGATGCCCTGTGCGGATCTGAAGGCAGACATCCGCCTTTGCACATCCTTTTTGCCCATAGTCACGCAACGGAGGTGGAGCGCTGCCTGCAAGAGCTCGACAGGGTGCATTTCACGGTCACCGCGGAAATCGTTGTTACTCCCGAGGAGTTTAGCGAGCGGCTGGGCAAGCACGCCTATGACTTGATTGTCGCCGAGTACCCCAGCCCCAATTGGCACGAAACGCAGGCACTGGAACTGCTGAACCGATCGAAGAGGCAGATTCCGCTTATCTTCGTCGGTCGCATCCTGCAACGTGAGACGGTGGCGGAGTTCATTACACGAGGCGCTTACGATTGCATTGAAATGGGTCACATTGGTCATCTTCCCGTAGCCGTTCATCGGGCTCTGGATGAGAAAGCGTTGCGCGATGAACGCGATCGAGCCCAAATCGGCTTGAGGCATTCAGAAGCACGTTACCGCGCCTTGGCAGGAAATCTAAGCTATGGAATTTGCCGCTGCGGCCGCGACGGCAAATTTCTCGAAGTGAATGAGGCCATGGTGAAAATGCTCGGCCATGCTTCAAAAGAGGAACTCTTGGCCGTAAACCTTGTGGGTGCCCTGATTCAAGATGCTGACAAACGAGCACAATTGTTGGGGCAACCAGATCAGCAAGGTTCAGTCGATCCCATCGAAATAGAATGGAAGCGGAAAGACAGCACAAATCTAAAGGTCCGGCTCAGCGGACAAGAAGTCATTGATGAGCAGGGCAAGCTGGACGGCTATGAGGTCATCACTGAGGATGTCACCAAGCAGCGCCAGTTGGAAGATCATCTCCGTCAACAGGCGGCTCGCGACCCACTGACAGGACTGGCCAACTACCGCCATCTCGCGGAAGTGCTAGATATGGAAATCAAGCGTTCCGAGCGCACGGGGCGGGAGTTTGCCCTGTTGTTATTTGATCTGGATGGATTGAAGGAAATCAACGACCGCTACGGGCATCTGACGGGAAGCCATGCGCTCTGCCGGGTCGCCGATGTTTTGAGTTTCTGCCGGGACATCGATACGGCGGCGCGCTACGGCGGGGACGAGTTTGCGGTTGTGCTGCCGGAAACAGACGCAGAGGCGGCCAACAACGTGGCGCAGCGTATTTGCGAAAGCATTGCCAATGACGGAATGGAACCGATTCTTTCCGTCAGCATAGGTGTTGCCGTCTATCCCCATGACGGTGAAAGAATCGAGGCCCTCTTACGCGCAGCAGACGTGGCTATGTACTTGATGAAGGCCAAAAAACACAACCTGCTTGAGGCGCGGCAACGTGCTTCTCATGAGATGTAGCCGCACCATTGCCGAACGGAAAGATTGAACTTGACCGGTTTCTTGCGTCTGCGAGGAGCGGTGTAGATGGTATCCGAGCGCCGTAATGGAGGAGCAGACAGACTTTTGGGATGGGCACAGCTGCCGTTTGCCTCGGAATCATGGTGGTACTCGCGTTCGATCATGAGCCACCTCGAGTCGCCCTTTCGGACTTGCGTTCCGGCAGAACCTGGCGTTGCGCCGGCGTCGCAATTCTGCGCGCCACGGCGAGCATCTTTACGCGCCCGTGCTCGTAGTGACGTTTGAGGAGTGTCGTAATCCGCTGCGCGTACTCGGAGGGACCGGCCGTCGCGGAAAGGACCGTGAACCAGGCCGGCAACACGTTCTCCCGGTCCACTCCGACTTGCCATGAGCCGCCTTCGTCAGCGAAGTACAGGATGTCATCGGTACATTCGTCGATCTTGCTTAGCAGACTAAAGATAATCTCCAAGGCTTGGCATACTGTCGCGGGATCCTCTTTTTTCCCCTGAGCCACACACCGCTCAAGAAGGCGGTGGCAATCGGCAATCCAAGCCAGCGTGCCGCTGGACTTTTCCGTGTAGTTCTTAGAATTGACGGCGAAAGCCTGGCAATACTTGCCGGCCAGGCTCGCCTTTTGGAACGCCTTGACTTCAGCGAGAAGGCTTTCCTTTATAGCGCCGTCCGGACGATGCTTGGCCGGATTCAGGTATAGTGCAATCAGCTTGCAGAGCTTAGTTTGCGGCAGAAGGGTGATGGCATCGTCCAACATATAGAAGACGTATTCGCTGCCCATCCTGCGAATGGCAGCCCGGAGCTTGTCTCGATCAATATGTTGGCCGGCCATGGACCACGTTTCCCGCCCGTCGGGTGTCTCTTGGTCTATTATCTTATTCTCAGTTGCTGGAAGGAACCGGGATGGGACATTACTGCAGGATTTGCGGGCGCGAACGTCCGAACGAGCAGTTTTCCGGCAAAGGTCACAAAATCCATGTGTGCAAGCGTTGCCAGGCCAGGCCGAAGAGCGAGCGCCGGGCCATTGAAGACAAGGACGACATCTTCGGGTTCCTTGAGCAATCGCACATCTCCGAAAGGAACGTGGCCCGCCTTGAACGGATGGCGAATTCGGACAATCCGCAAGTTGCAAGCCTCGCCACGATTGTTTTGGATGTCGCCCGCGTTAAACCGTACAAGACGAGAAGACTCAAGTTCCTTGCCCAGAAGCATCCGGAACGGCTGGGCAAGTTGCGGGATACGGGTTTGATTCTTGTCCACCACTGGCGAGCGTCTATCCCAACGAATTGTTGCACTCCCCATTGCAGGTCTCCTTTCTTCTTGAGCCGACTTCAAAAACCTACATCAAAAGGAGCGCGCTGTCATAATGCGTGGATTGTAGTCTCCAATTATGCGACACAGGAGTCAGCAAGACCACCTTATGGCGGTGCCTTGTGGGATCACGTGTGTGGTCTCGAAATCAAACTGGCTGGCGAATGATGCGCACCAACATTCCCGAAAAGCTCTCGAACATTGTCAAAGAGATTGACGATCGCGGAAGTGCAAGTCTGACGAAACTGATAGTCCTGAAAAAGTGGTTTGAGCGAACAAAGCGACTTTCTGCTTTCGCCATCTGGATAGCGACCAGAGCAGTTTCGCGCCAAGGCAAAATCAGCGGCGCGGCGGCAAAACTCTTCCGGGAAGTGCGCGGGATGTTGGCAGGTTTGGACAAACTTCGTCCACAATTGGACCAGCAAATGGCTCAGACGATGCATGACCGTTTGCGCGATTTTCAAAACGAATACCGGAATCAAAGGTGGGGAGCGGTACGCATCATTCACAATTGGAACCTCATGCTGCTGGAGCATGGACTGGACATCTACCTATGCCATCTGGACTCTCCGACATATGGCTACAAGCTGGCTGCGGATTACTGCCAACATTACGACGCGCGTTACGGAAACGGTCTGATCGGCCCAAGTCGGACGAAGATTCAAGAACTCGTCCGGTTCCTGTTCACCATTGAAGCCTTGGAAGATGTCCCGAGATGAAACCGCAGTACACATCCCGGCAAGGCCAGTTTATGGCCTTTATTCACCAATACACCACCTTGCACGGGCGCCCGCCTGCCGAGGCGGAGTTGGTGAAGTTCTTCCAGGTTTCGCCGCCAAGCGTGCATCAGATGATCCTGACTTTGGAACGGCGCGATTTAATCACACGTACACCAGGTCAGGCGCGGAGTATCAGGCTAACCCTTCCGCCCGAGAAACTGCCACCGCTGCCAGGTGCATCTGCATCTGCATCTGCATCTGCGTCCGCATCCGCAGGCATTCAACCCCCCGTGCGCCAGTCCGAAGGTCAACAGTCCACCGACACGGAGGCAGCCCTGTTGCGTCTCGGGAAAGTGCAGATTGAAGACTTGTTTGCGCATAACGATCGGAATCCCCTCGACGACTCGGAATTTATTCCTCTTCTGGACACACTGATCGAATCATTCGCCAGCGCAGGGTTGAGCGCCTTGGCGGTAAAAAATCTGCGCCGGCACGCGTGCGGAATTTATCACCGATATTGCCAGGAAGCCGCACCGGAATCCACGTTTGAAGCAAACTTAGAGCTTATGTTCAGGTGTCTGCGTGGATCAAATCGGACACTCTGGTTGCGTTCGATGTGACGGCGATGGCGGAACAGGCGCACTCGCTGGAACCAACTGACTGTGCACGTCTAACCCCACCGTGGCAGCCCCAAGAGGCTTCATTCAATGAACTCTCTCATTTTCCCAAGGAAGCCGCGTCGATTCCCTGCGGTGGCCAACAAAAAAACAATTCATTCTCGGGGAGGCTCTCCGCCGATATGCTTGCGCTGCTCATCGCGCGGACTGTCAAACAATTCACTTGACCGTCGCCCCAGTCCGGAGCCATCGGTGCGGTCCTTGAGGTTCTTATAGCCGCCTTTTACCGCCGCGAGAAATCGCTAGGGCAGGGAGGCCGAACAAACCAGTGCATCCTCTCTGTCAGATGGGAACTGAATGGAATGGTTGTGTAGCACAACGATTCACTGGAGTGATCCGGGGGAGCATTGACGGATCAGAATGTCGGCGAAAGGAGCCCCGCTTTGTTTCGCCTTTGTTGCCATGGAGAACACGTCCTTGCGAGCATCCTGGGTTATGCCCAGCGTCGCTGCAGCCCTCAGGAAGTGACTATAAGTATCGATCACATCGATTCCGGACAGCTCGTATCCGTAGCCTTCGAGCATTCGTTGGATCGCGATGCGCGCTACCTGCAGACAGAACTTGGCATCTTTTTCAAGCAAGTCGCGCGAAGCGCGACTGAGCGTGCGCGGGTCGGTCCTGCCAGTTTGCGCAAATTCCAGCGCCAGATCGAGGAATCCGGCGTCCTTGGCAGCCACAAACCAGTGCCCGGAATCACCGCCGGATTCGGCCAGGTCCAAAAGAATCTGCTTCGGATCGCGGGCCGGATACTTCTTGGCGATCATGAGGTAGGTAGCCAGCCCCGTTGAAGACGCGCTGGCGGTCAGAGCATACTTTTCGTATGCCTCCGTCTCTCGGCCGGCATCGAGCAAGATTCTCTCGCAGGCGGCATCGATAGCGGCCTCCGGTTGATTCAATCCCCGTGAGGCTTCGGCGTATGCCAGAGCCTCTTCGATCCGGCCTTCGGCAAGCAGCGCTTGCACGCCGAACTTGCGGTAGTGCCAAAATGGAAAGCGCTGCAAGGCCAGTACGTCGAGCAGGTCTTTATGACGGCCGGCCGCCAGCAAACTCGACAAGCACATGCTGGCCCCCCGCACGTAGTTGCCTGGCCGGGGATCAGACCAAGCGGTTCTAAGTTGGGAAAGGAATTCATTCGCCCAATGCGAGGCCACCTCGCCCCAACCGCACAATTCGCCCCAACGATCCTGCACCAACCACAGGTAATCGACGCCGTCTTCCTCAATCGCTTGCCATAGCCGGGCCAGCCATTGGTCTCGCGTCTTGCGGTCCGCAGGAGCATTGATCACGACGGGCAACAACTCGGTCAGAGCCCTGCCGACGGCCGTACCAAGGGCTCCAGAAGAAGAATCTACGGATTCCAACGCAGGCCAAATCCTCTCCACCAACATGACCGCTCCGTCGGCGGCCGTGACAAGGTCCGCTTTGGCGAGTCTCTTGATTTCCGCCACCGCTTCCTTCAGACGCTGACAGGCCAGACGAGAAGATTTCCATCCGAATGCCCGGGAACGAAAACGCCCCTTGAATGTCCAGGTGTGCTTTGGCATGGGCGTCTTCACGAAGCGATTGTTGCACGAGGGATAGCACAGAGGGAAGATCGCCTTCCCAAAGATTATGCGATCCAGCCAGCATGCTCTGGATGGTATTCTTGTTCGGAATTCAATGAATGTAGACCAGATCCTCTCCCAGCTGCAGCACATTGAGGGCCATTTCGCCAACGACGCCGTCCTGGAAGCGGTTGCCCTTCGCGAAGAAATGATTCCCGCGTTGCTCAGCGTCATTCGTGACGTAGCCGAAGTATGGAGCTATCCGAACTGTTTCGGAAGAAGGGATCGCCATTGTCGTTTACAACCAATGATAGATCGTGGGTGGTGGGCCATAGAGCGAGTGCTTGAAAGCAGTTGCGGAATCGACTGTACAGTTCATATGATCGAACTAATGAGTAAGCATTGTTGTTTCCGCCCTCCGAGTGCGTGCCAATTTTGGCAGGCTCCTGCGGCAGGCGAAGGATGAACGTCGTTCGCTCGTTATCGAGAAGCGTGGAACTCCTCGGGCAGTGCTGCTAGGGATCCGCGACTATGTGCGGCTTGCGGCCACGGAGCCCGAGGTCCTCGGGATCATCGGCGAGGAATCAAAGGCGAAGAGCACGGACAACCGCAGCTCGCAGCAGATTGACAGGACTATCCGGGCTACGCGCACAAAGAAAACAAAGCGCTGATGATTCCGCTTCGACTCGTCGTTGACACCAACATAGTTGTTTATCCAGCACTTTAACCCGAGGGATTGCAGCGCACGGTTCTCCTACTTGCGATCACTAAGCCATGGCGGCTCTAAGTATCAGCGGCAATACTCGCGGTATATCGGGACGTGTTATTGCGTCTAGAGCTCCGAATTCGCAAAGGCCTGCGACAGCAGCTACTACAACTCATCGGGAAACGCGCCCGTTGGGTTGTTCCGGCGCGGCGCCTGCAGGTTACGAGTGACCCAAGTGACAACGTTCCTTGAATGCGCTGATGTTGCGCGTGCGGATTATCTCGTGACTGGAAACACGCGGCATTTTCCGTCCTCGTCATCCACAACCCCTACACGGACCACTACACGTCGTTCCAAAAGTGGCCTCAGGTATCGATAAGATTGGTGGACGAGAGGGGATTCGAACCCCCGGCCTCCTCGTTGCGAACGATGTAAATTAAAACCTAAGACGTGGTATTGCAATCACTTAGGTTTCGCAGAGGGGCCTTAATTGGGCTACCCGGGCTACCACGTAAAGGGTGGGGTGGACATTAGACTTAAGACTTACACCGAAGGTGGTCGCATGACGCTGGGAAGAGAAGGGAATCGGAAAGTTCAAAACTTCCCAAGGTTCGGGCAAAGACAAGCGAGACAACTCGACGATACATTTCTGGCATAGAAAGGCTTAGCATTCCCGTGGACGTGTTGCAGGCGGGGCCCTATGAGAAGAGTTGATTTCTTGTTCATTCTTGTGGGCTTGTGGGCAACGCCCGTCTCTAGTGGAACGAACCCAGACGACATCGAGTTCAAAATAAAGTTTGTTGGGGATAAGTCCTTCTTTCACATCGGCGAACCGATCGAAATCGAAATTTCGTACTCTACGCAGAGTGAAAAAAAATATCTCGGAGGTTGGACTTCACCCAGTCCGGGGCTTGAGGGCGTAACCCCAGCTCTCACACCGACAGATGGAGTGCTCGATCTCCGTGCCGTGCGAGATTACATGAGTTTTGCAGGATCTATTCTCTCCGGCACTGGCTTTCTTGGTTCTCAACCAGTTATTCAGCGATTAGATCTGGGAGATTGGTATCGATTCCAGAAACCGGGACACTATGCCGTAACTGTCGAGAGCGGTGAGGTATCGTGGGCGAAGGGGGCAGAGGAAGGCGGCGGCCGGGAACACTTGTCCCTGGAGTCCAATCCGCTGGAATTTGACGTCGTGGCAGATCCCGCCTGGAGCGTGTCCGAAGTCGCGGAGATCGAGCGCGTGCTCAGGAACAAGGAGGACCCAGAGCGATATCGTGCGCTGCATCGCCTGATTCTGCTCGATACGCCACCGTCGGTCCGGAAACTTGTTCAACTCTATTTGTCCAAAGCAGATGTCACTGACGCTTCCGGGGGTGTCGTGTATCGCGGCTTGCGTGAGTCATCCCAGATCGACGTGATCATCCCTCATCTCGAGGCGGCTTTGTCTGATCCGCTGGTCGAGGCGCGTGAGGGGATGACCGACCTTCTCGGGGGACTCCAGGTGCGGAAGGAACTCGGGGTTCTCCCGCCGAGGCCTCAAGATCCCGCCGGACAGACAGAATGGAAGGATCGCTACGACGCGCGCACCAAGGTTTTTCAGGAATACCTCGCGAAGGCGAACGCGTTTGTCCTCCAGAGCATCGAGCGACGCACCGGACCAGAGCGCGCGACGGCGTTATACCAAGCATGGTTCACAGCGGAACGTCAAAACGCATCGAAGCCCGTTGGGCCTGAAATTTTGTTACGGCTGCGCTCCGAAGTATTGTCCACAGCCCTGGAGCTGCGACCCGGCGAGAGGGTGCAGGTCCTTTATTCGATGTGGCCTAGGGAGCCGCATGGGCAGCTCAAGCCCATTGTGTTAAGCCTGGCGGAGAGTCGACGCAAAGAAGATAGTTTTTACTTAGACGAAGGGTACAAATTCTGGTGTGAGGGGTGGCCGCAGGAGTGCAGCAGGGCCATTCTCTCTGATGC
>Ga0137412_10001798_pt1 | contig 16760 bp, 14 predicted proteins | sample CZODoug2_1_16fun_FD_122160 | JGI IMG/M metagenome (GOLD analysis project Ga0137412, IMG submission 122160) | Vadose zone soil fungal communities from Angelo Coast Range Reserve, California, USA - CZODoug2_1_16fungal (Hybrid Assembly) | ecosystem: Environmental > Terrestrial > Soil > Vadose zone...
TGTTCCGGTCGACCCCGGAGGCGAACGACGAGCTGGCGGCGTTCGTTGCGCAATATCCCGCGCGTCTGTTCGGCTTCGGCACGGCCAGTCCGCGCAACCCGGGAGCGCCCGATGAGGTGCGGCGGTGTTTCGCCGAGCTCGGCCTGCGTGGACTCAAGATGCACCCGTGGCTGCAGGGATTCTCGATGCACGAGCCATCACTCGACCCGATCGTCGAGGTGGTGGCGGAATTCGGCGGGATCGTGCTCAGCCACGATGGCACTCCGCCGTATTCGACCGCATTGCAAATCGCCGCCCTGGCCCGGAAGCACCCAACCGTGCCGTTCGTACTCGGCCATGGTGGATTGCACGACACCTGGCGCGAGGCGCTCGCCGCCACGATAGAAACACCGAATCTGTATTTGTGCATATGTGGCACGCCGCCCTATGCGGCCCGACACATTCTCGCCCATGCGCCGTTGGAACGGGTGCTGTTCGGCACCGACGCCGGACTGTCGGACAAGGCCAGCCAGGACTACGCGGTTGCCCGGGTGGCCGAGATCGACGGCTGGGGCATCACGGCCGAACAGAAGCAGGCAATGCTGATCGACAATCCCCGCCGGCTGCTGGGGATTGCGTCATGAATGCCGTCGCAGCGATCGAGACGGTTGCGATCAGCCTTCCGGTGCGGCCGGATCTGGTGGTGCACGGCGCGCGCGGCGCCCACGACCGTTCCGATTTCTTGCTGGTCCGGGTGCGAACGGACGACGGGGTCGATGGCTACGGCGAGGTCAGCGCGACCCCGATCTGGAGCGGCGAGGACGGCACCTCGGCCGGCCATTTCATTCGTACCGCGCTGAAACCGGCGCTGATCGGCCAACCGCTCGCCCCCGTCGGCGCGCTGGAAACGCTCATGGACCGCGCCCTGGCCGGAAACCCGTTCACCAAGGCCGGTGTCTCGATTGCCCTATGGGACGCCTACGCGCGCACACTCGACATCCCGCTGGCCCAGGCGCTCGGCGGCCCGTACCGCACCGAGGTGCCGATCAAGCTGTCGCTCTCCGGCGACGGCGAGGTTCTTGACCGGACGTACGAGGCCGCGCACGCCGCCGGTTTCCGTTCATTCAAGGTGAAGGTCGGCCTCGGTGTCGACGGCGATGTGCGGAGAATGGCGCGGGCCCGCGAGATCGCCGGCGACCAGACCTTCCTCGGCGTGGACGCCAACGGTGGCTGGACCCGGCGGGCGGCGCACCAGGCAATCCGCGCGCTCGCGGAATATCGACCGTCCTTTGTGGAGCAGCCGGTCGCATCGGCCGATCTCGCGGGGTTGCGCGAGCTGCGGCGCGACGGATTTCCGATCGTCGCCGACGAGTCGGTATTCGGCATCGACGATCTCGTCCGGCTCATTCAGGCCGACGCGGCCGATGTCGTCAGCGTCTACGTCGGCAAAGCCGGCGGACCGGGCCGGGCCGTCGCGTTAGGACAGACCGCGGCCACCTTCGGGCTCGACACATTGATCGGCTCCAACGGTGAGCTCGGCGTCGGCGCCGCGGCCCAGCTGCACGTCGCCTGCGCGCTGCCGGCATTGTCGACGGTATTTCCGTCGGACATCATCGGGGCGCACTACTACGCCGAGGACGCGCTGGCCGAGCCGTTGCCGAGCGACGGTGTGCACGCGCGGCTGCCGACCGGCCCCGGCCTGGGCGTCACCCTGCGCGATGACCTGCTACGAGAATTCAGGTAATTCATGATCGTCGACGTACATTGTCATACGCCCACCCATCGCGACGCGGTGCCGGCCGATGAACGGCTGGTGTACGAAAACTGGCGTACCGACCGGCCCGTCGTCACCACCAACTCATGGGCCGATTTCGACACCGCAATGGCCGACGCCGATGTGACCATCGTATTCAACATCGCCTCCGACGACCCGCTGGCCGACACCGGCCTGCCCTATCCGCCGGAGCGCACAAACGATGCCACCGCCGAATTCGTCGCAAGTGACCCGGACCGACGCATCGGCTTCATGTCGGTTAATCCGCGCTGGCCGGGCGCACTGGAGGAATTCGAGCGGTCGCTCGATCTCGGCCTGACCGGTATCAAGCTGGGCCCCAACTACCAGAATTTCGACCCGCTCGGGCACGAAGCAATCCCGTTCTACGCCCGCGCCGAGAAGCTCGGGCTGCCGATCCTCTTCCATCAGGGCACCTCGCCGATCAGGCAGGCGCCGCTGCGCTATACGCACCCGCTTCTGATGGACGAGATAGCGCTGCGTTTTCCGGAGCTGCGCATCGTCATGGCCCATATGGGGCACCCGTTCGTCAAGGAGACCGTCGCGGTAATTCGGAAGCACCCGCACGTGTATGCCGACGTGTCCTCGATTTATCTGCGGCCGTGGCTGGAGTACGAGGCGCTGATCACCGCGGTGGAATGGGGCTCGGTCGGCAAGCTGTTGCTCGGCTCGGACTTCCCGATCGCCAACACCGGCGAGGCGATTGCCGGACTGCGGCGGGTCAACGACATCGTCACGGGCACCGGGCTCCCCCGGGTGCCGGAGGAACTGATCGAACAGATCATCCAGGCCGACGCGCTCGAAGCGCTTGGGCTCACCTTAGGTCGCCGAGGAGCCAGCGAATGAAGATCGACGCGCACGTTCGTATCGGCGCCAGCCGCGAGGCCTCGCTCAGCGTAGATGAATTGCTGTCCACAATGGACGCCTTGGGAATTGATCGCGCGCTGGTCGCACCGAGCGAGGGCCAGATCGCCTACGCGAATCGAGACGGGAATGCCGCAACTGCCGCCGCGGCGGCACATTCCGGTGGCCGGCTCGCGGCCTACGCGGTCGCGACGCCGTGGCGACAGGACGCCTTGGACGAGCTCTCCCGGGCCCGCGATGCCGGCGCCGTCGCGTTGGCGCTGGACCCAGTGCTGCAGGGTTTCGATGTGCTCGACGGGCTGGCCGACCCGTTGATCGAGTTCGCCGCCGCTGCCGGCTGGCCGGTCTACATCCGCACCGGCACCCCGCCGACCGCGCTGCCCCTACCGGTGGCAAGCCTGGCCCGGCGTTTTCCGCAGACCGCGTTCGTCATGGGCCGCAGCGGGGCCACGGATTTCTGGATCGACGCCGCACCCGCCCTGCTCCATGCCGACAACCTGTACGCCGACACCTCGTACGCACCATGGGACACGGTGCTGTCGGAATTCGCCCGCGACCCCCGGATCGGAACCGGACGCGTCATTTTCGCCACCGATGCGCCCTATACCGTGCCGGCCGCCGAATTGCAGCGGGTGCTGGATTGGCGGATCGCCGAGGCGGAACGGGCGGCCATTCTGGGCGGAACATTGGCTCGATTAACCGCTTTCGCATCGTCCCATATCTGAGGTATATTTTCAGTATGTAAGAGATAGATTTCCTGCGTCGTAGAGACGCGTCACTGTAGGGGGATGCGTCGTGACGACGACTTATCGACAGATCGATCCCGCGCTGCTCGTACGCGGGGTCTCACCGGTGCTCGAAGTCCCGTTCACCGACAACGGCGATATCGATTTGGCGGGATTTCGCCGGGTCGTCGAATTCGTGCTCGGCACCGGGGTTTCCAGCGTGATGTTTCCCGGTTTCGCCTCGGAATTCCACAAACTCTCCGACGCCGAGCGCTGGGAGCTGTCGGTCACACTGCTCGAGCTGACCGGCAAACGGGATGACGTCGCCGCAATTATGGCGCTGCAGCACCATTCCACGTTGTTGGCGCAGCGGCATGCCCGGGCGTTGATCGAGGCCGGCGCCGATTTGCTGAATTTGCTACCACCCCATTTTCTGGAGCCGTCGAAGGACGCCGTGCAAACCCACGTACGGGCGGTGCTCGAGGCCGCATCACCGACGCCCGTGGTGCTGCAGTACGCACCGACCGAGACCGGGACCAGCCTGGACGCGGACGGGTTGGTCGCGATTGCCCGTGACCACGCCAACCTGCGGCTGGTGAAGGTCGAGTCCAGCCCGCCCGGCCGGCTGATCGCCGAGCTGGCCGCGATGGATCCGCCGCTGCCGGCCGTTGAGGGTTATGCCGGCGTGCAATTGCCGGACGCATTTCGACGGGGCGCGGTCGGCACCCAGCCCGGGTGCTCGTTCACCGAGATATACGTCGAGATCTGGCGGCTACTCGCCGGTGGCGACGAGACCGGTGGGTACGACCTGCACCGCCGACTGCTGCCCTATATTTCGTACTGGATGGCCGACACCGAATTGATCATTGCCGCGGAGAAGCAGATCTCCTGGCGGCGCGGCCTCATTTCCAGCCCATACTGCCGGGCGCCGGGCCATACCCTGGACGCCGAAGAACTGGCCATGATCGAACGCTTCCTGACCGAGTTCACGGACTTTCTGCCTGACCTGGCCTGAGTAGCTCAAGGATCTGGTCGAGCTTTCCGCCATGCTCGGCCAACGTCGTGGTGTGCTGATCGAGCGTGGCGCCGTGCGCATCGAGCTTCCCGCCGTGCGCATCGAGCGTGGCGCTGTGCTCGTCGAGTTTGGTGTCCTGTCGGTCGAGCTTCTCCTCGACGATCGTGAGCCGATCTTCGACCCCGTCGAAGCGATCATCCACCCCGTCGAGCCGTTCGTTGACCGCCATCAAATTGCGGTCCATCTGATTGAGGCGGCTGCTCTGCTGCAGCTGAGCGCCGCCAATGTGTCTCAGCTCCTGCTGGAACCCGTCGAGTCGGTCAGACACCTTGTCAACCTTGCCGTCCAGACCGGTGACCTTGGCATCCAGCCCCGTTACCTTGGCATCCAGCCCCGTTACCTTGCCGTCCAGACCGGTGACCTTGCCGTCCAGCCCGGTGACCTTGGCATCCAGCCCGGTGACCTTGCCGTCCAGACCAATGACCGTGCCGGTCAACCCACCGACTTGGCTATCTAGCCCAGTAACTTTGCTATCCAGGCTGGTCAGCTGGCGGCCGTGAGCCTTCTGGGTCGCACCAACGTTCTTGAGCATCTCGTAGATCTCGTGCACGTCACTGTCTAGCTGACTGAGCTTGCGTTGAGCGCCCGCCGGGTTGGTCATGGCGGAGAGATTACGACGGATCGCGGTGACACGCCCAACGCTATCCACAGGTCTGCTTCACTGTGGGCGTGTCCGTACATATGTCCGATGAGGTAGCTACCGCGCTCGCCGAGCACCGCCCGGTCGTAGCACTGGAGTCCACGATCATCTCGCACGGTTTCCCGCGGCCGCGCAATGCCGAGGTGGCCCGGGTTTTCGAGCAGACCGCGCGTGATGCCGGGGCCACACCGGCCACGATTGCCGTCATCGATGGCGTGCCGCGGGTCGGCCTGGATGATGTCTCGCTGGCTCGAATTGCCGCGGACGAATCGGTGATCAAGATTAGCAGTCGCGATCTCGGACCAGCTCTCGCATTCGGCCGTACGGGTGGCACAACCGTCGCCGCGACCGCGCTATTGGCGGCTCGCGCCGGAATTCGGGTATTCGCGACCGGCGGGCTCGGTGGCGTACACCGGGATGCGGCGTACGACGAATCGGCCGACCTGATCGGCCTTTCTCGGACGAATATCACGGTGGTCTCCGCCGGCGTGAAATCCATTCTCGATATCGGAGCCACGCTCGAGCGACTGGAGTCCTACGACGTCACCGTGCTGGGTTACCAGACCAATCGATTTCCGAGCTTCTATTTACGGGACTCCGGATTCTCGCTCGACTGGCGCGTCGACAGCGCCGCCGAAGTGGTGTCGATCATGGCCGCCGGTGACCAGTTGGATCGGGCCGGCGCGATCATCGTGGCAAATCCGCTGCCCGCCGACCGCCAGCTGGATCCCGCCCTGCACGACCGGGTGCTCACCGAGAGCCTTGCCGCCGCGGCGGTCGCCGGCGTCCGGGGTAAGGACGTGACACCCTTTCTGCTGGACTATTTCCAGCGAGCCACCGGCGGCGCGAGCCTCGAAGTGAATATCGATATCGCGCGCAACAACATTCGACTCGCCGCCGAAATAGCGGCGGCCTGGGCGGCATGATTTAGGGTCTTTCCAGTGGGTCTTGGTGGATGCGGGCGGTGATCCAGACGGAGACAGGCAAGGCGGAGGACGACGGTCGTATAGGTCATACTGCCGAGGACGACAACGCAGCCGGTCGCCGTCTGGGCGCCGATCCGCGCCGCCGAGGACTCGCTGGACAGACCCTAGTTTTCGGGGACGTCATCGACGATGTGGTCGTACGGCCCCGCGAGCCCATTACGCCGGACAGCGATACCCGATCCGATATTCGACGGCGGCCGGGCGGATCGGCGGCCAATCAGGCGGCGTGGCTCGGCCGGCTGGGTTGCCCGGTGTCATTTGTCGGGCGGGTCGGTGCCGAGGACGTAGACCGGCACCGTAGCGCGCTGGCGGCATTCGGCGTCGACGCGCATCTCGTGCCCGATGAAGACGTGTCGACCGGCGCGATCGTCGTGCTACTCGGCGAGAACGGCGACCGCACCATGTTCACCGACCGCGGGGCGGCGACCCGACTGTCGCGTATGGACATTCCGGATTCGCTGCTGCGCAAGGCGAGCCACGTACATCTGACCGGGTATTCGTTCTTCGAAGAAGCGACGCGCGCCGCAACTCTGGAAACACTGGATGTCGTGCGGGCGTACCGAATTCCGTTCTCTATCGATCCGGGCTCGGTGGCATTTCTGCGCGAGGTCGGCGGCGCACAATTTCGGGAATGGGTACGCGGCGCCGTTGCGTGTTTTCCCAATCGCGACGAAGCGGCGGTTTTGACCCGTCCGGGCGCGCCGGCTGAAATGGCGGCCGAGCTGTTGGCCGATTTTCCGGTCGTCGCGCTGACGCTCGGCGCCGACGGCGTGGTCGTCGCCTCGCGGCATGCACCGCCCGTGCACGTACCGGCCGCGGAGGTTGAGTGTCTGGATCCGACCGGCGCGGGCGACGCGTTCTGCGCCGGCTTCCTGGCTACATGGCTGGCCGAAACGGACACGATCGCGGCTGCCCGGGCCGGGGTGGCGACCGCGGGCGTCGCAATCGGCCAATTCGGCGCTCGCCCAATGTGACGCAGTCATGATCGACATCGAGTTCTGGTTGCCATAGCAACCACCAGACGATGTCGATCACGGGGCCCGGCCGGTATTGAGCCCCAAATCGGCGGAATGTCAGCCGGCGTTGTCCGTTGCGAACGCGCGCAGGAAGGTGTCGACGCCCGCGGTTACGGCCTGGCGTAGCGCATCGTCGCTCACCGGCCGGGTGCCCAACGCGGACAGTGCCGGCAGGTCGCCGGCCACGAGCGCGGTGAACTGGCTCGCCGCGGTGACCGGGTCGCCGATATCGAGCTGGCCGGCGTGCGCAAGCCGGGCCAGCCGACCGGCCAGTGCCTGGCTGACCCGATGCCCGCCGTGCGAGACCACCGCGTCGAACAGGTCCGGGAAGCGTGCCGCCTCCGCGAACAGCAACCGCTGCAGCCCCCAGCCGTCGGCACTGCGCTGGCAGTCAATGACCTGGTACCCGACATCGATCAGCTTGGCGCGTAGCCCGTCGGGTCCCTCCGGAAATCCGTCGAGGGCGGCGATGATCTTGGTCGAGGACCGCTCCGCCGAGTCGATCATCACCCGGGTGAACAGGTCCTCCTTGCTGCCGAGATGGGCGTAGATCGTGGGTTTCGAGACGTGCGCCTCCGCGGAGATCGCATCGACACTGGCTCGTTCGTACCCCTCGCGGACGAAGACCCGCAGCGCGGCATCGAGGATCGCCTGCCGTTTGTCCAGCCGCCCGCGACTGCCCGTCACCGTACTCACCGTTCAAACCTTACCCCCTCGACAAGTCAACTTTACGTGCTAGTTTTACTGGTCAGTAAAGTTAGCTGAACCGAGCTGCGAGGATGGCTACCGATGTCGAGTCAGATCGATCCACCGTTACGGCGACTGATGATCGTGATGTTGCTGGGCGGCGTCATGGGCGTGCTGGACACGACCGTGGTGAACGTCGGGCTCGACCGGATCGCCGGTGACCTGCACACCTCGCTGGGCACGATCCAGTGGTTGCCGACCGGGTATCTGTTGACCTTCGCGATCATGATTCCGGCCAGCACCTGGGCGATCGCGCGATTCGGCGGCCGCCGGCTGTGGCTCACCGGGCTGAGCGTTTTTCTGGTCGGCTCTGCCTTGTGTGCGCTGGCGTGGGATCCAGCCAGCCTGATCGGATTTCGGGTCGTGCAGGGGATCGGCGCCGGGATCCTCGAGCCGACATTGATGACGGTATTGGCCAGCGCCGCCGGTCCGCAGCGCATCGGCCGACTGATGGGCGTGCTGGGCACGGTCGTCGCGTTGGGGCCCATTGTCGGGCCCATTCTCGGCAGCGTGATTGTGTCGCATGCCGATTGGCGCTGGATATTCGTGATCAATCTGCCGATCGGATTGACCGCGTTGTTGCTGGCGATCCGGATCGTTCCGAAGGATAAACCGGCCGGTGGGGTGCGGTTTGACATCGTCGGAATGGCGTTGCTGTCTCCTGGTTTCGCGTTGGTGGTTTATGCCTTGTCCAAGGCCATCGACGGCTTTTCCACGCCAACGGTCATCGGTTGCCTGGTCGGCGCGGCGGTGCTGCTGGCCGGATATGTGCTGTACGGCCGCCGAGCATCCGCGCCGCCGTTGGATATACGGCTTTTCGCGGTACGCGGTTTTACGCTCGGGGTCGCGGCGATGTCGTTGGTCGGCGGGGCGCTGTTTTCGCTGTTGTTCCTGATTCCGCTCTATTTCCAGCAGGTACGCGGGTACGGCGTGTTGACCGCGGGGCTGCTGCTGGTGCCGCAGGGCGTAGGTGCGTGGTTGGGAATGCCGTTTGCCGGGCGGTTATTCGAACGGATTGGCGCCCGGCCGCTGGTCACCGCCGGCGGTTTACTGGCGGCTGTCGGTACGTTGCCGTACGCGCTGGGATTGAATGCGGTGCCGGTGCTCGCGGCCGCGTCGGTGCTGACCGGATTCGGGCTCGGCTGCATCGGGGCGCCGTCAATGTCAACGATTTACCGGTCCGTCCGGGCGGAATCCGTGTCGAATGCGACGTCGGCGATTTATATGCTCAACCAGGTGGGCGCCGCGGCGATGGTAGCCACCGCCGCCTTACTGGTGGCGCGCACGAGCTCGTTCCGGCAGGCATTCTGGTGCGATATCGCGCTGGTTCTCGTAATCGCGGCGCTCGGCCTTCTCCTCCGTGATCATGCACAAAGTATCGACGACACGCCGGCCGAAGCGTTACTTCCTGCATGATCACGGGGAGCGGGGTGGGAGTGCAGATCCGATCGCCGCTAGCCGAGCGAGGAGGCGATCTTTGATCCGTATGCGGCCAGGGTTTCCTCTTTCGCGTCGTGCATCAGATACACCGCGAACTGGGTAACGCCGAGAGAGCGCAGCTCCTGCAGCCGTTCCAGGTGGGACTCGACCGGCCCCAACAGGCAGAACCGGTCCACGATCTCATCCGGCACAAAATCGGTGGACGGATTGCCGGCCCGGCCGTGGTGGGTGTAGTCGTATCCCTGCCGGCCGGCAATGTAATCGGTCAGTTGCCGGGGCACCGCGCCGTCCGCGCCGTACCGCGCGACGATATCGGCCACGTGATTCCCAACCATACCGCCGAACCAGCGCAGCTGGTCGCGCTGATGGGGCAGATCGTCACCCACATAAGCCGGCGCCGCAACACAGAACGACAGCGAATCCGGATCGCGCCCGGCGGCCGCCGCCGCTTCCCGTACCGCACCAATTGTCCAGCGGGCGATATCCGGGTCGGCCATCTGCAGGATGAAACCGTCGGTCTCGGCGCCCACCATGGCCAGCGCCTTCGGGCCGTAGCCGGCCATCCACATCGGCAGCCGAGAATTCGCCACCCACGGCAGCGACACTTCCGTACCGTCGAAATCAACCGACCGGCCCTCGGCCAAATCCTTGATCTGCCGCATCTTCACCGAGAGTGTGGCCAGCGACGCCGGTTTGCGCCCGATGAACCGCAGGGCGGAATCGCCGCGCCCGATCCCGCACACCGTGCGGTTGCCGAACATCTCATTCAACGTCGCGAAGGTCGACGCGAGCACGGTGACGTCCCGGGTCAGCGGATTCGTCACCATCGGACCGACCGTCAGCCGCGATGTCTGACCAAGAATCTGCGAATACAGCACGAACGGCTCTTGCCACAATACGGTCGAGTCGAAGGTCCAGGCGTAACTGAACCCGGAATCCTCTGCCCGGCGGGCCAGCTCGACCGTCCGTAAACCCGGCGGATCGGGCTGCAGCACCACGCCGAGATCCATTACCGCAGCACCTGACACGTGCCCCGTTCGACGAACTGCCCATATCCAGGCTCGCCGTGGTATCCCGACTCGTCCACGATCACCCGGCCCCGGGAAAGCACCGTTTCCACCCGGCCGACCAGCTGTCGACCCTCGTACGCCGAGTAGTCGACCGACATGTGATGTGTACTGGCCGACAGCGTCTGATGCGCCCGCGGGTCGTAAATGACGATATCCGCATCGGAGCCGGCCGCGATCTCGCCCTTGCGCGGATACAGCCCGAACATTCGAGCCGGCGTGGTCGCCGTGACCTCAACCCAGCGCTGCAACGAGATCTCGCCGGCCACCACGCCTTGGTGGATCAGGTCGATTCGGTGCTCGACGCCGGGAATGCCATTCGGGATCTTGGAGAAGTCGCCACGGCCGAGCTCCTTCTGTTCCACGAAACAGAACGGGCAATGGTCGGTCGACACCACCGACAGATTGTCCGTACGCAAGCCGTTCCAGAGCTTCGGCGCGTGATAGGCCGGCCGGATCGGCGGCGAGCAGATGTATTTCGCACCCTCAAAATCGGGCTTGGCCATGTCCTCATGGGTGAGGAACAAATACTGCGGGCAGGTCTCGGCGAATACATTGCGACCCTGCGTCCGGGCCGCCGCAACCGCCGACAACGCCTCCTCGCAGGACAGGTGCACGATATACAACGGCGCACCGGCGACACCGGCCAGCCGGATCGCCCGCGCGGTCGCCTCGCCCTCGAGATCCGGCGGGCGGGACAGCCCGTGATAAACCGGATCGGTCTGGCCCCGACCTAGCGCCTGCTCGACCAGGACGTCGATCGCGATGCCGTTCTCGGCATGCATCATGATCAGCGCGCCATTGTCGGACGCATGCTGCATCGCCCGCAGGATTTCCCCGTCGGTCGCGTAGAACACCCCTGGGTATGCCATGAACAACTTGAAGCTGGAAATGCCCTCGCCGACCAGGCCGTCCATTTCCTTCAGCGTCTGCTCGTTGACGTCGGACATGATCATGTGGAAGCCGTAGTCAATGGCGCACCGGCCCGCGGCCTTGCCATGCCAGGTGTCGAGCGTCTCGCGCAGCGACGTGCCCTTTTTCTGTACGGCGAAGTCGATGATCGTGGTCGTACCGCCCCACGCCGCCGCCCGGGTGCCCGACTGGAAGTCGTCGGAGGAGAAGGTGCCGCCGAACGGCATCTCCATATGGGTATGAGCGTCGATGCCGCCCGGCAACACGTAACGATCGGTCGCGTCAATAACGCGGTCGGCCGCCCAGGAGGAGACCACATCGCCACCGGTCGCGGCTACCGCCTGAATCGTGGAGCCGTCAACCAGCACATCGGCCAACGCCGCACCGCGCGCGGACACCACGGTCCCGCCGGTGATCAACGTGCGCATTACGGCGTGACCAACGATTCGTAGCTGTCCGGCCGGCGATCGCGATAGAACTGCCAGAGGTGGCGGACCTCGGTCAGCAGGTCGAGATCCAGGTCGCGGACCACGACCTCTTCGTCCTTGTCCGAGGCCACCTCGCCGACGAACTGGCCGCGCGGATTCACGAAATACGACTGCCCGTAGAAATCGTCGGCGCCGAGCGGCTCGACGCCGACCCGGTTGATCGCGCCGACGTAGTATTCGTTGGCCACCGCCGCGGCCGGCTGCTCGAGCTTCCACAGATATTCCGACAGCCCGCGACTGGTCGCCGACGGGTTGAACACGATCTGCGCGCCGGCCAGCCCCAGCGCCCGCCAGCCCTCCGGAAAGTGCCGGTCGTAACAGATATAGACGCCAATGCGGCCGACCGCCGTATCGAACACCGGATATCCGACGTTCCCGGGCTTGAAGTAGAACTTCTCCCAGAATCCGCTCACCTGCGGGATGTGATGCTTGCGGTATTTCCCGAGGTACGAGCCGTCGGCGTCAATAACCGCCGCGGTGTTGTAGTAGACACCGGTCTGCTCCTCCTCATAGATCGGGAGGATCAGCACCTGGTTGGTTTCCCGGGCCAGCTCGGACATCAGCGTGACCGTCGGACCGTCCGGCACCCGCTCGGCATACGCGTAATACTGCGCGTCCTGGACCTGGCAGAAATACGGGCCGTAAAACAGCTCCTGCAGGCAGGTCACCTGCGCGCCCTGCTCGGCCGCCGACCGGATCGCCTGCTCGGCGGCCTTGACCATCGAGTCCTTGTCGCCGGTCCATTTCGACTGGACCAGCGCGGCCCGTACCACATTTGCCACCGAAAGCTCCGATCAGTCGTTGGTCGGGAATACCAGATTGACCCCGGCGCCCCCGCTGCGATAGCGGGAGACGACGACCTTCTGGCGGGTGTAGAAACGCACGCCATCAGGGCCGTAAATGTGCAGGTCCCCGAAGAGGGAGTCCTTCCAGCCGCCGAACGAATAGAACGACATAGGCACCGGGATTGGCACGTTCACCCCGACCATGCCGGCGCTGACCTCGGTACGGAATCGGCGTACGTACGAAGCGTCGTTGGTAAAGATCGCCGCGCCGTTGCCGCGCGGATCGGCGTTGATCAGCCGGATCGCCTCGTCGTAGGACCCGACCCCGACCACCGACAACACCGGGCCGAATACCTCGTCATCATAGACCGGCGTCCCCGGCTGCACATGATCCACAAGGGACGGACCTAGCCAGACACCCGCGTCATAACCGGCAACCGTACGCCCGCGCCCGTCCAGCACCACGGTCGCCGAGCCAGTCGCGGCCGGCTCCAGATACGAGGCGACCTTGTCGCGATGTGCGGACGTAACCAGCGGGCCCATCTCGGAATTCTGGCCGGTACCCGGGCCGACCACGACCTGCGCGGCCCGCTGTTTGATCCGCGCCACCAGCTCGTCACCGATTGGATCGACCGCCACGACAGCGGAAATCGCCATACACCGCTCGCCGGCCGAGCCGTATCCGGCGCTGACCGCCGCATCGGCCGCCGTGTCCAGATCGGCATCGGGCATGACCACCATGTGGTTTTTCGCGCCGCCCAGCGCCTGCACCCGCTTGCCCGTACGGGTCGCGTTTTCGTAGACATAGCGGGCGATCGGGGTCGACCCGACGAAGCTCACCGCGGCAATATCGGGGTGCTCCAAAATCGCGTCGACCGCCTCCTTGTCGCCGTGCACGACATTGAAGACGCCATCGGGCAGGCCGGCCTCGGAGAGCAGTGATGCCAGCAAGAGCGACGCGCTCGGGTCCTTTTCACTGGGCTTGAGCACGAATGTGTTGCCGCAGGCGAGCGCAATCGGGAACATCCAGAGCGGCACCATCGCCGGGAAGTTGAACGGCGTAATACCGGCGACCACGCCGAGCGGCTGCCGTACCGAATAGGTGTCCACACTGGACGCGACGTTTTCGGAGAACTCACCCTTGAGCAGGTGCGGGATCCCGCACGCGAACTCGACCACCTCGATACCGCGATCGAACTCACCACGCGCGTCGGCGATGACCTTGCCGTGCTCGCGGCTGATCGTGCCGACGATCTCGTCGGCCCGCTCCCGCAACAGCTCGCGGAATCCGAAAAGAATGTTGACCCGGCGGGTCAGCGACGTCTGCGACCACGTCAAGAACGCCTCACGAGCGGCGGATACCGCCGCATCGACGTCGCGCGCGGTAGCGAAATCGACGAGGTCGACCACCTCGCCGGACGCCGGATTGAAGATGTCGCCCTGCCGGACGGCCTCTCCGTCCCACGGCTTCCCATTGATCCAGTGCGTGACCACTGCGACTCACTCCCCGCTCAGTGACTGTCGGCCTGTTCGATGCTCTTGGTCAGGATATCCAGCGCCTCGTCGATCTCGGGGCCGGTCACCGACAGCGGCGGCGCGATGCGCAGCGCATTGCCGGCCAGGCCGCCTTTACCGATCAGCAGACCAAGCCGCTGCGCCTCGGCGAGCACCCGGGTCGCGGCGGCCGGCGCCGGTTCGCCGTTCTGCACGAGCGTCAAACCGACCATCAACCCCTTCCCGCGGACCTCGCCGACAATTCCGTACTTACCCACCAGCTGCTGCAGTCCGGCGCGGAGCCGTTCGCCCTGTACGAGCGCGTTGTGCTGCAGGTCGTGATCGAGCAGGTAGCGCAGGTTGGCCAAGGCCCCGGCGGTGGCCAGCGGGTTGCCGCCGAAGGTCGAGATGCTGCTGGCATTGACCGCGTCCACCAGCTCGGGCCGCCCGACGACGCCGCCGATCGCGAGGCCGTTGCCCAGCCCCTTGGCGAACGTCATGAGATCCGGCCGCACACCGTGCGCGTCGATTCCCCAGAAATGCTCGCCGGTGCGCCCCCAGCCGGTCTGCACCTCATCGGAGATGAAGAGGATCCCGTACTCGTCCAAAACCTCTTTGATCGCGGCGAAAAAGCCGTCGGGTGGGGTGACGAAGCCGCCGACGCCCTGGATCGGCTCGGCGATGAATGCGGCCACGTCGCCTGCCGTCGTGGTCTCGATGACCTCGCGGGTGTCGGCGGCGACCGCTTTCATGAGGTCCTTGTCGGACAGGCCGCTGAACGCGCCCGAGTCGCTGTGGTGCAGGTAGCTGATCTGCAGCGGGGTCAGACTCGAGGCCGACCAACCTCGGTTGCCGGTGATGCCCATCGCGGCGAACGACCGGCCGTGGTAGCTGTTGCGCAGCGCCAACACCTGGCTGGATTTCCGCGCTTGGGTGGCAAACAGCAGCGCCGCCTCGTTCGCCTCGGTGCCGGACGTGCCAAAAAAGACCTTGGCGTCCGGGATGTGGCTCAATGTGGCGATTTGCTCGGCCAGCTCGATCATCGGCCGGATCAGATAGAGCGTCGAGGTGTGCAGCATCTTGCCGGCTTGCTCGCGGATCGCCTCGACCACCTCGGGCACGTTGTACCCGGTCATGGTGGTCAGGATGCCGCCGAAGAAGTCGAGGTACGTCCGGCCCGCCCCGTCGGTGACCCGTCGGCCGTCACCTGCGACCAGCTCGATCGGCTCGTCGTAGTACAGCGCCAGCCAGCTCGGCAGGACCTTACGATGGCGGGCCAGCAGTTCGTCACTCATGGGACGACACTGTCGGTACGAGGCGCCGCTGGCAAGGCGGGCGCTGTCACGACTGCCATACCGTTCTTTACAGACCGTAAGGCCTAGTGCCCCGTGGCGACTCGTTGGTGCAGCTCGCTCACCACCTTCCTCGCCGAGACGAACGCACCGTGCTGCCAGGCGATCCAGTAGCTCAGCCAGTCGCCGGCGAAGTAGACGTTGCCCGCCGGCTCGTTGAGCAGCTTGTACTGCGGCCCGGTCTGCGACGGCCACGAGATCCAGCCGCCCTCGATGAAGGGTGTGCGCTGCCAGGCCACCGAGAACGCCGAGCGCAGCTCGTTGCGATAAACGTCACCGTGGATCTTGACGCCCTGCGCAACCGCGCGGCTCATCCGGTCCGGCGGCGTGAGATTTCCGTACGTGGTGGCGTTCGGCCCGACGTTGTAATAGCCGAGGAGAACGCCCTTCGGTCCGTGGAAGTCGTACGAGGGGTACCAGATGTGGCTCAGATCCATGTCGGTCTCGGTGATCCCGCCGTAAATGCGCTCGTCCTCCTCCCACCAGCGCCGGTTGTATTCCAGCCCGATCTTGCCGACCGGCGTGGGTACCGCATACTTCAGCGCCGCCGTGATGTCCGCGCCGAGATTGTGCGGAATGCGGCCCAGAATATGTGGCGGCATCGCGGCGATGCAGAAATCGCCCGCCTCGACATGAGTGCGTCCATCCGCATCGCGATACGTGACGGCAACGCCATTCTGCTGATTGTCGATCGACAGCACCTCGGACCGGTATCGAATACGTTTCGGGCCGATCGCCTTCGCCAACGCATAAGGGATGCGATCCATCCCGCCGACCGGCTGGTACATCATCATTGCCTGGTCATAACCGAATTCGAACGAGAAATAGCGGCCGACCTGGCTGGCGAACACCTCGGACGCGGTTGGCGGCGGGCCGAGCACCGTGCCGGCCTCCGTTCCGGCTCCGGGAAGTACGGAATATCCCCGCCGGTCGGTGCCGGTGTAGGCGAACTTCTCGGCCTTACCGCCGATCGCTCCCCAGTTTTCCAGGAACGCCAGCAGCTGCTCCTTGTCGGTGGCCGTCAATTCGCTGTCCAACGCACCCTGGTCGGTCGCCTTGCCCAGCAACTCGGCGACATACCCGTACACATCGGCCTTGGCGGTGCGGTATCTGACCGGCTTGCCGCCGGACTTCTCGTTGTAAATGAAGGCGTCGGCATTCTGGTTGGTCATTGGCTGGATCGGTACGCCCAGCTCGCGGCAGTAATCCAGCGTGATCATCCACTGCGGCAACCGGGCCGGGCCGCCGTTCAGATACTGCCCCTCGGAAAAGCGCGCGGTCTGCACCCGGCCGTCAAGATCCTTCAACGTGGTGCCGCCGCGGATCGTCCAGTTGCGGCCACCCGGCCGGTCTTTGGCCTCCAGGATCGTACAACGGTAACCGGCCTTGCCCAGCTCG
>Ga0137412_10001799_pt1 | contig 16759 bp, 14 predicted proteins | sample CZODoug2_1_16fun_FD_122160 | JGI IMG/M metagenome (GOLD analysis project Ga0137412, IMG submission 122160) | Vadose zone soil fungal communities from Angelo Coast Range Reserve, California, USA - CZODoug2_1_16fungal (Hybrid Assembly) | ecosystem: Environmental > Terrestrial > Soil > Vadose zone...
GCGATGGCGCTGATTTCGGTGTCGGGTGACCCCGGATCGGATTGCGAGCTCGCGGACCGGACCGAGCTCGCGAAGCTTTGCTCGCGGGTCGAGAACGATTGGGTGGGCGCGCGGACCGGGCTGCTCGACCAGCTGGCATCGCTGTACGGCGAGCCCGAGCACGCGCTGCGGATCGACTTCCGCTGGCTCGAGGTGCGGCCGGTCGAGCTGCGCGTCGACAGCCATCGGCTGGTCACGCGCGACTCGGGCCAGCGCCACGCCAACGCTGCCTCCGGGTACAACGACCGGCGCGACGAGTGCGCGCGGGGGTGCGAGCTGCTCGGCGTCGACAGCCTCCGCGAGGTCACCGCGCCGATGGCCGCGGAGCTGCCCGGGCCGCTCGACCGCCGGGCGCTGCACGTGATCAGCGAGAACGAGCGGGTCGAGCTGGCGGTCGAGGCGCTCGGGCGGCGCGATCTCGACGAGCTGGGAAGGCTGCTCGACGCCTCGCACGCGAGCCTGCGCGACTTCTACGAGATCTCGACGCCCGCGGTCGAGCGCACGGTCACGCGCCTCAAGGATGCGGGGGCGCTCGGTGCGCGGATCCTCGGCGGAGGGTTCGGGGGTCACGTGCTCGGGCTGCTGCCGCCCGGCGCCGAGGCGCCCGAGGGGTCCGTCGAGGTCCATCCGGGCGCCGGTGCTCGCGGGGCCTACACGGAGGCTTAGAGCGTCACCGGCTCGCCGGCGTCCGCCGACCGGTAGAGCGCCTCGATCGTGCGCGCCTGACCGATCGCGTCGGCTCGCCCGAGCAGCGGCTCGGCTTCGCCGCGGACCGCGCGGGAGAAGTTCTCCGCCTCGAGCCCGTACGAGTTCGCAGGCGGAAGCTCGATCCGCTGCACCCCGTCCTCGCCGCGCAGCTCGATCACCGGCGTGCGGGCGTGCCAGGGGTCGTCAAGGAACAGCGATCCGTCCTCGCCGACGACCTCGAGCTCGTCGCGTGCCGTGAGCGCGAGTCCGGCGTCGAAGTGCCCGATCACGTCACCGGCGAACCGCAGCGTCGCAGCGATCACGACGTCGACGCCGTCGCCTCCGAGCGCCTGCTCGGCATACACGCGCTCGGGCTCGCCGGCGAGTAGCCGCGTACCGCTGATGCAGTAGCAACCGACGTCCATCAGCGCCCCGCCGTCGAGCGCGCGGGAAAGCCGGATGTTGGCCGGGTCGCGCGCGTTGAAGCTGAACGCGGCGCGGATCACCCGCAGGTTGCCGATCGCGCCGTCCGCGACGAGCTCCTGCAGCTTCCTCGTCTGCGGGTTGTGGCGATACATGAACGCCTCCATCAGCAGCAGCCCGGCCCGATCGGCTGCGTCGAACGCCCGCTCGACCTGCTCGAGGTGACGGCTGAGCGGCTTCTCGCACAGCACGTGCTTGCCCTGCTCGAGCGCGCGCAGAGTCCACTCGACGTGCAACGAGTTCGGCAGCGGGATGTAGACGGCCTCGACGTCCGGATCGGCGAGCAGCGCGTCGTAGCTGTCGTGCACGCGCTCGATTCCGTACTCGTCGGCGAACGCCGCCCCGCGCTCGCGATCGCGGCTCCCGACGGCGATCACATCGACGTCGTCCAGAGGGGCGGCCCCGTCGAGGAACAGCCCGTTGATCCTCGCGGTCGAGAGGATCCCCCACCTGACCGGCTGCATCATCGCGCTCCGAGCAGCAGATCTACGACGAGCTGGTCGAGGCGCTCGTTGTGATAGCCGCGGCCGGCGAGCCGGTCGAGGTCGTGGTCCTCTCCGAGCAGTGCGGACGCGGCCTCGGGCGAATACGTGCCGACGCTCGGCTCGGCGAGCCCCTCGACCAGAGCCGCCGCTCGTGCCGCTTGGATCTCCTCGGACGCGTCGAACTCCCGAGACTTCGCGGCCAGCGCCAGATAGGTCCGCATGCAGCCGGCCGCGAATTCCCACACGCCCTCGGCGTCTTCGTTGCGGTACGCGTGGGCGTCGAAGTGCCGGGGGCCGCCGTAGCCGGAGGTCTCGAGCAGGTGCACGAGCAGGAACGCCTCCTTGAGGTCCTCGGCCCCGAACCGGTAGTCCTGATCGAACCGTCCGATCCGCTGGCTGTTGAGATCGATGTGGAACAGCTTCCCCGCCCAGAGGGCCTGCGAGACGCCGTGGACGAAGTTGAGGCCCGCGATCGTCTCGTGCGCGACCTCCGGGTTGACTCCGACCATCTCGGGGTGCTCGAGCATCGAGATGAAATGGAGTGCGTGCCCGACGGTCGGCAGGAAGATGTCGCCGCGCGGCTCATTCGGCTTCGGCTCGATCGCGAAGCGGATCACGGAGTCCTGCTCGCGCACGTAGCCGCATAGGAAGTCGATCGCCTCGCGGTAGCGCTCGAGCGCGTCGCCGGCTCGTTTTGCGGCGCCGGCCTCGAGGCCCTCGCGCCCGCCCCAGAAGACGTACACCGAGGCGCCGAGCTCGGCGCCGAGGTCGATCCCCCGCATCGCCTTCGCGATCGCGGCGCGCCTGACGCCGCGGTCGTTCGAGGTGAACGCGCCGTCCTTGAATACCGGGTGATAAAAGAGGTTGGTCGTCACCATCGGCGTGGTCATGCCGGTTTCGGTGAGCGCCTTGCGGAATCGATCGATCAGCCGCTGCCGCTCCGGCGGCTCCGCGCCGAACGGGATCAGGTCGTTGTCATGGAACGTCACGCCAGCGGCACCGAGCTCGGCCAGCCGGGTAACCGCCTCGACCGGGTCCAGCGGCGGCCGGATAAACGTGCCGAACGGATCCACGCCCTGCCAGCCCACCGTCCATAGGCCGAACGTGAACTTGTCGGCCTTGGTGGGTTGGAAATTGCTCATGAAATTCCTCTCGAATTCTTAGACGTGCTCGATCGGCGTCCAGGTGGAATCCGCGGCGGCGCTGCGCTCCACGGCATCGAGCACCAGCTGCACCCGCAGACCGTCCACAAAGGACGGTGCCGGCGAGCCATCGGTGGCGATTGCCTCGATGAAGTCGCGCGCCTCATGGGTGAAGCTGTGCTCATAACCCAGCCCGTGCCCCGGCGGCCACCAGGCCGCAACGTAGGGATGGGTGGGCTCGGTGACCAGAATGCGGCGGAATCCGGCCTCGGCCGGGTCGAGCGAGGCGTCGAAGAACTCCAGCTCGTTCAACCGTTCCAGATCGAATACCAGCGAGCCACCGTCGCCGTTGATCTCCAGGTGCAGGCCGTTTTTGCGACCCTGGGCAAATCGGGTCGCCTCGAACGAGGCCACCGCGCCGCCGTGGAACCGGGCCAGGAACAGCGCCGCGTCATCAACGGTGACCTCGCCACGTTCGGTTGACGCCTGCCCGGACAGGCCGCTCGAGGACGCGGGCAGCGGCCGGGTCTTGATAAAGGTTTCGGTCAGCGCGGATACGCCGGTGATCTGCTGTCCGGTGACGAACTGGGTCATATCGATGATGTGCGCGCCCAGGTCACCGAGCGAGCCGGACCCGGCATGCTCCTTCTGCAGCCGCCACGCCAGCGGGAATTCGGGGTCGATGATCCAGTCCTGCAGGTATGCCGCGCGTACGTGCCGGATCGTGCCGAGTCGTCCGTCGGCCACGAGCTGGCGGGCAAAGCTCACCGCGGGCAGCCGGCGATAGTTGAAGCCCACCATTGACTTGCCCGGCGCCACCTCGGCCGCGGCCACCATCGCCCGCGCCTCGGCGACCGTATTGGCCAGCGGCTTCTCGCACAGCACGTGCTTTCCGGCCTGCAGCGCGGCAATCGAGATTTCGGCGTGGCTGTTGCCGGGCGTGCACACATCCACGATCTGCACGTCGTCGCGGTCGAGCACGGCATGCCAGTCGGTCTCCACCGCCGGGTAGCCGAATTTCGCCGCGGCCGCGGTCGCGGCCTCCTTGTTGCGGCCGCACAGGACCGCCAGCTCGGCCTGCGCCGGGAGGTCGAAGAACCGGTTGACGGTCCGCCAGGCCTGCGAGTGCACCGCACCCATGAACGCGTAGCCGACCAGCCCAACACCTAGCGGCATGCTCATCTCCTTCTGTTACCCGACTGAAAACTATGGCCCGGCGGGAGCGCTACGCAAGGGCACACACCACCACCGGCGTACGGAAAACTTTCAGACCGACGGATTGAGCAGCGGCAGCGCGCCATCCCGTACCGCGGCATAGGCAGCGCGCACCTCGAGCGCGGGCGCGGCGGTCGGCAGGTCGTGCGCCGGAATCGGCCACTCCGGCGGTTGCGCACCACCGGCCAGCGCCCACGCGGCCTGCCGGGCGGCACCCCGGGCGACGTACTCCCCCGGCGCGGGCAGCGCGACCGGCACCCCGAAAATGGCCGGGGCCAATGCCTGCACCGCCGGCGACGCGGCCGCGCCACCGATCAGAAGCACCCGCCGTACCGGCAATCCCAGCTCCCGCAGCGGATCCACCCCGTCGGCCAACCCGCAAAGCATCCCCTCGACCGCCGCCCGGGCCAGCGTCGCCGGCGAGGCGTTGTGCCGGGTCAGCCCGTTGATCAGACCGCGTGACAGCGGCAGATCCGGGGTGCGCTCGCCGTCGAGATACGGCAGCAGCACCAACCCGCCGCTGTCAGGCACGGACAGCGCCAGCTCGGTGAAGCGGTTGATATCGACGCCGAGCAGATCGGCCACCGCGGTCAATACCCGCGCCGCGTTGAGCGTGCAGACCAGCGGCAGGAATTTGCCGGTGGCATCGGCGAATCCGGCCACCAGACCACTCGGATCCGCGGTCGGCTGGTCGGCTTCGGCGAACATCGCCCCGCTCGTGCCCAGCGAGACCACGACATCGCCGGGCTGCAGCGACAGCCCCAGCGCCGCGGCCATGTTGTCGCCGGTGCCCGCGGCCAGCACGATGCCGTCGGGTGTCTCGCCGATCTGCTCGGCCGGTTTAGCAATGCGCGGCACCGCCAACTCGCGACCAAAAGCCTTACGCAGCAGGTCAAGCCGGTATTCGCCGGTAGCGGCGGAGAAATAGCCGGTGCCAGACGCGTCGCCGCGATCGGTCACCGCGGCCCCGCCGGACAGCCGCTGGGTCAGCCAGTCGTGCGGCAACATCACGCTGGCCGCCCGTTGCGCCAACTCCGGCTCGTGCTCGGCAAACCAGCGCAACTTCGTAATCGTGAAGCTGGCGACCAGCACCAGCCCCACCGCGTCGGCCCATGCTTTCGGGCCGCCCAATTCGGCGGTGAGCGCCGCCGCCGAGGACGCCGAGCGGGTGTCGTTCCATAACAACGCCGGCCGGATCACCGCACCGGCGTCGTCGAGTGCGACCATGCCGTGCTGCTGCCCGCCAACAGCCATCGCCGATACGCCGTCGAGCAAGCCGTCGGACGCCTTGAGGTATGCCTCCCACCAGATCTGTGGGTCGACCTCGGTGGCGTCGGGGTGCGGCGCGGACCCGGTCCGGACGACCTCCCCGGTCGCTGCGTCACAGACGAGCACCTTGGTGGACTGCGTCGAGCAGTCGACCCCGGCAACGAGCGTCATGCCGTTACTCCCCCTCTAGTGGTGGCGCGAATCGCCGGCGGGCCTCGGCCAACAGCGCGGTCACCTGCTCCTGTACGGCCGGTACCTTCCGATCCGTGCCGGGATCGCAGTGCGCCCGCCAGGTCAGCCCATCCTGCCCGGACACCCGGCGGCCCACGATCCGGACCCCACCGGCCGGGCGCAGGTCGTAGTGCTCGGTGACCGCGACGCTCCGGTCGACCCGGGCCCGTACCACCTTGGGAATGTCACGCGGCTCGGCGAATTCCCAGCTCGCCGGCGGCTGCTCGTCGACGAAATCGCCGACCGGCTCGCCCACGATCAGCGTCAACGAGTCCTGCGCCCAGCTGGCCTTGTCGATCTCATGCCAGCCGACCCGGCGGTATCCCTCGGCAGCAGGCAACCAGAGCCCGCGCTGTGTCGCCACCGCGGCAGTTCCCGCCTCGGTACGCCCCCACCCGACGACCCGCTCGTCCTCGGCCAGCTGCTCGGTCGCCTCGGCGGGCGGGCGTTCCCGGCGACCCAAGAGCCGCGGCAGGATCACGCCGGCTCCTCACCCATTGCCCGCTCCCGCAGACCCCGCCGCTGTTGCTCCAGCGCGATCAGCTCGCCGAACAGCTTCGTGTGATCGTCCGCGCGTTCCACCGGATTGATCCGCTGCAGGGTGGATTTCACCTCGGCGATCTTGCGGTCGACGGTCAGCTCCTGGAGCCGGGCCAGGTGCTCCTGCACGTATCGACCGGTCGGCTCACCGGCGCAGCGCAACCGCTCCACGGCCAACTCCTTGAGCACCGATCGAGCCAGCTCGTCCGGGCACCGGCCACTGGCCTGCTCGATCCACCCCGGGCCGGTGACCTGCCCGGCAACGCCACCGGCATCGGCGATGGCGGCCCGTACGTTGGCATAAAGCGGGTTGGTGTAGGCCTCGACGCCGACCGCGTCGAACACCGGGCCGGCCAGCGCCGGTGACTGCAGCGCGATCTTGAGCACCTCGCGCTCCACCGCCAGCCGCGGATCGTCCGGGCGCGGGCGCTGCACCTGCGGATTGCGCATCGGCCGTACGTCGGCGGCCCGCTGTTGTTGCTGGCGACGGCCGTTGTTGCGGCTTTGGTCCGGACCGCCGGCGCGGCGGACCTCGGCGATTACCGCGTCCATCTCCATGCCCAGGTCGCCGGCGAGCTTGCGCGCGTATTCCGGCCGCATCGAGTGGTCCTTGATCTTGGCGACCAGCGGAGCGGCCGAGCGCAGCGCCTGCACCCGGCCCTCGACGGTCTCCAGGTCGTACCCGTCGATCGTGCTGCGCAACGCAAACTGGACCAGCGGCACCCGCTGGGCGACCAGATCCCGTACCGCCACATCGCCCTTGGCCTGACGCAACTCGCACGGGTCCATGCCGCCGGACTCGACCGCGACGAATGTCTGGGCGACGAACCGCTGCTCGTCGTCGAACGCCCGCAGCGCCGCCTTTCGGCCCGCCTCGTCGCCGTCGAACGTGAAGATCACCTCGCCGCGGAACGAGTCGGAATCCATCAGAAGCCGCCGCAGTACGCCGATGTGGTCGCCGCCGAACGCGGTGCCACAGGTCGCGACCGCGGTCGGTACGCCGGCCAGGTGGCAGGCCATCACGTCCGTGTAGCCCTCGACCACGACCGCCTGGCGCCGGCGGGCGATTTCCCGTTTCGCCAGATCGACGCCGTAGAGCACCTCGCTCTTCTTGTATATCGGCGTTTCCGGCGTGTTGAGGTATTTGGGGCCGTCGTCATCGTCGAACAGCCGGCGGGCGCCGAATCCGACCACGTCGCCGGTAATCGAGCGGATCGGCCAGACCAGTCGGCGGCGGAATCGGTCGATCATCGAGCCGGAGCGGGCCGGTTTGGAGAGCCCGGCGGTTTCCAGCTCTTTGGGGGTGAACTTCTTCAGCAGCAGGTGTTTGGTAAGCAAATCCCAGCCGGCCGGGGCGAAACCGCACCCGAATGTCTTGATCGCCTCGGCGTCGAAGCCGCGTTCGGCCAGGAAATCCCGGGCCGTCTTGCCGTCCTCGGCGGCCAACCGCTCGGCGTAGAACTCCGCGGCCGCGCGGTGCGCCTCGATCAACCGGGCCCGACCACCGGGCTGCCGGGCCGGCGCCATCCCGCTCTGCTCGTACCGCAGCCGGATGCCGGCCTTGTCGGCCAGCCGTTCGACCGCCTCGACGAAGCTCAGATGCTCGATCCGCTCGATGAAGTCGATCACGTCACCGCTGACCGCGCAGCCGAAGCAGTGGTAGTAGCCGGTGCTCGGGCGGACGTTGAACGACGGGCTCTTCTCCTCGTGGAACGGGCAGAGGCCCTTGAGCGAGTCGCCGCCGGCCCGCCGCAACGCGACGTATTCGCCTACCACATCGGCGATCTGAGACCGAGAACGCACGTCTGCAATGTCGGCGTCGGCGATCCGGCCCGGCACGGCTGCCTCCCTCACATCGACGCGGCGGGTTCTCGTCCGCTGAGTCTAGGCGCTGCTCGGGTCGGCGCCGGTCAGGGATGCGGCGACGGGCCAAACCTCATGCTCACCGCGCCATTCGCCGAGGTGCTACTTTGTAGCACATGGAGTCTATTGGAATACGTGAGCTCCGGCAGCACGCGAGCCGGTGGCTGGCCCGAGTTCGTCAGGGCGAGTCATTCGAGGTAACGGACCGCGGCCGCACCGTCGCGCATCTGGTGCCGGCGCCACGCGACTCGTGGGACCGTCTCATTTCGGCCGGGGAGGTCACGCCTCCAGAAAGCGATCTCGACATCGCCGAGGACATTGTCCCAGTCGTCAGCGATTTCAGCGCATCCGCGCGGCTGGCCGAAATGCGCGACGAGGAACGGTGAGCATCTATCTCGATTCCTCTGCGCTCGTCAAGCTATTGGTAGTCGAGCCGGAAACCACCGCATTGCAGTCATATCTGCGGCTCCACGACTCGACGCGGGTCACCTGTGAGCTGGCCAGAGTCGAGGTTGTTCGCGCTGTCGGTCAAGCAGGCTCGCAGGTCGAGGCCGAGGCCAGCCGGCTGCTGAGCGGGTTGCACCTCATGCGGCTGAGTCGCGACCTGCTCGAGCACGCCGCCAGGCTCGGGCCGCGCCTCCTCCGCAGCCTGGACGCGATCCACCTCGCCGCGGCCCTGCGGGTACCCGACCTCGACACTGTGATCACCTACGACAGCCGCATGTTCGACGCCGCTAAAGGGCTGGGCTTAACGAGTACCGCACCCGCCTAACCGAGCTCGTCCAGCGGCACAGATGCGTCGGCAAGTCGAGCGCGGTCGAGGGTCTTGCCGGATCGGATAATCGCCTGGATCGGCTCGTTCACGTCCCAGACATTGGCGTTGAGCCCGGCGATCAGCTTGCCGTCCTTGAGGTAGAACGCGATGAACTCCCGGCCGGCGACGTCGCCCCGGAACACGACCTCATCGTGGCTGAGTGTCCCGAGAAACCCGGAGTACTCCATACCGAGGTCGTACTGGTCGGAGAAGAAGTACGGGATGTCGTCGTAGCTGACCGATTGCCCCAGCATCGCGCGGGCCGCGGCCGGGCCGCCATTCAGCGCGTTGGCCCAGTGCTCGACATGGATTCGCTTATGCAGCACCGGATGCTCGGCGTTCGCCACATCCCCGGCGGCATAGATATCCGGATCAGAGGTCCGCAGCGACGCGTCGACCAGGATCCCGCCGTCCACCGCCAGCCCGGCCGACTCGGCCAGCTCGGTCACCGGCCGTACGCCGACCCCGGCCACCACGAGATCGGCGGCAATCTCGGTACCGTCGGTGAGAATCACCGAGCTTTCGCGGATTTCCTGAATGCCGGACTGCAGCCGCAGGTCTGCGCCCTTCTCGCGGTGCAACTCCGCATAGATCGCACCCAGCTCCTCGCCGAGCACGAGCCGCAGTGGCAGCGAGTCGACCTCGACGACAGTGACGGTCGCGCCCCGGCCGCGCGCCGCGGCCGCCACCTCCAGGCCGATCCAGCCGGCGCCGACCACGACCACGGTGGTCTCGGCGGTAATCGCGTCGGCCAGCGCCTTCGACTCCGGCAGCGTGCGCAGGTAATGCACCCGGTCGGCGCCGGGCACCTTGAGCGGCTTGACCGCCGAACCGGTGGCCAGCAGCAGCCGGTCGTAGTGCAGGGACTCTCCGCCGGCGCTGACCTCGTGTGTGCTTGGGTCGAGGGCGGTCACGGTCGTGCCCAACCGCAGCTCAACGTTGTGCTCGTCGTACCAGCCGGCCTCGTGTACGTAGGCCTTGCCCGGGTCGAATTCGCCGGTGAGCAGGTCCTTCGACAGCGGCGGCCGCTCGTACGGCCGCTCGGCTTCCGTCCCGATCAGGATGACCCGGCCCTCGAATCCCTCGCTGCGTAGGGTTTCCGCGGCCTTGGCCCCGGTCAGGCTGGCTCCGACGATGATGAACGTACGATCGTCCGGCACGACTTCTCCTCGGCTTGATCCGCTACGGGCACCCTACGACCACTGCCTACGGCGAGCTCAACGGCGGATCGGCATATCGATGCCGCGGGGCAGCCGGTCGGGATCCCAACCCAGCACTGCCAATGCAGTATCGAACGCATACCGGTCGGTCATCCCGCCGACGTATTGCACCGCCGCCCGGACCGCGGCCGCACTGCTCGGCTCGGCGGCGACCGGCTCCGGCAACGTCAGCGGCCGGTCGCCATAAAACTCGACCAGCGCGCGTAACACCGACACGACCGCCAGACCCTGCGCGTGCGATTCCGGCCGGGTGTAAATCCGCTGATAGTTGAACTCCCGCAGGGCCGCCAGCGCCGCCGCCTTATCGGCCCGCATTCCGACGACGCCGGTGTCGGTAATGCAGTCCACGAGCGCCTGAATGAAGACCGAGAGCTGCCGGCTCCGACTCCGCCCGCACACCGCGCTCACCTGCTCCGGCAGCGCGTCGGCGCGGACGATGCCGGCATCGATCGCGTCTTCCAGGTCATGTGCGGTATAGGCGCATCGGTCGGCCCAGCTCACCACCTCACCCTCCACAGTGGACGGGGTAGGCCTGGACCAGGAATGGTTACGAATACCGTCCAGGGTTTCATTGCATAAATTCAACGGCTGCAATGCGATCGCGCCCCACACCGCGTGGTCATAGCCGTCGGGCAGGAATGCGTCGAACGCCTCCTCGCTGGCATGCCCACCCGGCCCGTGCCCGCAGTCGTGGCCGAGCGCGATCGCCTCGGTGAGCGCGACGTTGAGCCCGACCGCGCGGGCCACGCTGGTCGCCACCTGGGCCACCTCGAGTGCATGGGTCAATCGGGTGCGCTGATGGTCGGCCGGAAATACGAACACCTGCGTCTTGCCGGCCAGCCGGCGAAACGCGGTCGAGTGCAGGATGCGGTCGCGGTCACGCTCGAAACAGGTGCGGTCCGGATCGGGCTCCTCCGGTCGGGCCCGGTCACCCGCGCCCACCGCCCGGGCGGCCCCGGCGACGAGCAGTCGCTCCTCCAGGTCCTCCCGTTTCGCCCGGCCGAACCGACTCGACTCGACCGTCGCGCCCGGCCGGTCGTGCGCGATGACCACGCCATCGGGCCGGGTCGTGCCGGCCATGGTGGCCGCCCAGGCCTGGGCGCGCGGTGAGGTTTCCACGCCCCGCATCCTGCCGTACCGCTCCGACCAGACACCCACCCGCCGATCTTGACGATAATGCCCCACATTTCGGACATTGATGGGCGATAACGTCAAGATCGGCGGGGGAATTCGACCGGATGGCGCGCGCGGTCTGATCGGGACACCCGGCCATACTGTGGAGCGTGCCCCGGCCGCGGAACGAACCCGAGCTCGCCGTCGCGCTGCCTGCCGAGCTTTTGGCCGGGCGACCCAAGGGCGATCAGCTGCGCGAGCTGTTGGTCGGCGTCATCGGCGGGATGGCCCCGGGCGCAATGCTGCCCTCGGAGCGGGTTCTGGCCGAGCGGCTGCAGCTGGCCCGCGGCACCGTGCGGCAGGAGATCGAGCAGCTGGTCGCCGAGGGCCTGCTCTACCGCCGGCCCGGGCACGGCACGTTCGTCGCGGACGCGAAGTTCCTGCAGTCCAGCGCGCTGACCTCCTTCACCCAGGACATGCGGGCCCGCGGGCTCACCCCCGGCGCCCGCCTGGTGTCGGTCGAAGTCACCGCCGCCACGCCGCAGCAGGCCAACCAGCTCGGCGTCGCCCGGGCGACCGCGGTCATCCAGATCACCCGGGTCCGCACGGCCGGCGGCGTGCCGATCGCGTTGGAACGGGCGCTGCTCTCGGCGTTGCGGTTCCCCGGGCTGGACGAGGTGGACTGGACCGACCGCTCGCTGTATCAGCTGCTGGCCGAACGATGGGGCGTGCGCCGCATCGCCAGCGAGCGCCGGGTGTCGGCGGTGCTGCCGCGTCGGCACGAGGCGACCTTGCTGCAGATCGCCACCACACAGCCGTGTTTCGCGATCGAGGGCACGTCACAGGATCCCGACGGCGTGGTCGAATGCGGGCGGTCGCTCTACCGCGCCGATCGCTACGACCTGTTTATTCGCGCCTCCGGCTGACCGCACCCTTGAGCCAATGTCACATTGGTACGCATAGAGCGTACGAATGTGACATTGGCGCCAGTCACCACTTCCCGAGGTTGCCGGCATCGTCGAATTCCATTGCTAGCGGGTCATCCAGCACGGTCAAATCGCTCGCCGCGTCAATCTCGTCCCGCAGCGATTCCGAGACGAGCAGATTTACGGTGTCGAGCGTGTCGTGGATCCGTACCAGCCGGGCGTTTTCCACATCGGCCCGCCCACACATCAACAACGCCGCGGCAATCGCATCGCGGTCGGTCGGAAACGCCAGCGGCAGCTGACCGCGCTGCACCCCACCGATCCCCGACGTGACCGCGTTGACATACATCTTGTACAGGTCGATTTTCTCCAGCACCCGGAATGGTATGAAGTCGGCCAGACCGATCCCGACCGCATTTCCCTCCGACGCATCGCTGATATCGTGCACGCTGATATTGGTGATGCGCGGCCGATCGAATTCCGCGGTGCCGCGGATCATCATCCGGCCGATCACATTAGTGTCGAGGCCGGAGCCGGACTTGTCCTTGCCCAGCTCGTCGACCACCAGCACATCCAGCTCGTCGAACGGCAGCATTCCCATCAGCTGCCGGCTCTCCTGAAATAGCGCGGCTTCACCGGCGGCACCGATATCGGCCGGCTCCAGAAATGCGATCCGCGCGGTGCGTTCGAAGGCGTTTTCCAGAATGGCGATGCCGCCGAGAATCTTGCCCGAGTCGACGATTCGTCGAGCCACCTCGGGCACCCAGCGGGCCAGACCGATCGAGCCATACGCATGTATTCCGGCGGCGCCGCGGTGTTTGCCGAGCCCGATTGCGCAGATCTTGGCCAGCCCGCTCTCCACGTCGCCATGGAAATCGGTATGCGGCTTGATCCGATTGATGACCAGGACGCCGTCGGCCTGCGCGGCGTTGGCGTCCAGGTGCACCGAGGGGCCGTCGGGGCAGCGACCGAGCTCGACGGTATCCATGGTTGCCCGGATCGGCATGCCCATCGATTCCTCGGTAATCCCGAGATGGTGGAGCACCTCGAGCTGCCCGGTCGCCGTCGCGCCACCGTGTGAGCCCATCGCAGGGACGATGAACGGCTCCGCGCCGGCGTCCCGCAGCCACGCTCCCGCCGCCTTGATCACGATGCCGATATCGTGGATACCCCGGCTGCCGGCGGTAATCGCAACGCTCATTCCGGGCCTGATCCGGCCGCGCAGCGCCTCCAGTCGTTCGCTCGTCGCGCCCGCCGGGTCGGACTCGGCCGGCGCGGTGATCTCGCGGCGTACCGGGATCAACCGCGGAAACGGCGCGTCGTAACGCAAATCTCGAACGCTCTCGAATGGACCTAGTGTCACTGTCGTCGCACCAATCCCGCCACTACGGTCTGCCCGGTCATCCCCTCGACAGTAGTGGAACGAGCGTGTCACGAACGTGACCAGATCAGGTCGTGTGTTTCGTCGGATCGGGCCAGAAGAATGTCTCCGGGTCATAGACCGCCGGGGTCGGATGACCCCACGGATTCATCAGTCCGCCCTGCGCGAGGTTCTCCTTGCGCGGCACATTGCCCAGGTCGCCCTTGACCACGACGACATTGGGGAAGTTGGCCACCGAACCGATGAAGAACGGGCCCTGCTGAATGTGGATCTTCATCATGTCCCACACCAGCTTGGTGCGCTTCATCAGATCCGGCTCGAGCTTTGTCTGGTCGTAGAGCGTCTGCAACTTGGCGATCGGCCCCTTGGCATCGGGTGCCAGTCGTGGTGGCGTGCGTTTCCAGGGATTGACGTTTTGCTGTTGGTGCTCAGCGGCCGTACCGCGCAGGGAATAGTACTCGCCTTGCAGCGGTGCATACCGTTGGAATTCGGTCGGCACGAGCCAGAACGGCGACACCAAAACTCCCGCGACGTTGCTGACCTCCCAATTCGACCGGGCCATCAGCTGTCCGTTCTCCCAGTCGGGCAAGAAAGCCTGCGGTGGAATCGGCACCCGCAGCATGCGCAGCCCAACCGCCTTGCAGTCCGCGACCAGCTGGTCGTCCTTGGCCGCCTCAGGCGATGAAATGTCCGACGAATAGGCGAGTTCAATCGTCAGCTTCTTGCCGCCGGGTAGCTCGACGTAGCCGTCGCCATTCGTATCCTTCAGGCCAAGCTCGGCGAGTAACTGTTTCGCCTTAGTCGGATCGTGCCCGACATAGGCATCCCGCCATTGCTCATACACCTTCGACCCATCGCCGGCGTGGAATTCCAGCGACTGCGGGCTGATCGTTCCGGTGGTCTTCACGCCGGTCGCGAAGTACAACGTCTTGCGCGCCGTGTCGCGATTGAACGCGTAGGAGATGGCCTGCCGGAATTTTGGCTCGTTGAATAGCTTGCGTAGGGCGGAATCCGGGTAGTCGAGGTTGAGGAAGAAGATCGATCCGGTGCCGGACCCGCTGTTCCATAGGAGGATTTCGGTGCCGGCCTTCTTCGTCGTCTGCGACAATGCCGCGATGTCGGCCAGGGTGATCTGATTGAACTGCCCCATGCAGAGGTCGACGTTGCCAAGCTGCACCTGCAACTTGAGTGACTGCGGGTTCTGCTCGACGTCGATCACGATCTCGTCGATATATGGGAGCTGGTCGCCATCCTTGGTCACGGCCCAGTAGTACGGGTTGCGCTCCAACACCAGGCCCTTGTTGTTGTCGAACGACTTGCATTTGTAGCCGATCAGAGTGGGACAGTCGGGATTGCGCATCCAGTCGGACTTCTGCTCCCACGACCCCGTCGGTGCGTCCCAACCACTCTTGATCTTGGGGTTGTACTTGGGGTGAAACTGCTGCAGGTAGTGTTTCGGCAGCACCCAGATCGGCCCATTCTTGCCGATGGCCCCATTGGCGTAGGCCGCGATGTGGTCGGCGGTCAGCGGCGTCGGCGCATCAAATGTCAGCCGCAACGTCACATCGTCCACCGCGGTCATCTTGACCAGCGTTCCCTTGCCGGATCGGCAATCCTCCGGGGGCACCTGCGCGTAGTGCCCCGGCACCACGAGGTCTTCCCACCAGAAGAGAACGTCGTCGGTTGTGAAGGGATGACCGTCCGACCACTTCAGGCCCTTGCGGAAATGGAATGTCCACTGCGAAGCGTCGGAGTTGGACGACCAGCTCTGCACGAGGCCCGGACCGATGTCCTTGCCGTCGTTGACATAACGCAACAGCGAATGGCCGTAGAAGAACTCCCGATTCGAATCGCCGCCGATCGCACCAGTCGTGGAAAATACGACCATGCGCAGCGCGCCGCCATACTTACCACGGCTGGTCCAATTGTGCGGGATAACGTACGGCGTCGCCGGCAGCCGATCCGTTAGTTTCGGCAACCTCCCGGACTTCGCCTGAGCGGCGAGTGCCGGCGCCTCGGTGAACGTACTCGGTGCCGCGAGGGGTCTGGTCGCAGAGCCCTTACCGGTGTTCTGCCCGCGGTCCGTCCCAGCGGTGCCGCCACCCCCACCGCCGCTCGAACTGCTGCAGGCGGACAAGGTCGCCGAGCCGGCGACGACCGCCGACCCATACAGAAAAGCTCGGCGAGAAACACTTCCGAGATCGCTCACCATGGCCTGGATCCCTTCTGTGGGCAGCATCCAACGTCGCCCAAGACGATCCGCGTCCGGTGGGCCAAATTTCGAGTTTACGGTATGAGTCCGCCACGTTAACAGCGCCGATCTTGAGGATATGGCCCATCGATGTCCGAAATGTGGGGCCATATCTTCAAGATCGGCGGGGAAAATAACGGGGCGGTCACACGGCGCTCGGGCCCGATTCGGAGCTCGCGTGAAAGAGCCGGTAATACAGATAGGCGGCCGTCTCGCGGGCGATGTAGCGCAGCTCGGTGCTGCGGCTGGCGACCGACGGACCGGTGCGGGTCGGCGACGTCGCGGATGTGATGCCCTGGTCCTCGGCCATTTTCTGCGATCGCAGCTCGTGCCATGGATCGGTAACCAACACCGTGGAATGCCAGCCATGCTGCTTGAACACCGCGCTCGCGGCCTTCATGCTCTCCAGCGTGTCGCTGCCCTTCGCTACCGGAAACAGCGCGCTGTTGGGCACTCCGCGCTCGTGCAGCCAGGTCGCACCCGAGCCGGCCTCGGTGTACTGGTCGCCCTTGCGATTGCCGCCGACGGTGACGATCCGCGGCGCCACCCCGGCCTTGTAGAGATCCAGCGCATGCTGCAGCCGGGCGGCGAGCACCTCCGACGGGCGGCCGTTGTACTGCGAGGCGCCGAGGACCAGGATCGTGTCGGAATGCGGGCGATTGTCCGCGCGGGCGACCTGCCATACCCGTACCACCGTGGCCGCGACAACCAGCACGGCAGACAGCACCACCGCGCCGAGGAAGCCGCGGATGACCTTGCCGACGCTCACCGACCGACCCTCCTTGACGACATGAGCGGGACGGGTCCGATCAGACCCATCCCGCTCATGGCAGACGCGCGCTACCGATCAGCGGTTGTCCGAGCCCACCGACTCCACCGCCGCCCGGCCGGCCTCAAGGCGGGCGACCGGAATGCGGAATGGCGAGCACGACACGTAATCCAGCCCGACCTCGTGGAAGAAGTGCACCGAGTCAGGGTCGCCGCCGTGCTCACCGCAGACGCCGAGATGCAGGTCCGGGCGGGCCGCCCGACCCTCCTCGACCGCGATCCGCACCAGCCGGCCGACACCCTCGCGGTCCAGCGACTCGAACGGCGAGACG
>Ga0137412_10001800_pt1 | contig 16758 bp, 16 predicted proteins | sample CZODoug2_1_16fun_FD_122160 | JGI IMG/M metagenome (GOLD analysis project Ga0137412, IMG submission 122160) | Vadose zone soil fungal communities from Angelo Coast Range Reserve, California, USA - CZODoug2_1_16fungal (Hybrid Assembly) | ecosystem: Environmental > Terrestrial > Soil > Vadose zone...
CAGCAGCATGACACCGGCGAGGTGCTGATGGTCGCGTGGATGGACGACGAAGCGCTGCATCGCACGCTGACCACCGGCCGCGCCACGTACTGGAGCCGCTCCCGGCAGCAGTACTGGGTCAAGGGCGAGTCCTCCGGACACGAGCAGTGGGTCAAGTCGGTCGCGCTGGACTGCGACGCCGACACCCTTCTGGTCAAGGTCGACCAGGTCGGCGGCGCCTGCCACACGGGCGATCGCACCTGCTTCGACGCCGATCGGCTCGACGCGGTCGTCGGCGAGCGTCGCGGCGCCACGGTCGCATGAGCGCGCATCTGACCCGGGAGGAGTTCCGCGAGCTGGCAGACACGCACCGGGTCATCCCGGTCACCCGGCGCCTGCTGGCCGACAGCGAGACCCCGGTCGGGGTGTACGGCAAGCTGGCCGGCGGGGTCGGTACGTTCCTGCTGGAGTCCGCCGAGCACGGCGTCTGGTCGCGGTATTCGTTCGTCGGGGTGCGCTGCCCGGCCGTGCTCACCGAGCGGGACGGAAAGGCGGTCTGGCTCGGCGAGGCACCGTTCACCGACTCCCCAGAGGACCCGCTGGAGGCGGTACGGGACGCGATCGAACGGCTGCGTACGCCTCGATTCGCCGACCTTCCGCCGCTGACCGGCGGACTGGTCGGCTACGTCGCCTACGACGCGGTGCGCCGGCTCGAGCGGCTGCCCGAGCTCGCCGAGGACGACCTGAAGCTGCCCGAGCTGGGCATGCTCTTCACCACCGACCTTGCGGTGCTCGACCACTCCGACGGCTCGATCCTGTTGGTGGCCAACGCATTTCCGAGCGATCCGACCGACGCCGACCGGCATTACGACGATGCGGTCGGCCGGCTCGACGCGATGCATTCGAAGCTGACCGCGCCGACCCCGGCGACCGTCGCGGAGTTGCAGTTCCCGGAGCCGCGCTATATCTCGCGATCGCCGGCCGGTATCGGTGACGGCGTGAAGCGGGCGGTCGAGGAGATCCATGCCGGCGAGGCATTCCAGGTTGTGGTGTCGCAGCGGTTCGAGATGCGGACCACCGCCGAGCCGCTGGACGTCTACCGGGTGCTGCGCTCGAGCAACCCCAGCCCGTACATGTACCTACTGCGTTTCCCCGACGGGACGGACATTGTCGGCTCGTCGCCGGAGGCGCTGGTGAAGGTGACCGGCGGCCGGGCGTTGCTGCATCCGATCGCCGGTACTCGTTGGCGGGGGGACACCCCGGACGAGGACGCGCGGCTGGCCACGGAGTTGCTGAACGACCCGAAAGAGCGGGCCGAGCACGTCATGCTGGTCGACCTCGGCCGCAACGACCTGGGCCGCACCTGTAAGCCGGGCAGCGTGGATGTCGTGGATTTCATGGACATTGAGCGCTACAGCCACGTCATGCATCTGGTGTCCACTGTGGTCGGTGAGCTGGCAGAGGAGAAAACCGCGTTCGACGCGTTCACCGCGTGCTTCCCGGCCGGCACGCTCTCCGGAGCACCGAAGCCGCGCGCGATGGAGATCATCGAGGAGCTGGAGCCGGTCCGCCGCGGACTCTACGGCGGCACGGTGGGGTATCTCGACTTCGCCGGCGACCTCGACATGGCGATTGCGATCCGTACCACGCTGATGCGCGCCGGCAGCGCCTATGTCCAGGCCGGCGGCGGGATCGTCGCGGACTCCGACCCGGCCGCCGAGGAGCAGGAGTCGCAAAACAAGGCACGCGCCGTGCTGCGGGCAATCGCGGCCGCGGAGACGCTGCGCCGATGACCGTTCGCCGGGAGTACGGCGTGGTGTTGCTGGCCTGCGCGCTCGGTGCCGGGCTGCTCTTCCTGGCCGGCAGCCGCGGCTGGGTGACGCTGTCGGTGGCTCGCGGCAAACCGCTGCCCGAGCTGCGCCATACCGTCTCTGGCTCGAAGGCGCAGCCGCTGATCACCGCGATGGCCGTGCTGGGCCTGGCCGGTGTGGTCGCGCTCCTGGCCACGCGCCGGGTGGGCCGCCGGATCGTCGGGTTGCTGCTCGCGATCGCCGCGGTGTTGACGGTGATCTGGCTCGGCCGGGACCTGCACGGAATGTCGGCCGGCCGGGCAGAGTCGCTGCTGTCGGACGCCGGCCCGGTCGTCGGCGTGCCGGCCGGCGCGCGGGTCACCGTCGACCTGCACCTGAGCACGGTGGCGCTTGGTCTGGCCGGGGTACTGCTGCTGGCGCTGGCCGGCGGCTGGGCGGCAGTGCGAGGTCGGGTCTGGCCGGCAATGGGGAGCCGATATGATCGGCCTGCAGAGCAGACAACACCAGACGCCGGCCGTACGGACGACATCACCCACTCCGGGAGTCCCGCAGACGGGACCGATGCCACCGCACGATCCGGGGACACGGAAAGCGCGGATCCGGCGGCGACCGGGCCGCCAGCCGCACAGCGGCTGCTGTGGGAGGCGCTCGATCGGGGTGAGGACCCTACCGCGATCGAAGAGTCGAGCAACCGCCAAACCAACGCGGATGTGCCAAAGCGAAGCTGACTGAGGGCAGGGGGGACGGGTAGCGGCACCGACCAACGTGACCGCACCCGATGAGTCATGAGGGGATTGCAATCGTGAGCGTGCTCGACGACATTCTCGCGGGAGTTCGCGAGGATCTCGCGGCACGCGAAGCGGCAGTGCCGCTGGAGGAACTGAAGCAGCTGTGTGACCGGCAGCGGGCGCCACGCGACGTGCTTGCGGTGCTGCGCGCGCCGGGCGTCGGTGTGATCGCCGAGGTGAAAAGGGCCAGTCCATCCGCCGGCCAGCTGGCCGCGATCGAGGACCCGGCCGCGCTGGCCCGGGAGTACGCCGATGGCGGCGCCCGGGTGATCAGTGTGCTGACCGAGGCCCGCCGCTTCCACGGCTCGTTGGAGGACTTCGACGCGGTACGGGCCGCGGTCGAGGTTCCCTTGCTGCGTAAGGATTTCGTCGTCTCGTCCTATCAAGTGCACGAGGCACGGGCGCACGGCGCGGACATGGTCCTGTTGATCGTTGCCGCGCTGGAGCAAAACGCCCTGGTGAGCCTGGTGGAGCGGGTCGAGTCGCTCGGCATGACCGCGCTGGTCGAGGTGCATGACGAGACCGAGGCCGACCGGGCGCTGGCCGCCGAGGCCAAGGTGATCGGCGTGAACGCCCGTAACCTCAAGACCCTTGAGGTCGACCGCAGCGTGTTCGAGCGGATCGCGCCCGGGCTGCCCTCGACCGTGGTGAAGATAGCCGAGTCCGGGGTCCGTGACACCCACGACCTGATCGGCTATGCCGCGGCCGGTGCGGACGCGGTGCTGGTCGGCGAGGGGCTGATTACCAAGGACAGCCCGCGGCAGGCGGTCGCCGATCTGGTCACCGCCGGGTCGCATCCGGCGACTCCCGGCCCCGCGCGATGACGTCCGTCGTCCAGTCTCCCGACGCGACCGGCCATTTCGGCCCATACGGCGGCCGGTTCGTACCCGAGGCCCTGATTGCCGCGCTGGACGAGCTCGATGCGGCATACCGGGCCGCGGTGCAGGACCCGGAGTTCGTTGCCCGGCTGGACGATCTGCTCGCCAACTACGCCGGCCGGCCGAGCCTGCTCACCCGCGCCGAGCGGTTCGGCCAGCACGCCGGCGGCGCGCAGATCTGGCTCAAACGCGAGGATCTCAACCACACCGGCGCGCACAAGATCAACAACGTGCTGGGTCAGGCCCTGCTCACGAAACGAATGGGCAAGCCGCGGGTCATCGCCGAGACCGGCGCGGGTCAGCACGGCGTGGCGACCGCGACCGCGGCGGCCCTGCTGGATCTGGAATGCGTTGTATATATGGGCGAGGAGGACACTCGCCGGCAGGCGCTCAATGTCGCCCGGATGGAACTGCTCGGTGCGACCGTAATTCCGGTGACCAGCGGATCAAAAACGCTGAAAGACGCCATGAATGAGGCGTTCCGCGACTGGGTGACCAATGTGGACACTTCGCACTACCTGATCGGCTCGGTCGGCGGGCCGCACCCGTTCCCCACGATTGTGCGCGATTTCCAGCGGGTTATCGGGATCGAGGCGCGGGAGCAGATCCAGCGCCAGGCCGGCCGTTTGCCCGATGCGGTGTGCGCCTGTGTCGGTGGCGGTTCGAATGCGATCGGCATTTTCCACGCGTTTCTCGATGACGCCTCGGTACGGCTTTACGGTTACGAGGCCGGCGGCGACGGGATCGAGACCGGCAAGCACGCCGCGGCGATCACCGGCGGCTCCCCGGGAGTGCTGCACGGTGCCGCCTCGTACCTGCTGCAGGACGAGGACGGCCAGACGATCGAGAGCCACTCGATCTCCGCCGGGCTGGACTATCCGGGTGTCGGGCCGGAGCACGCATTGCTGCACGACATCGGCCGGGTGACCTACGCGCCGATCACCGATGCCGAGGCGATGGACGCCTTTCGGCTGTTGTGCCGGACCGAGGGGATCATCCCGGCGATCGAGTCGGCGCATGCCCTTGCCGGGGCGCTGAAACTCGGCCCGGAGCTCGGCGCTGAATTGGGCGCAGACGCGCTGATCCTGATCAACCTCTCCGGCCGCGGCGACAAGGACGTCGACACCGCCGCGCGCTGGTTCGGGCTGCTCGACGGCGATCACACAACGTCATGACGTGCGAACGTGAGATTGGGGCACTCTATCCGCGCGAACGTCACGTTCGTGCGGAAAGGGATGGCTGATGAGCGGGCTGGCTGACGCGTTTGCTCGGGCCCGGCAGGAGCGCCGGTCGCTGCTGGTCGGCTGCCTGCCGGCCGGTTTCGCCACCGTCGAGGGCGGCATCCAGGCGCTGCGGGCAATGGTCGACGGCGGCGTCGACGTGGTCGAGGTGGAGCTGCCCTACAGCGACCCGGTGATGGACGGCCCGACGATCCAGGCCGCGTCGGAGATCGCGCTGCGCGGCGGTACCCGTACCCGCGACGTGCTGCACACCGTCGAGGCGATCGCCGCGGTCGGCGTTCCGACGATCCTCATGACGTACTGGAATCCGATCGTGCACTACGGCGTCGACCGGTTCGCCGGCGACTTCGCCGCGGCCGGCGGGGCGGCGCTGGTCACTCCCGACCTGATCCCCGACGAGGCGGCGCAGTGGCTGACCGCCAGCGACAAGCATGAGCTCGACCGGGTCTTCCTCGTCTCGCCGAGCTCGACCGATCAGCGGCTCGCCGCGGCCACGGCGGCCTGCCGGGGGTTCGTCTACGCCACGTCGGTGATGGGCGTGACCGGCGCCCGTGAGCAAACCTCCAACCTGGCACCGGCGCTGGTTGCCCGGGTACGCAAGACGACCGAGCTCCCGGTCGGCGTCGGATTGGGCGTACGCAACGGCGAGCAGGCCGCGGAGGTCGGCGCGTTCGCCGACGCGGTGATCGTCGGGTCGGCCTTCGTCCGGTGCCTGCTGGATGCGCCGGACGTGGACGCCGGCTGCAAGGCGGCCGGGACGCTCGCGGCCGAGCTGGCGGCAGGAGTACGCAAAAACGTCGGCTGAGCGGGGCACACTGCACCCGTGAATCGCACCGACCGGCTTTACGCCCTCGTCGAGGAGCTGCGCGCGGTCGCGCCCCGGCCTCGAAGCGCCCGCCAACTCGCCGCCCGATTCGAGGTCAGCGTCCGCACCATCGAGCGGGACATCTCCGCGCTGCAACAGTCCGGCGTGCCGATCTACGCCGAGAACGGCCGCTGTGGCGGGTACGTGCTCGATGCCGCGATGACCTTGCCGCCGGTCAACTTCACCCCGGCCGAGGCGACCGCAATCGCCGTCGCGCTCGACGATCCGGGGGCCACCGCGTTTCCGGAGGCCGCGCGGTCGGCAATGCGCAAGGTGCTCGCCGCGATGCGGGCCAGCGATGCCGCCGCCGCTTTGGAGCTGGGTGGCAAGGTGCGGCGGCTGATGCCCGCGGACTCCGCGCAGATGCTCGCGCCGTCGCGGGTCATCGAGGAGGCGGTGCTGGCCGGGCGGGTGCTGCGGGTCGGCTACGCCGACCGCAACGACGTGATCAGCGAACGCGACGTCGAGCCGGTCGCGTTGATCGCCGGCCGCGACCACTGGTACCTGCTCGGCTGGTGCCGGCTGCGGCAGGACGCCCGCTCGTTCCGGCTGGATCGGATCCATACCGCCCGGCTGCTGGATGAACGAGCGGCTGTGCGGCGGTTCGAGGACGTGGCACCCAAGATCGACGGTCTGACAATGCGGCCGGTTTTGGTCGCATAAACGCCGTAAACACCGACAGGACGTTGTCGCGGGCGACCGGCATCGTTGCGGTATCGACAACCGAAGGAGCATTCGATGACCGCAATTCCAACCGTGACCTGGGTGCAGGTGAGCAGCACCGACGTCCCTGCCACACAAGGGTTCTACGGCAAGTTGTTCGGGTGGACGTTCAGCGATTCGCCGTATTCGGAGATCCGCGCCGGGGACATACCGATCGGCGGTGTGGCTGCGGCTGAGGAGGACTACGCCATGTTCTACGTCGAAGTGTCCGATGTGGAGGCTGCCTGCGCGCAGGCGACCGAGCTTGGCGGTCGCGTGCTCGTGCCGGCCGACAAGGATGTCGACGGGCTGCGGTTCGCCCACCTGGCCGACCGCGCAGGCAACAGATTCGGCGTATTTTCCTCGGCACCCGCGTCACCGGCACCTGGGTAAGGCCGTACCTTAAGCGGGTGAACGTTGCCTCCCTACCCAGTCCCACGGTCAATGCCTGGGAAATCGGCCCGCTGGCGATCCGGGCGTACGCCCTGTGCATCATCGCCGGGGTCATCGCGGCGATCTGGATCGCGGAGCGGCGCTGGGTGGCCCGCGGTGGCCACCGTGGCACCGCGACCGACATCGCGGTCTGGGCGGTGCCGTTCGGCCTCGTGGGGGCCCGGATCTACCACGTCGTCACCGACCCGGAGCTCTATTTCGAGTCCGGTAGGCACCCGATCGATGCGCTCAAGATCTGGGACGGCGGCCTGGGTATCTGGGGTGCGGTGTTGCTCGGTGCGATCGGTGCCTGGTTGGGGCTGCGCCGCCGCGGTGGCAACTTTGCTGCGTTCGCCGATGCCGCGGCTCCCGGGATCGCCGTAGCGCAGGCGATCGGGCGGCTGGGTAACTGGTTCAACAACGAGCTCTACGGCAAGGCGACCAGCCTGCCGTGGGGTCTGACCGTGCACGACATCGACCCCGACACGCACAAGTCGATCGACACGCTGCCCGGGCACTACCAGCCCACGTTCCTGTACGAGCTGATCTGGGATCTTGGTGTGGCCGGGCTGGTGGTGTGGGCCGACAAACGCTTCCGGCTCGGTGGCGGGCGGGCATTTGCGCTGTACGTGATGGCCTACACGGTCGGCCGGGCCTGGATCGAGTACCTGCGGGTCGATCACGCCAACCATTTCGCCGGCCTGCGCCTGAACGACTGGACCTCGATCGTCGTTTTCGCCGGCGCGTTGGCGTATTTCGTGCTGCGCCGGGGTACACCACGGGAGGAGACCGTGGTCCCGGCCGACGCCACCGATGGCGATGAGTCGGGCCCGACCGAGGCCGACGCCGCGCCGGAGAGCGACGCTGCACCGAAGTCCGACTCGGCGTCGAAGTCCGACTCGGCGACCGAGTCCGACTTGGCGACGGAGACCGACTTGGCGACCGAGACCGACTTGGCGACGGAGTCCGACCCGGCGACCGGGGCTGACCCGGCGACCGGGGCTGACCCGGTGATGGAGACCGATTCGGTAACCGAAACCGATGCCGAAACGGACCCGGCGGACGAGGAAGGTGAGGCTCACAAGCGTGTCGAAAGCGACAGCGCGCAGCCCGCCGCGGTCGACTCCGCCGAAGTACCCTCAGGCGGTCCGGAGTAGCTCGCTCGACGCCGGCTGAAGGAGGCACCTGGTGAGCACCGCAGAGGTAGCGCCCGCGCCGGCCGAAATCCATCATGTGCACCGCGACGTCACCGGCGGTTGGCTGCGCCCGGCCGTATTCGGGGTGATGGACGGCCTGGTCTCCAACCTCTCCTTGATCGCCGGCGTGGCCGGCGGGGGAGTCGCCAACCACACCGTCGCGCTCACCGGCCTGGCCGGGCTGGTCGCCGGCGCGGTGTCGATGGCAACCGGCGAATACACCTCGGTCTCCTCGCAGGCCGAGCTGACCCGGGCCGAGATCGCCGTCGAGCGCAAGGAAATCGCGCAGTCGCCGGCCGCGGAGCAGGCGGAGCTGGCCGAGCTCTACATCTCCCGCGGTGTCGAGCCCGCGCTCGCGCACAAGGTGGTCGAGCAACTGTCGGCCGATCCGGAGCAGGTCTGGCGCATCCATGCCCGCGAGGAGCTCGGTGTCGATCCCGATGACCTGCCCTCGCCGTGGACCGCGGCCGCGTCCTCGTTCGCCGCCTTCGCCGTGGGCGCTATCGTGCCGCTGCTGCCCTACCTGCTGGGTGCGTCCTCGTTCCTGATCTCGGCGATTCTCTCCGCGCTGGCGCTCTTTGCCGCCGGGGCCTTGGTATCCCGGTTCACCAGCCGCAGCTGGCTTTACAGCGGCTTGCGGCAGCTGGCGCTGGGCGCGCTGGCCGCGGCGGTCACCTACGGCATCGGCCACGGCATCGGGGTCGGCATCGGCTAGGAGTGCTCTGGTTCAGCCGTCACGCGGCGGAGGGTATTGTGCTCGCACAGTAGCTGTCCGCGGGGAGGAACGGCCGACATGTCACTGGAGCGGTCCGGCGTAGCGCATGCCCAGGTCGAGGCGGTCTGGGTCCTGCTGGGTGATCTCGAGCAACTGGCTGCCTGCGTGCCCGGGCTGACCCACCTCGAGCCCGACGACGCGGGCCTGAGCGGCCGGCTGGTGCTGCGGGTGGGCTCGCAGCAGATCACCTACGTCGGCACGATCGCGGTCGAGGCGACCGATCCGAAGGCGCACGAGGTGTCGCTGCGGCTGGCCGGCAGCGAGGTACGCGGCGATGGCGAGGTCTCGGCGGCGGTACGGATTGGGCTTGCGGCTGACGCCGCGGGCACGCTGATCAGCGTCTCGGCCGAGCCGGCCGGGTCGGGCCGGATCGCCTCCTTCGATCCCGCCTCAGTGCAGGCGACCGGCGACCGGCTGCTCGACCGCTTCGTGGCCGCCCTGATCGACCGGCTGCCGGCCGAGGCGGTCGTAGCCGATGCGAAGCCGGCCAAGCAACCGAAGCCGGCGGCCCGTACAGAATCGAAGCCAACGGCCCGTACGGCATCGAAGCCGGCGGCCCGTACGGAATCGAAGCCGACTGTGGATGCCAAGCCGGCGACCCATCCGGAACCCAAGCCAGTCACGGAGTCCCAGCCGGTCGAGCAGCCGAAACCATCGGCCGGCAGGGAATCGACGTGGACGGCCGATGAGCACCTGGCCACAGTCACCAGCATCACCGACGCGGTCCGGTCGCGATCGGCATCGCGGCGCGGTGCCGCGGCCAGCGCGGTGGCGTTGATCGCCGCATTGATCACGCTCTGGCTCGCCCATCGGCGCCGGGACGGCTGAAACGACCTGCAGACATGCGCATCGACCGGCTCGATCATCTCGTGCTCACGGTGGCCGACGTCGGTGTCACTGTCGAGTTCTACGCCCGCGTACTGGGAATGTTGCCGTTGACGTTTGGCACCGGCCGGCAGGCATTGGCGTTCGGTTGCAGCAAGATTAATCTGCATCAGGCCGGTAAGGAGTTCGAGCCGAAGGCCGCCAACCCGACCCCGGGCAGCGCCGATCTGTGCCTGATTACGACGGATCCGCTTGAGCAGGTGGTCGCGGAGCTGACCGCACAGGGGGTGCCGATCGAAGAGGGACCGGTGCGGCGAACCGGTGCGACCGGGCCGATAACCAGCGTGTATTTCCGCGATCCGGACCAGAACCTCATCGAGATCAGCACGTACGACTGAGCGCGGTGACCAGAACAGGACCGTAGATCGTGTAGGATCTTGTCTTCGCCGCGCTAAGGGCATTAGGGTTGGCGCCGCAGGTATTCGTTGCCGGCGGCGTAGACGGGATTGATTGATGGATGCTCAGGGGCAGGCGATCGCCCAGCTTCGGGACCGACGTTTCGGTTTGTTCATTCATTGGGGGCTTTACGCGCTGGCGGCGCGGCATGAGTGGGTGAAAAACCATGAACGGCTGACCGACGAGCAATACCAGCCGTATTTCGACCACTTCGATCCCGATCTGTTCGACCCGTCTGCTTGGGCACGGGCGGCGCGCGGTGCCGGCATGAAATACGCCGTGCTGACTACGAAGCATCATGAGGGCTTCTGTCTATGGGATTCCGATCTCACTGATTACAAGGCGACCAAGACCCCGTACGGAAAGGATCTGGTCGCCGCATTTGTCGACGCATTTCGGGCCGAAGGGCTGGGTGTCGGTTTCTACCACTCGCTCATCGACTGGCATCACCCGGAGTTTCCGGTCGACGCCGTGCATCCGCAGCGCGACGACCTGGAATTCCGGAAGGCAACCGCCGGCCGGGACGTATCGAAATATGCGGACTACTTGCACGGCCAGGTGCGCGAGCTGCTCACTCGATATGGCGACATCGACGTGATGTGGCTCGACTTCTCCTATCCTGACAGCGTTTTCGAGGACGGCTCGCGGGCCGGGAAGGGCCGCGACGATTGGCGTTCGGAGGAGCTGCGGGCGATGATCAAGGAGCTGCAGCCGGGAATTCTGGTGAACGACCGGCTCGATATCCCCGGCGACTTCTTGACACCGGAGCAGTATCAGCCGGCCGGGCCGATGACCCGTGACGGCGCGCCGATGCCGTGGGAGGCGTGCCAGACCCTCAATGGCAGCTGGGGTTACGACCGCGACAACCTCGACTGGAAACCGGTCGACCTACTGGTCCGGATGCTGGTCGACTCGGTGTCGAAGGACGGCAATCTCCTGCTGAATGTCGGCCCGACCGGGCGCGGCGAATTTGATCCGCGGGCGCTTGCCACGCTGAGCGGCCTCGGCGAGTGGATGCGGCAGAACGGCCGCGCGATTTATGGTGCCGGGCCGAGCGAGTTCACCCCGCCCCCGGACTGCCGGTACACCCAGCGCGGCGACCGGCTTTACCTGCACGTGTTTGCCTGGCCGATGCGACACCTGCACCTGCCCGGGCTGGCCGGCAGGGTGCGCTACGCCCAGCTGCTGCACGACGCCTCGGAGATACACGTCAGCGTGCACGAATCCGGCACCGCACAGAACACGACCATGGGTGGGCTGGGCACGGGTACGGCGACGCTCAGCCTGCCGATCCAGCGCCCGAACGTCGAGGTGCCGGTGATCGAGCTCTTCCTCGACTAGGCCAACCCAACCACCCCGTGATCATGCACAGACGTCGTGATCATGCGGAAAGCACGACCGACACGCCGTAAAAAGTCTGGGTCTGCGCATGATCACGAAATCAGGGAGGGCGGGACCGGAGGCACCGGAGGGGTCGCGGCGGGTCAGCCGCCGGGTTGGGCGGCCGCGGTGCGGGATCGGGCGTGCGCGGTGGCGTGCTGGTCCAGCCCCGACCCGTACCCGAAGACCGCGCCGAACGTCGGGTGGCTGGTCTTGCTGCAGGCGACTGACACGGTGACGTGATCGTCGGCCACCGACGCGATCATCCCCACGTGGCTGTCGTCCTGGGCGGCGTAGGTGTCGACGGCCTGCTGCACCCCGCCCAGCGGCAGCGCGCTGTCCGACCCGACGCCGTTGTGGTAGAAATCCGGGTCGTCCAGCGCCTGCGCGCCGGCGATCGCGGCGCCATCGCAGACCGACTGCAGATCCCGCTGGGCCAGGAACGCGGCGCCGGCCACCACGCTGCCCACGATGACGAGCCCACCCACGATGAATGCCATGATGATCATCGGGATCATCGAGCCCTCATCGCCCCCAATCCGCGCTCCGGCGCCCATGCCGGGAGCATACCGAGCTGAGCACCGCCGGCGGTCCGTCTCCTGTGGACAACCACTCGCCCGACCATGATCGACATCGTCTGGTGGTTGCTAGAGCGACCACCAGACGATGTCGATCATGGACAGGTGGCTACTTCAGCAGTACGAGGTTCTGCTGGGCCAGGGTTTGCAGTACGGCGTCGAGTTGGTCGGTGGAGAGGCCCGAGCGCTCCCGCAGCGCCGCCACGGTGGTCACCCGCGATTCCACCAGCGCCTCGAGCACCGGCGCGGCGGCCGCGGCGAAGCGGTAGCGCTTGCCGGCCGTCTCGAGGCTGACCACGCCATCGGCCTGGGCCAGCGAGGGCCGCAGCAGCGGAGTGAATTCGACCGTGGTTGCGCTGTCCGTCGAGTCGAACTCCACCGGCCACGGCAGGCTGAATCGGTGCCGCTGTGGGAAATGCCGATCGCGATCGGCCAGAAACGCCTCTGCGGAGGCGGTTTCGGCGAGCTCGGCAAGGCGACTCGCCAACCGTTCGTGGTGCGCGGTGGCGCCGCCAAATCGCGGAACGTCCTGACGGAACAGCTCCTCGGCATACAGCTGCTCGATCAGCCAACTCGCCCAGTCGATCCCGGTCGCCCTGGTGAACCCGAACGTCAGATGCAGGCTGACATCGCCGGTGCCGCGGACGTTGTGCCACCAGCCGCGTGGCACGTGCAGGATCTGACCGGGCTTCAGCACGCCCTCCCAGATCGCCTTCTCCGGCGCGGTATGCGACTGGTCGGCGTCGGTCTTCATGGGATGCGGCCGACCGGCGCCGTAGATCGTCCAGGCCTTTGTGCCGTAAACCTGCACGATGAACGTGTCGTGGTCGTCCCAGTGCGTATCGAAGCCGTGGGTGGACCCCCACAAGAGATACAGGTTGACCTGCACCCGCTCGCGGACCAGGCGCATCAGGTCGTCGGCCGCCTCCCGGATCGGCGGGTGGAGTCGGTCGATCGCGTCCAGCACAAGGCTGGCGCCATCGCGCAGCTCGGCATAGAGCGCGTCGGGCTTCACCAGCGTGGTATCCCGGCCGGCAATTGCCGCGGTCGAGGTGTATCGCTCGACCGGAATTGCCGAACCGTTGCGGTGCAGGCGAATGCGCGGCGGTTCCAATGGCCGGGTGGACAAAAGATCGCTGAGATCGTCCCAACGCAACAGCTGTGCGGCCCTTTCCGCGCCGATATCGGCGAGCGCGATATCGGCGGCCAATGTGGTGGAAAGGAATTCGCTGTCGACCTGGCCGAGGAAATCGTCGGTGAATATATGTGATGACACGATTGATTCTCCTTGTAGATAAGCGGGTTGCCGGGGGCCGGTATGCTCCGCCCCCCGGCAACTCGCGATCAGCGACCGGCTCAGATCAGGTCTGAGGTCTTGTCGTTGCCGTCGTTGTCCTTCTTCTCACCGCTCGTGTTCCGGGCTCGTATCGTGTCGAGCTCTTCCACGTCGAGAAGAATGCGCTGCTCATCTGCCATGTCCTGTCCACCTCCCTTCGCTGGCCGTGGCCGCTACACGCGAGGAGGGGTCTCCTGGCGTGGCTCTTGGGGGAGCGCCGATGATGGGTCGGCGGATATCGCGTCGAAGCGATTCAACGAACGGGCGTCCCGTTTGGACAACAGGAGGTGCCTCGGCGGGTAGCTCGCGCCCGCAGGATGCCGCGCACAGAGGGTGTGTCAACGGTTACGCTGCGGAATGGCACCCGGCCATCGTGACAACGGATAGACCACACCGTCAAGATCTTGACACCGCATTGGGACCTGTGTTTAGGGCACGCGAACGAGAACGGGCGTGCGCGGTCGGGCGGAGGCCCAGTATGCTCAAGATCCAGCCCCGGCCGCTCGCCGACTCCAACGGTGACATCGGCGACAGTGGCTTATGCGTCCAAGGTGGCGGCACGTTTCATGGGTGCCGGCGCGCTACCCTGGTGCGCATCGACTTCCGGGCCGACGTCGTCCCGTGCCCCCCTTGCACCATTGACGTAGACGACGGGAGACCAGCGTGCCGATCTTCTCGGCTGTGCCTGCCGCCAGTGGTCTCTACGACCCGGCCAACGAACACGACTCCTGCGGCGTCGCCTTTGTGGTAGACGCCAAGGGACGTCGTACCCACCGCATTGTCGAGCACGGATTGACCGCGCTGCATAACCTCGAGCATCGAGGCGCCGCCGGTGCGGAGCCGTCATCCGGCGATGGGGCAGGCATTCTGCTGCAGATTCCTGACGCATTCCTGCGTCAGACGGTCGATTTCGCGCTGCCCGACCCGACCACGGACGGCGCCCTGCGGTACGCGGTCGGAAACGCGTTTCTGCCGACCGACCCGGCCGCGCGAGCCGGCGTTGTCGCCGAGATCGAGCGGATCGCCGGCGAGGAAGCGATGCACGTCCTCGGTTGGCGCGATGTGCCGGTGCACGCCGAGGATCTCGGCAAGACCGCGCGTGCGGTTATGCCGGCATTTGCCCAGGTTTTTCTCGCCGGTACGGACGGGGAGTCCGGCCTCGCGCTGGAACGCCGCGCGTTTTGCGTGCGAAAGCGGGCCGAAAAGGTCGCCGAGGTCTATTTCTCGTCATTGTCGTCGCGGACGATTGTCTACAAGGGAATGCTCACCACCGACCAGCTGTCGGTGTTCTTCCCCGATCTGACCGATCCCCGTACCGAATCGGCAATTGCGCTGGTGCACAGCCGGTTTTCCACAAATACGTTCCCATCCTGGCCGCTGGCGCACCCGTACCGATTCATCGCGCATAACGGCGAGATCAACACCATCAAGGGCAACCGCAACTGGATGCGGGCGCGCGAGGCGCTGCTGAAGAGCGATGTCATTCCCGGCGACATCGAGCGGCTCTTCCCGATCTGTACGCCCGAGGCGTCGGATTCCGCGACCTTTGACGAGGTGCTGGAGCTGCTGCACCTCGGCGGCCGGTCGCTGCCGCATGCGGTGCTGATGATGATCCCGGAGGCATGGGAGAACCACACCGAGATGGACCCGGCCCGCCGGGCGTTCTACCAGTTCCACTCGAGCGTGATGGAGCCGTGGGACGGCCCGGCCAGCGTCACGTTCACCGACGGAACCGTGATCGGCGGGGTGCTCGACCGCAACGGTCTGCGCCCGGCCCGATGGTGGCAAACCGACGACGACCTGGTCGTGCTGGCCAGCGAGGTCGGGGTGCTCGACATCCCGCCGGAGAAGGTGATCGCCAAGGGCCGGCTGCAGCCGGGGCGGATGTTCCTGGTCGATACCGCCCGCGGCCGGATCATCGACGACGACGAGATCAAGGCGGAGCTCGCGGCCGAACATCCCTACCACGAATGGCTGCATGCCGGGCTGATTCGCCTCGACGAGCTGCCGGCCCGCGAGCGCAAAGTGGTCGATCACTCCTCAGTCGTGCGGCGACAGCAGGAGTTCGGCTACACCGAGGAGGAGCTGCGCGTCCTGCTCGCGCCGATGGGCTCGACCGGCGCCGAGCCGATCGGCTCCATGGGTACCGACTCGCCGGGCGCGGTGCTCTCGCAGCGGCCGCGGCTGCTCTTCGACTACTTCAGCCAGCTGTTTGCCCAGGTGACCAACCCGCCGCTGGACGCGATCCGGGAGGAGCTGGTCACCTCGCTGGGTGCGACGATCGGTCCCGAGCGCAATCTGCTCGAGCCGACCGCGGCGTCCTGCCGGCAGGTCGTGCTGCCGTTCCCGGTGATCGACAACACCGAGCTCGCCAAGATCATCGACATCAACGCCGACGGTGACCTGCCGGGCTTCGCCTCGGTCACGATCGCCGGGCTCTATGAGGTCGCCGGTGGCGGGCCGGCACTGCGCGAAGCGCTGGACCGGGTCAGGGGCGAGGTTTCCGCCGCAATTGCCGACGGCGCGCGCATCGTGGTGCTTTCCGACCGCGGCGGGGACGCCGCCCACGCGCCGATCCCGTCGCTGCTGCTCACCGCTGCCGTACACCACCATTTGGTACGGCAGCGGACCCGGACCCGGGTCGGGCTGATCGTCGAGGCCGGCGACTGCCGCGAGGTGCACCATCTGGCGCTGCTGCTGGGTTATGGGGCCGCCGCGGTCAACCCGTACCTCGCCTTCGAGACCGTCGACGACCTGGCGCTGACCGGAGCGCTGACCGGCATCGAGCCGGCCAAGGCGATCCGCAACTACGTCAAGGCGCTGGCCAAGGGCGTCCTGAAGATCATGTCGAAGATGGGCATCTCGACCGTCTCGTCGTACTGCGGTGCCCAGGTCTTCGAGGCGGTCGGGCTGGACGGTGAGCTGGTCGACCGGCACTTCACCGGGACCAGCAGCCGGATCGGCGGCATCGGGCTGGATGAGATCGCCGCCGAGGTGGCCGCCCGGCACGCCCGCGCCTACCCGGCCAACCAGGCCGAACGGGCGCACCGGCGGCTGGAGGTCGGCGGGGAGTACCAGTACCGGCGGGAGGGTGAGCTGCACCTGTTCAACCCGGAGACGGTGTTCCTGCTCCAGCACGCCACCCGCAGCAAGCAGTACGCGGTCTTCCGCCAGTACACCGAGAAGGTGGACCAGCTGGCGGCCGAGGCGGGCTCGCTGCGCGGCAAGCTGCGCATCTGGGAACGGGATCGCAAAACGGTGATCTTCATCACTCACAGCATTTCCGAGGCTGTCTTCCTCTCGGACCGAGTGGTTGTGATGAGCAAGCGGCCTGCGCAGATCATCGACGATATCCCGATTTCTTTACCCCGGCCGCGAGTGGTCGAACTGCAAGAGACCCCGCAATTCAATCAGCTCCGCGCCCACATCCGCAGTCTGATCCAGCATTGAGTGCCCCATGCCCGATCACAGCAGCCGCGGTGTCTATCTCAAACTGATGTACCGATCGCTGGCAGT
>Ga0137412_10001801_pt1 | contig 16743 bp, 13 predicted proteins | sample CZODoug2_1_16fun_FD_122160 | JGI IMG/M metagenome (GOLD analysis project Ga0137412, IMG submission 122160) | Vadose zone soil fungal communities from Angelo Coast Range Reserve, California, USA - CZODoug2_1_16fungal (Hybrid Assembly) | ecosystem: Environmental > Terrestrial > Soil > Vadose zone...
CGATGTACATATCGACCCCGGGGTTATCGGGATCGGCGCAGTGGATCACGCCCGCCACGTCACCGTCGGTGATCAGGCGTACCGCGGCACCCATAGAGCGCACGCCGGCAATGATGTCGGAATGGCGCGGGCGATCGAGCACCAGCACCGTGATCGCGGAGGCATCGACACCCTTCGCCTTGGCCAGTCGGCGAACGTTGTCGGCCGGCGACGCGTCCAGCTCGACGACGCCTTTCTTGTAGCCGGGGCCGACGGCGATCTTCTGCATGTAAACGTCGGGCGCATGGAGCAGCGTACCGCCATCCGCCACCGCCATGGTCGCGATCGAGCCAGGCATGTTCTTGGCGCACAGCGTGGTGCCCTCGAGCGGGTCGACGGCGATATCGACCTTCGGGCCGGCGTTCAACCCGACTTTCTCGCCAATGAACAGCATCGGCGCCTCGTCGCGCTCGCCCTCGCCGATCACGATCGTGCCTTCGATGGGCAGCTTGTTGAGCTCGCGGCGCATCGCGTCGACGGCGGCCTGGTCGGCCGCCTTCTCGTTGCCGTGGCCGCGCAGCCGCGCCGCCGACACCGCCGCGCGCTCCGTCACGCGCACGATTTCGAGCGTCAGAATGCGCTCCAGCAGTAGCTGCGGCGGAACTGAAATATGGGTCGACATCGGCGAACTCCTTTAAAACTTCACTGCGGGTTTATCGGCCCGCAACCAATCGTTTCGCACCTCGTCCGTTCGGACCACGTGCTAGTTTTTTTCGATCCGTATCACCTGCGGCCGGCCATTGATCACCTTGTCGCGCTGCACCGCCTGCAGGGCACGGTATACCGCGTCCTCGCTGGTTGCGTAGGTAATCAGAATGACCGGCACCGGCGAAGCCTTTTTCGCTGCGCCGTTCGCGTCAACGCCGTCGGGATGACGCTGCACGATCGATTCGATGGAAATCTTCTGTTCCGCGAGCCGGGTCGCGATGGTCGCGGCCGTACCGGCGAGATCGCGCGCCATCAGGCGGATATAGTAGCCGCCTTCATGGCGCTCCATTGGCGCCTTCTCGGTCGCGCGCAACAGCGCCACCGGACGTCCGAACGGTTTGGCGCGGATACCGCGCGCGACATCGGCGATGTCGGCAACCACGGCCGAGGCGGTTGCCGCGCCGCCGGCGCCGGGACCGACCAGCGTGATCGGCGGAATGCCCTCGCCGTCGATGGTCACCGCATTGGTGACGCCCATCACCTGCGCGATCGAGGATGATTTCGGCACCATGGTCGGATGCACGCGTTGCTCGATGCCTTTCGCGGTCCGCACCGCGACCCCGAGCAGCTTGACGCGATAGCCGAGTTCTTCCGCGGCGCGCAGGTCTTCCGGCGCGATGGAGGAAATGCCTTCGACGTAAACCGCGCTCTGCGCGACCTTGGTGCCGAAAGCGAGGCTGGCAAGAATGGCAAGCTTCTGCGCGGTGTCGTGGCCGTCGACGTCGAATGACGGATTGGCCTCGGCATAGCCCAGCCGCTGCGCATCCTTCAGGCACTCGGCGAACGACAACCCCTCCTGTTCCATCCGGGTCAGGATGTAATTGCAGGTGCCATTGAGGATGCCGTAAACGCGATTGATGCCGGTACCCGCAAGGCCCTCGCGCAGGGTTTTGATGACGGGAATCGCGGCACCGACGGCTGCCTCGAAATTCAGCGCGCCGCCGTGTTTTTCGGCTGACGTCGCCAGCCGCAATCCGTGCTTGGCAATCAGCGCCTTGTTGGCTGTGACCACCGATTTGCCGGATTTCAGCGCCGCCTCGATCGCCGACAGCGCCGGATCGCCGGATCCGCCCATCAATTCGACAAAGCAATCGATGCCGGGATCGCTGGCCAGCGCCACGGCGTCCTTGGCCCAGGCGATGTCGCGCAGATCGACCCCGCGCTTTTTTGCCTTCGAACGCGCCGTGACGGCAACGACGCGCACGCCGCGTCCGCAACGTGCCGACAAGGTCCGGCCTTGCTGCTCGATGAGACGGACGACGTCGGCGCCAACCGTGCCGAGCCCCGCGATACCCACTTTCAGGGGTGCGACCATGACGCAAAAAACCTGCCGGAAACGTTATAACTAGGCATGATCCAATCCGAAAACCGTCTGTATCCACGGGTCAAGCCCGCGGACATGCTTTTCGGGATCATGCCTAACGCCGGTTAGCGAGAGGAACCACGTTGTGCAACGTTTCGAGGCCGCTTTCAAGGAAACGGCGGACCCCGCGGGCAGCCTGGCGAATACGTTGCTCGTTTTCCACCATGGCGATGCGAACATAGCCCTCGCCGTGCTCGCCGAATGCGACCCCCGGTGACACCACGACGCCGGACTTCTCGACCATCAGGGTTGCGAACTGCATGCTGCCGACGTCGCGGAAAGCCTTGGGCAGCGGCGCCCAGGCGAACATCGAGGCGCTGGGGGGCGGAATATCCCACCCCGCCCGGCCGAATGATTCCACCAGCGCATCCCGGCGCTTGCGGTAGGTGTCGCGCATCTCGCGAATGCAATCGTCCGGACCGTTCAGGGCCGCGGTCGCCGCCACCTGAATCGGCGTGAACGCACCGTAATCGAGATAGGATTTCACCCGCGCCAGTGCGGCGATGATGCGGTCGTTGCCGACGGCAAATCCCATCCGCCAGCCGGCCATGGAAAACGTCTTCGACATCGAGGTAAATTCCACGGTCACATCGATCGCGCCGGGAACCTGCAGCACCGAGGGCGGCGGATTATTGTCGTCGAAATAGACCTCCGCATAGGCCAGATCGGACAGAATGAAGATCTCGTGCTTCTTCGCGAACGCCACCAGATCCTTGTAGAAATCGAGGCTTGCGACATAGGCGGTCGGATTGGAGGGGTAACAGACGACGATGGCGAGCGGTTTCGGGATCGAATGGATGATGGCGCGCTCGACCGCCTCGAAGAATTGCGGCGTCGGCTCCGAGGGCACCGAGCGGATCACGCCGCCAGCCATCAGGAATCCAAAGGCGTGAATCGGATAGCTCGGATTCGGGCACAGCACCACGTCGCCGGGCGCGGTGATCGCCTGCGCCACGTTGGCAAAGCCCTCCTTCGAGCCCAGCGTCGCGACGACCTGGGTCTCCGGGTTGAGCTTCACCCCAAAGCGCCGGCCGTAATAGCCAGCCTGTGCCTTGCGCAGGCCGGTAATGCCGCGCGATGCGGAGTAACGATCGGTCCGCGGCTTGCCCAGCGTTTCCTTCAGTTTTTCGATGACATGGGGCGGCGTCGGCAAATCCGGATTGCCCATGCCGAGATCGATGATGTCGGCTCCGGCATTCCGTGCAGCCGCCTTGGCCCGGTTGACCTGCTCGAACACGTAAGGCGGGAGACGGCGGATGCGGTAAAAATCTTCCATGGGCCCTGGCTCCGACAACCGGTAAGGACAGAATCGCAGACATTTTTGCAACGAAACCGAACTCGGTTTCATCCAGAAATCACGCTCAATCAATGATTTAGATCGAATTCAGGCGAAAAGACCGGTCGTCGTCCCGATTTGCGGTTGAATTGGAGCTCTTTTACCACGGACACCCGGCTGCGCCAGCCGTTACCGCCCTATCGGGTCACTTCGCGGCCGGGTTTTTTGGCGGCCTTGGTGGACGCCTGACGGTCCCGGGCGGCGGACAGTTCTTTCAATACCTTGGCCTGCTCCGACGGCGCCATCGCGGCCTCTTCACGATCCGGCGGCAAATCATGCACCGGAAGGTAGGTGCCGGCTTCCTTCGGGCGCGCTGGTGCATCGGCCGGCGTCCCTACCAACGGCATATCCGCGATCGAAGTCGCGCAGCCGCCGAGCGCGAGCGCCGAAAGCAACAGCACGCCAGCCGCAACTGCCCTTGTTTTTCGATCCACCGACATTGGTCCGGAAGTCCCACTCGCTTAACCGAACTTTACAGCCGTCTGATGCTTATTTCATCAGTTGTCGCGGCTGACCACAAACATTGTCGCCTGAAGCAAAGTCCTGGACAACAGATAGAACCGCTGAGGCTTCAATATGACAGAACCAAGTTACTTTGTCGCAGTGCAGCAGATTTGATGTCAGGGTTAACCTGGAACCTTTCAGCGGCGATCTGCGCGGTGACGAAGTTGAAATGAACAGATAGTGTCCCGTCATGAACGACGTTACGACCGAAACCCAGACTGAGAAGAAGTTCGATCCTGAGGCCTTTGCGATGAACCTCGCGCGGGCGATGGAGAACAGCGGTCAGGCGCTCGCGGCCTATCTGAAGCCGCGCGACGACGCCGAACCCAAGGACAAGCCGCCCACCGAACTCGGCGAGGTCATCAAGACTCTTGGCGCGGTTGCGGAATATTGGCTGTCGGACAAAGCCCGCACGACGGAACTGCAGATCAAGATGGGCAAGGCCTATCTCGATTTGTGGGGCTCATCGATGCGCCGCCTCGCCGGCGAACCGGCGCCGCCGGCGATCGAGCCCGCGCCGCGCGACAAGCGGTTCAGCGACCCGGAGTGGAAATCGAATCAGTTTTTCGATTTCGTGAAGCAAGTCTATCTGCTGACGACGCAGTGGGCGCAGGATCTGGTGCACAACGCCGAAGGGCTCGACCCGCACGTCCGCAAGAAGGCCGAGTTTTACGTTCAGCAGATCACCAACGCGCTGGCGCCATCGAATTTTGTTCTCACCAATCCGGAAATATTGCGCGAGACGCTGGCGTCCAACGGCGACAACCTCGTCCGCGGCATGAAGATGCTGGCGGAAGATATCGAGGCCGGACACGGCTCGCTGCGGATTCGTCAGTCCGATCCCACCAATCTCGCGGTCGGCGTCAACATGGCGACGACGCCGGGCAAGGTGATCTTCCAGAATGAGCTGATGCAGCTGATCCAGTATCAGCCGGCAACGGAAAACGTGCTGCGCACCCCGCTGCTGATCGTGCCGCCGTGGATCAACAAATTCTATATCCTCGATCTCAAGCCGGAAAAATCCTTCATCAAATGGTGTGTCGATCAGGGCATCACGGTGTTCGTGATTTCCTGGGTCAACCCGGACAAGAGCCTGGGGGCGAAAACCTTCGACGACTATATGAAGGAAGGCCCATTGGCCGCGATGGACGCCATCGAGCAGACTACCGGAGAGTTGAAAGTCCATACCATGGGCTATTGCGTCGGCGGCACCCTGCTCGCCTCGACGCTGGCCTGGCTTGCGGAAAAGCGGCGCGTGCGCGTGACGTCGGCGACATTCCTGGCCGCACAGGTCGATTTCAATCACGCCGGCGATCTTCTGGTGTTCGTCGACGAGGACCAGATCTCGGCGCTCGAGCGCGACATGCAGGCGACGGGCGTGCTTGAAGGCAGCAAGATGGCGATGGCCTTCAACATGCTGCGCTCGAACGACCTGATCTGGTCCTATGTCGTCAGCAATTATCTGAAGGGACAGCCGCCGGCCGCGTTCGACCTGCTGCACTGGAACTCGGACGCGACGCGGATGCCGGCCGCGAATCATTCCTATTATCTGCGCAACTGCTATCTGGAGAACCGGCTGTCGACCGGCAGCATGGTGCTCGACAACACGCTGCTCGATCTGTCGAAGGTGACGGTTCCCGTCTACAATCTCGCCACCCGCGAAGACCACATCGCGCCGGCCGATTCCGTGCTTTACGGCTCGCAGTTTTTCGGCGGCCCCGTCAAATATGTGCTGTCTGGGTCGGGCCATATCGCGGGTGTCATCAATCCGCCGAAGGCAGGTAAATACCAGTATTGGACCAACGACAATATCCGGGACATTTCGCTGTCGGACTGGATCAAGGGTGCGCAGGAGCACAAGGGTTCGTGGTGGCCGGACTGGCGCGAATGGCTGGGCAGCCTCGATGCCGAACAGGTTCCAGCGCGCACGGTCGGCACCGAGGCGCGGCCGCCGATCGAGGACGCCCCCGGCAGCTACGTCAAGGTCCGCGCATAAGGCACGCATAAAGCGCCTGGCCGCTTCTGTACGAACGTGCGCTTCGGTATAAGGCCCCATCGTCCCGCCGGGACGGGACGTATTCAGTGAGGGGATGGTACCATGACGCGCGAATTGTTCTGGCTGACACTGACGGTGATTTTGACAGGCCTGTTGTGGGTCCCCTACGTACTCAACCGCTGCCAGGTCCGCGGCCTCTCCGGCGCCATGGCCAACCCGTCGCGGGGCGACAAGTCGCACGCCGAGTGGGCGAACCGGCTGATGTTCGCGCACGACAATGCGGTGGAAAATCTCATCATCTTCGCGCCGCTGGTCCTGATCCTCAACGCGATCGACTATTCGACCAAATGGACCGTGCTGGCCTGCGCGGTCTATTTCTGGGCGCGCATCGCCCATCTCATCGTCTACACGCTCGGCCTGCCGGTGTTCCGCACGCTGGCGTTCACCGTGGGCTTCCTGGCCCAGGCCGTGCTGGCGCTGGCGATCTTCGGATTGCTTTGAGGCGCGGCATAACGGGAGACCAGCCGTTTAGCCAAGCGCCTTCGCAATGTGAGCGGCTACCTTGAGATCGTCGAGGTAGCCGTCAATCCCGTGCCGGTTATCGGTGTGATTCTTGACGAACGGATAATTTTCGATCGGCGGCTTGATGCCGAAATTGTCGGCGTCCAGCGGATAAAGCGCGACCACATCGCGGTCGTCGAACGCATTGTACCAATCGCCCACTCCCGCCGGCATCACGAGCGGTGTCGCCAGCCGATCGCGGATGGCGCGGATTCCGAGCGGCGATCCGACCGTGACCAGCCGCGGCACCGAATTGCCCGCATGGTTGCGCAACACTTCGTAACCCACGACCGTCCCCAGCGAGTGCGCGACGACAACCGTAGGCTCATCGGTCAACTGGTCGGCTACGATCTTGTTGATGGCCTTCCGCACCGGTCCGTCATTGACATAGACGAAGACGTCGCGAAGCAGTTGCCCGATGCTGAACTCCGACACCCCCGGCGTGTGGCGGTCGATGATTCGGATGATGGACTGAACCCATTCCCAGTTTTCCGGACCACGCGGCTGCGGTCGCGGTCCCATTTCATCCTCGATCTCGCGATGGGTTACCGTGCCGTCGCTGCTGACCTGGGTCGCCACCTCTTCAAGGAACTGCGCGTAGCCGTCATCCGCCGCACCGCCGCGGGTCGCGACATCATCCGCCTGCGGCAGATTGCGCTTCTTGACGAGTTCAGCCAGCTTGTCGCCGTAGAAGGGAGCATCGATCTTGAGGTTCGGCGGCTCCACGACGCCAAGCTCCTTGAAACCCCGTCGCAGCGCCGTCATCCACTCCTGCGTGATGATCCCCGACGACTTGCCTTCCTGCGCGCGACCGTGAACCAGCAGCAGCCTCATCGGAAATCTCCACGCAACATCGCCTGCCGCAACAATTCAACACCCTCCGGCGCAAACGTGCTCCACAGCGCCGGCAACAGCCAATTTTGCGCCTGGCGCACGGCATCCGGCAATTGAGCCTCGCGCACTTCCAACAACGACCATCCCTGCCGCAGCATCGGACAGAACGGCAGGATCGCGAGCGGATCGGGGTCGTTGGGCCCGACTTCATGGGGACGAACGGCTCGACGAGCGAGCATCGCGACGTCGAACAGTTCCGCGTTCAAATCGGTGCGCATGTACTGGAGGACCGAGCTGACTTCCTGGTCGAGACCGGCGCTGGCATAGGCATAGGCGGCATACAGGCCGAGCGTGGGATCGAGCACTTTGAACTGGCGCATCTTGTCGGCAAAGGGTCGTGCTTCCCGGGGCTCGACCCGAAACACACCGAGACCGGCGGCGGCCGCGACCGTCGCGCGCAAAGCCTCAACATCGGCCTGTACATAATGGTATTCACGCCAGCGGTCGACGCTGTTTGTCGAAGGCACATAGTTGACATTGGTCACAGCGCCGTCATCAACGAAGATGTGCCCGATATAACCACGCAGTCCCGGCAGGACCGTGCCGTTGCCGCCTTCGAACTGGATCAGGACGCTTGCCGAGGGCGCCCCTTCCTCCTCGGGTTGAAGCCGGACAAACTCCGTTCCAAGAACTTCGGCGGAAAAGCGCGGGGAGTTGGCGCTGACGACACGGGCGCCCGTCACCGCGAATCCCGTCTTGGTCTCGAAATGGTCCACCGGCGCAACGCGCAAGAAACCAAGGATCGCCTCAGAGATCTTGTTACCTAGTGCGCTGCCGCGCAAGACGGCCGCGGCGGCATCCGCGCCCTGTCCTCGCGCGGCTGTATCGATCGCCTCGCGTGCCAGCGCGGCGACAGCCGGTGCCCGCTGCGGTCGGCCGCGGCTCACCTCTGTATCTGGTCTCATTTCGGGGCGAATGTCCGGACCAACTTCCGGTCGGATTTCTGGACCAAGCTCGGCCTCGAGATCCGGTCGACGATCCGGGCGTGCAAAACTTTCCAATGACGCGCGATCGACCCGGCCGACATAGGCCTGCACGGATTCCAAAATAAATTCCGGCAGTTGCCCTGCCTTCGGCATTTCACCGAATGCGGCGTCTTCGACCATCTCGCGGACCAGGTCCTTGAGCTTGCGGTTGGTGACCACCTCCACGAGTTCGCCGTTTTCCGGCACGCGTTCGATCAGGTCGTGCGGCGGGTTGTGATAGCTTTGCATGAACTCCCGCGTGAAGATGCCTCCGCGGCGCGCCTTGTCATCGGCCTTGGCGGCCTCGACGGCGACGAGCGACGGCAAGGTGGCAAACAGGCGGTCGACCTCCGGCCGGGTCTGGCGATTGAGTGCCTCATTGGGAAAGATCGAGATGCCAAAGACGTTGCTGTCCGGCATCCCGGAGGGGATCGATCGGCAGGCATCCGAGATGAACACGACGCTGGTGAGGCCGCTCTCCCGGGAAGCCATCACCGAGGCTTCCACCGAGATCGCCTCGCCCGGATTGTTCGGCGCACCCGAGAGCAGCCAAACCTCGGAGCCGCCGTTCTGGAAACCGTGGCCGGCAAAGTAGATCACGAGCTGCGAATAGGTGGCCGCTTTGACGACGCGATCAACCTCGGCAAAAATATCCTGGTATGCGACGGCGTTCTTGTCGTCAGTGAAAGTCTTGACTTCGTCGAAGCCTTGCTTGGCGATCCATACGCCGAATGCCAGCGCGTCGGTCACCGCGCCCTGCAAAGGCGTCAGCTTTTTTGGCTTGTTGACGCCAATGACGATCGCAATTCGCGCCATCGCTCACCCGAAAACCATGATGCGGCGAAAAACATTATTCAACTAGAGGTTAGAGGAAACGTCAATCCTTGCGAACGTCGCGTCAATCTCAAGACAGCGCGGTCCTCTTGCGGTAAAATTCCGTCAGCCCGTCAACTGCGATGACGCGGATGCGCGGCGTCCGGCAGCTACGGGACTTACGTCCCGGCTTTCCGCACGACAAGATGCAGCATCGTCGCGGGCGTCCCGTCGAAACTCTTGATCTCGCCGGTGCCTGACGAGACTGCGCTCCACACGCCCGCGGCGGCGTAGGTCGCCTGCAGCCATTCGGGCGAGGGATAATTGTAGTAACGGCCGAGACTGTCGCGGCCATCGCCCTCGCCGATCTTGAAGCTCGCGTAGAACAAGCCATCCGGCTTCAGCGCGCGGCGGATTCGGCCGAGGACATCAGCCAATTCGTCCCTGGGTGCGTGCAACAGGCAGGCACTGGCCCACACGCCGTCATAGGCGTCCTGCGCGTCGAGCTGATCGAACAGCATGGCCTCGACCGGATGACCGAGACGGCGGGCGGCGACATCAGCCATTTCCGGCGAGCCGTCAGTGGCGCGCACATTGAAGCCGGCGGCCAGCATCTGCGCGGAATGATTGCCGGCGCCGCAGCCGAGTTCGAGGATCGAACCGCCGGGCGGCAACAGGGCGAGAAAGCCCGGTAGTCGCGCCGACGGCGCCTTCGCCCAGTCCGCATAGGGCTGGGCGTTGCTGCGGTAGAACTTCAGGGTCTGCTCGTCCATGACGGTCTCGCTTACGCCCGTTACAGTTCGGGAAGACCGAGCATCAGCCGCATGTTCTGCACGGCCGCGCCCGAAGCACCCTTGCCGAGATTGTCGAGGCGCGCGACCAGAATCGCCTGGCGGTATTTGTCGCTGGCGAAGACGTACAATTCGAGCTTGTTGGTCTCGTTGAGCGCCTCGGGCTCGAGCTTGCCGCTCTTGGAAGCCGCGTTGTCGAGCGGCATCACCGAGACGTAGGTGCTGCCCGCGTAGCGCTTCGCCAGCGCGGCGTGAAGATCGGCACCGCTGGGCCTGCCCGGCAGCGCGTCGAGTTGCAGCGGCACGGAGACCAGCATGCCCTGCCGGTAGTTTGCGACCGAGGGCACGAAGATCGGCCGGTGGATAAGCTTGGAGTAGAGCTGTATCTCCGGCAGGTGCTTGTGCTCGAAGCCGAGGCCATAGAGTTCGAAGGCCGGCGCGGAGCCGTCCTCGAAGCTTGCGATCATCGACTTGCCCCCGCCCGAAAAGCCGCTGACGGCGTTGACGGTGACAGGATAGTCCGCGGGCAGAAGATTGGCATCGACGAGCGGCCGCAGCAGCGCAATCGCGCCGGTCGGATAGCAGCCCGGATTGGAGACTTTGCGCGCCGCCCTGATCTTGTCCGCCTGATCCGGCGCGAGTTCCGGAAAACCATAGGTCCAGTCGGGGGCGACGCGAAACGCTGTCGACGCATCGAGAACCTTGGGTGCCGCGGCGCCCATACCGTCGATCAGCGCAACGGTCTCCCGCGCAGCCCCGTCCGGCAGACAGAGAATGACGAGATCCACCTCGCTTATCAGCGCGCGCTTGGCGCCCGCGTCCTTGCGCTTGTCCTCGGCGATGTTTTTCACCACGACGTCGCTCTGCTGGCCAAGACGCTCCTGGATACCGAGACCCGTCGTTCCGGAGCCACCGTCGACAAAGACGGCGGGTTTCGTGGCGCCGCCGACAGACCGCGGCTGATGGCTATCGATTAAGGTCATGGCACGCTCCCTTCGAGCTGGTTCGTTTCGGTTGCAAAGGCCTGCGGGCGCGCCTCGCGCATCAGGCCGGCGATCTGTTGCGAATCCGTGTCGGGCCGCGAGGCAAGCCCGCCCGCGACCGCCGCGTAATCGGCTTCGGATTTATGCTGGTTCAGCTTGAAGCTGCCTTCGACCTCGTCAACCGTCATCACCAGTCCCACGATCGCCTTCTTCAGCGCCTCCAGCCGCGGCGCCGTCATCTTGGCCGACGTCCAGGGCGGCTTCGGCAGCAGCCAGTTCTCGAACTTGGCGCTGAGCGTGTCGACCTGCACGGCAAGTTCGTCATCCGACAGCATCCGCACCGGGCCGGTCAAATGCACGGCCTGATATAACCACGTCGGCACCTGATCCGGCGAGACATACCAGTCGGCCGAGACATAGGCATCCGGGCCGTTGACAGCCAGTAACCATGACGAGACCCCATCGGCGAGCTTCAGCAGCGGATTGTGACGGGCGAGGTGAAACAGCGCCTGCGGCGTGCCATCGACTGCGAAGCTCAGATAGAACGGCATCGGGGATGCGATTGGCTTGCTGCCGTCCCACGCGCAGGCGGTGCCGAATCCGCGCGCTTCCGCGAAGGCCAGGCTCGCGGCGCGATCGGGTTTGAACATCGGAGGCGTATACATTCGAAACTCCTGCTTGACGTAGGAGCCGTCAGATCAAACCGCGTGTCTTGGAGCGCATGTCTTGGAGAAAGGCGCGCCGCGGGATGAGATCCGGCGGCAGAGGCGATGATCCTAAACGCAGACGACCGCCCATACCGCGATGGTGCGGCGGCGGCGGGCGGTCAGGATGGTCGCAGCGTTGGTCATGGGCGCCGTCATAAGGCCGCGCCGGGCTGGCGTCAAGATATACCCCGTCATGCCGGGGCGATGCGGAACAGGCTATGCCAAAACGGCCCCCGGGGCGAGCGCGGGCGAACTCTACGATGTCACGGCGCTCGCGCCTGACGTGCTCGCTTCGGCGGGGACTTGAGCAGCGCTCGGATCTTGTCCGCATCTGTCGGCGTTGCGGGATTGTAAATCACCATGTTGAGATCGGGTCGACCGTCCACCGCGAACGCCGAAAATTCCATAGAGAGGGGTCCGGCGACAGGATGGTGCAGAGATTTCACGCCATCGCCATGTCCTTGCACATCGTTGTCACGCCACATCGCCGCGAATTCGGGGCTTGTCGCGCACAGCTCATCGACGAGCGATTGGACGTTGCGCGCTGCACCGGCACGCGCCACATCGGCGCGGAACGATGCCACCACATACCGCGCAACGCTTTGCCAGTTGGACTGCGCCGCGCGAACGCGCGAGTCGCGGAACATCATGCGCAGCACATTACGCTGTCCGACCGCCAGCGTGCTGTAGTCGGTCAGCACGGCGGCGGCGGCCTTGTTCCACGCGATCACATCCCAAGTCGCCGTTCGGATAAACGCAGGACTGTATTCCAGCGTATCCAGCAAGCGTTGCAAACGCGGCGTGATGCCGTCGGGTGCGCGATAGCGGGCTTCGGGTGGCCGGCCCGACCCAAGCAGAAACAAATGCTCGCGCTCCACATCAGTCAGCATCATGGCCCGGGCGATGCGGTCCAGCACATCGGCGGAAGGCGCTCCGCCGCGCCCCTGTTCCAGCCAAGTATACCAGGTCGCGCTGACATTCGCGCGCTGCGCCACTTCCTCCCGCCGAAGACCTGGCGTCCGCCGCCGCTTCAGCGGAAAGCCGAACGCCGCGGGATCGAGTTTGGCGCGGCGATCCTTCAGATAATTCCCAAGCTGGTTCGCGTCCGTCATCCTGTTAGCTATTATACCCGTATAATCTAACTACTTTACCCGAATAAGCAGATTACCAATATCCCGTTCGTCTGAACAGGGAGTGCTTTTTATGCGGGTATTCGTTACCGGCGCGGCCGGATTTATTGGCACCGCTACAACCAAGGAATTGATTGCGAACGGGCACGAGGTGCTCGGTCTCGCCCGCTCCGACGCCAATGCCGAGACGCTTGAGAGAATGGGCGCCAAAGCCCATCGCGGTTCGCTCGAGGATCTCGACAGCCTGCGCAAAGGCGCCAAGGAAACGGACGGCACCATCCATTTGGCCTTCATCCATGATTTCTCGAAATTCGAGGAAAACGGGCAAATCGACAAGCGCGCCATCGAGGCGATGGGCGATGTGCTGGTAGGCACGAACAAGCCGTTCATCGTCACTTCCGGAACGGGCCTTGTCGCGCCAGGCGTGGTGATCACCGAAGATATGCGGCGCGATGCCAGTGCGCATGTTCCGCGCTTGTCGGAGCAGGCCGGTCTGGCTTACGCGTCACGCGGCGTGCGGGCGATGGCGATGCGCCTGCCGCAAGTGCATGGCGGTGAAGGCAAGGCCGGCTTGATTACCTATCTGCTCGAAGGCGCGCGTCAGAAAGGCGCTGCCGCCTATGTTGGCGACGGCAGCGCTCGCTGGGCAGCAGCGCACAGACTGGACGTCGTCCGCCTCTACAGGCTCGCGCTGGAGAAAGGCGCTGCGGATGGGATATATCATGCCGTTGGCGAAGAAGGCGTGCCCATGCGCCAGGTCATCGAGGTAATTGGCCGTGTTCTGAGCATCCCCGTGATCTCGATAAAGCAGGAAGAAGCCGGCGGCTATTACGGTCCGCTCGCGATGTTCGCCGGTCTCGATATGCCGGCCTCCAGCGCTTTGACACAGCAGCGGCTCGGATGGAAACCCACCCAGATCGGCCTGATCGCCGACATCGGCCGGCCAAATTATTTCAATGGTTGACCGTCGCCTCGTGATCCAGGATTGCATAGTCCGACGCGCCGGCGCTCGCGGAAGCGTCGAAAGGGGTGACGGACGTTCGCGTGGGCAACTGCGTCCTGGGCGCGGAACCCGGAATCGTAGGATTCCCCGATGCACAATTGCGACTGTGAGACAATGATGTCCGAACGGATTGTTCTCCGTTTCCAGCCTTCGTAGCCGCGGATTTTTACCAGCGTTTCGCAGCCGACGCGATCAGGACGCCGTGAGCGCCACAACCGCAACGTTAACCCCCGAAACGCAAGGCTTATTCCGTTCCGTTCAGACCGCGCGCCACAGCCATTCCATGATCTGCGCGATGACGTCGCCGAACAGCAGCAGCGCCGCGGCCCAGACCATCGCCGAGATGAAATTGGCGACCTGAAACTGCCAATAGGGCATCTCGAATATGCCGGCGGCGAGCGGCACCGAGGCCCGGAGAGGTCCGAAGAAGCGTCCGACGAAAATGCTCGGCACGCCCCATCTTTTCACAAAGGCTTCGCCGCGCGGCAGGATCTCCGGATAGCGCGACAGCGGCCACATCTGAGCCACCTGCTCCTTGTATCGGTAGCCGAACCAATAGGAGATCCAGTCGCCGAGAGCGGCGCCAATTCCGCCCGCGATACAGATCGGCCAGAAGCTGATGCCGCTCGCGCCGATCAGGGCACCGATCGCCACCAGCGCGCCCCAGGCCGGGATCAGCAGCGAAATGAACGCAAGCGATTCACCGAAAGCCAGCAACAGCACGATCGGGGCGGCCCAAGCCTGATGCTCGCGCACGAAATTGGCCATGGCGTGCGCAAAATCTTCCATTTCAATAAAAAGCCTTTCCCGCCCCAGGGTTCGAGTTTGACGTTTTCCCGCAGCAACGATGCCAAGAGGGTTGCCAAGAGGATGCCGGGATCAAGACGATGCCGGGATGATGTCGACCAGGAGGATATCCCAGGAGGATATCCGAGGGAGCAGGTAAGCCAGCCCCTCGCGCGACTTTCAAGTCACAAAGGGCCGGAAGCCAAACCGCCACTCGATTGTGAGCCATCCGCGACCCGGCGCGCGCCGACCGGCTTAAAGGCATGTTCCACGCGCCTCGTGCGGCCCTGGCGGTTGGATGATTGCCGGCAGCAGGCCCGCTGGACTGGCAAAAATGCAAGGCCGGCTCCATATCAGCGGCGCGCCCCGGTTCCGGACCGCGCGGGCCTAGACCCCCCTTCCGTCACTTTTAAAGCCGATCCGTGGCATAGTCAGTGCCATCGATTCGCAGCGCTGGCTGCGTGAAGTATATGAAAACATATGGCTAAACCATTGAAATCATCTGCAAAAGCCAAAGCCAACGACCTGTTCGCGGCGACCGAGCCGAAAGGCCGCACAGCGCCCAAGGCCGCTCCACGCGCCTCCGGCGGCGAAGCCGATTATACCGCCCGCGACATCGAGGTGCTCGAAGGCCTGGAGCCGGTACGGCGCCGGCCCGGCATGTATATCGGCGGCACTGATGAAAAGGCGCTGCACCATCTGTTCGCGGAAGTGATCGACAACTCGATGGACGAGGCGCTGGCGGGACACGCCACCTTCATCGAGGTCGAACTCGGCACCGACGGCTTTCTCACCATCACCGACAATGGCCGCGGCATTCCCATCGATCCGCATCCGAAATTTCCGAAGAAGTCGGCGCTCGAAATCATCATGTGCACGCTGCATGCCGGCGGCAAATTCGATTCCAAGGTCTATGAAACCTCGGGCGGCCTGCACGGCGTCGGCATCTCGGTGGTCAACGCCCTCTCCTCGCGACTCGAGGTCGAAGTCGCCCGCGGCCAGAAGCTTTATCGCATGGCGTTCGAGCGCGGCCTTCCCAAGGGCAAGCTCGAAGACCTCGGCAAGATCAACAACCGCCGCGGCACCAGGGTGCGCTTCAAGCCGGACAGCGACATCTTCGGCGCCAAGGCGACGTTCAAGCCGCAGCGGCTGTTCAAGATGGCGCGCTCCAAGGCCTATCTGTTCGGCGGCGTCGAGATCCGCTGGCGCTGCGCGAGCGAACTGCTCAAGGGCATCGAGGATGTGCCGGCCGAGGACAGCTTCCACTTTCCGGGCGGCCTGAAGGATTATCTCGCCGCCGCGATCCATGCCGACACGCTGGTGCATCCGGATATCTTCTCCGGCAAATCCGGGCGCAACGGCGCCCACGCCGCCTGCGAATGGGCGGTGGCGTGGACGGCGGATGCCGACGGCTTCCTGTCCTCCTATTGCAACACCATTCCGACGCAGGACGGCGGCACCCACGAATCCGGCATGCGCAGCGCGATGCTGCGCGGGCTGAAGGACCACGCCGAGCGCGTCGGCCAGGGCAAGCGCGCCGCCAGCGTCACCTCCGAAGACGTCATGGTGGGCGCGGCCGTGATGCTGTCGGTGTTCGTGCGCGAGCCGGAATTCCAGGGCCAGACCAAGGACCGTCTCGCCACTGCCGAAGCCCAGCGCATCGTCGAGCAGGCGATCAAGGACCCGTTCGACCATTGGCTGTCCGGCAATCCGCTGCAGGCCAACCGGCTGCTCGACTTCGTGGTCGAGCGCGCCGAGGAACGGCTGCGCCGCCGCGCCGAAAAGGAGATTTCGCGCAAGACCGCGACCAAGAAGCTGCGCCTGCCCGGCAAGCTCGCCGATTGCACCAACACCGCGACCGAAGGCTCCGAGCTCTTCATCGTCGAGGGCGACTCGGCCGGCGGCAGCGCCAAGCAGGCGCGCGACCGCAAGAGCCAGGCCGTGATGCCCTTGCGCGGAAAAATCCTCAACGTCGCTTCCGCCGGCAAGGACAAGCTGACCGCCAATGCGCAGCTTTCCGACCTGATGCAGGCGATCGGCTGCGGCACCGGCGCGCATTATCGCGAGGAGGATCTGCGCTACTCCCGCATCATCATCATGACCGACGCCGACGTCGACGGCGCCCATATCGCCTCGCTGCTGATCACCTTCTTCTACCGGCAGA